>Ga0233425_10011803_pt1 | contig 10074 bp, 8 predicted proteins | sample Watercolumn_Towu_2_FD_181712 | JGI IMG/M metagenome (GOLD analysis project Ga0233425, IMG submission 181712) | Freshwater microbial communities from Lake Towuti, South Sulawesi, Indonesia - Watercolumn_Towuti2014_140_MG | ecosystem: Environmental > Aquatic > Freshwater > Lake | place: Indonesia... | reverse complement strand
CGTGCGAATCTCGGGACGGTGCAAGGTGCCGGTACCCAACTGATAACCGGCACAGCCGCAGAGGGCCAACGCCAGCGAGAACATGGTCAACCGCCGGAGCCGTGCCCACCGCGCAGAACGGACTCGCACGCTTTTCTGGGTCGAGTCAATTCGCGGAGACGAAGGACCACCTGGAGAACGACCGCCGCACATGGCCGGTTACCTGCGCTGGGTGGAGTTGCTGGTCCCGTTGCCCGTGGCGATCAAGGGATGCACGGCTTCCCGTTCCGGGAACATATCGACCAGCCATTCCATGCGCTGCGGCGGCACGTCGGGTTCCCCTTGAATCTGCCGCAGGCGTTCGCTGGCATTTTGTGCGAACGGGGTGTCCGCGTACTCCTTGGTCAAGGTGCCGTAGTACATTCGTGCGGCGCCGTATTCCGCTCGCCGTTCGTGAAAACTGCCGCGCGACCACTCTCGTTCCGCCAACAGGAAACGGATCTTCGCGCCGGCCCGAGCCAAATACTCCTTTTCTTTCTCCGACTCGACGGGGAACTGCCGCAAGATCTGCCGTAGCAGCTTGTCGGATTCCTCCAACACGTTCCCCGAATACTCGGCACCCTGATAGCTTTCCAGTTTTGCTTTCAGGCCCAGGAAGTGGGCGCGGAACTGATGTTCGCTGCTGGGAAATGTCTTCCGCAAATCGGTGTAGTATTCGTCGGCCTTGATGAACTTGCCAGCCGCGAAATGCGCGTTGCCCAAGGCCAGGGTGGCGTCGTCCGCCAGCTTGCCCGTGGGATCATCCAACCGAATCCGGTCGAAGATGCGCATGGCATGGCCAAACGAATCCCGCCACGGCTGCGTCTCATCCGTCACGTTCACCGTGAAGGTCGAAGGATCCTGGTGGTTGTACTGGTCCAGCCAATATTGTGCGATCGAGAAACGCCGCGCCTGAACCAGATCGAGATACTGCGAGCGCGGGTACTTCTTGAGTAACGTACCGTAGGCATCTTCCGCGTCGGGGTAGTTATCCGCGAAGAAATAGCACTCACCCGAGAGGTATTGTGCTTCTTCCTCCAGGGCCGAGTCGGGCCAGCGCGCGGCAGCTTCGGTGAGCGTCTCTGCGGCTTCCGTGAACGTGGCGAGAGCCGCCTCGTCCTTCGCAGCACGCTCCTGGACCCCTTGGGAGTACCGCGACTTGCCTTCACCTAGCAGGCGGTACGCCTTATCGCGATCGGGTCCGCGTCCTGTCAGCTTCCGGATCGTCTTGTCAAACTGATCCAACGCGGCCCCTTCGTTTTTCGCGTCTGGTTCCGCGAACGGGTCCTTCGCTTTCGAAGTCTCGAAACTCGAACAGCCCGGCACGGGAACCAGTAGCAGGCCGCAGATCCACATCAACCACGGGGCTTTGCACCGCATTCGCAACATCCCTGTCGACGAATCGAGTTCAGCTGGCAAGTATTCCCAGATAGGGAAACATCCGGGGGCGATGACCGAGCAGGTGGGCCAGATAGTGATTCATCACGCCCCGCAATTCTCCCCGCACACGGCGATCCATCTCCATGCGCTGCCAGGCATGGCTGTCAGGTTCCGCAAAACACTGCAACACCCGGATTACCCCCGCACTCACGCTCACGACGTGCCGTTGTCCGGTGCGACACGTCGGGCAAAGCACTCCTCCAGCCAGCGCCCCAAACGGCACACGTCCCACGGGCTCTACCGCCGTCCCGCAATCCACGCACATATCCAGAGACGGCAGGGACCCCAAAGCCCGCAACATGGCCATTTCAAAACGCAAGACAACCTCTGCCACACGCTCGCCGTAATCCAGCTCATACAGCGTCTGTGCGGCGCAGTGGAAAAGCTCCGGATGCGGATCGCTGGGATCCGTCAGATCGGTCAACAACTCCGCAACATAGTAACCGGCGTACAGACGAGACAAATCACGACTGGCCGAGCGGAAGCGGCGTTCGAGTTTGGCTTCCGTCAACAAGTCCAAGGCGTCGGACGTCTTGTGGATGAACACTATTCGACAGACGGCTAACAGGTCAAGAGCAGCCTCGAACGGCCCTTTGGGACGGCGCGCACCTTTCGCCAGGGCACCTATCTTCCCAAAACCCTCAGTAAACAGCGTGGCTATCACGCTCGTCTCGCTGAATTCCACCGTGCGGAGCACGATCGCCAACGACTTTTCCGATGACATACCGGCGCCCCATCACCCCATCACCCCATCACCCCATCACCCCATCACCCCATCACCCCATCACCCTCTCATCTGCGCCCGTGGGCAACCCAGTTCCGCGAGATAGACGTCTTCCTTGCGGCGCATGAGTTCGACCGCGTGCGGTTCGTGATCGTCATAGCCCAGGAGATGCAGCACTCCGTGGACGACGTAGAGCAGCAACTCGCTGGCCGGGTCCCACCCATAGTGGGGCGCCTGGCGGACAGCGGTCTCGGCACTGACGATCACTTCTCCCTCCACACCGTCTTCCTCGTCTTCCAACAGGAAGCTGAGTACGTCGGTGGCATAGTCGTGTTGCAGGTGTCGGCGGTTCAGCTTCCGCATTACTTCGTCATCGACCACCGCGAGACTGATGGAAGCCGAGGAGACGCCTTCGCCGGTCAGTACGCACGTCACGGCCCGCTCGAGCCGCGACGTGTCCACTTCCAGGATCGACTGTTGGTCATTCACCTCGATGTCGAGCACCTTGCGACTCCCGCCATCGTCTCCGCTCCGGCCACAGTCCCGCCGCGCCGCTCAGGCCGTTTGTTGGCTGGGGTATTTGACACGACCATGATAGACGGCCGTCAGCGATTTCACGAGGCTGTCTTCGATGAGCCGCAGTTCCTTGAGTGTCACACCGCATTCATCGAACTGGCCATCCAGCAAGCGTTTCATGGTCAGCTCATGGACCAGGTTACGGATCCGCGCTGGGGCGGGATCGTCGAGCGTGCGGCAGGCTCCTTCCGCCGCATCCGCCAGCATCAGCACGGCGGTTTCCTGGCTCTGCGGCTTGGGACCAGGATAGCGAAAGGAATGTTCGTCCACGTGCAGCGATTGGGGAGTATCGTTTCCTTGGCGTGCCCGGTTGAAGAAGTACTCGACGAGCGTCGTGCCGTGGTGCTGTTCGATGAAGTCGATCAGCGACTGCGGCAGATGGTGTCGCCGCGCGAGGTCAGCCCCGTCCTTGACATGCGCGATGATGACCAGCGTGCTCATCGCCGGCACGAGCGCGGCATGCCGGTTGTCTCCGGCGCACTGGTTCTCGACGAAGTAATCGGTCTTGAGCATTTTCCCCACGTCGTGGAAGTAGGCACCCACACGCACCAGTAGACCGTTGGCGCCGATGGCCTCGGCCGCGGCCTGACCGATGGAACCGACCGTAACGGAGTGACTGTAGGTACCGGGTGCCCGCTGCACGAGCTGTTGCAGCAACGGGTGCGCGGCATCGCCCAGTTCCAGCAGGCTCAGGTCCGTTTGCACGTCGAACAGCCGTTCGATGAACGGGAGCAACCCGGTCATCAAGACGCCGGCCAGCAGGGAGCAGAACCCCAGCCAGAGTGCGCCGAGGACCAGGCGCAGCAGGAAGAAATCCGGCAGCAGTTCCGCCAATCCGTCCATCGGAACCAGCCCCAGACCGGACCAGCCGAACGTCTGCCGCGTCAAGGTTCCCACGCTGAGTGCCGTAGCGGCGACGACGGTACCGGCCAGGAGGCCGATATAGATGAGACGCGTGCGCGTGCGGACCTGGACGAGCAGCAAGACGGAGGTGGCCACGCTCGAGTAGAGCACCATGCATTCCGCCAACCCTCGTCCGAACGACAGGGTCACGATCACGGTGAGACAGGCTGCCAGCAGCAGGGCGAATTCGCGCTGGTAGGCCAGCGTGATGGTCATGGCGAACAGGATCAGGGGGAGTATTTCGGCCCGCCATTGGAAGTCCCGGTCAAACGCGCAGAGCGTCACCGTGGCGACGACCAGTCCCAGAATATTGGCCAGCTGCCGCGTGTCGGTGAGCAGCCGCGGTTCGTGCATCAGCGCGTACGCGCCGCAGAACACGAAGCAGGCCAGGTAGACTCCCAACGCGGCGACGGATCGCTGCACCTGGTCCCAGACGCTCGCCGTCGCGATCGCCGTCTCGTACTCCTGCCGCAACAGGAACATGTCGCTTTCGGCCAGCGGGTGGCCCGCTGTCGCCAGCACGTCCCCCGCCACGTACTCCCGTGTCGCTACCGGCACGCGGTCCGCGGCCTCGCGGCGTGCGCGCTCGGAAGCCGCTTCGTTGAGCCGCAGGGTCACGGGCAGTTTTTTGGACGCGAACCAATTGGTGACCAGCTGCGATATCAGGGGAATCTGCTGGACCGGCAACCCTTGCGATTCCAGCGCCCGCCCCAATTGGTCGGGAAGGTTCGCCATGACCGCGCCGATGTGCACGGAGCTGACCTCCACGCGCTCGGTAAACCCTTCCTTCCCGACATCGTGCACCAGAATGGCCGTCTGACTCCCATCTTCGAGATCGTGCTCCAGCGCGACCAGCAAACCTTGCCGTTCGTGTGCGGCGAAGGTGATTTCCAGCGCCTTGGCGAACTTCGTCAGGTCCTTGTCCTCTGCCACGCCGGCGTGCAACGCCTGAAACGAGGGCTCCGCCAGGTCGGGTCCGCGCCGCTGGTCCTCGACCAGGAATTCCAGCCAGGCCTGCTTGCCGTCCGCGTCGAGCTTGGCGGGGGAGTCCACGCTCGTGACGCGAAACACGCTGTCCCGGACGGCACGCCGCAGTTCGATCAGCGGCCGGTTGTCATTCTCGTAGATGTTCAGCGTTTCCGAGCGTGCCCGCCGTCGCGCCTTTTCCGTTTCCTTGGCATCGTCCACGTGAAAAGGCGTGCGCACTACGATGTTCCGCGAGGGCGTATCGCCCAGACGGTAGGCGAAGGGAGGATTCCAGCCGCCCGTCGTCCCCAGCACGGCGAGCGCCGCCAACAAGCAGAGCACCAGCCTCCACAATACGTCGCGGCGACGCAGGCGATCCCAACACTGGGCCGCCTGTCCCGGCGGAATTGCGAGGGCCGCCACGAGATGGGAACGCGTGCGGCGCTGTGAACTGCCAGACATCCTTGCTCCCTAACGCGACTTCCTCCGTGGCCCCGCGTGCTCGTCGTCATAGGCCTGCACGATTTCCTGCACCAGCCGGTGACGTACGATGTCGGAGTTGTGCAATCGCGTGATCCCGATTCCTTCGATATGTTCCAGTCGCGTCAGCGCGTCCAGCAGTCCGCTGCGAGTCGGTTTGGGCAGATCGACCTGCGTGACGTCGCCGGCAATCACGATCTTTGAGCTCTCTCCCATGCGGGTCAGAAACATCTTCATCTGGGCGACCGTCGTGTTCTGCGCCTCATCCAGAATGATGAAGGCCTCATTCAGCGTGCGGCCGCGCATGTAGGCCAGCGGAATGACTTCGATCACGTCTTGTTCCATGAGCAACTTGATCTGGTCGTGATCGATCATCTCATGCAACGCATCCAGCAGCGGCCGCAAATACGGATTGATCTTCGCCTGCAGATCACCCGGCAGAAAACCCAGACTCTCACCCGCCTCGACGGCCGGGCGCACCAGCACGATCTTGCGCACGGCGCGACGTTTGAGCGCTTCCACGGCCGACGCCACGGCCAGGTACGTCTTGCCCGTACCGGCCGGACCAATGGCCAATACGATGTCGCGTTCGCGAATCATCGCGACGTAGCGTGCCTGCCCCAGCGTGCGCGGCCGTATCTTCCGGCTGGCATTGATGACCTCGATGACTTCATCCAGCGCCGCGGCTTCGTCGGCCGAAACGGGCGACAATAACCGCGCGACATCGTCCGCCGCCAAGGCCCCTTTCCGCTCCGCCAACGCCTTCAATCGCTCGAGCACCTCCGTAGCGCGCGTGACGGCCTGCTCCTCGCCCCCCACATGAATCTGGCCGTCACGATGCGTGATGCGCACTCCCAACGCATCGCGGATCGCGCGCAGATGCTGATCGCGCGGGCCAAACAATGTCAGCATCAAGTTGGGTTCAACGAGTGTTAACGTCGCTTCGTACATGCACGCAGTGCGCTCGATGGCGGACAGAAAAGTCAAACTCCAACTATACCGCAATGTGCGATTCTCAAGCCAGTCGAACCTGACAACGTGACCGCCAGCCAGCCCGCTGCTGGCACCGACCGGCTAGCTCGCCCGCCGGCGTCAGCGGAAACGGCCGCCGCGGCAAATGACTGCGCGTCGGCAAATCCCGCGGGATAGCCGCAACCCATGTACTGACAATTAGTTGCGACTATAGCAGCGACTTCAGATGGACGACACTTCGACCCGCCTCATCGACGGAACCGCATTCGACTGACAGCACGATATCGCGTGGACACTTGCGCACGATCGAAATCACGCGAGCCCAGTCGATGACGCCATCACCGCAAGCGCACCCGACCGGCGTTCCCGTCACCTTGCCCCGTTCCGCTTCGGAATGCTGCACGGAGATGTCCTTGGCGTGGAGATGTACGAGTCGGTCGCAGACGCGTTCGAGCCAGGCGTACGGGTCTTGGCCGGCGAGGTAGGCATTTCCCGTGTCGAGATTGATGCCGATCGCCGGCGACTGCACCAGATGATAAATGCGGTCCAGACCTTCGGGTGTCTTGGAGTACTGGGCATGGCATTCCAGCCCGATCTTGATGCCGCGCGCCTCGGCCATTTCGGCAGCCTCGTGCAGCGTGTAGCGCATCAGCACGTGGTCTTCGGCTTCGGTTGTCCAAGGTGCCTTGATGCCTTCATCGGTGTTCACGACGGGGGCACCGCATTCGGCCGCGTAACGGATGGCCTGCTTGAGATAGTCGCCGTGCACGTCCGGCCGGCACACAGGACCATGCGCTTGCAGGCCGGAGATCTTCAAGCCGGCTTTCTCGGCCGCTCGCCGCAGACGATAGGGATCGTCCCACATGGACACCGTGTGATAGTAGTGAGCCTCGCTCATGAGTTCGCGGCCCCAGTGCACCATGGGTTCGATGTACTCAAACCCCATTTCCGCCGCTCGTTCCACACCCCATTCGAATGGCTTCTCGTGGCGACGTATTGCTTCCAGATTCATGCCGACTGAGATCTTTCCCATGAGCGGTTCCTTTGCCGAGCAGGTTGTGGGGACGCACTGAAATCCGCGGCCATTTCCGGGTAATTTTAGCGGCGGTATCCGAGCACTTCGAGAGACGGTGGCGAATTCCGCAGATGGAGGTCAAGGGTGTGGACCCACCATTCCGATCAGCCAGCAGAACAGGGCTACGGGCGCTGCCAGGAGCAGCGAGTCCAGAATATCGAGGATACCGCCGAGGCCCGGCAGCCAGTGGCTGGAGTCCTTGCGTCCCGCGTCGCGTTTGAACAGCGATTCCGCCAGGTCACCGACCATGCCGGCGACACCCACCAGCAAACCGAAAAGGACGCATCCTCCCCAGGAAGTCACGGCGGCGTCACTTCCCATGGCCCAAGGAACGAGCCACTGGAAGTAGACCCCAGCCGCCAGGACGGCTCCCGCAAGCGCGCCGACCGCCCCCTCGACTGTCTTGCCGGGACTCAACAGCGGCGCCAGTTTGTGCCGCCCGCACAACTTGCCGGCAGTGTAAGCCGCCGTGTCTGAGAGCTTGACCACAAACACCAGCGACACGAGTGCGGCCATTCCCCAGGCATTATCCCGCACAAAACGCAGTTGGGCGAGGAGCGCCAGAAACGTGCACGGATAGACGATGGCGGCGACGGCTAATGCCAATCGCCGTATGGACTGGCCCGGCTCTCGATACTGCAGCATCTCGGCGACGAACACCAGCATGCTGGCCAGCACCAGCGCGACGGTGACCCACGCCAAACCGGTCAATGGTTCGCCACTTGTCTGCGCGACGGTTCTTGCGCGGAGCATCGCTGGGAGGCACGCACCCAGGTAGACCAGACTGCCACCCGCATAGACCGTCCAGCGAACCGAGGATACACCGAACTGCATGAGTTCGAGCATCTCGGCGGTTGCCAGGAGCAGCAACACCCAGCCGCCGGGGATCAGCCAGATGCCGGGGACTCCCCCGTTGCAGCGCACATCCAGCGCCAGCAGCGTGATCAGCGGCGTGAGGATGAACGCGGCCGTCAGGAGTCGCCAACGCAGCACAGCCAGGCTCCTTGTCTCACTGATTCAAGCCGCCGTAGCGGCGGTGGCGCGCTGCATAGTCGCGGATGGCCTGATGCAGATCGGACGCCTGGAACTCCGGCCAACACAATTCCGTTACCCACAGTTCCGCGTAGCTGATCTGCCACAAGAGGAAATTGCTGATCCGCATTTCACCGGCCGTGCGGATCAGCAAATCCGGGTCCGGCATGCCGGCGGTATAGAGATGGTCGGCCAGGAGTTGTTCGGTCACAGCGGCCGGGTCCAGTTGTCCCAGGTGGACCTTCGCCGCGATCTGTTTCACGGCATCCACCATCTCGGCCCTTCCCCCATAGTTGATGGCCAGACAGAGGATCGTGCCGCCATTGGCAGCGCTCATGGCGATGGTCTTGTCCATTTCGTGCAGCACTCGTTCCGGCAAGCCGTCGCGGCGGCCGATGATCCGCACCGTGATTCCATGTTCCATGATCGTGCTGCGCTCCTCGATCATGTACTGTTCCAGCAGGTGCATCAGGAAATCGAGTTCGTGCTGCGGCCGTTTCCAGTTTTCGCTCGACAGGCAATACAGGGTCAGTTGCTGGATTCCCAGCCGCGAGCACTCCTCGACGGTGCGCCGGACGGTGGCTACGCCTCGGCGGTGTCCTTCGATTCGCGGCAGATCGCGCCGCTGCGCCCAGCGCCCGTTGCCATCCATGATCACGGCAATATGCCGCGGCCGCTTCTCGCGGGGCACATCCGGCAGCGGGTCGTCGGGGGCGGTCAGGACCTGAGACATGAACGAATGACCCTTACTCGAGGCGAGACTTCGCAGACGGCACAGGATTCGCCGCACGCCGAAGAGACCCGCGGCTCGGACCGCACGGACCTGGTGTGTCCGGTGCCGCAGTCGGACCCGCGGTTCGTCAGCCCGCCAGGATCGTCTGCTCGCGATCAGCTCCTACTGAGACGAGAGCGACGGGACGCTCGACGACTTCACTCAAACGCTTCAGGTACTTCAACGCGTTTGCCGGCAGATCGGTCATGCGCCGCACGCCGCTGATGTCCTGTTGCCAGCCGGGTAAGGTCTCGTAGACCGGCGTCACGCGGCGCAGGTCGTCAACATGGCTGGGAAAGTGGCGCACTCTCTTGCCATCCAATTCGTAGGCCACACACAACTGAATCTCGGAAAGCGCGCTGAAGACATCCAGCTTCATGATGGCCAAGGAGTCCACGCCGCTGACGCGGACGGCGTAGCGGACGGCGACGACGTCGAACCAGCCGCAGCGGCGCGGACGACCCGTGGTCGTGCCGTACTCCCGTCCCACATCGCGGATGCGCTGCCCCACATCATTGATCTGTTCCGTCGGGAAGGGGCCCCCGCCCACGCGCGTGGTGTAGGCCTTGGCGACACCGATAAACTCGTCGATCACCCGCTGCGGCACGCCGGAACCAGCGGACACGCCGGCTCCGGAGGCGTTGCTGCTGGTAACGAACGGATAGGTCCCGTGGTCGACGTCCAGCATCGTCCCCTGCGCGCCTTCGAACAGAATGCTCTGGCCCTCGTCCACGGCATCCAACAGGTAGCCCGTCGTATCACCCACGAACGGGCGCAACCGCTCGGCATAGCCGCGATACTCGGCGTAGATCTTCTCCGCGTCCAAGGAAACGCCAACGGTCGGCGGATCGCCGGCCCCCTGCAGCCAGCGCAGTTTGACAGACACGGTCTCTGCCACACGCGCGTGAAAATCGCTGCGGTACAGATCGCCGAGTCGAATGGCGAACGTCCGTCCGACCTTGTCGCGGTAGCACGGACCAATCCCGCGCAAGGTCGTGCCGATGTTCTCGCCGGCGACCGGGCTGCCGTCGAGCACCTGGTCCTCGCAGATGTGCCACGGGCAGACGATGTGCGCCCGGTCGCTCAGCATCAGATTGTCGCCGACGTGGACGCCCC
>Ga0233425_10011802_pt1 | contig 10075 bp, 4 predicted proteins | sample Watercolumn_Towu_2_FD_181712 | JGI IMG/M metagenome (GOLD analysis project Ga0233425, IMG submission 181712) | Freshwater microbial communities from Lake Towuti, South Sulawesi, Indonesia - Watercolumn_Towuti2014_140_MG | ecosystem: Environmental > Aquatic > Freshwater > Lake | place: Indonesia... | reverse complement strand
GCGGGGAGCGTCTTTTTGTTGTCGCTGGCCGGCTGCGCGCCGAAACCGGAAAACAACGCGGGGACGTTGTATCTGATCGGCGGCGATTTCAAAGGATTCGATCCGATTGACAGCGGCGACACGGAAACGGCGGAGGAAATCTGCCGCGTGTACGAAGGCTTGATGGAATACTCGTACCTGGATCGTCCGTTCAAGGCGATTCCGCGACTCGCGGAGGCGATGCCGGAAATTTCGGCGGACGGGTTGATGTACACGTTCCACCTGAAACACGGCGTCCGGTTCAGTGACGACAAATGTTTTCCGAACGGCAAGGGCCGCGAAGTCACTGCGAATGATTTTATTTATTCGTTCAAGCGCCTGCTCCATCCGAAAAACCAATCCGATGGCGATTGGATTTTCATCCAGCACGTGCTCGGCGCGAAATCGTGGGCGGCAAAAGGCGACTTCGCCGCGCCAATCCCCGGCTTCGTCGCGCCAGACAATTACACGCTCCAGATCAAACTGGCGAAACCATATCCGCAGTTGTTGTGGGTGTTGACAATGTCGTACGCGTTCGTCGTCCCGCGCGAGGCCGTCGAATGTTACGGCGACGATTTTCGCGGTCACCCGGTCGGCACCGGGCCGTTCCGGTTGGTGTCGTGGCGGCGCCGGTACCGCACCGAGTACGAACGCAACCCGGCGTTCAGCGGACAAACCTACCCGTCGAGCGGCGCGCCCGGCGACCGCGAGGCGGGGCTGCTTGCCGACGCGGGAAAACCGTTGCCGATCCTCGACCGCATCGTGTTGTACGACACGTACGAATTTTACACGCTCTGGCAGATGTTTCTCGCCGGGCAAATCGCCGTCGGCGGCCTGAGCAAGGATTACTTCGAGAAGGCGATCACGCCGCAACTCGGATTGAGCGACGACCTGAAACGACGCGGCATCCGTCTGTACAAAACACCCGAAGCGAGCACGTGGTTCATCGGCTTCAACATGAAAGACGCGGTCGTCGGCGGCGCGAACAAAAAACTGCGGCAGGCGTTCGCGTGCGCGATTGACGCGCCGAAAATGTGCGAGGTGATTTACAACAACCGGTACACGCCCGCGAACTCGCCGGTGCCGCCCGGCATCGCGGGGCACACCGACAAGCCGTACGCGTACAGTTTCAATCTCGAGCGCGCGAAACAATTGATCGCCGAAGCCGGCTATCCCGGCGGGCGCGACAAAAAAGGCAATCCGCTCCGGTTGACGATGATCATTCCCGGCGCGGGCAGCACCGAAGTGCGGCAGCTCGGCGATTTTCTCGTGGACCAACTCAGCGCCATCGGCGTCGAACTCGTGCCGCAGATATTGAGTTTCAACGAGTACCTGCGCCGCGAGCACGACGGTTATTACCAGCTCGTTTACGCCGGCTGGATCGGCGATTATCCCGACGCGGAAAATTTTCTGAAACTGTTTTACAGCCCGAACAAATGTCCCGGCGTCAACGTGACGAATTACGAGAACCCGGCCTTCGATCAATTGTACGAGCGCATTACGGTCATGCCGGACTCGCCGGAGCGGACGGCGTTGTACGAACAGATGGCGGAGATGGCAATGGAGGATTGTCCGTGGGCGTTGCTGACGTATCCGCTGACGTACGGTTTGTACCAGCCGTGGTTCCAGAATTACAAACGCAACACCTTCTCGTACGCCAGCTCGAAATATTTCAAGGTGTTGCCGCATTGAGGAAAATCCGAATATCGAAATCCGAAATCCGAAACAAATCCGAATGACCCAATACCAAAATCGTTTTAGAGCGCTGAACAAAACCGCCGAAGGCGTGGAGGGCCACGCTCCGTCGTGGCCGAATCCCCAGCGGACGCGACGGAGCGCGTCCCTCCAAAACCGGATTTTGTCGGGCACTTTTCGACATTGCCGATTCGGATTTCGGATTTGTTTCGGATTTCGATATTCGATATTCGAATTTTAATTAAGTATGTTTGCTTACCTCATACGCCGGTTGTTGTCCGTGATTCCGATCGCGCTCGGCGTGTTGATGCTGACGTTCCTGTTGTTCCGCGTCATCGGCGGCAATCCCGCGTACCGCATTGCCGGCAAGAACGCGACGCCGGAAAAAATCGCGCAGATTACGCACGAACGCGGCTACGACAAACCGTACTTCGTCAACCTGCAGAAATTTCCGCGCAGGATTCTCGACGCGCAATTTCCGCGGATGGTCGGCAAATTATTACGCGGTGATTTCGGTGAGTCCATCACGACAAAGGAAAAAGTCCGCGACGTTCTCATTCACGGCGTCTGGCCATCGTTGTGCCTGACGGCGCCGTTGTTTTTCCTGAACCTGATTCTCGCTGTCGCGCTCGCGTTGCTCGCGGCGTATTACCGCAACACGTGGATTGACCGCTCGCTCGTCGTGCTTTCCACCGTCGGCACGAGCGTCAGTTCGCTCGTCTACATCATGGTTGCGCAATACTGGCTCGCGGGCGAGTGGCGGCTGTTTCCCGTCTGGGGATTTGAAGGCGTCCAATCGCTTGTGCTGCCGGTATTGATTGGCGTCGTCGCGGGCGTCGGCGGCAGCGTCCGGTTTTACCGCACGATCATGCTCGACGAAATGTACCAGGACTACGTGCGCACCGCGCGCGCGAAAGGCGTCTCGCCGCCGCGCATCCTCTTCAGCCACATCCTCCGCAACGCGCTCATCCCGATCCTCACGAACGTCATCATCGCGCTGCCGTTTCTCTACACCGGCTCGTTGCTGCTCGAAAGTTACTTCGGCATCCCCGGCCTCGGACGGATGCTCGTCATGGCGATTCCCAACGGCGACGAGGACATTATCTACACCGAAACATTTTTCGGAACGATGCTCTTCGTCGTCGCCAACACGCTCACCGACGTCGCGTACGCGTGGGCCGATCCGAGGATCCGGTTGAAATGAACAACGGCGTCAACAAACCCGAAAGCCTCTGGGCCATCGCGTGGCATCAACTCCGCCGCAACCGGCTCGCGATGATCTGCCTCGCCATCCTCGCCGCGTACATCGCCGTCTGGATGTACGCCGAATGCGTTTTCTGGAGCGGCCGCGTCCTCGACAGACAACCCGCGTACAAAATCGCGCACTACGAAATCCGCAACCAGCCGCCCGGCGCGCACCACTGGCTCGGCACCAACTTCGCCGGCAAAGATAATCTCCTCCTCGTCGCGCAAGGCACGCGCATCGCGTTTGAAATCGGCCTGCTCACCTCCATCATCGTCATCCCGCTCGGATTCATCCTCGGCGCGTTCGCCGGGTATTTCGGGCGAAAAACCGACACCATCATCACGTATATTTTCAGCGTCGTTGGCAGCGTACCGGACATCCTGCTCATCGTCGCCGTTGCGTACGTCATTCACGGAATGGTCGAACGCAGCGCCGCGATGCAAACGTTGACGCGCTATATCGACAGCGGACTGCTCTCCGTCTGCGTCGCGATGGGATTTACCGGGTGGGTCGGCCTCTGCCGGCTCATCCGCGGCGAGTACATGAAACACCGCGACCGGCAATATGTCCTCGCCGCGCGCGCGCTCGGCGTCGGACCGCTCGGCATCATGTTCCGGCACATCGCGCCGAACGTCCTGCACCTCGTCATCATTAACTTCTCGCTCCGGTTCCCCGGACTCATCCTCACCGAAGTCGTCCTCACCTTTCTCGGCGTCGGCATCGCCAACGAACCGAGCTGGGGCTACGTCATCAACAGCGCCCAACAACGGCTCTGGCTGGGCAACTGGTGGGAACTGGCCGGGGCGACCGCCGCGATGTTTTTCCTCGTCCTCGCGCTGAATCTTTTCGGCGACGCGCTGCGCGACGCGCTCGATCCGAAACTCCGCACCGCTTCCGGTCCGACGGCGTGACGTTGTGAAAATGTTCCGGAAATGTTCCGGATGAAAATACATCCGTAAAAGAGCGACGTCGTGCGGGAGAAATATTGACGGAACATTGACGGAACATGAGGCGGCGTCGCGGCGTCGGCGCGAGGTTGGATTATTACCGGGACTTTTTGGCGACACAAAATTGTATTTTGTAGCCACGCCGCTCTGTCGGCGTGCGGGGGGGATCAATTGAACTTGGAGTGGCGCGGCGGCAGAGCGCCGCGGCTACAACGGCTGCGGGTGGTTTATTGGATGCCGGTGGCTTTGAGGGTGGCGTCGAGTGAGGGTTGGAGTCGGGCGGCTTCTTTGGCGTAGGAGGCGGCGAGTTGTTCGAAGCCGTATTGGCGGGCGAAGACGGCGAGGTGAAAATACCATTGGGCGGTGTTTTCGAGGGTGTCGGTTTGGGCGTAGGCGAGGCCGATGTTGATGATGGTGGTGGGGGCAAGCTCGCGCCATTCGCGGAGGAGGCTGCCTTCGTCGAGGGTGAAGATGAGTTTGTCGTCGGGGGCGACGCCGGTGAGTTTGCCGATAAAGGCGGTGCCGGTGTTTTGGCGGATGGAGGCGCCATCGTAGGGGCGTTGTTTGAAGGCGGCGGCGAGTTTTGTTTTGAGTCCGGCGAGGGCGCGGGCGCGGGCGGTGGCGCCGGTGTGTTGGGCGCGCGCGTCATCGGTTTTGAGTTTAGGCGCGAGGGCGGTGCAGTGGGCGAGGAGTCCGGTGAAATCGTAGGTGGCGATGAATTTCTTTTGTGTGTCGGCGGATTCGTCGAGGAGTTTGGCGTCGGCGGCTTTGGTGCGTTCGAGTGCGGCGAGTTTTTCTTCTTCGGCGCGGCGTTGGGCGGCGAGTTGTTCTTGTTTGATGCGCTCTTGTTCGGCGCGTTGTTTTTCTTTTTGTTGTTGGTCGGCGATTTTGACGCGGTGTTCGAGAGTATCGTAGGCGTGTTGAAGGCGGGCGCGCAGGAACGGGATGTGAAGTTGTGATTGCATGTCGAGGAGAGTATTCAGGGCGAGGTCTTTTTTGCCTTCGGCAAAAAAGGATTCGGCTTTGTCGATGGTTGGCTGGATGAGATGACATTCGCGCGCGAGTTCGGTGGCGAGCGGTTGGAACGCGTAGAGCCATTTTTCCTCGTCGGAGGGCTTGGCGTTGGCGTAGCGGTTGAAGCGTGTGACGGCAAGGTTGTATTGGTAGATCCGGGTCATGTGGTTGGTGGCGCGTGTGGCGCGAAGGGTGTAGAGGCCGGCATTGAAGTGGTTGAGGGCGGCGGCCCATTGCGGGAAAATGGGGTCGTCCATGTCTTTTTGTGGGATTTTGTAGAGCAAGGTGCTGGCAAGTGGGCTGACGAAATTGATGTGAGTGACAGTCGGCGGGATGCGGTGTTGGAAGGTTGAGTCTTCGGCTTGCGAGAGGGCGTTGGTGGCGGCGGCGAGTTGGTTGTCGAGGAGAAGGGCGATGCCTTTGGCGTAATAAATCCAGTGGAGTTGGTTGGGTTGGAACAGGAATTTGGTTTCGATTTTTCGGTATTCGATAAGCGCAGCGGGGATGTTGCCGGCGGCGAGATTGGCGGCGGCTTTGCTCCACGCGGGGCCGTCCGGTGTGTCTTCGTTGAAGTTGACGTCTTCAAGTTTGACGGTAGTGCGTTCGATTTGTTGTGTGACGATCTTGGTGGTTGTTGATGGTGGCGGGATTTTTTGTTCGCCGAAGAGCGCATCGCGTTTAATCCAGAGGAAAACGGCAGCGGCCGCAAGCAATAATAATGCAGTGCCCGTGCCGAGAAGGGAGAAGACACTGACGCGTTCGCCGCTTTCCGTGACGATGATGGGTTTTTTTTCGTTTTCCTCTATGACGCGCTTGGCTCGCTCGAGTTCGGTGATGAGTTGATCGTAATTGGCAAATCGTTCGTTCGGATTTTTGGCGAGCATCCGCCCGATGACTTGCGCGGTGGTGTCCTGTACGGTGGGCAGGTAAGTTTTGAGTGAGTAGGCCGGCGTGGTGGCGTGTTTGACGGCGACGTCTGTGGCGGTGGCGGCGTCGAACGGCGGGCGTCCCGCCATGGCGTGAAATAATGTTGCGCCAAGCGAGTAAATATCGCTGCGAGTGTCTTCCGGATGGCCGGTCAGTTTTTCGGGCGCGATGTAATAAGGGGTGCCCCAGATCGGCTCTGGTTCGTTGGCGGCGCTTTTCTTATCGTCGGCGGGACGCGCGAGGCCAAAATCAACAATTTTGGGAACACCTTGATCGTTGAAGAGGATATTGCCGGGTTTGACGTCGCGATGAAGAAGGCCGGTGGCATATGCGGCCCGAAGTCCGCCGGCGATTTGGATGCCAATGTTGAGCGCTTCTATTTCCGGAAGTTTTCCGATTTTTGTGAGGCGGTCATCCAGGCTGCCCCGCTCCAGCAGTTCCATGACGAGATAACATTGGCCTTCATGCTCGCCAAAGGAAAAAACGCGTGCCACGTTGGGATGATTGACGGCGGCGGCGGCCTGTGCTTCGCGGCGGAAATTATCGAGGAATGCGGAATTGGCGGCGAGTTTTTTACGAAGAATCTTGATTGCGAGCATGCGGTTTAACGCAAGATCCATGGCTTTGTAAACAGTGCCCATGCCGCCGAAACCAATAGCGTTAAGAAGAACAAATTCATTGAATTGCACAGGAACAACTGTGGGTACGCCGCAATACGGGCAATCCATGTGCGTGAGCCCTTCCTGTCCCGCGAGGATGATTTCCTTGCCGCAGGCGGGACAGACTGTTGAATTAGGAACAATCCCGGGCGCTTCCATATAAGTCGTTTTTTGTGGGAGCAACCTACACGCGACCGATGACAGCATCAACATCAAATAGATTCATGCAAAGCGGTTGCATTCACTAGAGGGCTATGATAGATGACCCCGAATGAGTATGGAAGAAAAACCGCCGCTGTTGCCAAAACTAAAACGTACGCCGCCATCTGGCGGCTCCGGCCTGCCCAATCGTATAGTTCTGTTAATATGGGTGGTGGTCTTGATTGCGCTGCCGTTACTGTGGCAATACCAACAGTCCCGTCGCACGCGCGTTGACAAGCTTGATTATGGACAGCTTGAAGAAAAGATTAATCGCGGCCTTGTGAAACACATCACCGTGGAAGCGGGGACCGGTGCGCTTGATAAATTAAAAGGTGAATACGAGGAAGAAAAAGCGGGGCATAAACAAACGATTCATTTTGTTACGCCGGTTCGATATAGCGACGAGATCTACAAATATCTTTCAGCGCACAATGTTCAAATTGCATTTGATGAAACCAGTCAATGGTGGCTGCAAATTCTCTCGTGGTGGTTGTTGCCGATTCTATTTGTCGGGTTGTTATATTTTTTCTTCATCCGGCAGCTCAAGCTTGCCGGCAAAGGCGCGATGAGCTTTGGCAAATCACGCGCGCGGTTGTTGAGCCGTGATAACAATAAGGTCACATTTAAAGACGTTGCCGGCATGAAAGAGGGCAAGGAGGAAGTCGAAGAAATCATTCAATTTCTGAAAGATCCGAAGAAATTTCAAAAGCTTGGCGGTAGGATTCCCAAAGGGGTGTTAATGGTTGGCCCCCCCGGCACCGGTAAAACGCTTCTTGCAAAGGCCATTGCCGGTGAAGCCGATGTGCCATTCTTCTCCATCAGTGGATCTGATTTTGTTGAGATGTTCGTTGGCGTGGGAGCCAGTCGTGTTCGCGACATGTTCGAGCAAGGCAAACGGAACGCGCCGTGTATCATTTTCATTGACGAGATTGATGCCGTTGGACGGTCGCGTTTCAGCGGGATTGGAGGCGGACACGATGAGCGCGAGCAAACACTTAACGCCATTCTGGTTGAAATGGACGGATTCGATACGCAGGAAGGCGTCATCATCATGGCCGCAACAAATCGGCCGGATGTTCTCGATCCGGCATTACTGCGACCAGGAAGATTTGACCGGCAAATCGTGATTGACATGCCGGATCTTGTCGGGCGCGAGGAAATTCTGCAGGTTCACGCGCGCAATGTTAAACTTGATAAAAACGTTGACTTTAAAGTCATTGCTCGTGGAACGCCGGGTTTTTCCGGCGCCGACCTTGCCAACCTAATCAACGAAGCGGCCTTATTGGCGGCGCGCCGTGATAAAAAAGCAGTCAGCATGGAAGAACTGGAAGAAGCGCGTGATAAAGTTCGTTGGGGGCGCGAGCGGCGCAGTCGAGTTCTCGATGAAAAGGACAAAAAAATTACTGCGTATCATGAGGCGGGACATGCTTTGGTTATGTGTAAACTCGAACACACCGAGCCATTACACAAAGTTACAATCATACCGCGGGGTATGTATCTTGGCGCCACATTCTCGTTGCCTGAAAAAGACAAGTATCATGAAAGTAAGAGTCAATTATTGGATGAGATTGCAGGAATTATGGGGGGGCGGATCGCAGAAGAGTTAATCTTTGGTGATTACACAAGCGGTGCCGCCGGGGATATTCGTCAGGCGACAACAATTGCACGAAAAATGGTCACTGAATGGGGAATGAGTGAGCGTATCGGCATGGTTAACGTCAGCGAGCACGAGGAACATATGTTTCTTGGACGAGATCTCTTCAAAGGGCGTGAAGTTAGCGAGCAAACCGCAAGAGAGGTTGATGAAGAGGTGCGCAGTGTAATCGAATCGAGTTATAATCGAGCAAAAGACATACTCAGTAAACATCAGGATCGCTTAATTGCATTAGCTGAAGCCTTGCTGGAACACGAAACTCTGGATGCAACCGAAATCCGGCAACTAATTGAAAAATAGTCAAGATCGCGCGCACGATAGGACACAATCCTTGTTTATATGATTTCCTGCGACCGGCAGTTTGCTTATTCAAATTACCAATTCTATCCACTCGACATCAAAAGCTAGCGTGGATTCATACGCATCTTGCCCCGTCGGTGACGGACGAGAAGGTTGTTTGCAAAGAAACCCCACGGAAGTACAATGGAATCCGCGCCGAGTTGCCGACTAACATCACCTGTGCTACCGGCTTGATGATCGGAGGGGGCGACGGAAAATGAAAGGAACCGCCATGAAACACTTGATTACAATTCTCCTCTTGTTGTTGACGATCGCAGCCAACGCGGCGGAAATCCACGTTCGGCCAGATGGCGCGGTTCGCACGTTGGCGGAGGCGCAACGCGAGGCGCGCAAGGACAAAGCGGCGACAGTCGTCGTCCATGCCGGCGCGTATTACTTGCCGGAAATGCTGAGGTTCACCGCCGCCGATTCCGGCACGACATACGTCGCGGCGCCGGGCGAGAAACCGGTGATTAGCGGCGGGATGAAACTCGACCTGCAATGGCAGCCGTACAAGGACGGCATCATGCAGGCGAAAACACCGTCAGGGCTGGCGATTGATCAACTGTTCGTCAACGGCCAGCGCCAGATGATGGCCCGGTATCCGAACTACGACCCGAACGTGCGCCCGTACGGCGGTTACGCCGCCGATGCGTTCAGCAAGGAACGCGCGGCGCGCTGGGCTGACCCGGTGGGCGGCTACATCCACGCGATGCACCGCGCGCACTGGGGCGGCTACCATTACCGGATCACCGGCAAGAACGACAAAGGTGAAATCACTTACGAAGGCGGCTGGCAGAACAACCGGCAGATGGGGATGCACAAGGAACACCGGTTTGTCGAAAACATTTTCGAGGAACTCGATGCTCCGGGCGAGTGGTTCCACAACGCGAAGACCGGTACGCTGTATTACTACCCGTCGCTGCCGGCAACTGGAGGGACGCGCTCCGTCGCGTCCGTTGGCAGTGGCCACGACGGAGCGTGGCCCTCCACGGAAGCGGCAGTGAACTTTCTCAACAAGGCCACCATCGAAGTCGTGCGACTCCGTCACCTCGTCGAGTTCAACGGCGCCAAGAACGTCACCCTGCGCGGCTTCGTGTTCCAACACGCGGCACGGACGTTCATGGACGTGAAGGAACCGTTGCTGCGCAGCGATTGGACAATTTATCGCGGCGGAGCGGTGCTGTTCAACCGCGCGGAAGACTGCACCGTGGCCGATTGCGAATTCGATCAGCTCGGCGGCAACGCCATCTTCGTCAACGGCTACAACCGCCGCATCCGCATCGTCGGTTGCGACATCCACGACACGGGCGCGAGCGCCGTCGCGTTCGTCGGCGAGTCGAAATCAGTTCGCAATCCGCTTTTCGAGTACAAC
>Ga0233425_10011801_pt1 | contig 10075 bp, 7 predicted proteins | sample Watercolumn_Towu_2_FD_181712 | JGI IMG/M metagenome (GOLD analysis project Ga0233425, IMG submission 181712) | Freshwater microbial communities from Lake Towuti, South Sulawesi, Indonesia - Watercolumn_Towuti2014_140_MG | ecosystem: Environmental > Aquatic > Freshwater > Lake | place: Indonesia... | reverse complement strand
TTCCCATCGGGCCGAGCGACGCGCAGCAGGGGGCGGGGGTGCAGGTGCTGGATGCCATGGCGGCTCGGGGCATCTCGTTTCGCGCCCTGTATGTGCTGGGGCTCAATGAAAAGTTCTTCCCGCGACATATCCGCGAAGACGCCTTTTTACGGGACGGCCCGCGCCGGTTCCTCGATGCGGACTTGGGGTTCAAGATCCAGGAGAAGCTGGCCGGGTATGACGAGGAAAAATTGCTGTTCCGTCTCCTCTGCGATGCGGCCCGTCATCACCTTATGCTGCTCTACCAGCGGACCGACGACGCTGGCCGTATGCTGGTTCCCTCCGGCTACCTGGCCGACATCCGATCGCAGGCCGGCGGCACGGACGTGACGGTACCGCGGCGGCTGACGAAGAAATTCGAGGAAGGGACCCACTATCGGATCGATCGGCTGACGCAGGTCGAAGCGGGAATCAAGTTCCTCCTGGACCGTACCGTCCCGCACCGTCTACTCAATGTGATGCATCCGGCGGGGCGCCTTGTGGAGCGAGGCCTGCGAGTCCTTCGCGCGCAGGAGAGGGGAGAGTCCAGGCTCGGCGCGTACGATGGGATGACCGGCCCGCTGGAGCCCTTCTGGGTTTGGTTGAAGAGCCACGGAGTGTCCCCGACCGCTCTGCAGGAGTATGCGACCTGTCCCTTTCGCTATTTTGCCAAACAGGTCTTGCGGCTGGAACCATTGGTCATTCCGGACATCGAGGAGCAGATCGGCCCGATCGAGCTGGGAGTCCTGGCACACGGTATCCTGCGCCTCTGCTTACAGAAGCTCCGGGAGCAGGGATATTTTACGCAGCCCTCCCGGTCCACGGTGGAGCTCTCCGTCGTGCTGGAGGAAGCGGCCCGCCGGGTCTTCGACCGGTTTGCCGGCGCTCATCCGGTGGGGTTTCCTCTGGTCTGGGATCTGCATCGGGAAAATCTGGTCGGGTTTCTGCACGACGTGCTGCGCGACGATCTGGCCGAGCTCTCCGCCGCGGGCTGGGAGCCGGTCCTGTTTGAAGAGCCCATGAACGGAACGGTGGAGGTGGCCGGGGCTTCCGGAGAGAGCGGCACCGAATCATTCCCGGTTGTCGGCCGCTTGGATCGGGTGGATTGGTCGGCCTCCCGCAACGCCTATCGCATCATTGACTACAAGTTCAAAGTCAGCCGGGAGCCGGAGACGCTGGATAAGAACCTGGCGCTCGGCGCCGTGCGGGGGCTGCGGTTCCAGCCTCCTCTGTATCTGGCCATCGCCCGAGCGGGGGTGCCAGCGCGCCTGAAGCAGGAGGGAGCCGAGGCCGCGTCGGCCTGCGCGGAAGTGTGGTTCTACTATCTGGCCTCCAGATGGGAACATCGTGACGGCCAGGCGCTGACGCGCGCGTCGTTTCCCGGCGACGCCTGGTCCTCGGGTCTGCGCGGTCCGCTCGAACGAGTGGTCAGCTACGTGATCGAGGGCATCAAGTCGGGACGTTTCTTCATCTATTCTGACGGATATTGCGACCGCTGTGATTACCGCCTCATCTGCCGGAAAACTCACCAGCCGACTTCCTGGCGGGCCAGAAGCGACCGCGCGCTCGTGAAACCCCATCGGGAAATCCGGCGAGCCCAAGTGTCTGGTTCGCGCGCCGAGTCGAGGGCCGACGCGCACGCCGGCCGGCCCAAAGACTCAGCCGGTCACGAAGCCAAGGCCCCTGCGGCACCCAGGCCGCGCCGTCGGAGCAAGCCGGCCGGGGCGGCGGGAGAAGAAGGTTGATGGCTATGCTGCCGGACAGGGACGCGCGCGAACGCGCGGCGACCGCCACCGATTGCAACCTCGTCGTCACCGCTGGAGCGGGGACAGGAAAGACGACGCTGCTGGTGGATCGGCTGATGCACTTGCTCCTACGCCAGCCTGACCCGCTGGCGGTCGGCGAGATTGTGGCGCTGACCTTCACGAACAAAGCGGCGAATGAGATGAAGCTCCGTCTCCGCGATCGCTTGACCCTGTTCCTCGAATTGGAAGCCGGGACGCCGCCGGTGGCGGCGGTGCGACGACGGGACTGGGACCTGATGGCCGACCTCTTGGCTCGCTACGGGCTCAGCAAGGCCCGCCTGGATCAACTCGCCGCTGAGGCCCTTGCAGAGCTGGAGAAAAGCCAGATCGGGACGATCCACAGTTTCGCCGCTCACCTGCTTCGGCTCTATCCAATCGAGACTTGTATTGACCCGTTCTTTCAAGAAGATGAGAGAGAGCAGTTCAAGCATCACTTTAATCAAGAATGGGCGCTCTGGCTGGATGAGGAGCTGGGCCATGCCGGGGCCCATCACGCGGTCTGGAAGGAAACCTTGCAGAGGGTGACGCTGGAAGACGTGAGAGAGCTCGCCGCCGGCCTGGCCGGAGAACTGATTCCGCTTGAGGGACTGGTACGGGAAGGGGCGGTTTTGGAAGGGAACAGCAATCTCCCGCCACCGATCCAGGAGTGGATGATCGGGCTGGCGGAACAGGCCAAGGCTCTGCGAGAAGCTCACTCCAAGGCCCATACCTTGGAGCGGATGCTGGAGGCGGTTGTCTTGTACCTGCAACGGGCAGTGGAGCAGGGGTTGGCAGGGTCCGAGGCCCGGTCTGCTTTTGAACCATTGGATCGGTCCATCCCGAATAGGACTACCGCCTGGACCGAGGATGAGCACGAGCAGGCAAGAAGCATCATCCGGGTCGTTCAGGCCTTGGCCCGCGTTGAGGCCGGCCCGCTCCTCCCGTTGCTTCGGCTGGTGGTCCCCTTCGCCGGAGAATGCCGCCGCCGGTTCGTCCAGAGCGGCTACGTGTCGTTCGATGGGCTCCTGGCCCGCGCGCGCGACCTCTTGCGGGATCATCCGGTGATCCGCCGGGAACTCAAGAAGCAATTCAAGGCCATCCTGGTGGATGAATTTCAAGATACCGATCCGGTCCAGTACGAGCTGATTCTCTACCTGGCGGAGGCCGCTGGGTGGGAGGAACGGGAGTGGCGAAGGGTCCGGCTCGAGCCGGGCAAGCTCTTCATCGTGGGGGATCCCAAGCAGTCGATCTACGCCTTCCGGCGCGCGGACATGGAAGCGTACGATGCCGTGGTGGAGGATTACGTGCTGGCGCAAGCGCCGCGCGGTGAGCGGCATACGCTGCACAGCAACTTCCGCAGCCATTCCGCCCTCCTGGCTCCGATCAACGAGGTGTTTGCGCGGGTGTTCCCCAGCGCGCCGATCAAGGGCCTGCAGCCGAAGAATGATCCGCTCTTAGCCGTGCAGACCGATCTCCAACCGCTCGAGACCGAGCGGCTCGAGATGCGGCTGGTCCGGCCGCAGGAGCCCGACGCGGATGCGGATACCGCCAGCCGGGCGGAAGCGGAGGAGTTGGCGAGGTGGCTGCGCGACGAGGTGCTCGATCGGGAGACAATCAGGGAGCGCGATGTCCCGGTGACGATCCAACCCAGGCACGTGGCGGTTCTGTTGCGCACCCTCACGAAGGCCCGCGACTATCTGGAGGCGTTCCGGCGCTACGACATTCCGTGCCTCACGGAGGGCGAGAAGCATTTTTACGAGCGGCAGGAGATCATCGACGCCGTCAACGTCCTTCGCGCCGCTGCCAATCCCCACGATACCCTGGCCCTGGTCGGGGTGCTCCGTTCGTCCCTGGGAGGACTCTCGGATGCGGCGATCGAGGAGTTGGCCAGGAAGGGGTTGCTGGACTATCGTCGGCCGTTGGGCTCGGATGCCCAAGGCGCGGCGTCGATCGCCCCGGTCTACGCCCTCCTCAGGGACATGCAGCGGAAACTGCATCGAGTCCCGCTCCCCGACGTCATGGACCTCATGCTGAGCAGGATTCCTCTTTTGGAGCTTGCGGCAGCCTCGATGGACCACGAGCAGGCGGTGGCGAACCTCTTGAAGCTCCGTGACATCACGGCCCAACTCGCGCAACGCCCGGACTTGACCCTGCAGGGGCTGATCGCCGAGCTCACGAGCCGCGCCCTTGAGCCGCCGGATGAAGCCGAGAGCCCCCTGGCGGAGGAGGGCTTGGAGGATCGCGACCAGAAAGGGGCGGTGCGGCTTCTCAGCATCCACAAGGCCAAGGGGCTGGAGTTTCCGATGGTGATCCTTGCCGGGCTTCATCGGGGGACGGAGCGAAGGGAGTCCCGCATCCTGGTTCAACACGACTGGTCCACGGGGATCGCCGGGGTGCGAGCGGGGGACCTGCAGACGGTGGGCGGGGTCTACGTCGGCCACAAACTGGCGCAGCGCCAGCGGGCCGAGCAGGCGAGGGTGCTCTACGTGGCAATGACGCGCGCCAAGCGACGGTTGCTTCTGTCGGCCGGCTTGCCGGCCAAAAGCAAAGGGGGGGACAGTTTTCTGTCCCGCCTTGCCGACACGATGGGCCTTGACCTCTCTTCGATTGAGACGACGACGATCCGGCTGGGAGAGACAGAAGTTCCGGTCCGGGTTATTCCTGGTCGCGACGTTGCCCCTCGGTTGGGCGCAACGGAGCCGGTCTGGCGAGAAGCCGACGGTGATCTGTCAGGGCTCTTGTCCCGCTGGAGCGAGCGGACAGAGCGGTGGCAGGCGGCACGCCACACCCGACTCTTCACGAGCCCGACTGCGCTGCAAGAGATAAGTGTGGAGTCTGTGCCGCGAGCAGCACCGGCAAAGCCGGTACTCCGCGGCACGTCTGCGGGTCTTGCCGCGACAGCAGATTCCGACAGAGCCCGCCTGGTCGGAATCCTGGCCCACCTGGTGCTGGAGGGTTGGGATTTTGCCGATGGTCTTGATAAGCTCAAAGGGCGCGTGACGGCGATCTGCCGGACGGGGATTCAGCCTGAGTTGGTAGCTCAGGGAGATGGGGAGCAGATCGAGGCTGAGTTGCACGGTCTGCTCGCGACCTTCGCTGCTTCGCAACCCTATGCGGAACTCAGGCGTGCCACGATCCTGGGACGAGAGATACCATTTGCTATCCCATGGGAAGCGCGCAGCGTTCAGCATTCAGCGTTCGGCACTCAGCCTTGTATAATGGAAGGCGTGATCGATCTGATCTACCGGCTTGACGGAAAGGTCTGGATTGCGGACTATAAGACCGACCGGGTTGAGGATCGTGAGCTTGCCGGCCGAGCTGCTGACTATCAGGCCCAAGCCGACGTCTATCGGGCGGCGGTCACGCGCTGCTTGGGACTCGTGCAGGTCGGCTTTAAGTTTTTCTTCTTGCGAAACGGGGCGGCCGTAGAGGTGTAATGAACGGAAGCCTATGAGGAGAAACAAGTTGTCAGTCCTCAGTTTTTGGTTCTCAGTTTCATGACTGAAGACCGTGACTGAAAGCTGACGGCTTCTTGGTAAGTTTGGTATGGAGGAAAAGAACCATGAAAGCAAGTCTGATTGTTCTGTTGCTGACCTTGGTCCTCGGAGGCTGTGTGTCGGAAAGCAAGCCGAAACCTGAACCGGAGCGAACCCTCCGGCCTCCGGCCGGTACGTCTGCCGCGGCTGTCACGGCCATGGAAGAAGGCAATCGCCTCTTTGCGGCCAAGCAATGGGAGCCGGCCAAGGCCCAGTACGAAACAGCGATCAAGGTTCAGCCATCCCTGGCCGAGGCCCATTACAACTTGGCGCTGTCATGGGAGATGTTAAAGAACGACGCCGCGGCGAGGAAACATTATATGGAAGCAGCCAACTTGGCGCCGGGCCACAAGGTCATCTGGGACTCGCCCCCTCTCAGGAAGCATATGGGGGACGTCCATGGCCTCACGTCCAAGGATAACAACTATATGGATCCGAAGCCCCATTAAAGTTCTTGAGCTGCTGGGGAGATCAGTATGAGTCGGGCGCGTCGTCGTGCCGCCTTGACTGTGACGGCGGAGGAGTTTGCCGACCTGGTCCAGCGGGCGCTGGATGGATTGCCCGATGACTATGCTCGGATCATGAAGAACGTGGCGGTCGTCGTCGAAGAAGAGCCGTCGCGCGAGGTCCTGGATGACTTGGATCTGGAATCGGAGGATGACCTGCTCGGGCTCTACTCAGGGACCGCAAGGGATGAAGAATCGTTTTTCAGTCCGGGCGGCCACCTGCCGGCCCGCATCTCGATCTATCGCGGTCCGATCCTGCGTCTTTGCCGGACTTCTCAGGAGGTCGTGCAAGAGGTGCGGGACACGGTCGTCCACGAGATCGGCCATCATTTCGGGCTGGACGACGACGAAATGCCGTACTGAAAACAGTGCTGAGTGATGAGTGCTGAATGCTGTGTTTGAGATGAATCTTAGTTCATCATTCATCGTTCAGCATTCCGTGCTTGGTTCTGGTACCCCCAGGCCAGCATAAAGGCTCCCACCAGAACCATCGGGGCGCTGAGCACCTGACCCATCGAGAAGGGGCCCAGGATGAAGCCCAGATGGAAATCCGGCTCGCGGAAGAACTCCACCACCAGCCGGCAGAGACCGTAGCCGGTGATGAAACTCCAAAAGATCGTCCCCGGCGGCGTCGGGCGACGGCCGATGAGCCACAGCGCCAGGAACAATAACCCTCCTTCCAGGCCCGCTTCATAGAGCTGCGAGGGGTGACGGCATTCCGGCCCCGCTCCGGGAAAGACCATGCACCAGTCGACGTCGGTGGGACGGCCGTAGAGTTCCCCGTTGATGAAATTGCCGAGGCGCCCCAGCCCCAGTCCGATGGGAGTCGCGGCGGCGGCCAAGTCAGCGACCGTATAGGCGGGAATACCGCGGCGGCGGCTGAAGAGCAACAGCGCGACGATCACGCCCAGCAGGCCGCCGTGAAACGACATCCCTCCTTCCCAGACCGCGATGATCTTGGTCGGGTGCTCGAGGTAGTAGCGGAAATTATAGAATAGGGTATAGCCCAGCCGCCCGCCGAGGAAGACCCCCACCGCCGCGTAGACGATCATGTCGTAGATCTGCTCGGTAGAGAGGACGATCTTCTGCGCGGCGGCGCGGGCCTTGATCACGAAGTAGGCCGCCGCCAGGCCGAGCAGGTACATCAGCCCGTACCACCGAAGTTGCAAGGGGCCGAGCCGGAGAAAGACCGGGTCAATGTTCGGGTAGGGAATCATCGGCGATGCGTCCTCAGCAGTCCTTGGTTAAGAGACGGTCTTGGGGATTGGGAGAAACGGATGGTCCCATCGGTGCGGCCATAGTAAGCAGGCGTCGGTCCATTTGCAAGTCGCGGGATTCTGTGGCGCGGATGCGGCGTCGGAGGTATGATAGACCTGTGCGTATAGCGATGCTGATCTTCATAGCCCTCTGTGCGGGGGCGATTCCGGTTCCGCGTGCCGATGCTCGCACGCTCTCTTTGCCGGACGATCTCACTGACCAGGCTGGCGCTGGAGCGGATCAATCGGTTGCCGAGCGCGTCGCATCCACGCGCGGACTGGACGGAGCGGAGCTCATCAAAATCGGCGATCTCCATGAAGTGCAGAACCATCTCCTCGAAGCGCTTCCTTATTACCGGCGTGCCTTGGCCGCCTTCCGCATGAAAAAGGACCGGCGGGGAGAAGCAACTGCCCTGGTCAAGATCGGCCGGGTGCAGGAACGACAGGGCCACTATGCAGAAGCCTATTCATCGCTCCATGAGGCGATGCCTCTGCTGGCGGCGGAGGATCGGGCGCAGGCCCAGGCCTTCCTGAGTCTGGGGCGCGTCTCGGAAGCCTTGGGGCAGATGGCGGAAGCCGAGCGGGCCTATCAAGAGTCCGGCACGAGATTCCTGCGGGCGCAAGAGCGGCCCGGCTACAACGAGAGCTTGATCCGGTTGGGCGGTCTGTTCATCGCACAGGGCCGGACGGCGGATGGACTGGCGTCGCTTCAAAAAGCGCTGAGGGATGCGCGGGAGCGCGAGGACCATGCGCAAGAAATAACGATCCTGACCGCAATGGGTGACAACCACATGAAGGGCGATGATCGGGGAGCGGCCCTGGCTCTCTATCAGGAGGGGCTCAGGCTGGCCGAAGTGCGGCGAGATGTTCGGGCCGAGGCAGGGCTCAGGGTCCGCCTGGCTCGGCTCTATGAGGCGGATGACCGCTCGGCGGAAGGGGCGACGTTCGCCTGGCGAGCGCTGGCTCTGTACCAATCGTTGAAGGACCGGGCCATGGAGGCAGATACCTGGTCTCTGCTCGGCAGCTTGCATCAGGAAGAGGGGAACTTACCCTTGGCCGTGGAATATTACGAACGGGCGCTCGCGCTCTACCGTGCGCTGCGCGACCAGACGCGGGAAGCAGCCAGCCTGGCCAACCTGGCAACCATATACGAGGCTCAAGGACTCCAGCAGCAGGCGCTCGACACCAAACAGCAAGCCGTTCGCCTCCTTCAACCTCGCCCCTAACCCGGGTTATTCATAAACGAACATCGAATAACCCGCCCTTGCGGGCTTCGACTCCGGCCCTTCGGGCCTTGGCTCAGGGTTAGCCCGGGTTAGCCTTGAGCAAGGTGCGTCAGCACCGTGTCGAAACCTGAGAGAGCGCATCTAGCGATCTCTTAGGCGGTTATGAGCGAAAACGCAGCCTTCGCGAATAATCCGGGCTAACGAACATCCTTTGTTCGACGGTTCCTCCTACGCGCAGACATCTGTTCAAGGGCCTGTCTTTTTTTTGAAACGGCAATTTGCAGCTTGTTGCGCAAAAGCCACGCCCATGCTCCACGCTGGTTTCGCGGAGAGATTTTCAAATCATTGTTTTCATTGGAATTGAAAAAAATATTTCAGATGGCACGGATGCTGCGTATCTGGATGGTGAAACGCAAAGAGAAGCAGCAGGCAGTCAATCACATCAATTCACTCACACAGGGAGGAACGAACATGACCGAAGAAAAACAGCAAGTAACGAAGGCGGCGGCTTTGATCCTCGGTGGGGCCGTGCTCGGTGCGGGACTGGGGCTGCTGTTTGCGCCACAGTCCGGCGCGGAGACTCGCCGGCAGATCAGACACTATGCCAAGAAAGCTCGGGTTGAAGCAACCAAGTTCAGCCGCAACGTCAAGTCCGGCGTCGAGCGAGCGATCGAAGGCGGCAAGTCACTGATGGCGAAGAAAGAAGGTCGGCGGGTGGTTGAAGCAGTCTGATCGCGCCTGATCCGATCATGTTCCCTCGCCGGTCGGGCTCACGCGTTCCCCACCGTCCCGACCCGGGGAGCGGCCTGGGCCGTCTCCGCCCAGGCCGCTCCCGCTTGATCTCCCCGGTTCATCACCGTTGCCCGCTCTCCTGATGATCGATTCCGGCCCATAATAGCCCGCTTCAATAGCCCGCTTCTGTCTTGAGCCTGGCCGGTTTGTCCCCCGGCATCTTTTGCCGATGGTTCCCCAAAATGAAAGAAGAGACTCAACTCTCAGGTTGTCCCGGCCGATAAGGGGGCTAGGAATGAAAGAGAGGGGACCCAGTGAAGACCCTCGGATGCCTTTCGCGGACAACCATGATGGCGACGCTGCTCCTGGGCTGGCTTGCCCTTGCCGGCACTCCGGCCGAGGCTGCCTGTCGAGCCATCGATCCTTCCTGCCGAGGGACAACAACCCAAAAGGAGGCGGTCATGATGGTGCAGTCGCCACAAGACTGGGACAGGCCGTTGCGCTCGATCTATCAAGAATACCTGGAGCCGCTGTTTGCCTCCTGTAACTGTCCGTTCTTCGGGATTGAGGAGATGCAGAGCTGGAACGACCCGGATGACCAGGATCTGCACTGGTGGCTGATCCACGTGGTGCTGGGATTCTCATCCGGTGAAGGGTGGCAGATGAAGGTTCGCGAGTATCTCTTCAGTGCCAGGGGGACCGACAACCCTATCCTTGCGTCCTTGGGGATGGAGCAATCTTGGCCCTCCGACCTCGGCGTGATCCACTAACCCGGGTTATTCATAAACGAACATCGAATAACCCGCCCTTGCGGGCTTCGACTCCGGCCCTTCGGGCCTTGGCTCAGGGTTAGCCCGGGTTAGCCTTGAGCAAGGTGCGTCAGCACCGTGTCGAAACCTGAGAGAGCGCATCTAGCGATCTCTTAGGCGGTTATGAGCGAAAACGCAGCCTTCGCGAATAATCCGGGCTAAGGTGATCGTCTTTCCTTGAAAGGCTCAACCTGCTCCTGTATCCTCC
>Ga0233425_10011800_pt1 | contig 10076 bp, 6 predicted proteins | sample Watercolumn_Towu_2_FD_181712 | JGI IMG/M metagenome (GOLD analysis project Ga0233425, IMG submission 181712) | Freshwater microbial communities from Lake Towuti, South Sulawesi, Indonesia - Watercolumn_Towuti2014_140_MG | ecosystem: Environmental > Aquatic > Freshwater > Lake | place: Indonesia... | reverse complement strand
GCAATCAGCTCTTCGCGTGATAGTTCCTCTATCCGTGGCTTTGTCTTCTCTGAGATCATGCCTCTTATAACACCGGTTTTCTAAAAAGGTCGTGAGGTCTTACGAGTAGTCTATTATCACACCCCACACGTAAAAAAAAAGATGACTGACACTATGTCTATATTTCCCGCCCCCGTGGGGGCACACAATATAGATGCACTTAAGTTTTGAAAGTGCATCTCAAACGAGGAAGACCATTCAAGACCCCGTGTTGACCACACGGGGTCTTGAATATTAAAAGTACTAACGTTGCTAATTCCTCTTTGTGGAATGACTCTGACCTTTCCATTGCCTCGCTTCGGATTCCAAAGGACGTGGTTTGCCTGATCTCCGCTTCATTTTTACTCCTCGTTAAATTCATTTCCTGACTTTGCTGAAGCCATAAAATTTACAAAGGGTGTGGTCTAAAGTTTCGGTAGTGAGGAGTGTTGATAAAGGGCCTTGCCGTGTTTGAAGTTGCGCCAGGGATTGGATTTAGGTTTGGCAGTAGTGGAACGCATGGCGTGTTCATCTGTCAGTTTTTCTTTGAGGATCAATAACAGCGCCTCGTCCCCAGAGAGGACGCGCGGCAGGTCAGTAGCGGTTCTCTTTTCTTTTGGGGAGCGCAAGGCAGCTTCAATTTTGGGCCAGTCTTCCTGCCAACGATTGGAACAGATGATGTTGCGAATGGCTAACATGGGGTTGACATTCTGCTCTGCCCAGTGCATGCCAGCGCCTTTGAGGCGCGCCTCGACGACCAATTTGTTGCCGCTTTCCACGATCCCGCTGCCAATCGGCCAGCCTTGTGCTTGAAAGATGGGATATTGCATTTGCGTTTCGCGCTTTTTCAGGTAGGCGAGGTTGCTGCAAATGAGTTCGGCGTTTGGATGTTTCCGTTGAAGTTTCTGAAGCTCTGAAAGCAGCTTTGTGGGTCCTGCATGTTTGAGTTGATGCAAATGCTCATTCAGCCAAGCCTTGTTTTCTGCGGTTTGTTCTCCGTGCAGGAAATCACCCACTGAGCTGATATGCTCGGCAGCGTGTGAGAAGTCCAGGATGCGCACCGCTTGCGGACAATGATAGTCAGTAAACCCTTGCTCCCATTCCGCCCCGTCCATCACTGCCGCGACTTCCCGCGCGTTTTCCACGCCGCGCCGATGCATTTCCACCAACGCCAGGCTTTCGAACTTTTGTGAACTCACTTTTCTCGAAAAATACGACAAATTGCGCGTGTGAACCACCATTTCCTCCTTTTCTTTGACTGGCGGTTGTACTTCTCCCACCACCAACGTCCGTACTTCTGCCCAGACCCCGTGCAATAACGGCACCATCGCCCCATCCGCGCTGATTTGCACCTTCTTGGGCTTGACCCTTGGACGCGGCTTTTTCTCCAGTAATTCTTGCGCTTCCACATCCTGCATTTTCTCGTACACCCATCCCGCCTTTTCTGTCCCTCTTTGACCTACAATCTTGCTCAACCGAATGCCGGTAAATTCCGCAAACAACTCCGTCGCTTGGCGAAACGGCATCCAGCCCGATAATCGCGTCAATCTTTCACGCCCCTTTGGCGTCAGTTTCCCCGACTGTAACTCCAACTCTTCATCAAGGGGGAAAAAGCCCATGCCCACACTTCGGACATACGCCATATTCCCGTTCCAACTCGATTGTCTGTCCTTCCTGGGTTTGAAGTTGTCGTTTCTTCTTCCCCTTCTTCCGCAATTTCGTCCCACACTGCGAACATGTCACGCCTGCTTCCGTTCCTGTCCAAGATGCGCTTGCGCTCTGCATGACCGTATCTGCTATCATCTGCGCTCGCAATGCTGACAATCGTTTGTCCACCTCGTCCTCAATCGCCCGAAACGTGGCTTTTGCATTCTTCTCCCGCCATTCACTCAGCCCATTGATCACTTCCTCGCTCATCTTACGCCATTCTGCTTTTGTCTTTTCCTGTTTCATTCTGCCGCCTTTCCTCCCTCTATCCTACTCCTTTCCGAAACTTTAGACCACACCCATTTACAAAACTGTCATTGACTATTCCCGTCAATTCCTGTAAACTTTAATTACTCCGATGGGGAGTAGCCGCCCGGCTTTTTCGGGATCGACAGTCGTCAATACGGAAAGAAATTTCCCGGCTGTCTGAGTGAAGGCGCAAGACCATCGCTACTTTTGGCGATGGTCTTTTTATTTTTTGTGGTTTCAGCATGATGTCAAACACGGTCAAGCAACCCGCAGTTCAAATCCTTCTGGCAATCCTGATCCTCTTCCTCGGTTTTGGAAGTCAGGCAGACCTGCCTGTTGGAGTCGCGCCTGTTGCCGAAACCGTCGAAGCAGACTTCGACCTGCTCGACCTGGAAGAAGACTTGTTGGCAGCAAACATCGCCACGACATTGGCGGGCTTGAACTTCCACAAACTGGAGGAAAAGAGCCTGAAGATTCAATCTGCCTGCCTTTCTCCCGTTTTGCCCCCTCCCAAACCCATTTAATCAACTAGACGCTGTGACCTGTTGTTGCAGACGCACAGAACTGGCTGGCTTGCCAAGCCGGTTATTGCATGTTTGCCTGATATTGAATTTATAAAATGGAGAAAGATTTTGATAGACGCTCTCGAAACCACAATATTATCCGCCGCCCAAACCATTTACGACGCCTGGGGCTGGTTTGGCGTGGCGCTGTTGCTTGCTTTTGAAAATGCCACAGGCATCACACCCAGCGAAATCATCCTTGGGTTGGCAGGCTGGATGCTCATTTCAGAGCATCAACTCCCGCCTTCGGTGATTCCCCTCGGCGGTCTTTACGCCGCCCTCGGCAGCGTGCTTGGCGCATCCGCAGCGTATTGGGTCGCCCGTCTCGGCGGACGTCCGCTGGTGGATAAATTTGCTCACTGGCTGCGAATTGACTCTGCTCACATCGATCGCGCGGAGAACCAATTCCATCGCTGGGGCGCGGGATTGGTGTTGGTCGGGCGGGTCATGCCCGGTGTCCGCACACTGGTCAGCATCCCGGCGGGACTGGCGCGCATGCCCTTCCCCACCTTTTTCGTTGCCACATTCATCGGCGCATACATCTGGTGTACCCTGCTCATCGGCGCGGGCTATGTCCTCGGTCATGAATGGGCGCTCATCAGCACGTACGTCAAACAATTCTTCCCATACCTCCTGACGGGTGGAGTTGCGGTGCTGGCTGTTTACTTTTGGTACACCCGCCGCACGCCTATTCCGGCTGTCGTGCCTGTCCGCGTTGACGAGGAATAGGGTGTCGTTACTTCTCAATTGTTAGAAAGGAGATTCCCATGACAAGCTCCCCGAATTCCCGCTCTTCCATTGTTCGACGGTTCTGGAAACCGGTTGCCGCCACCGGCGCAGGCGGCACGGCCGTTGTCCTCTGGTTCGAGGAAATGATGTTGTTCGTTCAGGACATTCTGGCATTGATCTTCCTGCCCATTCTGGCGGGAGTCATCTATCTGCTGGATATTTTCATGTTCAAATCCCGCATGCCCCGCCGCGAAGATTTGACAACCCCAACTCATGGAGGAAAAGAATAACCATGCAAAACAAACCCTGGCATACCCTGACCATCGAATCGTCCTTTGGGCAAAGCCAAAGCCAGCCCGGCGGCTTGACCGGTGACGAGGTTCAGAAGCGCCTCGCCCAGTTTGGTCCCAATGAGTTGCAGGCGGCCCGCCGCATTTCGCCCTGGGAGATTTTGTTGGAGCAGTTCAAGAATGTGCTGATCCTGATTCTGCTCGGCGCGACGGCGATTTCGCTGTTCCTCGGTCACGGAGTCGAATCCATCGTCATCGCGGTAATCGTGCTTTTTGCGGTGGGACTTGGCTTCGTGCAGGAATATCGCGCCGAACGCGCCATCGAAGCCCTCAAGCAGATGGCTGCGCCCACCGCCGCCGTTTTGCGCGACGGCGTGGAAGTCAAAATCCCCGCACGGGATTTGGTCCCCGGCGACGTGATCATCCTGCACACCGGTGACCGTGTCCCAGCCGACGGGCGCCTGCTGGAGGCGGTCAACCTTCAGGTGGAGGAAGCCGCGCTGACGGGTGAATCGGTTCCGGTCGAGAAGCATGTCAGGGCGCTGGAAAACGAAGACCTCGCCATCGGCGACCGCAAGAACATGGTCTACGCCGGGACGGCTGTCACCTACGGGCGCGGCAGGGCGCTGGTCGCGGCAACCGCCATGCAGACGGAGTTCGGCAAGATCGCCAAAATGCTTCAGGACGTCGAGTCCGGGCGCACGCCGCTTCAGCAAAATCTGGACAAGGTCGGCACGGCGCTGGCGCGGGCGGCATTTGTGGTGGTTGCCATCATCGTCGCCCTCGGCTTGTTCCGAGGACAGCCCTTCATCGAGATGTTGATCTTCGGCATTGCGCTGGCGGTTGCTGTCGTGCCGGAAGCCCTGCCGGCGGTCGTCACCATTTCGCTGGCAATCGGCGTGCAGAAAATGGTCAAGCGCAACGCGCTCATCCGCCGCCTGCCCGCCGTGGAAACGCTTGGCAGCACCTCGGTGATCTGTTCCGATAAAACCGGCACGCTGACGAAGGATGAGATGACCGTCCGCCGCCTGTATTGCGCGGATGAGATGTTCAGCGTTTCGGGCGCGGGATACGCACCCGAAGGCGGATTCTCCGTCAACGGTGGGACACCGTCCGAGCCGACGACTGCCCTGCGCCAAATGCTGGTCGCCGGGACGCTGGCTTCCGACACAAGCATGATCCAACTGTCGGGTGGTGGATGGGATATCAAGGGCGACCCAACTGAGGGTGCGTTGGTCGTGGCGGCGGCAAAAGCTGGGATGCAGAAAGAGGACCTCGACGCGAAATATCCGCGCGTGCATGAAATCCCGTTTTCCTCCGAGACCAAACGCATGACCACAGTCCACGAGTCCGAGGGAAAATTGGTCGCCTATGCAAAAGGTGCGCCGGAGGTGATTTTGGACGGCTGCGGTTTTGTGTGGACCGCCGAAGGCGTTGCGCCGCTGGATAAGCCGCGCCGCGAGAAAATACTCGGGCAGGCTCAAACGTTAGCCGGTGAAGCCCTGCGCGTGTTGGGGATTGCCTCCAAACCGGATGTGACCCTTGAGACAGCCGAACGTGGCATGACTTTTTTGGGGCTGGCTGGGATGATCGACCCGCCGCGCCCCGAAGCCAAAGCCGCGATTGCGCTGTGCGCCGATGCCGGCATCCGCCCGGTGATGATTACCGGTGACCACCCCGTAACCGCCCAGGCTGTGGCGCGGGAGCTGGGTCTGCTTCATAACGGCAGTCGGGTCGTGACCGGGGCAGAACTGGAGGAGATGTCCGACGAACAACTGCAAAAAGAAGTCGAGCATATCAGCGTGTATGCGCGGGTTTCGCCCTCGCACAAGCTGCGGGTGGTGACCGCCTGGCAGGCGCGCGGTCACATTGCCGCGATGACCGGCGACGGCGTGAACGATGCGCCCGCGTTGAAGAAGGCGGATATCGGCATTGCCATGGGCATCACCGGCACCGATGTCACCAAGGAAGCCGCCGCGATGACTTTGACCGATGATAACTTTGCCTCCATTGTTGCGGCTGTGGAGGAGGGACGCGGGGTTTTCGGCAACATCAAGAAATACCTGATGTACCTGCTTTCCTCGAACATTGGCGAAATCGGGCTGATGGCTGGTTCTGCCTTGCTGGGTCTGCCCCTGCCCCTGACGGCGGTGCAGATTTTGTACGTCAACCTGGCGACGGATGGGCTGCCCGCGCTGGCGCTTTCGGTCGATCCGCCCGAAAAGGATTTGATGAAGCGCAAGCCACGCAACCCGCGCACCGGCATTTTTACCCGCCCGGTGGTGACATTGATGGTGATGGGCGGAATCTGGTCCACCTTCGTCAACCTGGGAATATTCACCTGGGCGCTCAACTCCGGTCGGACGTTGGAGGAGGCGATGACGATGACCTTCGTCTCGCTGGTGCTGATCCAATTCTTCAAGGCGTATAACTTCCGCTCCGACCGTCATTCCGTGCTGAACAAGCCCTTCGAGAACAAGTGGCTCAACCTGTCAGTGGGCTGGGAAATGCTTCTGCTGATCTTGATTGTCTATGCTCCCTTCCTGCATGAGGCCTTCAGCACCTACTCCCTGCCGCTGGTGGATTGGCTGATCATCGGTGGGCTGGCTGTGACCATTGTCCCCGTGCTGGAACTGGTCAAATGGATGGTCCGCAAAGGTTGGTTTGGCTCAATGGAATAAAGCGATCAGCAACGCGACGGCGAAAAGGGATAGCCCATTATGCAGATCGTCAAAAACTGTGTACGCAGAAATCCAACAACCTCCGTCGGTGTGATTTGCCAAGCATGGAACTGTACCGTTGATCTCCCACAGCATTTGAAAAGACGGTTCTGGCTGATAAAGTCCAGAACCGTCTTTTGCTTTCACCCATTACTCAGCCCCAATTTCAATCTCCACCGTGGCGGTCATATTCCATCTGAAGCGCGGATCGGCGTCATCGAGGGTGACAGTGGTCTTGTAAGTCATGTCGCCGAGATATTCGCGTCCGACGGGGTCGATCTCGGTGACGGTGCCTGTGAACTCCTCATCGGGGAAGGCATCCAGTTTGATCGTGACCTTGTCGCCAACAGTCACATTCGCCACGTCAATTTCAGCGAGGTCTTTGGTTTCAACTCGCCAGCGTCCCAAATCGCCGAGGAAGGCGACGGGCACGCCGGCATTGACCGTCTCGCCAACGGACAGGTCAAGGCTGAGGACTGTGGCGGCGAAAGGCGCACGAAGCTGGCTGTTATCCAGGGCGGCGCGGGCGGCATTGAGGCTTGCCAACGCGGACTCGAACTGGGCGCGGGCAATCGCCATCTGTTCGGCATTTTCGCCAGCGGTCAGGTTATCGAATTCAGCCTGCGCATTTTTCATCTTTGACTTGGCGGCTTCGACGTTTGCTTCGAGTTCCGCCCACTGGATGGCTTTGCGGTAATCCGCCCAGGCGTCGTCCAGCCGTTTCTTGTAAACCTTCGCCGTGTCCCGATACACCTTGGGATTCTCAGGGTCGTCGTCCCGCATTTCCCATTCAAGGCGCTCTTCGAGATACTTGTACGGCTCGAAGTTCGTCCGCGCCTCTTCGAGTTTGCCGTAGGTGAATTCCATCGCCTCGCGGGTGGTCATCTCGCGCAAGTCTGACGGTACATCGAAATTATCGAAGGCGAGTTGCGCTGTCCGCAAGGCATCGTGAGAGTCGGCGAGATCGCGCAGGACAGCAGGCTGGGAGGCATTAAAGGCTTGCTGTGCCATCAGATAGGCTTCCTCAGCGCGGGCAACCTCGGCTTGCAACGACTCGCTGTTTTCGAGTTTGGCAATGACCTGACCTTCGATCACCTGCTCGCCTTCGGAGACCAAAATCTCAGCGAGGATTCCAGGCTGGGCAAAGGACAACTCGACGGATGGATCGGGGAGCAATGTCCCTTCGGCGACGACGATTGACCTGTTTTCCTTGACTGGCTCCAGCGTGGGTGCGGGGGTGGCTGTCCCACCGCAGGCGGAGAGGAGGAAGGCGAGAAGGACGAGAGAGAGGGTAAGTTTTTTCATGATGAACTCCTTATTTTTTTCTCAACCACGAAGGGTCACAAAGGTACACTAAGGTTTTTCCTTCGTGATCCTTTGTCGCCTTTGTGGTTAAAAGCATTTATTCGTAAGCCAGCACCTGCGTCACGGTCAGACGCACGGCGCGGAGGGCGGGGAACAGGCTGGCGAGGATCGAGATAACGACGACAAGCAAAGCCCAAAGGAAGATTCCGCTCAGGGAAAATGTGGCAGCCATCGGGTAGTCCATGAACGAGAGTCCTATGGATCGGGCAAGAACAATACTGATCGGCAGGGAAAATCCGATTGCCAGAATCCAACTCATCAATCCAATCAAAAGACCTTCGAGAATGACGATACGGAAGACAGCATTGCTCGACGCTCCGAAGGCGCGCATGACGCCAATTTCGCGGGTGCGCTCGATGACGTTAAGACTCATCGTGCCCATCAGCCCCAACCCGCCGACGGTGGCGAGGACAACGGTCATCACCATCAAGAGGGCAACGATGATGGCAAAGGCTCCGTCGATTTCTTCGCGCTCTTCGGTGATGAGAAAGTTCGAGAGCACGCGGATGCCCGCGCGGTCGTATTCCTTTTCGACGGCGCTCGCCACTTGACGCTGGGTGTCGATGTCGCGGGCGTCGAGGGTGAAGATGATGGCGTTGGCGCGGTTGGGTTCGCGCACATGGCGTACGTAGGTCTCGTAATCCATGACCGTGAAGTAGCCGATGGTGCTGTTGCCCATCATCTGCATGACGCCCGCCACGCGATAATCCTGCTCGCGTCCATCGATTTTGATCGTGATGAGACTGCCGAGTTGAACGGTCGGCTCGTTGGCAAGCAAGCCAGGGCTGACGAGGATCGAATTGGCGTCGCCAGCCTCACCTTCGATGATGGGCGGGTCAAGCATTTCAGAGCCAGCGGGCGGAGCCATCAAATAAAGGTTGTCGCTTTCCGAGTCGTCGGGGCGGACGTATCGCCCGATGGCGAATCCCCAAGCTTCGGCTTCTCCCACGCCCGAAACGGAATTCGCAATGCTGACCAGCTTCTCGGCGGGCACATGCCCATCCACCACCAGCCAGGCGTCGTAATTCCAGAAACCAAGCATAAGGTCGAGGGCGGAGTTGAGCGAAGATTGCAGGTTGACAATGCCCATAAAAATGGCTCCCGCAAAGGTGAGCGTGACCAGCGAGAGAATCAGCCGCGCGCGTTTGCGAAAGGGATTTCGCAGGGCGAGCAAAATATCGCGGGTAGCTTTCGGGAAGCGGCTGAGGATCGAGTCCACGAATCCCGCGCCGCGCCAGATTTGGTTGATGCCGTACTCGCTGAGGACTTTTGCTGGCGAGACTCTGGTGCCGCTCAAAATGGATGGTGCGGCGGCGATGAGCGGGACAATCAACCCGACCCCGAACTGGGTCAACAGTGCTGACAGTGTGTACTCCACTTTGGGCGGATCGAAGTTGACCAGTTGCGCCACGAAGCCAGCGAGGAAGTCCGCGCCTAATTTGCTGAACGGGATGGCAAGCAGACAGGCGGCAAGCCCAAGCGACAACACCATCCCAAAATACAAGCCAATGATCTGCCACGAACGCGCGCCGATGGCTTTCATGATGCCGATCTGCTTTTCCTGTTGGGCAATCACCGCCGAGACCACGTTGACCACGAGCAGTCCGCTCAGGAACATGGCAAGCGCGGCGAGCAGACCGAGCAAGATCAGCACGGTTTCGATGATGAAGTTCAACGGGTGGACTCCCTGATCGGGCAGGGTCTTCTGGTAAACGGGCAAGCCTTCGCCTTCGATGCGGTCTTCGACTTTCTCGGCGATGACAAGTGTTTCGGCTTCGCTGGCGGCGTTCACGTCGAGGTAGAGTTCGTTGTAACCTTCGGGCTGACCCATCCAGCGGATGGTATCCATGCTGACGTAGCCGTACACCCAGCCTTCGATGACAGGCGGGACGCGGTACAAGTCGTGGACAACGCCCGAAACAAGCAGGGTATATTTTTTACTGTCGGGCGTCTTGACCAGAATCTCGTCGCCAGGTTCGAGACCGAGGTAGGCGAGGGTGGCGCGTTCCAGCAAAACTTCGCCTTTTTGGGGCGGGACGTTTCCGCTCTGCTCCCAGACCTTCATCATGCGCTGGTCGTTGTAGTCGGCGAGAGAATAGAGCGTCAGGTCACGCCAGGTGTCGCCTTTACCGTCGAGCGAAATCCGCAGGGCAAGGGCGCGGCGTCCTTCGGCTTCGGTCACGCCGTCCATGTGGCGAATAGAGGAGACGAAGTCATCGTCTAGCATGGGCTCGGTTTTGAGAATTACGTCGGCGGGGCGCATTTCGGCATATTGCTCGGCGAGAGACGAGGTCAATGTCTGCTGGGTCGAGCCAATCATGCCAATGGCAAAGACGCCGACAGCAATCGAAAGAATGACAAGGATTGTGCGCGAGCGGTTATTCCACAGGTCGCGGTAGACTTTTTTCCAACGGGTCATGGTGGGTTCCTTTTTG
>Ga0233425_10011799_pt1 | contig 10076 bp, 7 predicted proteins | sample Watercolumn_Towu_2_FD_181712 | JGI IMG/M metagenome (GOLD analysis project Ga0233425, IMG submission 181712) | Freshwater microbial communities from Lake Towuti, South Sulawesi, Indonesia - Watercolumn_Towuti2014_140_MG | ecosystem: Environmental > Aquatic > Freshwater > Lake | place: Indonesia... | reverse complement strand
CGCCACGTCGGGGTTCGCCGGGCGGTGGTACAGCATGCCGCCGCCCTCGCCGCCGGCTCGGCTGCCCGGGCGGTGCAGCCCGGCGACGCCGAACGCGCCGCCCGCGTGAGCGTCGGTCGCGGCGTCGAGGGCCGCGTTCAGCGCGTCGGCGACGACGCGCGCGTTGGCACGAAGGTTTTCGGGAATGCGGACTGCGTCCAGGTGCGCGCAGGTCACGCCAGCGTGGCAGAACAAGAGCTGCTCCCCTTCGGCGTGGGCCAGCCGCAGCCGGCGCGAGCGGAGCAGCGCCCACACCAGCTCGCGCTGCACCACCTCGAACGCCGAGAAGTCGCGCGCCGCGACCTCGGCCGTGGCGAGCGAAGGGTACGCGTCGCACAGCTCGCGCTCGAGCTCCAGATCCGGATCCCCGCCGCGATACGCCCGCACCGCGCGCTCGTGGGCCTCGGCGAAGCTGGCGTCGTCGAACTCCGAGAGCTCACCCACCCGACCAAGGTCGTGGTTGCCCGCAATGAGCACGACTTGGTCCGGCGGGTGAGCCGCGAGAAAAGCCAGGATGGCGAGCCCGTCTCGAGCAGCGGTGCGCCGCTCCGCGCTGCCTCCGAAGTCGAAGTGATCGCCGATCGACACCAGCAGGACATCGTCGGCGAGGCGTCCGTCGTCGCCGAGCAGGTCGTGCCGGCTCAAGATCTCCATGAACACCGGCAGCCGCGCTTGCGGGTCGCCCACCGCGAAGCGACGCGCACGCGGGCGCCCGTCTCGAGGGGTGGGTCGCCAAGGCTCGAGGGCGAGATCCCGAGCGCGGCGTTCGGCGAGCGCAGCACGCACGGGCGGGAGGTTGTCGCATCGGGCGCGGCTACGCAATCGATGCATACCGCGGCAGCTCGGGTCAGCCCGGCTCCGGCGGAACCACCCGAATTCGCGCGGGCTCACTGCGGCATGGACACTGCATCTCGCGCGCCGGAGGTCCTGCATGCGGGCGAGCTGGGTCGTGGCGGTCGGTGTCGTCTTGGTGGCGTGCGGGGGCGAGAGTGACGGCGAGCTCTTCGGCTCCGGCGGCAGCGGGGGCAGCGCTGGCGGTGGCGCCGGTGGTAGCAGCGCGGGGGGAGCGAGCGGGAGCGGGGGAGCGCCGAGCGGCGGCGCGCCCGCGGGTGGTGGCGGTGCGCCGAGCGGCGGCGCGCCCGCGGGTGGCGGCGGCGGTGCGCCGAGCGGGGGTGCACCCGGCGGCGGTGGCGCACCGGGTGGAGGTGGCGCACCGGGTGGAGGTGGCGCTCCGGGTGGAGGTGGTGCACCGGGTGGAGGTGGCGCACCGGGTGGAGGTGGCGCACCCGCCGGGGGCACGGGCGGCACGATCACCGGTGGAAGCGGCGGCGTCCCCTCCGGCGGGAGCGGCGGCACGGGCGGCGGCTGCACCCTCAAGAAATGGTGCAAGGACAATGACGGTGACGGCTACGGCGCCGGGACGATCGTCTCTTCGTGCACCAAGCCGTCGGGCGGGAGCTGGATCGAGCAGGGCACGAAGGCGGAGGCTTGCGGCGACTGCAACGACAACCGCAACGAGATCTTCCCCTTCAGCAACTTCTGCGGCGCGCAGCCCTACCCGACCGCCGGCGGCTCGTCGTTCGACTTCAACTGCGACGGGCAAGAGACGGCGTGCAGCGCTTATCAGAAGGCGAGTACTTGCCTCGTGGACGTGACCTCGGGCAAGTGCTCGGGCGCGGGCTACCTGCCCGTGCCCGGCAGCACGTCCAAGAACCCGTACTGCGGCAGCACGCAGTTCCAGGACTGCGTCCCGGTCTCGATTCTGCCGGACGGTGGCGGCACGCTCGCGTGCACGCCGAGCGTGAAGACGGTGAACCACCTCACGTGCAAGTGAGCGGGCGTCCCTCAGAGCGCTTCCAAGAACGCGATCAAATCCGAGAGCTCCCCGGCGCTCAGGTGCCCCGTCGCGCCGTGGGTGTCACGCATGCCGCGGGTCTCGTTGTGGCCGACCTCGCCGGGCGCGAGGGCCGCGTGGCCCGGCGTCGCCAGTGCCTCACGCAGGCTGCGCGCGCGGCCGTCGTGGTAGAAGCGGCGCGCGCGGTCCCACACCCCGCGCAGCTGCGGCACGCCGAGGTGGATGCCGGCCTCGGTCTGCACGGCGAGCGGGAAGGTCTGCACGAAGCCCTGCGTGATGGTGTCCGCGACCCCACCGGTGTTCGGGTTGAGCGTCGGCGTGACCAGTGGCGGAAAGCGTAGCGGGACGCTCGATGGGTTGAAGGTCGCTGACACGGTGGTCAGCGGCAACGGGTGGCAGGTGTTGCAGCCGGTCTGGGGCGACGTGTAGACGTCGCGCCCGCGGCGGGCCGCCGGCAGCTCCAGCGCCTGGTTGGGGTTCGGCAGGAAGCGCGGCCGCTGCAACAGGAACAGGCCCAACGCGCGCGTGACGCCGGCGAAGTCGAGGGCGATGCCCTCGCGGACGGTCTGCCCGTTCGCGTCCGTGTACTCCTGGAACAGCCCGTCACCGAAGCTGTAGTCGCGCCCGAAGATGCGCTTGGCGGCGTCCTTGAAGTGCGCGTTGCGCAGCCCGTGAGGGCTGCCGTAGGTGCGGGCCTTGCACTCCGGCGGCGGGTCGTCGCGGCAGTCGAGGACATGGCTGCAGCCGGCCTTCTTCGGGTCGAGCTGGCACTCGGTGACGCTCGGGTACTTCTTCCAGATCAGGGGGTCGAGCTCCTCGCAGCAGAAGTTCTCCTTGCGCGAGAACTCGTTGATGACGGGGAAGAAGTTCGACTCGTCCATGGCCGTCTCGAAGAACCAAGGTCGCGTGTCGAAGGCGCCGCGGTAGGCCATCACCATGCGGGAGCCGAAGGCCGGGTCGGTCTGCAGCGGCATCGCCACCGGCTTGGCGATGTTGTTCCCCTCGCGGTGGCAGTGCGCGCAGGTCTGGTCGCCGTCCACGGTGAAGCCCGCGGTCACGAAGTTGATGGCCTCGCCGATCTCGGCGTCCGTCGCCGGAAACTCGCCGTCGCGCACGTCGCCGACCAGGATGCGGCGCTCGTTGTCCGGGCCAGCCTCCAGGTCCAGGACGCTGACGTGCTCGCCCAGGCGCTCGGCGACGAAGGCGCGCTTGCCGTCGGGGTGCGCGACCACGCCGTAAGGGTTCATGCCGGTGCGGAACAGCTTGCCGGCCGACTGCTGCGTCGAGAGCTTGCCGTCCTTGCCGATGCGGAACGACTGCACCTCGTTCGAGCCGCTGCACGCCACGAGCAGATCCGAGCCCGAGACGTGCATCTGCTCCGGCAGCGCGCAGGCCACGAGCCAGGTGTCCTTCGGGGCGAGGTAGTCCAAACGCGACGCGGGCCAAGGGTCGGGGGGCGGCAGCGCGGCGCCCTTCTCCGGGTGGTCCGGGTCCACGTCGCGGAAGTCGCGGCAGCAGGTGGTGTCGCTGGTGTAGTTCCAGAGCAGCTTCCCGTCGTGGTCGAGCACCGCGACCTCGTTCTGGAGGTCCTGGAACATCACGTTGGCGGTGCCGTCGCCGGGCTTGCCGTCGCCGTCGGTGTCCAAGCCCTCGTCGGGGCGGTGCTGGGAGCCGCGGCCCGTGTGGGTGACGAACACGAAGCCGTGGCTCGCGACGACGTCGCCAGGCGGCGAGAACAGCTCGACGCGCTCGAGCTCCAGGTTCTTCTGCGTGTCGATGACGCTGAGCGTGAGACCGGTCAGGCTGGCCACGAACAGGCGCGAGCCGTCCGGCGAGAGCGCGAGGTCGCGCGGGTTGTCGCCCACCGGGATGCCCACCGGGTCTTCGGGCCGCGCGTCGCGGTAGTCGTCGCCGACCACGCGGAAGCTCTCCCCGACCTCCAGGTCCCAGTGGAGCACGCTGTCCTTCCAGCGGTTGGTGAAATACGCGCGCTTGCCGTCGGGGGTGAAGGCCACGTCGATGGTGTACCAAGGCACGCTCACCTCGCTCACCACCTCGTCCTTCGCGGTGTCGATGACCGACGCGAAGTTGGAGAAGCGATTCGTGACCACCAGGAACCGCCCGCCCGGGTGCAGGGCGAGGCCCGTGGGGCCCGAGCCCACCTCGATCTTGCGAATCAGGCGCTCGCTCGCCGTATCCACCACGGCGACGTGGTGCCCCGGCTCGTCCTCCACCCCTTGCAAGGTGACGTAGAGCTTGTCGCCGTCGCGATCGAGGGCGAGCTCCAGCGGGTGCTCGCGACGCGGCTGCGGCGCGTACAGCGGCTCGTCCGCTCCGAAGGGGTTCGGGTAGGGCGAGAGCGAGCGCTTCTCCGGCGCGCGTTCCTCGCCGTCGGAGCAGGCGACGGAGAGCAGGGCCAGAAGGAGCAGCGCGCGCCTCACAGCCCGCCGTCCTTCTGCTCGCAGACCATGCCGCCGTCCTCCTGCTGCACGCAGCTCAGGTCGTCGCGCAGCGTGACCTGGGTCTTGGTGGAGCCGATGCACTTCGCCGCCTTGGCGGTCAGCGTGATCTCGGCGCTCTTCCCCACGATGTCCGCGATCGGCAGGTCGTTGAAGAACACCAGCACCTCGTCGGAGAAGAGGGCGCCGCCCTCTTCGTGGACCTTCACCGGGGTGTCGCTGAGCGAGTAGGGGGCCTGATCTTCGACCACGATGCGCGCGGAGTGGGACGCGCTCGTGGCCTTCACGTTCTCCAGCTTCAAGACCGACTGGATGTAGCGGAAGCCCTGGAAGCCCAGGGTGATCTCGGCATCGTCGCCGTCGGTGAAAGGCACGAAGGCGCCGCCGCCGTCGCGGTGCCCCCAGGTCAGCGTGAACGTGCAGCTCGGGCCGGCGTCGCTGGGCTCGCTCTGGGCCGGGTCGTCGTTCGAGCAGCCGAGGCACCAGGTGAGCGCGAGGACGAAGAGCAGTCGCTTCATGGCTCAGTACTCCGCGGAGGCTCCCAGTTGGAAGATGAACGCGCGCCGCCCCTCGAGCGGCTCGAAGCTCAGGAAGTGTTGGTCGTAGACGTCGCTACGGACGGCGACGCGAACGTCCTCGGCGAAGCCCACCGGCCCGAGGCCGACCTCGCCGCGCAGGCCCGCGAGCAGCGACCAGCTCTCGCTCAGCATCTTGTCCCGGCTGCGGTAGGTGGGGAGCGTGCCGGGCGTCGCTGCGTAGCGCTCCGCGTAGAAGCTCGCCTCACCCTGGTAGTAGCCCCGCGCGTCGAAGCCGACGATGACACGCTCGTGGTTCATGGCGTGCTGGATGCCCGCGTCCGCGGTGTGGCTCGTGACGCCCCAGCTGTCGCGGTAGTGCCGGTAGCCGCCCGACAGGAACCAGCTCCGTGACAGCGCGTGGCGCACGCCGAGCGCCAAGGCATGGCGCACGCGCCAGCGCGGGTGCTCTTCCGGCACGCTGACCGTGGTCGTGCCGGACCAACGCACGGGCACGAAGCGGTAGGCGGACTGCTGGAAGCCGCGTTGCGCTTGGACCTCGTAGGCCAGGCTCGCGACCGTCCAGCGATCGAGCACGTAGGAAAGGCTCGGCCCGAGCGCGACGATGTCGAGGTCGTGCCACTCGCTCTCGGGCTCCCCGGCGCGTCCCACACGGTCGAAGCTCACGCGCACGTCCAGGCGCTCTTCGAGGCGCCGCTCCAGCCACTCGTACGCCGTGCGCAGCGACAGGCCGTGCGAACGGTAGTCCGTCTCCCAGCTCGGCAAGTACTTGAGCGCGAAGGTGATCTCGCGCTCGGGCTTCCAGATGGCGCCGGCGGCGAGACCGTGGCGCACCTCGCTGTAGCCGCGGGGCGAGGCCGCGGTCATCACGTCCACGCTGGCCGCGCTGATGATGTCGGCTTCGTAGGCCGCCTCCACGTCCACGCGGTCGCTCACCTCTTGCTTCAGCGAGAGCTCCGGGGAGACCACCGTGAGGTCGTCGTCGTCCGAGTAGGCGGACACGAACGCCGTCGCTCGGCTGTCGCCCAGCGCCGTCGACGCCCCGAACAGGAGCGCGAGCGTCACTTGCAGCCGCATCCGCCTCCGACTTCCCCGCTCGCGCCGGACGAGCCCTCGCGGGCGCCCAGCATGTGACTCCGAGCGCGGGACTCCGAGGGCCGGGAGTCCGGCGACATGCAGCGTGACGCCAGCGTGCTGCGCTGCCAGGCGTGCACGGGTGCGCAGCCGCCGAGCAAGCAGAGCACCAGGAGTAGCGCCGCCCGCGTCATCGTGCTCCCTCCACCCAGCGCTCGAGCGTGCGGTAGCGGTCGTCGCTCTTGCCCTCGAAGACCGCGCCGCCGCCGTGGTAGGTGCCCGCGTGCTCGGCGAGCGGTTTCCGCAGCAAGAGCACGTCGTCGCCCGAGGCGAGCACGCAGCTCACCACGTAGTTGTGCATCAGCTCCTCGTCCGTGAGCGGCTCGAGCAGGTGGGTGCGCGTCTCGTCCATTCGCCGGGCGAGGGGCGCGTAGAGCGAGAAGGGCCGCTCCGGCCGCGCGTGGCACGACGGGTTGCTGCAGCTCTCCGCGAAGAGGGGCATGACGCTCGTCCGGAACTCGTCGTAGTCGAGCCAGTGCACCTGCTCGCTGCCGCTCTCGGGCGGGGAGCTGCACGAGAGCGCGAGGAAGAGCGCGGTCACGAGCCGCTTCACTGGCCACCCCCGCGGTAGGGCGCGCCGAGATCCACCCAGCGCACGAAGGTCAGGCGCTCGGCGTCGTCGAGCGGCGGCTCACCCTGGCAGCCCTTGCCCACGAGCGCGGGCGAGGCGTCGAGCTCGCGGCCGTAGAGGCGTTCGATCAGCACGCTCTGGCGTGCGCTCGGCGTGGTCGCGTCGACGTACTTCTCGAGCAGTACGAGGTAAGCGGTGTCGAAGGGTGGCGCGGGCTTCGCGGTCAGGTCGACACCGCCTTTCGGGGCGACCTCGCCGTGGCACTTCACGCACGAGCGCTCGAGGAGCGGTGCGATGTCTCGCTCGAAGTCCACTCCGAAGCGCTCGTCGCCGACCGCGACGGGCAGCTTCGGCCGGCGAGCGTCGCCGTCCTCGTGCGTGGCGAGGGTCACGGATGCGGCCGTGACGACGTCGGGCACCGCGCCGCCGGCGTCCTTCGGGTCGCCGGTCAGCGCTCCGTGGCAGCCGGAGCAGAGCGCGGGGTAGAGCAGCGGGGACACCCCGCCGGGAAACTTCTCGCCCGGCGCGACGTGGTTGAAGCGGTTGTGCTGCGCGCCCACGGCCATCCCGTCGGCGTTCAGGAACTGCACGCGGAAGGGCGTGTCGGCTGGCACCTTCAGGTACACCGAGCTACCCGCGAGGGGTACCTCGCCCAAGATGCGCGCGCGGCCGTGGACCCCGGCGCCGATGCGCGCGGTCGCGTGCTCCTTAGGCGTCACCGCCACGCTCTCGATCAAGCGCAGGGCGACCATGTCGTCGCGCAGCGGCTTCTTCCCCCGTTGCTCCAGGTTCGAGAAGATGGCCTCCAGCGTCTCGACGTAGCGGAACGCCACCGTGCCGGTGTCCGACGCACGCGCCGCGTCCCAAGCGGGCTCGTGCTCCGGGTCGTCTTCGAGTGGTCGCGCGACGATGGGCTCGGCGTCGTATTCGGCGAGCCCCGGCGCGTCGAGCAGCGGGCTCTCGCTCGCGAGCTTCGGGCCTCCGCTCGCGCGATCTTCGGCGAGCGTGACGCGGTAGAGGCCGAGCTCGGGCAGCGCGCTCGGATCTTCCAGCGCGACCGGGCCTTTGCCCCGCGTGACCAGAAGGCTCCCGTCCGGAAGTGGCACCGGGTGGCGGTAGAAGCCGCCGCTCGACGTCCCGCTCGTGGTGACTTCGTCGCCCGAGAGCCGCGTGAAGGCGTGACGGAAGCCGCCGATGGCGGCCTCGCCCGTGACCTCGGCCGGCATGTCGGGGCCGAACTGGCGATCGAAGAGCGCGAGCTGCCCGCCGCGCCACACGCCGTAGCGACCGAAGAGCACGCTCACGAAGCGTCCGTCCGGCATCACGCGCGTGGCGTAGGTGACGAGCGGGCTCTGTGTGATGCCGTGGTGGATGTGGATCTCCGGGTCGCCGTGGTACGCCTTGTTGTGGTCGAGCGGCATGCGGAACACGGGCGCCTCGAAGCGCCCACCGAGCGTGCGTCGCATGGTGAAGGCCAGCGTGCCGTAGGACTTGCCCACGCCGAAGAAGACTGGTGACGCCTCGGGGAACGGGTCGTGGGTCAGCCGTTCGGGCGCGCCGCCGTCCGTGCCCACGGCCCAGACGTCGGTGTCGAGCTGGTCGTTCCCGTCGGCGAGCCCACCCGCGCGGGTGGACACGAAGTAGACGCGCCCGTCGGGCCCGTAGCTGGGTTGTGCGTTGGCCGCCGTGCCGCCGCCCGGTAGCGCCGCGTCGTCGTGCGTGAGCTGCTTCGCGCCCTTTCCGTCGACGCCGATCTCCCAGATGTTCAGCGCCTCGCCCTCGCTCCGCCGCATCGCGAAGGCGACGCGCTTGCCGTCGTGGCTCACAGCCGGGTCGCGTACGTCGGCGGGCGAGGCGTGCAGCGCGGCGGTCAAGTTGCGCAGCTTGCCGTCGGGGGTCGGCGGCTCGAGCACCCAGAGGTCTGCTCCGGGGAGCGTCTTCTCGAAGGCGAACGGTCGATCCGGTGCCACGGGTCCGCGCACGAGGACGATGCCGGTCAGCGCGGGCTTCTTCCCGAGCGCCTTCGCGCGCTCGGCGTCCGCCCAGGTGGTGATGGCCTGCACGACCGGATCGCCCGCGCCCTCCGTGAAGAAGATGTCGTTGCCGGCGCGGTGCGCGATGCCGCCGCGCTCGACGGGCACCGTCTTCCGCACCAGGCGCGAGAGCAGCGGGTCACCGCCCAGGAACAAGTGCATGCGCGCCGCGTGGTGGCTCTTCTTGACCATCGCCGCGGAGAACACCGGCCCGTCGTCGGTCTGCGCGGGCGGCTCGAAGCTGGTGAACGGGGCCGCCGCGCCATGACAGCCCTGGTTCATGCACTGCCGGTTGGCGAGGCTCGGCAGCACGGTATCGCCGAACAGGCGCTCCTCGTCGCTGAGCTCGCCCTCGCCCTCGCCGCCCCCCGACTCTTCCGCTATCCACCCGGCGATGGCGCGGTAGCCGGCGTGCCAGCGGCTCGAGAACTGGGCGCCGCCGATGTGCGGCTCGCCGCCCGCGGCCACGGCGAGCGGCTTGCGCAGCAGGGTCGAGAGCTCTGCGCGCTCGCGGGTGTTGATGCGGCCCTTCGCGGCCTCGTAGGCCTGCCCCAGATCGGCGATGGTGCCGTGGTGCGTCAGCCGGACGTGGAAGAAGGACCAGTCGATGGTCTCCCCTCTGGCCTCGGCGTCCGGGCGTACGCCGTGGCACACCGCCGCCACGCAGGTGGTCTCGAGCACGGGGGCCACGTCGCGGTCGAACTTCTCGCGCGCGGAGGGCGTGCCACAGCCGGCGCTCGACAGCGCCACGGCCGAGCAGAGGCAGAGGGAGACGGACGCCTTGGGCATGGCACAGCTCGCGGCGCCGCAGCAGGGCTGCAACGCGCGGGCCAGTGGCCGAACCCTAGCGCCGCGGCCCCCGGGGGGACCTGACGATCGTCATCTCCCGAGCTCGCGGGCGCCGAAATCGAAGTGGAAGCGCCCGACCAGCAGGAGGGTGTGCGTCGTGCCCAGGTTGCCGTTCCCGAGCGCTCGCGTTTGCCCGTCGAGCTCGTTCGAGCCGCTGGCGGAGAGCGTCTTGCGGAAGGCGTAGCCGAGCATGAAGCCGTAGTTGATCCACGCCACGTACGAGTCCGCGAAGTCGACGCCGAGACCGATGTCCGGCCCGAGCGCGGCGTAGGTCCGCGCCGTCGCCAGCGTGCGCTCGGTGCCGGCGTCGTCGAAGGCGCCTTCGCGTCGCGTGAGCACCCAGGACGCACCTGCGCCGCCGCCGACCCAGAAGCCGGGGCCCCCGCTCGGCGACACGATCAGGTTCGCGCCCGCGCCGACGATGGTGCCCCGGCACTTCACGCCGCTGGGGCACTCTTCACTCGCGCTGGCCGCAGAGCCCGAGAAGAGCGTGCCCGTCGCCGCCAGCGCGATGACCGGGGTCACGCGATAGCCGAGCTCGAGCACGCCACCGGCCGTGAACACCCCGTAGCGATGCAGCGATGCGCCATCTTCCAGCGT
>Ga0233425_10011797_pt1 | contig 10076 bp, 5 predicted proteins | sample Watercolumn_Towu_2_FD_181712 | JGI IMG/M metagenome (GOLD analysis project Ga0233425, IMG submission 181712) | Freshwater microbial communities from Lake Towuti, South Sulawesi, Indonesia - Watercolumn_Towuti2014_140_MG | ecosystem: Environmental > Aquatic > Freshwater > Lake | place: Indonesia... | reverse complement strand
AAGGACACGTCAGCAACATTCTCACCAAACTCAACTTTGCCACGCGCGCGCAAATCGCGGCGTGGGCCGTGGAGCAAGGATTATTTCAAAGCGCTGATCAAACGTGATTCGCGTTGATGGGTCAAATAATGCGAGGACAATCCCGCCAGATTCGGCGGGATTTATTTTGTCAATTTCCCATACTCGCCGCGTACCGATTGAGTATTTTCCACGTATCGCCACTCGCGGATTTTTGATTTAATGCCGGCACTGGTCAATCCAAAATTCGGTTACTTGCAGTTTGTCGGAGAACCTCCCAAGAAACCCGTTTTCTTTGTTTTCCAGATGTCTTTTGGCGCAAGTCGCAAGAAAAGTCAGCGGTAAAGTCCAAAAAGATTTGCCGCCGCTGATCGCCAAATGGATCAAGGAACGCGCCTAATCAAAAACCAGGTTTCTGCAAGAAACCTGGTTTTTGATTCAAGTCATCCAATTCTATCTGGTATCTTGGGTTGCGCGGCGTCGTAATGCTTCTGGCAGAGCCAGCGATATTCCCCAGTGTAAGTTGGAATGCGATGCAATCCCAGTTTCTCGTGGTTCGGATCGAGTTCGCGGAGTTTGGCGTGTAAGGCAAGGATACCTGAGCGCTCCAATTCGGTAATCACGCCTTCGCTGGAGTGTGATGAAGCAGTAGAAGTCTGTGGCAGAATAACGCCGACGGATTCTTTCATCAACGACAGTTCGGCATCAATGCCCCAGACCTCGGTTGTCTTGTCGCCAAAGAATGTGTTGACGGCGGGCGCGGCGACAGGGGCGAGTGTTTTCAAGACGCCTGCAATAAATCTTGTGGCTGGAGCAACTCGCGTGACCCACTCGCGGGTGGCGTCGAATTCATAAACGCCTTTGTCTTTTTCCCGAACGGGATGTTGACATCCTTCCGCCTCGCACACAAGATGCACGCGGTATCGCGTGGCGAATAGTTTCTTTCTCCAATCGGCATCAATTGGCGTGATGGTGAAGAGGCGCGGACCTTCTTTCGATTCGCTGGCGATGGCTTGCATCACGCCGAAGATATAGTTGGCAATGCGGCTATCCTGTTCTGCAAATTTGGCTTTCAGTAATTCATCAAGTTGCTCGCGCAAGCCCATTTCCTCAAAACCGTAAAGCAATTCCACGATGTTCTGTCGCTTGGTACAGGATTGACAGCGAATCGTTTCGTCGCCATCCTCAAGAAACTTTTTCAGCGCATCAATGCGAAAGCGACCATCACACGCTTTACCATCAACGCGATTCTTGCACGGGACGGCGAAATAGTAGCGTCCTTCCATCCCAGGCCAGTTGTCGGTGATGAGTTTTTGCAGCGTCTTGCGGAGGACGTTCATAAAGAATTCGGGCCACACGGCTTGGGTGTAAATGTGAAATTCGCGCTCGCGCAGTTCGACCATCGCTTCGCCGTGACGCGTGTTCCGCAGAAACATTCCCTTTTGCCAGTGCAAGCGGTGTCCCAACAAATCGTACGCGTAATCGTGCGTGCGGACGATCATCCATGGCACCAAGCCAGGCGGCGCGTCGTCCATCGCGCAAACCATCGCGATGCGGCGATTGCCGCGCGTCGGCTCTTCATCGGACAACCACGGGAGCGCGGGGCGCACTTGCGGAACGTGCTGCGCGACGAGACTCGCAGTGCCGCTTTCGAGCCGATACGACACATCGTACTTTTCCATCAGCCGAAGGAAAAAGGGATAGAGCGTCGGATCGTATTTTTGCTCGCCCTTGAAAGGATGATCCCACCAGACCGCTTTCAAACGATCGTCGGGCAGGATGCCATCCATCTCTTGCGTCTTGCGATCCTCCAGAATAAAGCCAATCGCCTTGGTCAGCCATTCGGGTTGAAGAACCACATCGTTTTTCAATCGCTCGTCGTCGCCGTAATAGACGATGTAGCCCAAATCGTGCATCAGGGTCGCGAGCGTCTTGGTCGCGATGTCGTCCAAGCCGTGACGCGTGCACACATCGGCAAATTTGGCGTAAGCGATGCACGGCTCTTTCATCGCAAGGAGTTCATCGCGCGCGGCGCGCCAATCGCGATTGAACGGCATCCCCATCTGCTCAAGATTTTTTGCCGCGTCCGCAATCATCGTCTTGAGTTCCGCGATGCCGACTTTTTCGCCAGTCGCGGGATCGTCCACCAGACTATCCACCTCGTGAAAGCCGACGATCATCGAGCCGAAATCGCGCAACAACACGGGCTGGTCAATGCGCGCGATGCGCTCGCCTGTTTTGCAGTGCGTCGAGACGATGATGACGCGCGCATCGTCGCCGACGCGCAGACGAATGATCTTGAGCCAATCTTCCACCTGCGATGCTTGCACGCCTTTGCGCGGCTCCCACACGAGCAGGTAGATGGAGCGGCGGCTGAAAAAGAATTGGTGCGTGACGCGATAGACGTCTTGCCCGCCAAAGTCCCACGCGTTGAGTTGAATCTCGACGCCTTGCTTTTCTGAATGAGGTATGTTCATTGCTTGACGTTCAATTTTCACGCCGTGCGTTGTTGGTTCACCTTCGCGCGGCTCTTGCCCCGTCAGTGCTTTCAGCAGAGTTGTTTTGCCGACGCCCCCTTCGCCGACGAAGACAAGTTTTGATTCGTAGAGTGGCTCCGCCCCTCTCTCCAAGCTACGGAGGTACGAGCGAAGCGCGCTTATTCCACCCTCATATACGCTCCGCAACGCGGGGTTGAGAGGGTTGCCTTTGAGTTCGAGCGTTTCGAGCTTCTCTAAACGTGCCAGTGAGGTCGGGAGTGACGTCAGTTGATTGTAGTCCAGAGAAAGAGATTGCAACTGTGTTAGGTGTTCGATCCATACAGGTATCGATTTCAAATTACAGTTGCTAAGCCCCAATAATCGTAGTTCCGTAAATTGTTTTATTTCAGGCGGAAATTGGATGAGCGGGTTCCCAGATCCTTCAGTACCGAGTCGTAAGTCTCTTAGTTTGGTCAGTTGAGCAAATTCTGACGGCAACTTTGTTAGTGAATTATTCCAAGCACTGAGCTCCTCTAGATCTTTCAACCGTCCAATTTCAGATGGAAGGTCTTGCAACTTGTTATTCGATAGCCAAAGCGAACCCAAGCCAGATAATAAGCCAATCTCTGGAGGTAGAAAAGTCAGTTCGTTACTCTGGACATCAAGCCGCCAAAGTAGTTTGAGCTGAAAAAGCATTGGTGGGAGCGTCGTCAATTTGTTGTGCAGCAAATAGAGACGCCGAAGGTTGCTAAGATTAGCAAGCGCGTTCGGCAAAGCTGCGAGACTATTACGAACAAGGAAGAGATCCTGGAGATTGATTAGTTTGCCGATCGACTCGGGTAGTTCAGAGAGTTCGTTGTCGTTGAGTCTAAGCGATCGCAGGTTGACGAGCTTGCCAATTTCACCAGGGAGTTCGGTGATACCTTTGCCAGACAAATCAAGCTCTGTCAGTTCTTCGCGCGCGGCTTGTTCGATGATCGCGAGCAGTTCTTCGCGGGTCAGCGGTTGCGGTTTTTGGTCAGGCATAAGCGGCTCCGTGGGATGACAACGGACGAGATGGGATTGAACGGACAAATCTGCAAGTGCTCGTCCGTTAAATCCAATTCAGTCCGTTGTCATCGTTTCGCGCGCGGCTTGTTCGACAATCGCGCGCAATTCATTACGACTCAAATGGTGTTTATAATTTATGCGATATCCAGATTTTACAATTGAATCCCGGTTAGGTCAAGCATCTGGCAAATAAAAAACGCACAGCAATCAACCCCTGCGTTTTTTCATTCACCGCATTTCCAACCTCCCCACATTCTCCCCAAAAATTAAATCGCGCCGGACGAAATCGTTCCAGAATGTGTGCGGATAAATTTTTGCGAGCGGGTTTGCGTCGGACAAACGTTGCACCTGTTGATCGTTCAACGCGAAATCGAGCGCGCCCAGGTTGTCAACGATTTGCGCTTCGCGGCGCGCGCCGAGAATCGGAATGATGTGCGATGCTTGTTGGCGCACCCAGTTGATCGCGACCTGGGATGGCGTGCGTTGAATTTCGTTCGCGATTTGCGTTACCGCGTCCGCGAGCGCGATCTGTTTTTCGCTCGCTTCTTTGACGCGCGTCGGCTCGCGCGTTTCGCCGGGACGATTGAATTTGCCGGTGAGCGTTCCGCCGCCGAGCAAGCCGAACGCGAGCAGAGCCATTTCCATCGCTTGCGTCATCGGCAGAATGTCGTGTTCCGCGCCGCGTTCGCTCAAACTGTACTCGGCTTGGTACGCGACCAAACGATTCCAGCCGCGCAATTCCGCAATCGCTTGCGCGTACGACACGATCCACGCGGGCGTGTCCGAGATGCCGACGTACAACACCTTGCCCGCGCGAATCAAATCCTCGAACGCGCGCAGAATTTCTTCGACCGGCGTCGTGCGATCCCACATGTGCAAGTAGAGCAAATCAACGTGATCCGTGTTCAGGCGCGCGAGCGATTGCTCGACGGTTCGTAACATATTTTTGCGATGATTGCCGCCCGCGTTCAAATCTTTGAAATTCGAACCGGGTCGGCGCAGAGTGTATTTCGTCGCGACGACAAACTCATCGCGCGCGGGCGCGATAAACTCGCCGATGAATTTTTCCGCGGTGCCGTTTGTGTAATTCGATGATGTGTCAATAAAATTTCCACCCGCGTTCACGAACGCATTAAAAATTTTGCGACTCTCTTCCTTCGACGCGCCCCAGCCCCAATCCTCGCCAAACGTCATCGTGCCGAGGCACAGTTCCGAAACGCGCAAGCCGGATTTGCCGAGCAGTTTGTAGCGCATAGTTTCCTCTCGCATTACGAGAAACCCGTTTTCTCGAAGAAAACGGGTTTCTCTGTCGTTACCTTTCGCCGGTTACGAATTGATGGACGATGTTCGTTAGCAAAGTTTGGTACGGAACGCCCACCTGCTTGGCTTTGCGTTTCAATGCTTCGAGATCATCGGCGGGGATGGTCAAATAGACGAACCGATTTTTTTCGAGCCACGCGGCGGCAGATTCTTGATACCGCTTGATCTCATGTTACAGATTGCTGATGCTGTGCCAATCCCCGCGCTCGTACAAATCGAGCAATTCTTTTTCTTCTTGATCGTTGTTATGCTTTATCATCTGTCTCACTGTTCACTGCCCACTGTTCATTGTTTCGTCCCGGTCATTTGACTCAACTGATTCAACACCTTTTGCAATTCTTCCATTTCTTTTCCGTACGTCGCCCAGTTCGCCGTCTTCAACGCGTCTTGCGCGCGATTGTAATGCTCGTTCGCCTTCTTGACGAGATCGGCGACGGTTGTGTTCGTCGGCGCAGGCGTGGTCGGTTGCGTTGGCGCGGTTACGATTGGCGCGGGACTCGCGCCGAAGACGCGCGCGAGCGCGTTCGCAAGCGAATCTTCCATCGCGATTGAATTGCTCGTCGCGACGACGATACGTTTGAGTTGCGGAATTTGCGATTGCTCCGCGAGCAAGTACATCGGTTGAACGTACAACACCGATTTCTCGATGGGGATCACAAGCAAGTTGCCCCACAACACTTTACTGCCGCGTTGATTGAGCAGAGTCAACTCGGATGAAATTTTTGGATCCTGGTTCAGGCGCGCGTGAATTTGTTCGGGACCGTAAATCAGTTTGTCTTTCGGAAAACGATAGACGAGCCGCTTGCCGTAATCCTCGCCATCGCATTTGACCGAAAGCCACGCGATCATATTTTGACGTTTCGCCGGTGTGAACGGTTGCATCAGCATAAATTCTTCTTTCGTTTCGCCGGGCAAACGCATAATCACATAGTACGGTTCCATCACTTGCGGCGCGCCATCCGCCGATTCGTTCGGCGCAGACCACAAATCTTCTTTGTTGTAAAACACTTGCGCGTCTTGCATGTGATACGTTTGATACATCCGCGCTTGAACCGTGAACAAGTCTTCGGGATAGCGCAGATGTGCGCGCAATTCTTTCGGCATCTGATCCATTGCTTTGAAGAGCGCGGGAAAAATCGCGCGGTACGTTTTCAGAATCGGCTCGTCCGGTTCCGCGATGTAAAACGTCGTCGTGCCGTTGTACGCGTCAATCACGATCTTGACCGAGTTGCGAATGTAATTCGTGCGCGCGTCAACGTGCTCGCTGAACGGAAAACGGTCCGAGTACGTGTACGCGTCCTGGATCCAAAATAATTTGCCGTCCGCGATCACGAGGTACGGATCGCGATCCAAACGCAGGAACGGCGCGACGCGATTGACGCGTGTTTGAATGTTGCGATTGAACATCACGCGGCTGTCGCCGGTGAGCGCGTCGGAGAGCATAATGTTCAGATCGCCAAAGCGCAACGCGAACATTAATTGATCGCCGAACGTCGCGATGGAAACACCGCCGGTGCCGGTGTACGTTGTGAACGCGTTCTCGTCGCCTTTCGGGTAATCAAATTCTTTTTCCTTCGTTTTGACGAAAACATATCCGCTGGTTTGTTCGCCGAAATAAATTTCCGGGCGCGTGATTGGAATGACGCCGGTCGGCGGGATGTCGCGCACGAGCAAACTGGGTAAACCGTCCGGCGTAAATTCGTTCACCGGCGAAAGCGCGACGCCGTACCCGTGCGTGTACAGCAAATGCAAGTTGACCCAGGTCTGCGCCTTGTCTGGCAATTTGCTTGGTGCGAGTTCGCGCGCCGCGATCATCGTTTGGCGATACTTGCCATTGATCGTGTACCGATCCACATCTACATCGGTGAAATCGTAATACGTTCGAATCGTTTGAATCTGATCGTACGTTTGCAACAGCGGGCGATAGTCCGCGAGGCGAATGTTGTTGATCACGTCCGCGTTTTTCGCAATGTCCTGCGCGGTCGGTGCGTCATCCGCGGCGTAGGGCGCTTCCTGGATTCCGTCGAGCGCGTACGCCTGGCGCGTGAGCGCGATGTTGTATTTGATGTACGGTTGCTCTTTCACAAATTCGTTCGGGCGCACTTCAAACGTTTGCACCGTTTCGGGATAGACCTGCGCCAGCAAAACCCACGCGGCGATCCATAATGCGATCGCAATGCCAATCGCTTTGAGCGCGCCCGTGAAAACATTGATGAGCAACAGCGCGGCAAGCACGAGTGTGATCGCGGACAAGATGTTGTACGCCGGAATTTGCGCGTTGACATCGGTGTAACTCGCGCCGAACACGACGCCGCGCGTCGAGTAAACCAGGTTGTTGATTTCGATTTGGTAATTCCACGCGCTCATCAACAGAAAAATCACGCCGAGGGCGGAGAGATGTCCTTTGACCGCCGCCGTCCATTTCAATCGTCCCAGCCCCATAATGTACGTGATGCCGACCGCGAGCGCGGTGAGAATCACCGCGCCACTGATCCAACTGACGAGAAATTGATAGACCGGCAACGTGAATACGTAGAACGCGACATCGTAATTGAAAATTGGATCGTTAATGCCGAACTGGGTCGCGTTCGCGTATCGCAAAAACATCAGCCACTGACCTTGCGCGATCATTCCGACAATCGTGCCGAGTACGAGTCCGCCGACGATCAACAAAAAGTTGATCGAGCGTCCGGCGAACGCGGCGATCTGCGCGACGCGCGACGATTCATCGTTCACGCGCGGCGTCAACATTCGCGCGATCGCGATGTTGATCGCGTAAAACACAAAGAACGCGAGCGCGGCAATCAGAAAAATCGCGATCCGCGCTTGCCATTCGGTCGTGAACACACTCGCCGCGCCGAGTTCTTCGAACCAGCGATAATCGGTGTACAGCCGCGGCGCAATCGAAAACACAAGCCACAGCGCGAGCAAAACCGCGCCGATCAAAATCGGTCGGCGCAAATCCGGCGGTTGCCGGCGCAAAATTTCATCCCAGTTGATTTGCGGAATGTCGTCGCGATCGATGCGACGTCCGCCGCGATAAAATGCCATTCAAAATCTCCTTCGGGTGATCTCATGCGTTCTCTTCGCCGTAAGCGAACAGATCGCTGATCGATTGGCGCAAGAAATTCCGGCGAATCGCTTCAGCAAACATCGGCGCAACCGGTAGAATGTGTAGTTTGGGATGCCGTTTTTCCGGCGGAATGTGCACCGTGTCCGTGCTGACGATCTCGGTGATTTGTGGAATTGCGGCGAGCCGTTCGAGCGCGTTGCGAACGAACACGCCGTGTGTGCACGCGACCCAGATTTCTTCGATGCCTTGCTCGATCAAAATGCGACTGACTTCGAGAATCGATCCGCCGGTTGCGATTTCATCATCGTAGATCAAGGCGCGTTTGCGCCCGTGCAATTGGTCGCCGACAAAGCCGGTGATCACAACTTGCGTGTCGGAAACGCGTTCCTTGTTCCCGGCGGCGACCGGCAATCCCAGGTCTTTGGCAAACCGCGCGGCGGATTTCGCGTGCCCCATATCCGGCGCGATGATCACCGTATCGCGCAAATCGTGCGTTTGAAAATATTGTTTAAACGCCGGACGACTCGTCAACGGATCGGTCGGCACGCTGAAAAATCCGTGCACTTGGGGCGAGTGCAACATCATCGTCATCACCTGGGTCGCGCCGGCGGTTTGCAACAGATCCGCGATCAGCCGCGCGGTAATCGAAATGCGCGGGGCGTCTTTTTTATCCGAACGCGCGAACGAAAAGTACGGAATGATCGCGTGGATTTCTTTCGCCGCCGCGCCGCGCGCGATATCGAGCATCATCAACAACTCGACCAGGTGATCATTCACCGGCGGCGTAAGTGATTGTACGATCAACACGGTGCGCGAGCGCACACTTGCGCCGAGTTGGATGTACAAGCAATCGTTGCTAAAGCGCGTGATGTGCGTCTCGTCGTGCGGCACGCCAAGTTCTTGCGCGATGTCGGCGGCAAGTTGCGGATGCGAACTGCCGCTAAAAATTCGCACGAGACTGGGATCCAACATTTGCTCTGCCATTTGAAAACTCCATCAAAAAATTTCTGGTTCTATTGTATCACGTTTTCCGCGCCGCGCAACAAGGGCGGATGCAATCAGTGTGCGTCAGATTTTTGGATGACACATAGGGGCGAAGCATTTTGCGACGGGACCTCCGTCGCAAAATGCTTCACCCCGGATGCAATCGCGCCGCAAATGTGGTATGATGCGAAAAATTTTGGGAAGGTGCAAAATGGACACGATCAAACGTCACCCGGTTTTCGCGTACTATGCGCTCGCACTCGTGATTTCGTGGACGATTTGGGCTCCGTTGGTTGCAATCAAACAGCGTTGGCTTGATCTGCCGATTCCATTCGCACTGCATTACCTCGGCGCGTTCGGTCCGATGGTGTCCGCATTGATCGTTACCGCGTTGACGCGCGGCGCGCCGGGATTGCGCGAACTGTGGGGTCGCATTATCAAATGGCGTGTCGGTATCGCTTGGTTTTTGTTCGCCGCGCTTTCACCGATCGCGCTATTTTTGATCGCGGCAGTGATCGCGTGGCTCATCACCGGTAAATTCGCGGATTTGGTTTTGCTCGGGCAAGCGAATTATTTGCCGTACCTGGGCATTGGGGTTTTGCCAGTCTGGTTGGCGACGTACGGATTCGGCGAAGAGATTGGCTGGCGCGGATTCGCGCTCCCGCGTTTGCAAAAAACGATGAGCGTCTCGCGCGCGACCTTGATCCTGGGTTTGCTCTGGGCGATCTGGCACACGCCCGCGTTTTTTTATCTCGACACATTTGAACGCATCGGCTTTGTATTTCTGCCGGGATTTTTGATCGGCGTTTTGTTCGGCGCGGTCTTGTTCACCTGGATTTACAACGGATCGGGCGGAAGCGTTTTGATGGTTTCGCTGTGGCACGGACTTTACGATTTGCTTACCGCGTCGCTCGCGGCGCAAGGATTGATCACGATTTTGATGAGCGCGGGCGTGATCGTGTGGGGTTTGCTCATCACGAACGTTGATTGCCCCGGCAACTTTCATCGCGTTGAAAAACAAACACTTTAATCGAAACGAGGAGTCATCGCTATGGCACGCGCAAATTTCTGGATGCAGTTTGGCAATCAAATGACGGCGTGGTTGTTGCGCTCGCCGTTGCACGGATGGTTGAGCAAGCAGTTTGTTCTCATCA
>Ga0233425_10011796_pt1 | contig 10078 bp, 5 predicted proteins | sample Watercolumn_Towu_2_FD_181712 | JGI IMG/M metagenome (GOLD analysis project Ga0233425, IMG submission 181712) | Freshwater microbial communities from Lake Towuti, South Sulawesi, Indonesia - Watercolumn_Towuti2014_140_MG | ecosystem: Environmental > Aquatic > Freshwater > Lake | place: Indonesia... | reverse complement strand
ACGCTCACGGACAACGAGAACCCCCAGCCCATCGCAGGCCGGCATCAGGGATTCATGCCGCGCATCGTCAGCGAGGACGATGGCAAAACCTGGCGCGAGCTGCCTCCCATCGGCGGCCCCATCGCGAAGGACGATCCGTTTCGCAACATCATGACCTTCTCCAGCATCGTGCGGCTGAAGGACGGCTCGTCGCTCGGCCTGTTCCATCGCGGCAGCGGCATCGGCGAGGAAGGGACACTGCAAGTGCTGCAATCCATCACGCGCGACGGCGGCTTCACCTGGTCGGAGCCTGTCATCGTCTGCGATGGCACGAAGCTCGATGGCAAGCACCCGTGCGAGCCCTATGTCTTCCGTTCACCCGCTGGCGACGAACTCTGCTGCCTCATGCGCGAGAACAAACGCAGCGGCACCAGCCTCGTCATGTTCAGCCGCGACGAAGGCAAAACGTGGTCGCGGGCGGTGGACGCGCCGTGGGGACTCACGGGAGATCGTCACCACGGCATCCGCCTGCCCGATGGCCGCTTCGTCATCGTCTTCCGCCACGCCGCACCCAACGCCAAGGACAAGGGCCTCATCGCCTGGGTCGGCACCTACGACGACATCAAGCAGGGCAAACCCGGCCAGTATCGCGTGAGCCTGCTGAAGACCTTCAAGGACGGCTTCTATCCCGGCATTCATTTACTCCCCGACGGCACCCTCGTCGCCACGACGTATGCGAACTATCGTAAAGAGGACATCGGCACCTCCATCGTCAGCGTGCGCTTCAAGATGAGCGAGGTGGAGGCGATGGCGAAGGAAGGGAAGTAAACAACATAGAAGAGAACAACCATGAAATCGATCGTCCCACTCCTCACCGCCCTGCTGCTCTCGGCCATCACCCTCCACGCCGCCGAGCCGCCGCGCATCCTCGTACGCGAGGCATTGCAGTTTGAGAACATCGGGGACAGCGGACGGGTGCCGGGGACGCTGCGGTTGCTGCGGGAGCATTTGCCGGAGGCAGAGATCACGCTCTGGCCGTGGCAGCTTCATCAGGAGCGGGAGCGCGAGCTGTTTCTCAAGTCGTGCCCGAAGCTCCGCATCGTCATGGGCGAGGTGGATGAGTCAGGCAAGGCGTCCACGCCGGAACTCGCCGCCGCTTGGAAGGACGCGGACATCCTCATCACGCCCGCTCGGCAGGCGAAGAATTTCGCTGCTTGGGCAAAGACAGGCCGGCCCTATGGCTTGTTTGGCTCGGCGTTCGATCCGGTCAGCGGTCGCCAAACGCTGCCGGACGGCGGCACGCTGCCGGAGTTGCGCGGGATCATCTCGAAGCTGCCCGCGGACAATCTCGACCAGACCTACAAGCACCGCGACATCTACGACGGCGCGGCCTTCATCTTCGCCCGCGACACGCTCTCGCTGCTCTATCTCCAGCGGCAGAAGCTGCGCACGCCCATCGTGGAACTCGGACTCGACGGCACCTTCGGCATCGCCGTGCGGGATGAGCAGCGGGCCACGCGCTGGCTGAAGCGCATCGGCGCGGAGGATGGGAAGTTCATCTGCGTGCTGCCGCGCCTCCGCTACACGCCTTACTATCACGTGAAGAATCTGCCGCGCGACGAGTCCGACTACGCGCTCGACGCCCTCAATGCGAAGCACGCCGCGCAGGACCACGCGCCGCTGCGCGACCTCATCACGCTCTACGTGCGCGAGACCGGGCACAAGGTGCTGCTCTGCCCCGAGATGACTTACGAAATCGCGGTGGCGAAGGAGCATCTGTTCGACCCGCTGCCCGCCGGTGCGAAGCCGCACGTCGTCTGGCGCGACACCTTCTGGCTCGCCGACGAAGCCGCGTCCGTCTATGCCCGCGCCACGGCCATCGTCAGCGCCGAGTGCCATTCGCCGATCATCGCGCTCTCGCAGGGCACGCCCGCGTTTTACGTCCGCAACCCCGCCGACACGGTGAAGGCCCAGATGTTCGCCGACATCGGCCTGGGCGATTGGATTCTTGAAAGCGGCCACACCACCGGCCAGCAGCTTTGGGAAAAGCTCAAACCGCTGCATGATGACCGCGCCGCAGGCCGCGCCCGCGTGCAGCAGGCCATGACCAAAGCCGCCGCCATCCAGAAACGCATGGTCCAGGCCATCGCAGATGCGGTGGCGAAACATCGTTCCAAGTAAGGCGCTTCCATGAAATTCATTCTCCCTGTTCTTATCTCGCTCGCCGCCTTCTCGGCAGCGCTCGCCGACATCACGCTCGTGCGCGATGGCAAGGCGCAGGCGGTCATCATTGTGCCGGAGGGACTTTCCAAACACGTGCAGAGGCCGGCGTCGCAGTTGACGAGTGCCGGGATGAGCGTGCCGCTGGCGGCGGTGGAACTGGCGGACTATTTGCAGAAGGTCGGCGGCGTGCGGACGGCGATTGCCACGGAGACACAGAAGGGCGTGGAAGCGGCCACGCGCATTTACATCGGGCACTGTAAGGCAAACGCGGATCTCGCGGTGCAGCCGGAGGAGTTTGTCATTCGCACGAAGGGCAGCGACTTGCACATCTGCGGCGGCCTGATTTGTCGAGGCACGCTTTACGGCGTGTATGATTTCATCGAGCGCGAACTCGGCGTGCGCTGGCTTTTCCCCGGCGAGCACGGCGAGGTGGCGCCGAAGCAGGCGACCATCACGCTGCCGGACATCAATCGCCGCTTCCAGCCGCGCATCGCCAAGCGCAAAGTGCGCGACGTGGCCATGTCGCGCAAGGACACCTTCGCGCCGGTGCTGGAGAAATGGGGCGTGGCGCTTGATGCCTGGAAAAAGGCACGCGGCCCCGACGTGAACGCGCCGTGGCATCGGCGCATGAGGCTGGGCCAGCGCGTCGAGATCAACGGCGGCCATGCCTTCGCCGGTTGGTGGGAGAAATACGGCCAGGAGCATCCCGAATGGTTCGCGCTGCAACCCGACGGCACGCGCACCCAGACACTGCCGCGCGAGCGACTCTGCAAATCGAATCCCGCGCTGTGGGACGGGATCGCGCGGGTCAAAATCGCCGAGTTCAAAGCCAATCCTGCGCTGCTCACCGCCTCCATTTCGCCCAACGACGGCGGCAAAAACAAGTTCTGCATGTGCGAGGCGTGCCGCGCGCTCGATCCCGCCGAAGCACCGAAGATTCTCAACGACTCGCAGCTCATTGACCCGGCCACGAAGCTGCCCTTTGCCGAATATCCCTCGCTCAGCGACCGCATCTTCACCTTCTTCAACGAAATCGCCGCCCGCGTGCATCGCGAAATGCCCGACCGCGACCTCGTGGCCTACGCGTATTCGGTTTATCGCAGCGTGCCGGTCAAGGTAAAGCAGCTCCAGCCGAACCTCATCATCGGCTACGTCGGCTTCAACCACGCCGAGATCGAAGCCTGGTCCAAGATCGCGCCGAAGCTCTTCATCCGCCCGAACGACCTCGGCCCCGCCGTTGATCTCGGCATGCCGCGCAACCACGCGGCGTGGCTCGCACAGGGCGTGAAGTTCGGCGTCGAGCACAAGGCCATCGGCTTCGACTTCGACAACGGCCACGGCAACTGGAGCGCCCACGGCCTCGACTACTACGTGCTGAGCAAAGCCCTCTGGAATCCCGATCTCGATGTCCGCGCCACCATCGCCGACTACTGCCGCGCCGCCTACGGCCCTGCCGCCGAGGTAATGCAGCAGTATCACGACGCGCTGGAAAAAATCAGCGATAAAGTCCGCAACGACAAAGAACTCGGAGTCCGCTCCCCGAAAGCCGCGCGCCTGCGGCGTTACTACAGCGACGCGGCGCTGACGAAACTCGAAACCCACCTCCAAGCCGCCCAAGCTCTGCAAGCCGACGACCCCGGCGTGCAGGCCCGCATCCAAATGGCCGCCGATGCCGTGAAGTATGCCCGACTCGTCACGTCGTTGCTTCAAGTCGCCCACGACAAGAAATCCCCGCTCTACATCGAGCGCCTCGCCGCCGTGGAAGCCTTCCTCGCCACGAAAGTCCTCACCCCCGAACTCGCCCCGCTCCACAGCCACCGCTACCTGCGCATGGCGCTCTCGTATGCGGAGCGGGAGGTCGAATAGAAAGGTGTCCAGAATCATGAAACTCACCCTCACCCTCCTCACCGTCCTGTTGCTGGCGTGCGGCGGTCTGGCGGCGGAACCGTTCGAGATTCGCGGGACGTTGCCGTGGCATAATTTCTTGTCGGGGCCGACGGCGTGGAACGAGTGCGATTACCGTGCCTACCTCGACGACCTCCAGAAAAAGGGGCTGAACTTCGTCGGCTTTCACTGTTACACCGGTGGGGCGGAACGCTACGCGCCGTATGTCGAGCCGATGATCCGGCTGAAGTATCGCGACGTGCTGCCGGAAGCCGGGTTCGATACTTCGCTGACGGTGCGCTGGGGTTACCGGCCGCTGGCGGTGAAGGATTTCGCCTTCGGGACCGCGCGGCTGTTTCGCGGCAATGGCGCGTTCGGCGCCGACTGCGCGGTCACGCCGCACACCAACGAAGAACGCTACCGGCAGGCACAGGCATTGATGCGCAAGGTCGTCACGCTGGCCCACGCACGCGGCATCCAGGTGGCGATGGGATTCGAGTTCGGCGTGCATCCGCCGGAACTGGCCTCCATCGTGCCGCCGGAATCGCGCATCGCCGGCGCGCTGCTGCCCGACCCGACGCACCCGGCCAACATCGAGATTCTGCAAACGGCGGTCGAGGACATCCTGACGGCGTATCCGGGCATTGACTGGGTGTGGTTGTGGCTGCACGAGCACTCGATGTTCGTCGCGCCGCCAAAACTCACCGGGCGCTTCGCGGAGTTTTACAACCGCGAGAAAACCAACTTCAGCGACGCGCCCAACGAACACGACGTGTTCACCGGCGTCTGGTCGCTGGCGCAAATCCGGCAGGTCCGTGACTATCTCGCGCGCCGCTCGCCGAAGACGCGGCTGGTGATCGGCGGTTGGGGCGGCGGGCCGCAACTGCCGCCGGTGTTGCGCGGCCTCGACCGGGCATTGCCAACCAACATCGTGTTCAGTTGCCTCAACCCCGGCATGGGCGCCAGCGGCCACGCGCCCGTGCTCGCCGAGATCGCGCGGCGCCGGCCGACGTGGTCCATCCCGTGGTTTGAGGGCGACGGCTGGCTCTGGCATCTTCAACTGCGCGCCGCGTCCGTCCGCGACCAAGTCAAGGCCGCCCACGCCGACAAGCTGGCCGGCGTCGTCGGCATCCACTGGCGCACCGAAGAAATCCGCCAGAACCTCGAAGCGTTTGCGTTGACCGCCCGCGATCCCGCGCACGCGCCGTCCGCCGAGGAGCTTTACCGGCAGCATTGCGCCGCGCGCTACGGCCCGGCGTCGGCGGACGAACTCGCGCCGCTGCTATTGCGGTTCGAGACCGGGAAACAACTCGGCTCCGTCAGCTCGCCAGAGTATTATCCGTACGATCCCACGTGGGGCCGCATCTCCCCCGCGCTGGCCGCCGAACTGCGCGACGCCATTGCGTTGCTTGATCGGCTCAAGTCGAAAACGCCGGCTGCGCAGCACCGCGCGAACCTGGATTGGCTGGCCGACAATTTCCGCTTCACGCTGTTGCTTGACGAAGTCGGTCGCAAGCTGGAGCCGGCCTACGCGCTTAAATCGAAGCACCTCCTCGGCGAAATCGGTGATATCGAGGCCGCCCGGCGCGACCTTGCCGCCGCGCCCATCGCCGAAGTCTTCCGCACGTTCGCCCGCCGGGTGCGGTCGCGCGGCGAACTGGGCGAATTGAGCGCGTTGAACCAGAAGCTCTGGCTGCAGTACCGAGAATTGGACCAGTTCCTGAAACAGGCCGACGCGAAGAAATGAACCATCGAACCGCAATCATGAAACACACCCTCACCCTCCTCACCGCCCTGCTGCTGGTTGCATTCTTAGCTACCGGAGCTGACTTGTTGACGCCGCTTGATTTGCGAGAGGTCAAGGTCGGCGGCGAGATTGGCCGGCGCATCGCCATCACCGTCACCAACAACCTGCTCAAGCTCGACGTGGATGGCGATTTCCTCCCCGAGTTCAAGCGGCAGCCGCGCACCGGCAAGTTCATCGGCCTCGGCATGTTCCTCGATTCCGTCGTGAAACTTGCTGCCCACAGCCGTGACGAGCGGGCCATCGCGCTGAAGAAACACCTCGTCACCGAAATCCTGCAGGCGCAGGAGAGTGACGGCTACATCGGCACGTTTTCTCCCGACAAACGCATCAAGACCATCTGGGATGTCCACGAACTGGGCATGCTGATCTACGGGTTGCTTCAAGACCACCATTTCTTTGGCGAGACAAAATCCCTCGCCGCCGCCCGCAAGGCCGCTGATTACCTCGTCAACAACTGGTCGGTGCTGCCACCCGACTGGGGCCGCGACGCCGAAGTCGCGCCGCACGTCGCGTTCACCGGGCTCGAACGCACGATGCTGGCGCTGCACCGCGCCACCAGCGAGCGATCGTATCTCGATTTCGTCACCAAGACGCGCGCGTTGCCGGAGTGGGACCTCGGCATCGTGATCGGCCGCCGGCAAGGCATCGAGGGACACATCTATGCCTACATGGCGCGTTGCCTCGCGCAACTTGAACTTCACCGGCTGCAACCATCCTCCCGTCTGCTCCGCCCGACGCAGCGCGCGCTTGATTTCATGACGCGCCACGACGGCGCCGTCCTCACCGGCAGCGCCGGCCAATGCGAAATCTGGAACGACGACCAGGACGCGCGCGGCGACGTGGGCGAATCGTGCGCGTTGGCGTATCAGCTTCGCGTTTATGACAGCCTGCTCCGCCTCAACGCCGACGCGCGCATGGGCGACCTGATGGAGCGCACGATCTTCAACGCGCTCTTCGCCTCGCAATCACCCGATGGCCGGCGACTGCGTTACTTCGCGCCTCTGGAAGGCAACCGCGTCTATTGGAACACCGACACCTATTGTTGCCCGTGCAATTTCCGTCGCATCATCGCCGAACTGTCCACGTTCGTTTTCTACCGCGCCAACGACGGCATCACCGTGAACCTCTATACGCCGTCGCAGGCAACGATCAATTCCGTCACCGTCCAGCAAGAAACCGACTACCCGAATTCGGGTCGTGTCCGCCTCAGCATCGCTCCGGAAAAACCGGTGGCGTTCACGTTGCGCCTCCGCATCCCGTCATGGGCAACGAAGGCGACTGTGACCGTCAACGGCAAGCCGGTGCGCGGCACGGTAAAACCGGGAACCTTCTTCGAATTGCGCCGCGAGTGGAAATCCGGCGATGAGGTCCTGTTGGAGATGCCGATGGACTGGCGGCTCGTCAAAGGACGCCAGCGTCAGGCCGGTCGCGTCGCCGTGATGCGCGGCCCGCAGGTATTCTGTCTCGATCCGGCGCAAAACCCGTCGCTCGCCAAGCTCGACGGCACCGAACTCGGTTACCTCGCGCTCAATCCCGGCTCGCTCACTACGCCCGTGCCGAACGCTGCGGTGCGTCCCGACGGCATCGGCTGTCGCGTGCAAATGTGGAAAGCCGGTTTCGGGTTGGGAAAGAAAGCCGACTACGAACTCACGCTGACTGAATTTCCCAACCCCGAAGGCAAGGCGACTTATTTCCGCCTCCGCGACTACAGCATCGCCATCAACGACGAACTGTTCTCAGGTCAATGAAATATTTCTTCGTTCTCTTTTTAATGTCATCGGTGTCCGCCACCGAGTTCTTTGTTGCGACGGATGGCAACGATACAAATCCCGGGACAAGGAAGAAACCGTTCGCCTCGCTGGAGAAAGCGCGCGACACTGTTCGTGCGCTCAAAGCCAGGGAACCGGTGACGGTGCGCTTGCTGCCCGGTGTGTACACGGTGACGAAGACGTTTGAACTGAGCGCGGCGGACTCCGGAACGGCGGAATCGCCGGTGGTTTATCGCGCGGACAAGCCGGGCACGGCGGTGCTCTATGGCGGGAAGCGGTTGCGCGGCTTCACGCGAGCCGCTGACGTGGCAGGCGGTAAGGCGTTTCAGTGCGACTTGCGCCAACAAGGCGTGGACGATCTCGCGCCGCTGCAGGAGCGCGGGTACGGGAAGCCGCCACCACCGGCCACGCTCGAATTGTTCTTCAACGGCAAGCCGTTGACGCTGGCGCGCTGGCCCAACAGCGGCTTCGTGAACGGCGGCAAGATCATTGAGTCGGGATCGAAGAAGGAAAACAAGCCGTCGGTGTTCGAGTATCTCGATGACCGGCACGCGCGCTGGAAGAAGGCGGAGGACGGCTGGTTGTTCGGCTACTTCAAGCACGGCTGGGCCGACCGCACGTTGAAGATCAGGGACATTGATGCCGCGTCGAAGCGCGTCACCTGCGATCCCTACGAACAGGGTGCTGAGAACATGAAGCCGGTCACTTGGTTCAACAAAGGGAGGATCAAGTACTTTGCCTTCAACCTGCTCGAAGAACTCGACCAGCCCGGCGAGTGGTATCTCGACCGCAAGACCGGCATTCTCTACTTCTACCCTCCATCCGATCCTGCCAAGGCGACTGTTGAGATCGGCATGCTCACCGCGCCGATGCTTTCGATGGCGAATGTCTCCCACGTGCGCATCGAGGGCTTGGTGTTCGACCTCTCGCGTTCCAGCGGGATGTTGATTCGAGACAGCCAGCATTGTCTTATCGCGGGATGCACGTTGACACGTTTTGCCGGCATGGGCATCAAGATGACCGGTGGCCGCGAGAACGGCATCTTCGGTTGCGACATCTATTCCATCGGCCGCCGCGCCACCGAGGTCATCGGCGGCGACCGACGGACGCTGACGCCGGGCAAGCACTTCGTCGAGAACTGCTGGATGCACTCGTTTGGCCGGCTCGACCACACCTACGTGCCCGCCGTCCAACTCGAAGGCTGCGGTAATCGCGTCGCGCACAACTTGTTTGGCGACTGCCCATCGAGCGTCGTGCGGATCGAGGGCAACGACCACGTCCTCGAATACAACCGCGTTTATCGCGCGGTGCTCGAAAGCGAAGACCAGGGCGCAATGGAGTTGTTCGGCAACCCGACCTACCGGGGCGTTGTGTTCCGCTACAACTATTTCTCCGACATCGGCCCGCAAGATCGCCTGGAAGGCCCGGCGGGCCGCGCGGGCATCCGACTCGACGATGCGATCAGTGGGATGCTGGTGTACGGAAACATTTTTCACCGGGCCGCGCAGGGCTTCGGCGGCATCAACATCAACGGCGGCCGGGACAACATCTTCGAGAACAATCTGTTTGCCGAGTGCGAGAAAGGAATCACCGGCGGCTACAACGCCAAGAACAAACATTGGGAACGCCTCGGCAAAGACCCTGCCTTCATCATGTCCGAGTTGTATCTGAAGCGGTATCCGGAACTGAAGCGTCTGGGCACGGAGCCGGGCTTGAACTATGCGCGGCGAAACGTCTTCTGGAAATGCGGCCCGATGTTCACCACCTACGGCAAACCGTCGGCGGACAAATTTGATCTCACGGACAACATCGAGGATGCGACGGACAACCTGAGTTTTGCCGACACGTCGCGTTTCGCCGGCATCGGTTTCCGTCCGATCCCCGTGGACAAGATCGGTCTATATCAACACGAGCATCGCGCCAGTTGGCCAGTTGCAGACCCGAGCATCGCGCACAAAAAGTGACATCCCCATATCCCCGCTCATGCGGCGGCTGATGGCGGGTGTAGTTGATGTAGGCCGACTCTGTGAGTCGGCGTCTATTCCCACGCCGCTTCGCAGAAGCGGCCTACAACATTGACTGCACCCCTGTTAGATTCCTCGCCAGAATATAAAGCCCGGTATGTTCGACCGTTGGTATGCTGGAACATCGCACGAGAAGCTGTCGGGTGAAGTGCGGGTGTCCGCCTACACCAAGGCTGGCGCGACAAGAAGGGCTACTACTAATTGAATACTAACATCTACTAATTTAGTAGTTGACGCCTTGAAATACTAAATTACTATTCATTAGCACTGCTGTCCGGTTTAATTTTCGGCGATGTTGAGTTGAGCCTTATTTGACCGATACGAAACGCACATGCCAGCATTTTTTCATTTCACTTTCAGGAAGCCGTTTTGCACGGTTCTGACCCTTCATA
>Ga0233425_10011795_pt1 | contig 10078 bp, 7 predicted proteins | sample Watercolumn_Towu_2_FD_181712 | JGI IMG/M metagenome (GOLD analysis project Ga0233425, IMG submission 181712) | Freshwater microbial communities from Lake Towuti, South Sulawesi, Indonesia - Watercolumn_Towuti2014_140_MG | ecosystem: Environmental > Aquatic > Freshwater > Lake | place: Indonesia... | reverse complement strand
CGCAGTTCTCGTACAGGGCCAGAGCGTGCTTGCTGCCGAACTTCCTCTGGATATCCAGGTTGATCGTGGCGTAGACCTCGGGGTTGTAGAGCTTTTCCCGGAGGAAGGTGTCGTAGGAATACCGGCATACCCCCTCCTTTTCGAGGATGAACACGCTGCCCAGGAGGGGCATGCTGCCCCAGGTTTCCCGGCCCTTCTCGTCCAGCACGCTCCATTGAATCAAGGTCTTCTGCAGCCCTTGCAAGGCGACCTTGAGGCGGTCCCTGTCGTGCGCCTCGAACCCCGCCAGGTCGCACAGGGCGCTCAACGCGATTTCGTACCGGTCCTGCACCGGCAGCAGCGGATAAGCGTGGTAGAGCAGCGCGTTGGCGAGCTTGCGCTGCAGCAGCGAAAGTTCGCCCTTGATGTGTATGGCGTTGACGTGTTTTTTGATGACTAAGTCTTTTTTCTTAGGCATTTATTACACAAAAGGTCTCTTTGTTATAAATTTTAATTGAAGTCTTTTCGATCCGATTTTAGAGACCTTTCAGCCGGTTTTGAAGACCTTTGCCCCCGGTTTTGGAGACCTTCCGGCCGGTTTTGAAGACCTTCCGACCGGTTTTTAGCGCCTTTCAGCCTTGACGCCCTTGCCTAGCACGGCTGCCAGCCGAGACCCCCCGAGCCTTGGTCCGCGCAAACGTATCTAAACGCCTTCTTAAAGGTTCTTTAAACGTATTCGCCGGAACGGCCCGCCGCGCCCCGCTGCCTCGCCTCCGCCGCAGGCAAGCACGGTAAGGCCGGGGCGGCGGCAGGAACCCCGGCGGGGATGCCGCCCAGGGATGCCGGGGCCGTACCCCAACGGCCCTTCGAGGCGCGGCGAGCGATGGCCGGCGGGCCTCGCCCGCCCTGTCACCGGCTGGTCAAATTCTTCGCAGCGCCCGGCAGCCCGCGGAAATAGGGGTTGCGCACGGCGTCGCCACAAAGATATCCACAGAAAATGTGGATAAGCCCGTCACGCCCCCCGCAGCCGCGCCCACAGCGCCCGGATGATCGCCGCCGAGGCCTCCTCCGGGTTCAGCGCGCCGCAGGACTCCATCAGCGCCCGGTTCCCGCGCCACAGCCCGCAGTCCTTGCGGACCTGCGCGCCGAACTGGAGGCCGTTGAGGCCGTCCATGGCGCTTTCCGGCATAGCGGCGATCCGCGCCCGGTCCTCCGCCGGCAGGGCGAGCGCCAAGCGCTCCACCGCCTGGGACAGTGCGCGCGGGCAGTCCGGCTCCAGGCTCGGGTTCGCGGGTCGGGACGGATCGGTCATCTTCCTTCCTGGCGGCGGCTTGGCGCCCGTGCGCTTAGCCGGGCTATGCGGCGGCTCCTCCAAGCAAGCGGTAGACGCTCGCCTTGGACAGCCCGTACTCCTTCATCAAGTCCTTGATGAGCGCGCCCGAGGCCCGCTTGGCGCGCATCTCCAGGACTTCCTCCGGGGCGAGCTTGGCCTTCCGGCCGAACGCCACGCCCCGTTGCTTGGCGAGCCGGATGCCGTCCATCTGCCGCTCCTTGCGCAGCTCGTTCTCGAACTCGGCGATGGCGCCGAGCATGGAGAACATCAGGCGGCCCAGCGGGGTGCTGGTGTCGATCGCCTGGTCCAGCACCCTGAGCTCCACCGCCTTGCGCTTCAGGATCTCGGCGATCTGGGCGAGGTGCAGGGTGGAGCGGGCCAGGCGGTCCAGGCGGGTGACGACCAGCACGTCGCCCTCGCGCAGGTACTCGAGGCAGGCGTCCAGCCGCGGGCGCGGGCCCTGCGCCCCGGAGCACTTCTCCTGGAACAGCTTGTCGCAGCCCTTCAGCTTCTCGAGCTGGACCTCGAGCGACTGGCCCGCGCTGCTGACCCTCGCGTAGCCTACGGCGGCCATGGCCTGTGTCCCGCATCTCCTTAGACCTATTGGCGAAGAATAATAGGACATTGAAAAAGACATGGGCGCGGCGGCGTCCAGGAAAGTACACCTTGCCGGAAGGCCCGCCCTTGCGGCCGGGATCGGGGCCGGGCCGCGCGGCATTGTCGGCGCTACGCGGCGGGGCTCCCGGCCTGGGCGCTCCGCTCGATCATCCTCCGCTTTCCATCAACCAGCCGCGCCAAGGGAGGCCAGCCGATGCCGTTTCCTGGAAATTGTTCCTTCCCGACAGCGTGGTAAACACATGGCCGCCAAAACCCCCAAGAAAAAATCCCCGGACAACGTAGTTCCGTTTCCGGCCCAGCGCGATTTCAAAAACCCGCGGATGGACCTGTTCCAAAGCTTTTTGTGCAACGGCGACGCCGAACACGATCAACTCTCCAACACCCTGGACCTGTGGGACAGCGTGCCGCGCTATTCGGTGTCGCGCCAGGCCATGAACAAGATGCGCACCGAGGGGGGATTCCTGGAACTGCTAAAGCTGGACTTCCAGTACCGGGGCACGCCGATGAAAGCCGTCATCCAGCCGGCCCGCATCGAAGAGGAAGGCGGCACCACCCGCGACTACTACCCCAGCGCCAACGAGGAACTGGTCGAAGACGCCCTGCGCAAGATCGCCGCCGAGCAGAACCAGGGCTACCTCGAACAGCCCAACCGCCGCAGCGGCGTGGTGTTCACCCTCCATCAATTGCGCCAGGAATTGCAGGAGCGGGGACATGCGCGCTCTTACCAGGAGATTATTCAGAGCCTCGCGATCCTTGTCAGCAGCAGCATCAAACTTCTGGCTGGCGATGGGAATGCGGAAGGCTTTGCCGTCAGCAACTATCTTTCCGGGCTGGCGGCGGTGTCCCGTCAAAAACTGAACGAAGACCCGGAGGCGAAGTGGATCGCGCAGTTTCATCCTCTGGTCACGCAAAGCATGGAATCCCTGGCCTACCGCCAATTCAACTACCACCGGATGATGTCGCACAGCACGCAGCTCGCGCGCTGGCTGCACAAGCAGCTGTCCCTGAAATTCACCTTCGCTGGCATCGGCACGAAGTTCGACCTGCGCTACAGCACGGTCAAGCGCGACAGCGGCCTGCTGGAAGGCTACGCCCGCCAACGCGACGCTATAAACGCCTTGGAGTCCGCGCTGGCCGAGCTCAAGGCCAACCGCGTCCTGATGCTGATCGAAAAGCAATGCACCTATGGCGCGCGCTGCAGGCTGGAGGACGTGGTCTACAGCCTGTTCGCTTCGCTGGAGTTCATCGCGGAAGCGAAAGCCGCCAACAAGCGCCATGCGATGGCGAAGGAAAAGCTCCTCAACCCCCCGGAAACCCCCGGGCCACCGGAAAAGAAGCGGTAGGTTTAGGTCGCGGGTGGCGGTAGGTTTAGGTCGCGGGTCCGGTAGGTTTAGGTCGCGGGTCCGGTAGGTTTAGGTCGCGGGTGGCGGTAGGTTTAGGTCGCGGGTGGCGGTAGGTTTAGGTCGCGGGTCGAAATGTGACAGTAGGTATAGGTCGCGGGTCGCCGAAAAGCCGGTAGGTATAGGTCGCGGGTCGCCGAAAAGGCGGTAGGTTTAGGTCGCGGGTCGCCGAAAAGCCGGTAGGTATAGGTCGCGGGTCGTTTTGGCCCGTCCGGTCGTCCCCGGTTTTTTCGGAAATCTGTGGATAACTCCGGCCGTCTTGCCCCCCAAAAAAGGGCTGTGACAGTAGGTATAGGTCGCGGGTGGCGGTAGGTATAGGTCGCGGGTCGTTTTTTTAAGACATTGATTTTAAAAACAAAAAACGCGCTTTTGGCGGGCACTATCCTTTGTATTAACCTTTCTTATCCTTTTCTTTAGCCTTTTTTTAACCGTCCCGCCCCGCCGTCTACACCCCGCCCGGAAGGACACATCTACGGCACTGGTCACTGGCCTTCCCCGCGCGGAAGCCGCCCGCCCCGTCTCCAATCCCCTGGCACGCTCCGCCCTGTTCGCCGCCATCCAAGGCAAGGACCGACGGCTATTCAACGACCATTCTGATCAGGAAAGCCGCCAAGAAACCCAAGAGATAGCGAGTAGCGAGTAGCCCGGATGGAACCGCAGTGGAATCCGGGGAGCGGGCCATCTCGGATTCCGCGAAGCTGCATCCGGGCTACGCTGGCTCCAGCGGGCGGATCGACGACCGCCGCTCCAAATAGGCCGCTTCCTTGGAGCTTGTCCGGTTGTCCCGGATCAAGTCCCCGGCGTCCAGTATTTTCGCCTGCTGCCGTGTCGGGCAGGGATGTTTCCGGGTCTCGCTCATCTCGGCCTTCTCTTTCGGTTGAGGGTTTGACCTGCCTGCCAGGCAGTTCAAGCCCGCGTAAGGATGGGTAGCCAGCGTAGGGCAGATAGCGTACCCGCGTATTCCGCCGGATGCGGAGCCTCGGCCATGCGGCGGAGCGCCGCCTGTTCCGCCCTGCGCGGGCTGATTTGTGGCGATCTTGTTCCGCCTGAAAAACCGTACTTTCCTAAGCGTATATATTCTATGCTTCTGTGAACTGGATCACATTTTTTGGTTAGTTTGCCCATATTCTTAGAACTGTCCATTATCTTTAATAAACACTAGAGAGAAGCCTCCATGAAAAGTTACGATGATTTTTTGCTGAACGAGCTTGTCGGGATGTCCGGACTTAGTGATGCTCAGGTTCTAGAAGTAATAGGTAAGATTGAATTCGGATATGATTCAAAATTAGCCGAAATCACAAATAACTTTGCAGCGGATGAGCAAAGGCAACCGTAGTCGGCACTTGAGCGGGCGTCCGGCTGCCTACGGACGCCGCTATCGCGTCCACCCTTCGGCAGCCCGCCCGGCCCTGGGCCTACCAGGGGGTCGTCGCGCATCCATGCGCTCCTTCATGGAGGCGGACCAGCCCGCGTGCCGCGGACGATAGGGGTCGGAACGGCTCACGCCGCCCCGCCCTCCGAACCGTGTATGTCCCGGTTCCTGCCTAAGCGGGCTGCCGGCTCAATGCTGCGCCGCCGGCCTCCCGCCGTCGCTCACGCCTTTCGCCCGCGCCGGCCTGATCTCGGTCGCGCCCGCGCCGGGATCCTGGTCGTCCCAGCCCTCGGGCGCGCCCGGCTTCCTGCCCTCCATGATGTCGTCGATCTGGTGGCGGTCGATGGTCTCGTAGGTCATCAGCGCCTCCGCCATCAGGTGCAGGGCGTCCATGTGCTCGCGCAGGATGCGCTCGGCGCGGTCGTAGTTGCGGTCGATCACCGAGCGGATCTCCTCGTCGATCAGGTGGGCGGTCTCCTCGGACACCGACTTGTGCTGGGTCACCGAGCGGCCCAGGAACACCTCGCCCTCCTCCTCGCTGTAGGCCAGAGGCCCTAGGCGGTCCGAGAGGCCCCAGCGCGTGACCATGTTGCGGGCCAGCCCCGTGGCGCGCTCGATGTCGTTCTGCGCGCCGGTGGTCACCTTCTCGCGCCCGAAGATGATCTCCTCGGCCACCCGCCCGCCGAACAGGCTGGAGACCTGGCTCTCGAGCTTCTGCTTGCTGGCGCTGTACTGGTCGCGCTCGGGCAGGAACATGGTGATGCCCAGCGCCCGGCCGCGCGGGATGATGCTGACCTTGTAGACCGGGTCGTGCTCGGGCACCGAGCGCCCGACGATGGCGTGGCCGGCCTCGTGGTAGGCGGTGAGGCGCTTCTCTTCCTCGCTCATCACGGCGCTCTTGCGCTCCGCGCCCATCAGGATCTTGTCCTTGGCCTTCTCGAAGGACTCCATGTCCACGCTGCGCTTGTTCATGCGGGCGGAGAACAGGGCGGCCTCGTTGACCAAGTTGGCCAGGTCGGCGCCGGAGAAGCCGGGCGTGCCGCGCGCCAGCCAATCCACCTCGACGTTCTCGGCCACCGGCACCTTCTTCATGTGGACCTTGAGGATTTGCTGGCGGCCGCGCACGTCGGGCAGGCCCACCGTGATCTGGCGGTCGAAGCGGCCGGGGCGCAGCAGCGCCTTGTCCAGCACGTCCGGGCGGTTGGTGGCGGCGATGATAATGATGCCCTCGTTGCCCTGGAAGCCGTCCATCTCGACCAGCAGCTGGTTGAGGGTCTGCTCGCGCTCGTCGTGGCCGCCGCCCAGCCCCGCGCCGCGCTGGCGGCCCACGGCGTCGATCTCGTCGATGAAGATGATGCAGGGGGCGCGCTTCTTGGCCTCCTCGAACATGTCGCGCACCCGGGAGGCGCCGACGCCCACGAACATCTCCACGAAGTCGGAGCCCGAGATCGAGAAGAACGGCACCTTGGCCTCGCCGGCGATGGCGCGGGCCAGCAGGGTCTTGCCGGTGCCGGGGGGCCCGACCATCAAGGCGCCCTTGGGTATCTGCCCGCCGAGCTTCTGGAACTTGCTGGGGTCTTTCAGGAAGTCGACCATCTCGGTCACGTCCTCCTTGGCCTCGTCGCAGCCCGCCACGTCGCCGAAGGTGACCTTGATCTTGTCCTCCTCGATCAGCCGCGCCTTGCTCTTGCCGAAGCCCATGGCCCCGCCGCCGGCCCCGCCCTGCATCCTGCGCATGAAGTAGACCCACACGCCGATCATCAGCAGCATCGGGAAGGCCGAGATGAACAGCTGCGTCAGGAAGGACGGGCGCTCGGGGGCGGTGACCTTGATATCGACGTGGTTCTTGAGCAGGTCGTCGATCAGGTGCGGGTCGCCGGGGTTGTAGGTGAGGAAGCGGTCGCCGTCGCCGAGCATGCCGGTGATGGCCTGCCCCTCGATGGCGACTTGCTTGACGTTGCCCTGGTTGACCGCGGCGATGAAGTTGGAATAGGAGATGCTCGCGTCGTTCTGGGGCCGGTGGCCGAAGTTGTTGAACAGCGACAGCAGCACGGCGGCTATCACCACCCATAGCAGGATGTTTTTCATTGTGTCTTTCATGGGGCTTCCTCTTGGGGCGCGGGCTGGGATGTTCTGGGGCGGGGATGGCTATTGTTACGGAACGCGGATGTTTAGAGAACGGTTCGGTTGCCTTGTTCCGTTCCGTGCCCCGCTCCCGCCCGCGCGGGCGGGCGTGGAAAACGGCGACGCTCCGGCGTCGCGTTACGGAACGCCGGAGCGTTCCGGGCGGCACTCCCACGCCGGAGCGCTCATCGTTATACACATCTCGCGCTGAGAAACTCCTGGGCCTCGAGAGCGATGACAAAATCGCGCAAGCGCTGCAATCCAATCCACATGGCCTTGGGGCCAGGGGGGCCGTCGTGCTTGCGTCCAAGGTAGCCCCCCAGGCTGGCCACCAAGAGGACGACCTCGCCCAGGCGCGGCGGCCTCGACGGGGCGGGGCGCCGCTTGACGACGACATAGGCCGCCCGCCACTCCTTCGGGTCGAAGACGACCTCGCAGTCCATGTCGGGACAGGCGCGCCCGAGCATCAGGGCGAACAGGACCCGCCACGCGATGATCATGTACAAGGCCAGGCAGGGCAGCAGCCGCTCCTCCGTTTCCAATTGCAGCCGCTTGATCTGGCAGCCGCTTTTCAGCACATGGAAGTAGACTTCCACGCACCAGCGCACGGCGTACCAGGCCACCACCGTCGCCGCCTGCGCGAAGGCGGCGACCGGCAGCGAGGTCAGCAGCAGCCATTCCAGCGCCTCGACGCCCGGCGGCGGCGATTCCTCCCGCGCCAGCACGGCGTTCACGGTCACCGCCGGCAGGCGGTAGCCGACCCGCGCGGGCGGCTTGAGCGGAACCGTCGCCGAGCGCAGCGCGACCTCCGCCAGGCGGGCCGGCCGGTTGGGGCGGGATTTCACTTCGACCGCCACCGTGCCGAGGACCGGCGCTTGGTCCAGGGCCTCCCAGAGCTTGGCCACCGTGTCCGCGCGCAGGCGCCGATCCTGGGTCGCCCGCACAATCCACTGGGCCCGCACGCCCGGCGCGTGGCTCTCATACTCGACGAACCACTCGTAAACATCCCCTTCGCGGTCGGCCACGTTGACCACCAGGGTCTCCGGCAGCCGCGCCTGCAACGCGCAACTGTCCTGGTAGCTGTCGATCCAGCGGCCGCTTTCCTTTTCGTCGATCCCCTTGTAGCGCCGCTCCGCGCGCGGGCTCGGCTCGTCGCGCGCCCAGTAGAGCGCCTTCACCACGCCCAGGCAGATCCGTTGCGGGGTGAAGGCCACGGTCGGATGCAGGCGGCGCGCCCGCTTTTCCTCTTCCTTGAGCGTCCCCAGCCCTTTCGGCCCCAGGCAGGTGCATTCGTCGTCCTCGGTCGTGTCCTGCGCCAGCAGGACCACCGGGCAGCCTTTCATCCGCTCGACCGTGGCCTCCCGGTGAGGCGCCAACACCTTCTCGAAGGTCGCCTTGTCGTTGTCGAAAAACCGGTAAGCCGCCGTCGTTTCCGCCCAGCCGCCACACGCCGCCGGGATGCTGAGCTGCGGATGCCGGCCCAATTGCTCCAGCACGATCGCCAACCGCTGGTTCAATCGTTGGTCTCCCAGATCAGCCGTCCTGACCTCTTCTTGCGCCCAACTAAGCATCGTCGTTCTCCCTGGCTCATATATCCCTTGGACCGATCTTGCGGGGATTTGTGTATAACGATGAGCGCGCCGCGTGGGAACGATCTCCAAAGCCCGTAGGATGCGCTGAGGCACGAAGCGCATCGCTCGCGAACGGCGCGCCTTAAACCCCCGCCATCCGCCGCTGCCGCTTCCGGCAGAACCCCACGAAGGCCGCCTCGGGATCGTTGGGCAGCGGCTTGCCCTTGATCCAGTCGCGCCATTCCGCCTCCAGGGCGTAGATGTCCAGGCCGGGCGCGGCCTGCCTGGCCTTTTCGTAGGCCCGCGTGCTCAGCGCGATCCTCGGGCCGACGGCCTTTGCCTCCTCCGGGGGCGCGGGCAGCGGCTGGGATTTCAGCCGCTGCTCCGCCGCCGTCCGCGCCTCCACCTTCTGCACGACGAACCGTATCCGCTCGACCGCCCGGCCCTTCTTGAGCGCCTCCATCCCCACCCGGAAGCCCGCCCCCTCAGGGCTCTCATTGATCTGGCGGATGCCCGGCTCCAGGACGAACCGCTTCAGGTCCACGTACCGGTCGATCTTGCCCTCCGGCACCTTCAGCCACTGCCGGAGCTTCGCCAGTTCGACCTCAAAGACCGGGTTCTTTAGGTTCGCCACCGACTCCAGGATCTCGTACAGCGTCACCGCGTACTTGCCGGACAGCGCCATCATGAAGTGGATGCGCAACCGGGCGAAGCGGCGCGGCTCCTTCAGCACCGGGATGAGGCCGGCCGGGAACTCGAAGCGCAGCATCCCGTCCGCCCGGGCTTCCTCGTGGGTCGCCGCGTAGGAGAGCAGGTGCGCGAAGCCTCGCAATCGGTCTTCCCCCTCGATTTGCCTCCATTCAATGGAGGTTTGAGCCAAGTTCATAGCGCTATCCCATATCCAGTTCGGGCTGTCGCCGCCGCCAAGCTCCCGGAATACTTTGTTGATCCTGGATACGGGAAGCTCGTGAATCCGCTTCACTCCAAGCTCGTCCCATACCGCGTGGACTAGGAAGGCGTATAGCTTCCTGTCGCGCTCGGTGTAGGGGCCATTGATGTTCACGACGATGACCGGCATTGCTAGCGGCAGGGTTGCCGGATTTTGCGGCGTTGGCTCCCAAGGGTTCCCGGTTGCTCGCACGGGGACCGGCGGCGGCAATTCCTTTCGCTTTGGGTCGGATTTGGGCATGGCGGACTTTTGGTCGGTCGGAGGTTAGGGAGCAAAAGTATCGCCAATAAAGTGAATAAATAAAATTTATTTCGCTTTATCTGTGGATAGCTACATGAACTCCATTGCAAATTTCTCACCTTTCGTTGCAAATCTCTCACCGCTGCATTGCAAATTTCTCACCCGTTTTCCTTTAATTTCTCACCTTTCGTTGCAAATCTCTCACCCAAAAGTGAGCCAATCCAATGTTTTATATAAATTTTTTTTGTGTGAACACAGAACACAACACAGGAATTTTTAGAACACCCTGAACACCGCGCGCGAGGCACCTGTGGACAAGCGCGGCCCGCGCCCGAGGGCGAGGCGCTACGCCCCGCCTCCGTTCACCGCGCCACCCGCCGGAACGGCTGCGGCAGGCTCCGCAAGTCCCCCGCCAGGGCCTCGCCCGCCAGGCTGGCCTGCTCGGCCTGGTGGATCTTGTACAGCCCGGTCGCCGGGGAGGCGCTGGCCCGG
>Ga0233425_10011794_pt1 | contig 10079 bp, 10 predicted proteins | sample Watercolumn_Towu_2_FD_181712 | JGI IMG/M metagenome (GOLD analysis project Ga0233425, IMG submission 181712) | Freshwater microbial communities from Lake Towuti, South Sulawesi, Indonesia - Watercolumn_Towuti2014_140_MG | ecosystem: Environmental > Aquatic > Freshwater > Lake | place... | reverse complement strand
ATTGAAACGCCGTCACGTGTTTCATCACATTGGCGCCGACGACGATGTACACCGAATAGACCAGCGCGGCGGCGATGATCATCACCACGCCGAGGAGTTGTCCGCCTTCGGGGTCAACGGTCAGTCCCGCGCCGACAATCGAGAGTACCAGCGCCGTAATTTTTACAACGGTTACTTTTTCACGCAGGAAGATCACCGAGAGGATGAAGACGAACATCGGGTAGAGATACAAGAGCAGGGCAATCAACCCGACGGAGGCATATTTGATGGATGACAGGTACAGGAAGGATTGCCCGACATATCCAATGGCGCCCATGCCAATGAGTTGCGCCAGAATCCGTCCGCTGGGGAAATGCTCCTTACGCAGGATCAGAACGGTAATCATGAAAACGGCAGAAACCCCGAAGCGGATGAAGAGGGCGGTGAAGATGTCCATTCCGTCGCCGTAAACGTATCTCCCAAAGATGGCGAGAGTTCCAAAAGAGGCGGCAGAGATGGCAATGAGCAGGATGCCGATGAGTTTTTTCATTGATGTTGGGTCAGGGAGTGCAGGAATGTTCGGATTTGACCTGCGGTCTCATTCCACGCTGGCTGCTGAGTATACCGCCTGCGGGCGTTGAGCGATAGTTCGGTCAGCAGGCTTCTATTGGATACAAGTTGCGAGATACAAGTGCCTCCACTGCAAAAACCAATTAAACACGAAGGTCACCAGGGAACACCAGGTAAAAGACTTTCATTATTAACTTTTGTGTACTTCGTGCCCTTTGTGTTTGAAGACCTTTTTGCAGTAGAGGCACAAGTTGTTGCAGAATTTACCAAACGCTTTGAAAGAATTTGCTATGGATATAAAAAACGGCAGTCACTTTTGCAAAAGTGACTGCCGCCTGTGAACCTTTGGTTACCAGCCCTCTTCTGTTGGCTTTGCCGTTGGGGGCTGTGTACGGCGAAACTCGTACTGATCCATGATTGCCTCGATCAAGGCGGCTTGTTCTGGTCTGACTTCCTGAAACTCAAATCCTATATTGAAAAACTCCGGGCTGATATCGGGCTGGCACCATACCGTACGCGCGGGGATCGTAATGCGCGAAACGGCAATTTGAGGCAGCAAGGGCAACTCGATGGCAAGGGTGATTTCCATATCTGGTTCGAGAAGCCTTTGCCCGATGACCATCGCGCCCTGCAAGTGCAAATCTCCCAGATAGCCGAGCAAAAACCCTCCATACAAGTCAAAGACCTGGTTGTATGCCATTAAATTCTTTCGCTGCGATTTTCTTCGTTCCTGCATGGACACTCCTTGATAATTCGAGTGTACATGCAACGGTGTTCCAAAAGCATTACCGTTTTGTGGTAAAAATGCCCAATGCGTTGGATCTACATTTCTCCCCACCTCGATGATGCTGTCCTCTCTGCGGGCGGTTTGATTTATGAGCAGGCCCGCTCCGGTGCGGATGTGGAAATTTGGACGATGACCTGTGGCTTGCCTGTGGGCGAACTTTCGCCTTTTGCCCAGGCGCTTCATTTTACATGGGGCTTTTCCTCCCCCGCCGATTTGCTTGCCGCCCGCATTGCAGAAGACAAAAAAGCCGCCCGCCTTCTCGGCGCAAAAACTGTCCATTTCGATTTTTTGGATTGCATTTACCGGCGCGGCAAAAGGGGAGATTGGCTTTACTCGGAAGTTTTTATCCCGCCGCATGAAGACGATGCTGATTTGCCTGAACAACTGGCGGAAGCCATCTCCGCCCGACTTTTACCCACCGACCAACTGGTCTGCCAATTCGGGCTTGGTTCCCACGTCGACCACACCCTTGTCCGCCGCGCCGTCGAGTTGCTTCCCCGCCCGGTCCTTTACCTGGCTGACATTCCCTACCTGTTCAAGTCCCCCGCTGAATTGGAGCCACACACAGCCCGAATGACGCCAGAGACCCATCGGATTAGCGACCCAGGCCTCTGGACGTGGCTGGAGGCGGTTTCCGCCTACAAATCCCAGCTCAGCGGCTTGTTCGACAATCGTAAACAGATGGAATCTCAATTCCAACAATATTGGTCTGAATATATCGGTATTCGCCTTTGGCCTCTTTTCTAGACCAATTTGCAATACTTTTGGGTCTTGAAACTCGTTTTGAATTATGTTATAGTAATCGCAACTTTCCGGACGATACCACCGGATTTTTTTATCAATTGCATCTCTGATCCAGAGATGCAAAATTAATTTCAACGGCAGGACATTAATCATGACAACCAATTTCCTTACCAAAGAGGGTTTTCAGAAACTTCAAGAGGAACTGGATCACTTGCGCACCGTCAAACGGCAGGAAGTGGCTGAACGCCTGCATGAGGCGATGGAGGGCGGCGAATTGATCGAGAATGCCGAATACGAGGCAGCAAAGAACGAACAGGCTTTTGTCGAGGGGCGCATTCAAGAACTTGATTTGCTGCTTGCCACTGCCCAGATTATCGAAGAAAACGGAAAAGCGAAAAAACACGACGCGATTCAAGTCGGCTCGAAGGTGACGATTAAAGAAGGTAACTTCGAGGCAGAGACGTTTGCCATTGTCGGCGCGGCGGAAGCCAACCCCCGCGAGGGCAAGATTTCGAACGAATCCCCGATTGGCAAGGCGATCTTGGGTCACAAAGTGGGTGATGTCGTCAAGGTTGAAACCCCCGGCGGCACCTACAACGTCAAGATCATCAAGGTCGGCTGAACCTCACAGGACGCGAGTTTATCCCCGCGTACCTGTGTACGCGGGGCTTTTGTTATAAATTCAGAGACCCTAAAGGTCTCGAAGACCTTTAGGGTCTAAAACCAAGAAAGCGAATCACCATGGCAGAATATACATCCCTTGAAAAAATCCGATTGCAAAAAATCGAAGAACTTCATGCGCAAGGCGTGGAGGCTTACCCCACCCGCGCCCAGCGGACTCACACCAGCGCCCAGGCTATCGCCGAATTCGAAGTGGCAGAGTCGGCAGGGCAGGAAATCAAAGCCACGCTGGCGGGACGCATCCGCGCCAGCCGCGCCATGGGCAAGGTGACCTTTGCCCACATCGAAGACGGATGGGGCAAGATTCAACTCTTCCTCCGCGCCAATGAATTGGGCAAGGAAAAACTGGATTTTTTCAACAAGATGTTCGACCTGGGCGACTTTGTCCAGGCTTCGGGCGTGATGTTCCGCACCAAAGCGGGGGAAGTCACCCTGCACGTCCACGACTTCAAACTGCTTGCCAAATCTGTGACCCCGCTCCCCGCTGACAAGGATGTGACTCAGGAGGACGGAACCGTCGTCCGCTATGCCGCGCTGGAAGACGCCGAAATCCGCGCCCGCCAGCGCTATGCCGATTTGGCGGTCAACCCGCATGTGCGCGAGAACTTCCGCAAACGCGCCACGCTGGTCAAGGCGCTGCGCACCTTCCTCGATGACCACGATTTCCTCGAAGTGGAGACGCCCATTTTGCAGCCATTGTACGGCGGCGCGGCGGCGCGCCCGTTCATGACCCATCACAACGAACTCGACCAGGATATGTACCTGCGTATTTCCTTCGAGTTGTACCTCAAACGCCTGCTGGTCGGCAATTTGGAGCGGGTGTACGAGATCGGGCGCGACTTCCGCAACGAGGGCGTTTCGTTCAAGCACAACCCCGAGTTCACGCAGTTGGAATTCTACTGGGCATACGCCGATTATTTGCAGGTGATGGAACTGACCGAGCAGATGGTCTCCTATGCCGCTGAAAAGGTGACGGGTTCCACGAAGGTCAAATTTGCCGAACACGAAATCGAGTTCAAACCGCCCTGGCGGCGGCTGGAAATGCGGCAGGGAATCCTCGAAACCAGCGGCGTGGACATTGCCGAGCACAAGACCGCCGAGGAATTGTTCAAAGCCATTGCCGCAAAACATGACAACAAGACCCCCGATCCCAAATCCACCCGCGGCAAGATGATTGATTTTCTCGTGGGCGAGTTTTTGGAGCCGACGCTGATTCAGCCGACCTTCCTCTACAACTATCCGCGAGACATCTCCCCGCTGGCGAAATCCATCCCCGGCGACCCGCTGACCGTGGAGCGCTTCGAAGGCTACGTGGCTGGCTTCGAGTTGTGCAACGCCTTCACCGAATTGAACGACCCGCTCGACCAGGAAAAACGCTTTGTGGATATGCAAAGCGATTACACCGACGACGAGGAAGAAAAGCATCCGCTGGATGAAGACTACCTGCGCGCCATGCGCTACGGAATGCCCCCCAACGGCGGCTTCGGCATGGGCGTGGACCGTCTTGCCATGTTGCTGACAGACAACCACTCGATCCGCGAAGTGTTGCTGTTCCCCGCCTTGAAGAAGGAAGAATTCGGAAAATAATAAGAACCCGTTTCACCGCGAAGGAGCAAAGTTCGCGAAGAAAACTTGAAGAAAATCTTTTATTATTCCTTTGTGACCTTCGCCACTTCGCGGTGAAAAAGAATTTTGCTATTGAGAAAGTCCCGCACAACCTGCGGGACGTTTTCGTTAAATTTCCGATTTGTGAGTAAAATACCCTCATGGACGAACCAGCCCTCATTCAAACCGCACAACGCGGCGACCTGGATTCCTTCAACACCCTTGTCCTGCATTACCAGGACTCGGTCTTCAACACGGCGCTCCGCATTCTCGGCGATGAAGACCTTGCCGCAGACGCAGCCCAGGAAGCCTTCATCTCCGCCTTTCGCAGCATCAACACCTTTCGCGGCGGCTCCTTTAAAGCCTGGCTCTTGCGGACGGTGACCAACGCCTGCTACGACGAACTGCGCCGCCAGAAGCGCCGTCCCACCACGCCGCTCGAACCGGAGACCAACGACGGCGAAGAAGTCGATTCTCCGCGCTGGCTGGCTGACCCCAACCTCACCCCCGACCAGCAATTCGAAGCCGACGAACTCGAACACGCCATCCAGCACTGTCTTGATATGCTTCCTGCCGAATTTCGCTCGGTCGTGGTGCTTGCGGACATTCAAGGCATGGATTACGCCGAGGTGGCAACCGCCGCCCGCGTGCCGCTTGGGACCATCAAGAGCCGCCTTGCCCGCGCGCGTTTGCGCCTGCGCGAGTGTTTGCGCGGCTTCGAGGAACTTTTGCCTTCGGCATTTCGTTTAGAAGGGGAGAGCAAGACATGAAAAATTTCCGTGAAATCGAACTCCTCTCTGCTTATCTGGATGGACAACTTAGCCCATCTGAATCCGCGCGTCTCGAAGCCCGCCTTGCCTCCGACCCCGAGCTTGCTTCCGCTTTCAACGACCTTCGCGCCGCCCGTGGTATTCTTCGCAAACTGCCGTCGCGCAAGGCTCCCCGCAATTTCACCCTCACCCGCCAGATGGTGGGACTCAAACCGCCACTGCCGCGTTCTTATTCCTTCTTCCGTTTTTCGACCGCCTTTGCCACGATTCTTTTGACCTTGACCTTTGCCGCAAACCTGGCGGCTCCGCGATTAAAGTATGTCGGTCCCATCAATACGGGATGGGGAGGCGGATACGGCGGCGGACCCGCCGAGTCGGCTCCCATGCTTGCCGCCGAAGCCCCCGCCGCAACCGAGGCTCCCGCTGAGATGGAGGAATCGCTCTCTGCCGCTGTAACGGCAACTCCCGCCGGAACTTTAGCCCCAGCCGCTCCCGCTTTGGAAGCGGATGTCATGCCCACCCAGATGGCGGATTCTGTCGCCACCGAAGCCCCAACTGCCAAGCAGATGGAGACTCCGCCCGAAGCGGCTGCCCTGCCCCCGGTCGCGGATCAGGCTGGGGCGGAGTCTGGCGCGGCGGAACCAGCCCAAAGCCAGCCGCTGATTCCCGTCGCGTGGCAATTCGCCCTGTTCGCCTTGATCCTGCTCAGCGGGTTGGTTGCCTTCCTGTTGCGCCGTTCCGCAATGCAAAAATGGAAATAATCCCTCCTCCAATGGCAAGAAGTAATAACATAAAATTTTGTCCGCGCTGTGGGACGAAGGTGGAGCGAGTCCTGTCCTTTGGCGAAGTGCGCCCCGTCTGCCCGCAATGCGGGTGGGTTTATTTCCAGGATCCGAAGGTGGCGGCGGCAGTGCTGGTGGAGCAGGACGGGCGCGTTTTGCTGGTGCGGCGCGTGAACGAGCCTTTCCGTGGCTTGTGGACTTTGCCCGCGGGATTTGTCAACGGCGGAGAAGACCCAGCCGAAGCGGCGGCGCGTGAATGTTTCGAAGAGACCGGCTTGAACGTGCGCGTGACCCGCGTGCTGGAAATCATTCCGGGGCGCGAGCACGAGCGCGGCGCGGATTTTGTCATCGTGTACCATGCGGAGGTTGCGAGCGGAAAACTCGCCCCCGCTGACGATGCCGACGCGGCGGATTGGTTCCCGCGCGACGCCCTGCCTCCGCTGGCGTTCAGGGCGACCAAACAGGTGTTGGAACATTGAGCGCGTCCCTCTAAATTTGTTGCAGATTTTTGTCAATATGACCCATGTCTCTTTTTATTTGTTTTCTTTTGGTGTATGCTTGTGATTAGACCAATCATTAAAAAAGGAGAGAAAACCATGAAGTCACAGTATTTTAAATTGTTTGCCTTTGTCGCTTTGCTGCTGTCTGTGGGACTGGCATGTAGTTTCCTGACGGGGCCTGCCGCCACAGAAGCGCCCGCAGTCGAGGAGCCGCCTGTCGCCGAACAGCCGCAAGCGGAGGAGCCTGCCTCTGAACCGACCGAGGCTCCTGTCGCCACCGAGCCGCCCGCCCCGGAATCGTCTGCCCAGGATTTCTTCACCGAGGAATTCGACGGTGACATTTCGAACTGGTCGCGGTATGACGTCACAGGGTCGAAAGAGACCAACCCCGATGGCTTGACGCTTGCAGTGGAGGATAGCCGCCTATCCTTCGAGTTCGACACCAAGCAGCTTTACACTTATCTTTTCTATCAGCCTTTCGAATATGAAAATGTCGCCGTGGAAGCCCGCGTCGAAAACCGCGGTACCAACAATAACAACATCAGCCTGATTTGCCGTTACAGCGACGAAGGCTGGTACGAGTTCAATATCGCAAACAACGGCTTGTATAATATTTTGTATGGCTTTGTTGCGAAAGGCGGCGACATTAGCTATGCCCGTATCGCCGACGGCGGCTCGAACAAGATCAAGTCTGGCAAGGACGTGAACGTTTACAAGATCGTCTGCCGCGATCGCAAACTCAGCCTGTACATCAACGAGACGGAAACCCGCGTGATCGAAGATAACAACTATGTCTTGCGCAAGGGTCTGGTTGGTATTTCCGTGTCGTCCTTCAACGACCTGCCGGTCAAGGTCGAATATGACTGGGTGACGATTAGCGAACCGTAGGAAAAAGAGTCAGCGATTCAGCGATTCATTGATTCAGCGAGTCACCAAACCGCTGAAGCGTTTGAATCGCTTGAATCGCTGAATCACAAAATGCTCGACCTTCGTCCCTCCCCAATTGCAGGCGCATGGTACGACGGCAACCCGAAAAAACTTGCCGCCAGCGTGGACGAATACCTGAACGCCGCCCAAATCCCCGAAATCAACGGAAAAATTATCGCTGTCATCGCCCCCCACGCGGGACATGTTTATTCGGGCGGGGTCGCCGCCCACGCCTTCGCCGCCGTCCGCGACCTGGCTCCCGACCTGGTTGCCGTCCTTTCGCCGTTTCACAACCTCGCGCCGTACCCGCTGATCACGACCAGACACGACGCCTACGCCACCCCACTGGGCAACATCGAAGTGGACAAGTCGGCGCTGGCGGAATTGCAATCCTACCTCGATGTCCCACTGATGGCGATTGCCAATGACCGCGAACACTCGCTCGAAATCGAACTCCCTTTTTTACAGCGCGTCCTCAAAAATGAATTCAAACTCCTGCCGATCATGATCCGTGCGCAGGAAATGGAAGTTGCAAAAGAACTGGGCCATGCCCTCGCGAAAACCCTACAGGGCAAAAACGCCCTCATCGTCGCCTCCACCGACCTCTCCCACTTTTACGACCAGAAAACCGCCAAGATACTCGATGAAGAAATGCTCAAGCGCTTCGAGTCCTTTGACCCCGAATCCATTTTTGAAGCCGAGCAAACAGGCAAAGGCTTCGCCTGTGGACATGCCGCCGTCGCCGCCATGCTTTGGGCAGCGCGTGAACTCGGCGCGAACAAGGTTCAAACTCTAAAGTACGCCACCTCAGGCGATGTCACAGGCGATCACTCCTCCGTCGTCGGCTACGGAGCGGCGGTGGTAATAAAAGAATAGCGCAAGATAAAAAATCTTGCGCTACAAACCATTTGCCCAAAATTACCAATTACCAATTACTCTTTACCTGCTCTTCTCCCACTTCTTCACAGCCTCACGAAACGCCTGCTTCAACCCCTCGTCGGGGAGTTCTTCCATGCTGGGATACATCTTCCCATTGACCCAGATTTCCAGCGAGCCGTCCTTCCCCGTCCCAAAATCAATCTCAAATTTATTGAAAGGGTCGCTGTCCAGTTTAGCCCGCAGGATGTCCTCGATTTGTTCGGCAAAGGGCGCGGCGAGTCTTTCTCCCGCGTCGTGGTCGTAGAGCGTCACGCCTTCATCGTCGGCGCGGCTTGCCGCCACCGATTCAACGGGCGGCGTCGAACTCATCCATTCGGGCTTATCCTCGGTCTTTCCAGTCAACTGCACCTCGTTCGACTTCATAAAGACCAGCGCCAGCACTCCCACTGTAATCAAAATCACGATTGCGCCAATTATTAGTACCATAATAACCATGTCAGCCCCCGTTTTCAAGTATCGCCATTATAATCGCCTCATGTTTGCCCGTGTTGCTGTTAACGTTTCTGCAATCTCAGACCTTTTCGATTATTCCATTCCCGCCGAACTTGCACCGCAAATTCAGGCGGGATGTTTGATTACCGTCCCCTTTGGGAATCAAACTGTTCAGGGGATCATCATCGAATTGCTTGATTCTCCCTCGGTGGCGAATCCAAAACCGATCCTTGACCTGCTCGACCCATCTCCTGTTTTGACTCCGCCCCAGCTTGGTCTTGCCATGCGGATGGCGGATTCCACGCTGAATCCTCTCGCTTCCATTGTCAGCCTCATGCTGCCGACGGGGTTGAGTCAACAGGCGGACGTTCAGTATTCAGTAATTAGTGATCAGTTATCAGTTAGTGATTCGCCTGTTCAAAAGCGGTTGCTCAATTTGTTGAACGAACGCGGACCTCTTCGCGGACGCCAAATCGACACGCATTTCGCAAAAATAGACTGGCGCAAGACAGCGGCGATGCTTGTCAAAAAAGGAATCCTTTCCTCGAAACACGTTCTGCCTGCTCCGCGAGTGCGACCAAAATATTTGCGCGTTGCCCAACTCTCCGTCCCGCCCGAAGAAGCCGAAGCGGCGATGGACTCCCTCGGCACAAAGCAAACTCTCGCGCGGCGTCAGGCTGCTTTGCGGTTCTTAATCCAACAACCCGACGCCATCAACCTTTCGTGGGTCTATGCCGAAACAGGCTGCAAACTCGCCGACTTGCAGGAACTCGAAGAACGCGGCTTGATTCGATTATTTGAAAACGAGGTGTTCCGTGATTCGTTGGAGGGGATAGGAAGGCAGGTAAATCAGGAATCAGGTAATCAGGTAATCAGGCTAACGCCCGAACAAGATTTCGCGCTTACCCAAGTTACCCAGTCCCTAATCCCTAATCACCTCATTTCTCGTCCCTCGTTTCTTCTTTATGGAATCACTGGATCGGGCAAAACCGAAATCTACCTCCGTGCCGCCGAAGAGACCATCAAACGCGGAAAGCAGGCAATCATCCTTGTGCCCGAAATCGCGTTGACCCCGCAAGCCGTGCGGCGCTTTCTCTCGCGCTTCCCAGGTCAGGTGGGACTGGTTCACTCGAAACTCTCGGAAGGGGAGCGGTACGACACATGGAGGCGGGCACGGGCGGGAAAACTCAAGGTCATCATCGGGGCGCGCTCGGCGTTGTTTTCACCGCTGCCCGATGTCGGCTTGATCGTCGTGGACGAGTGTCACGACCCGTCGTTTTATCAATCCGAGCCGCCGTATTATCACGCCGTCGCCACCGCACAGGAGTATGCCCGTCTGTGCGGAGCGGTCTGCGTACTGGGT
>Ga0233425_10011793_pt1 | contig 10079 bp, 5 predicted proteins | sample Watercolumn_Towu_2_FD_181712 | JGI IMG/M metagenome (GOLD analysis project Ga0233425, IMG submission 181712) | Freshwater microbial communities from Lake Towuti, South Sulawesi, Indonesia - Watercolumn_Towuti2014_140_MG | ecosystem: Environmental > Aquatic > Freshwater > Lake | place: Indonesia... | reverse complement strand
GTATCTTCTGCACTTCGTCAAGGACTATCCAGTCATTGACGGCCGAGACTCCGATTAAAGCCCCTAATCGGGAAGGATCACGAAATAATTCCAGATAGAGTGAAGAATCTAAGAGATCAAGAAACTTGGCTTGGGGAAGGGAGTCTTTTAGCCAGGTACTCTTTCCCACACCTCTAGGACCAAATAAGAAAAAGGAACGATCAGGAGGACTCAATAATCGTGGGAGACGGGTCTTTTTCATGAGGAATATTTTACAATAGTATTGTAAAAATGCAACACATTTTTACAATACTATTGTAATTTTGCAAGACTTGACCATTCCAACCCAGTGAGACATTGTCTTGTCCGACCGGACTTATTCCAATCCTGCCAGACAATTACTCCCAGTTTTCCTGGATTTATTTCTGATTAACAAATTGTTTTTACACTACTAATTTTTAACTAGCCCTCCTGGTATAAATTTTGAAAATAATTAGTGATTAATAATATTCTACGCTAAATGGAAGGGGTTTATTAAAGAACAAGCCGTTAACCTGGACCAACCAAGGTATTATCATGTCTCAGATACCCAATGTGGGTTCCAGCTAGTCTGGGTTAGGATAATGGATTTACTTTGTTTAGCCTTGGACTGAAGGATCTTCTCCCTTTTCAGCAAAGGTAACATTTTGGAAAAGCGAGAGAACGCCTGGGATTATTTTTTTTCGAAGACCGAGAAAGCTTTCGGATTCATCAGAAAAACTGAATGAAGAAATAAGTGGGAAGGAATGATGGAACCATCTCAAACACCAAGTATCTTAATTGTTGACGACCGGAGGGAGAATCTTCTGGCCCTGGAAGGCTGGCTGGAAGACCCTGATCTGAAGATCGTTAAAGCGACTTCCGGAAACGAGGCCCTGGGCCTGATGCTTGAGGAGGATTTTGCCCTGATTCTCCTGGATGTTCAGATGCCGGAGATGGACGGGTTTGAGACGGCTGAACTGATGCGTCTTAATGAGAAAACCAAAAACCTTCCCATTATTTTTGTGACCGCGATCAGTAAAGAACGGAAGCATGTCTTCAAGGGCTACCAAGCCGGAGCAGTGGATTACCTGTTCAAACCCCTGGACCCGGATATTCTCAAAGCCAAAGTGAACGTCTTTATTCAACTGGTCCGCCAGAAAGGAATCCTGGAAAAAACTTCTGAAGAGCTCAAACGATCATCGGAGGCATTGAGGGAAGCTAATGAACAACTTAAGAGGGAAATCGCCTCGCGAAAAGTGGCGGAGGAGGCGTTTAAGAATTTGTCCCTTAAGGATGACTTGACCGGCCTTTATAACCGTCGGGGATTTTTTACCCTGGCCGAACAAGAGTTGAAATCAGCCCGAAGAAAGGGAACAGAGTTGTTTCTTATTTTTGGGGACCTGGATAATATCAAGGAAATTAATGATACCCTGGGGCATAAAGAAGGTGACCATGCTTTAATAGAAACTTCCCGGATGCTTAAAGAAAACTTTCGGGATTCGGATATTATCGCCCGAGTAGGGGGAGATGAATTCGTCATCCTGGGCATAAAGAGCCTTGAGACCTCGACCAATCACCTAATCAATCGCTTTGAGAAAATTTTACATCACCATCACCTTCATAGAAAGGGGCACTATCCCCTCTCGATGAGTCTGGGGATTGTTTTCTTTAATCCCCAGGACCCTTGTTCCTTGGATATCCTGCTGGCCCAGGCGGATAAGCGGATGTATGAAAATAAGCAAAAAAAGAGAAGGGCTCTCCCAATTATCAGACCAAACCTCGAAAAGTTTAGGGATGAAGAAAGCAGAAGCGGAAAAAAATATGATGAAAACCAAAATGAATCCCTTGCCATTCGGATATTCGCTCAAGATTAGGTTGTACGCCGTCATCTTCATTGTCCTGGCGTCCATTGCAGGCTTGTTCTTTCTGGCCTGGTTCGGTCTGAACACCCTATCTTCCTTAAGGGCCTTTGTCGGAGGTGAATCTCTCTATTCAAAAGGGACGGATGGGGCGATAATCAATCTGCAAAAATATGTTCGCTCCCGCGACAAGAAATATTATCAGGATTTTTTGAATAATCTCAAAATTCCGCTGGGTGATAAAACGGCCCGCCTGGAACTGGAGAAATCGGATCCGGACTTAAAAATCGTTACCCGGGGATTTGTCGAAGGCGGGAATCATCCGGCCGACATTGATGGCATGATCCGTGTTTTCAAAACGTTTCGGAAGGTCGACCTGGTCGACCAGGCGATAAGTCTCTGGAGCCAAGCTGACGGACTCATAGGCGAGCTGGAAAAACTGGGGGCAGACCTTGATCGGGCCCTTTCCGCCGGAAATGTACATCAGCCGAAGCTCGATAATCTGGTAAAAAAAATGGGGCTTCTCGACCACGAACTGGATTCCGCCGAGAGAGAGTTCTCTGCTAAACTGGGAGAAGTTTCCCGATGGGCCAAAAACCTGTTGACCTGGGTCATGCTCGCTTTTGTAGTGGTTGCCGGGGCCATCTGTCTCATCTTAATCCTCTTTGGCGGGAGAATTCTCACCAACCTAAAGCAGACCAGTGACGTTTTAAAAGAACAAAACGAGATTAAAAACGGACAAGCGGCCCTCAATGAGAAGATGCGCGGGGACCAGACCCTGGAAAAGCTGGCCGCGAATATTATCAGCACACTGGCTGAGTATTTACAGGCCAATGTGGGGGCCATATATCTCTGCAAAGAGGATCAAACCTTGCGTTTAGCCGGGAGTTATGCTTTTCAGCACCGCAAAGGTCTCTTTAATGAGTTTAAACCGGGAGAGGGCCTGGTCGGTCAGGCCGCTTTGGAAAAGAAGTATATTTTGATGACCGACTGCCCGGAAGATTACATCACCATTCGATCCGGTCTCGGGGCGTCGGTGCCGAAAAACATCCTTGTCTATCCTTTGCTCCTCAATGACAAAGTGGAAGGCATCATTGAGCTTGGCGCCTTTAGGGAATTTTCAGAAAAAGATCTAACCTTTCTAGGTGAATCCGTTGAAAATATCGCCATTGCCCTCCAGTCGATGGATTCCCGTCGTCAACTGGTTAAAGTGCTGGAAAAAACCCAGCAGTTGGCCGAAGAACTGCAAGCCCAGCAGGAAGAACTCCGGGCGACCAATGAAGAGTTGGAAGAACAGACCAAGACGCTTCGGGCATCTGAAGAGCTTCTCCAGACTCAGCAGGAGGAGCTAAGAGCGACCAATGAAGAGTTGGAAGAACAGACCAAGACGCTTCGGGCATCTGAAGAGCTTCTCCAGACTCAGCAGGAGGAGCTAAGAGCGACCAATGAAGAGTTGGAAGAACAATCAGAGTCGCGGGAAAAACAAAGGCAAGAGATCTTGAGAAAAAACGAAGAAATTGAGAAAGCCAGGAGGATTATCGAACAGAAAGCAAAAGATTTGGAACAGACCAGCAAGTACAAATCCGAATTTCTGGCCAACATGTCCCATGAGCTCAGGACACCGCTAAATAGTATTTTGCTCTTGTCAAAACTGCTTTCGGAAAACAAAGAGGGAACTCTCAGCAGCAAGCAAGTGGAATTTTCCGAGACCATTTATTCCTCAGGCAATGATTTAATGAATTTGATCAATGAAGTGCTCGACTTATCGAAAGTGGAGTCGGGCCGACTGGAAATCAACGTCTCAGAGGTTCACCTGAAAAAATTTACCGATAAGATCACGCGCTATTATGAAAAAATGGCTGAAGAAAAAGGAATCAGTTTTTCAGTTACCTTGAGAGAAAAGATACCGGAAACGATTCGTACCGATTCCCAACGGCTGGAACAGATCCTGAAGAATCTCATTTCCAATGCCATTAAATTTACCCATCAAGGAAGGGTCGGCTTGACCATCCAACGGCCAAATGCGGGAGAAACATTTCAGCGAAACGATTTATCACCGGAACAGAGTGTGGCCTTTTCCGTTTTCGATACCGGTATTGGTATTAAAAAAGAAAAGCAAACCATTATTTTTGAGGCCTTCCAACAAGAGGATGGAACGACTAGTCGAAAATATGGAGGGACCGGGCTGGGGTTATCGATTTCCAGGGAACTGGCTCGTTGTTTAAAAGGGGAAATCAGTCTTGAAAGTGAGCAAGGCCGCGGCAGTACCTTTACCCTGGTTATTCCCGAAACAATAGAGACACTATCCCCGGAGATTTCCAAAGGTCAACACCCTCCATTGCCGGCGGCGGAACCTCGGACCGAGCCACTGGCCGGACCCTCGGGAGATTTGAATCGGATTAAAGACGACCGGAAAGACCTTTCGGTCGGGGAGAAGTCCCTATTGATCATTGAAGATGATTCCAAATTTTCAGAGATCCTCAGGGACCTGGCCCGGGAAAGAGGGTTCAAGGTGTTGGTGGCTGAAGAGGGCGAAACCGGTCTTCAATTTGCTGATTTGTATAAACCCAGTGCCATTATTCTGGACATCGGTTTGCCGGGTATTGACGGCTGGGATGTCCTGAGCAGATTAAAAGAAGCCTCGGCTACCCGTCATATCCCGGTGCACCTTATTTCCGCCTCCGACCAATCCCGAAATGCCCTGAAGATGGGGGCTATCGGCTATTTGACCAAGCCGGTCAGTATGGAACAGATCAGCCAGGTTTTCGGAAAAATAGAGCAGACGATCGCTCAGAAAGTCAAAAGGCTTCTGGTCGTGGAAGATAAAGAGCAACAGAGAGAGTCCATCGTTACATTACTTGCCGGCCAGGATATCGAAATCATATCGGCAAGCACGGGTGCAGAGGCCTATGCCCTTTTGCAAGAAGGCTCTTATCAATGCCTGATTCTGGACCTTGCCCTTCCGGACATGCCCGGAGCCGCCTTATTAGAGAAAGTTAAAGGTGATGAGAAATTTTCCGAATTGCCGATTATTATCTATACCGGAAAAGTTCTTTCTAATGAGGAAAAAGCGCAACTCGAAAGCTACTCGGAAAAAATCATCCTCAAAGACGCTCACTCGCCGGAAATGCTTCTGGATGAAACGACCTTATTCCTGCATCGGGTAGAGGCCGATCTGCCGGACGAAAAAAGGCGACTGTTGAAATTAGTTCACGACAAAGAGTCGATCCTGGTCGGTAAATCCGTGTTGTTGGTTGATGATGATATGCGAAATATTTTTGCCCTGACCCATATCCTTGAAGATAAAGGCATCAAAATCCTGGTGGCCAAGAACGGACGGGAAGCCTTGGCCCGTCTCGACGAAAGGGGTGATATCGATTTGGTGATGATGGACATCATGATGCCGGAGATGGATGGATATGAAGCCATCCGGCAGATCAGGAAACAGGGAAAATACCAAAAAATACCTATTATCGCCCTGACCGCCAAGGCAATGAAAGGTGACCGTGTCAAGTGTATCGAGGCCGGGGCCAGCGATTACCTGGCCAAACCAGTGGACAGTAAAAAATTGCTGTCGATGCTCCGGGTATGGCTATACAAATGATTAACAATATAAAAGGAGTCAAGGATTCAAGGGGTCTAGGGAGAATATGAGGGAAAAGACAGGAGGCCTAAGGTTTCCTGCCAGGCATTAAACCTTAAACCGTGAACCTTTCCCCTTTCGCCTTACATCTTGAGCCTCATTTTCACCATTTCTAGGGTGGCTCCAGGCGGGCATCAAGGCCCAATGAGGTCGGTTAATTTGGGTTAGTCCTATGACAGACCTGGAAAATGAAAAAATTGAAATTGAACTTCTGCTCGATGCCGTTTACCGGAAATATGGGTATGACTTCCGCAACTACGCCAAGGCTTCCATCAAGCGCAGGATTTTGCAGCGATGCGCCCTGTCCGGGCTGAAAACTATTTCAGAGCTGCAACACCTAATTCTCTATGATGTGACCTTGTTTGAGACGCTGCTAATGGATTTTTCAATTAACGTAACCGAAATGTTCCGCGATCCCTCTTTCTACCGGGCACTCAAAGAGTCAGTGTTGCCGGTGCTGAAGGAGTTATCACATATCAAGATTTGGCATGCCGGCTGCGCCAGCGGAGAGGAGGTTTATTCCATGGCCATCCTCTTAAAAGAAGAAGGGCTTTTTGATAAAACGCAGATCTACGCTACGGACATTAACGAGAACATTTTGAAGAAAGCCAAAGAGGGTATTTATCCCCTGGAAAAAATAAAGGAGTACACCAGTAATTACCAAAGGGCCGGCGGAAGCCGAACTTTTTCCGACTACTACACTGCCAGATATGAATTTGCGGTGATGAATAAAAATTTAAGAACCCATGTGGTCTTTGCCGATCACAATTTGGCCACGGACGCCTCCTTCGGGGAAATGGACCTGATCATCTGCCGAAATGTGTTGATCTATTTTGATCGGGACCTTCAAAATATGACTATTGGCCTTTTCAGAGAAAGTCTCTCAAGCGGCGGTTTTCTCTGTTTGGGGAACAAAGAATCCTTAAGGTTTTCTAATTACTTTGGTGACTTTGAAGACGTGAAAGTGAATGAAAGAATTTATCGGAAAAAATTGTCTGTGGGCTAATAAAAATTATAAGGCGGTTGCGATCGGAGTGTCCACCGGCGGCATGGAGGCCTTAAAGTGTATTCTCCCTAAATTACCGGAAAATTTCAAGTGGCCCGTGTTTATCGTTTATCATGTCCATAAGACGTCCGATGATTTTCTGGTTTGCCACTTGAATGAGGTTAGCCACCTTCGGGTCAAGCAGGCCGAGGATAAGGAACTCATAGAGCCAGGGGTGGTCTATATCGCTCCTCCCGATTACCACTTATTGATAGAATGGGAAGGTACCATCGCCCTTTCCACCGGCGAACGGGTGAATTACACCCGTCCGTCCATTGATGTCCTGTTTGAAACCGCCGTCGATGTTTATGGGGAAACGCTTATCGGGATTATTTTGACCGGAGCGAACAAGGACGGCAGTGAAGGGGCCAGGAAAATCAAAACAGCCGGCGGATTCGTTGTTGTCCAGGACCCCGAAACCGCCGAGATAGATACCATGCCGAGGGCGGCCATGGCCGCGGTAGAACCCGATCTTATATTGTCCCTGGAAGAAATCGCCGATTTCCTCTGTAATCTGAAACAGGAGTGATCTATGAATAACCGAAAACAATCAATCGAAATACCAAGTATCTTGATTGTCGATGACCGAGAGGAAAATCTTCTGGCCCTGGAAGGCTGGCTGGAAGACCTTGATTTAAAGATCGTTAAAGCGACTTCCGGAAACGAGGCCCTGGGCCTGATGCTTGAGGAGGATTTTGCCCTGATTCTCCTGGATGTTCAGATGCCGGAGATGGACGGGTTTGAGACGGCTGAACTGATGCGCCTAAGTGAGAAAACCAAAAACATTCCGATTATTTTTGTTACCGCGATCAGTAAAGAACGGAAGCATGTCTTCAAAGGCTACCAAGCCGGAGCAGTGGATTACCTGTTCAAACCCCTGGATCCGGATATCCTCAAAGCAAAAGTGCAGGTATTTCTTCAACTCTACCGGCAGAAACGGATCCTGGAAGAAACCTCCAAGGAATTAAATCAGGCCTTGGCGACCATCCAGGAGAGTGAAGGCCGTTATCGAACGGCCATCGAACAATCGAATGACGGAGTCGCCCTGGTTAAAGGGGATCGGCACATTTTCGTCAATCATAAGATGGTGGAAATCTTTGGCTATGCTGACCCGAAAGAAATTGTGGGCCAACCGGTGGACATAACGGTTCACCCAGATCACAAAGAAATGGTTAAGGATATTAATTCGCGAAGGCAAAGAGGAGAAACAGTCCCCCAAAAATATGAATTTAAAGGGCAGAGGAAAAACGGTGAGTGCATTTATATTGAAGTCTCTGCTACCAAGACGACCTATCAGGGAGAAACCGTTTCCTTGGCCTATCTAAGGGATATCACCGAGCGGAAACAGGCGGAGATGGACTTGCGAAAGAGCAGGTCGGAGATCGAGGAGATCAACCAACAACTCCAACAGGCCGTTGCCGCCGCCAATCTGGCCAATAACACCAAAAGTGAGTTTCTGGCCACCATGAGTCATGAAATCCGAACACCTTTAAACGGTGTGATCGGTATGACCGGACTGCTCATGGATACCAAGCTTGATGCGCTGCAACGCCAATATACCAATCTGGTACGGGCCAGTGGTGAGGCTCTTCTTGAGCTTATCAATAGTATTCTGGATTTTTCCAAAATCGAGGCCGGAAAACTGGAACTGGAGGTTCTCGACTTTGACTTGCGAATTACCCTGGAAGACATCATTGAGTTGATGGCTGTCAAAGCCCAGGGAAAAGGGCTTGAGCTGACTTGCCTGATCAATCCGGATGTGCCTTTTCGACTCAGGGGGGATCCAGGCCGTCTGCGTCAGATCCTGGTTAACCTGATCGGCAACGCTGTGAAGTTTACTCAGACCGGCGAAGTAGCCATTAAAGTAAGTATCAAAACCGATGATCGAGAATCGGTCACCCTTTTCGTCACGGTGACCGACACCGGCATCGGTATCCCTGAGGACCGAAAAAAAAGCCTTTTCTCACCCTTTGTCCAAGTGGACGGTTCGACAACACGAAAATACGGGGGCACCGGCCTGGGCCTGGCCATTTCCAAAAATTTGGTGGGGATGATGGGGGGAGACATCGGTGTGGACAGCCGGGAAGGAAAAGGCTCGACGTTCTGGTTCAGCGTGGTTTTTAAGAAGCAACCTGTAGAAGAGGCCCCGGCTCCGGAATCCTGGGCTGAATTGGATGGAATAAGGATTCTTATCGTCGACTTTCACCAAACCAGCAGTGAGCTGCTGAATACCCTTTTAAGATCTTGGGGATGCCGTTGTGATAATGCGATCGATGGTCCATCGGCCTTGGCCAAACTCCGTGAGGCCTCAGCGAGACTAGACCCCTTCCAGATAGCATTGGTGGATATGGGTTTGCCCGGAATGGACGGTGAAGACCTGGGTTGCCGGATCAAAGCTGATCCAGAATTGAAAAACACTCTATTGATCATGATTACCGTTCTGGGGATAAGAGGCGACGGAGCGCGGCTCAGGCGGCTCGGTTTTTCTGGGTATCTATCCAAGCCAATCCGGCAGTCTCATTTGCAGACTTGCCTGGCCCTGGCCCTGGGACGAGCCGAGCAGAAAGGAAACCCATCTGAAGAAGGCCTCATCACTCGGCACACCGTAGCTGAAGCACAAAAGACCAAGATTCGAATTCTCCTGGCTGAAGACAACATAACCAATCAGATGGTTGCCTTGGGCCTTCTTAAAAAACTCGGTTATCATGCTGATGCCGTGGCCAACGGTCTGGAGGTGCTTAAGGCCCTTGAAGAGATTTCCTACGATGCGGTCTTGATGGACTGTCAAATGCCAGAGATGGATGGTTATGAGGCCACACGAAAAATTCGGAAACCCGACTCGAGGGTTCTCAATCCTCAAATCCCCATCATTGCCATGACCGCCCATGCCTTGAAAGGAGACCGGGAAAAATGTCTGGGAGTGGGGATGAACGATTACCTTTCCAAACCGATCAATCCCATAGACCTGGCTAAAACTCTGGAACATTGGCTGGTGGAATCGATTGTTGAATAAAAGGATATGAGGTTGAACATGAAAGGAAAATAATCAAAAAAAATCCTCATTCTCGAAGACAGTCACAGCCAAGCCCAGCATTTGGGCGATCTGCTGGCTTCTCGAGGCTATACGGCCATCCGGGCGGTAGACGGACTAGATGGTCTATAAGTTTGATGGTTATTGATGGGGTCGGACCACGTGAGTATTTTGAATTTGCTACAATATCTCCTAAAAAAAGGATCCAAAAAGGCCTTAAACCTGCCATTTTACCTCCAAAAAGAACCTTCTAAGGAGTGGGCCGATTGCTTAACAACTCCATTTTGTCCTTGAAAAGGGGCATTTAAGACAAAATATTGACTTAAAATGGGATGTTTATCCTGATAGTTAAATAGGTTGGTCTGGTCCGACCCCAAATATACAAATATAAAACTGACCCAAACAGTAACTCCAGAAGATCGACTTCATCATCGACAAAAATGGTTTTTCCTGCCAAGGAAGGCTCTTCTTCCTTTAAAGGTTTTAGGCTTGCCGGGAATT
>Ga0233425_10011791_pt1 | contig 10081 bp, 8 predicted proteins | sample Watercolumn_Towu_2_FD_181712 | JGI IMG/M metagenome (GOLD analysis project Ga0233425, IMG submission 181712) | Freshwater microbial communities from Lake Towuti, South Sulawesi, Indonesia - Watercolumn_Towuti2014_140_MG | ecosystem: Environmental > Aquatic > Freshwater > Lake | place: Indonesia... | reverse complement strand
TTCCAACCCGCCCGCAGCCTCTGCCTCCACGGGCGTCAATTGGTTGGGTGGCTCTTAGCATGTCCCGCATGGCTTGTAAATTTAAGAAACGGTTGTCAATCCGGCGGCTGGCATTGTGCGAGCAACTGCCGATACACCGGATCGTTTTCGATGGGTGCGAACAACTCTGCGGCCGACTTCAGACAATGCCGGGCCGACTCGTGTTCTGTGATCTGGATCAACTCCTCGGCGTAATCCACCAGGCGGTGCGCGCTCGTGGCGCAGATGTCCACGCGCTGGTCGGGATTGAGCGGCAGGTTTCGCAGCAGCGCCTCCACCACCCACGGATAGCGCATCCGCATCTCCGCGATGGGGAAGCTCCCCTTGTGACGCCGGTAATGCACCAACGGCTTGCGCCGGCAGACCACCGGACCGAAAAAAGACAGCCGCGCCCACAGTTCCCAGTCCTCGACGCCGATTAGCCGGTGTTCCTCATCGAACGGTCCTGAACGATCCAGCACGCTGCGCCGCATCAGCACCGCCGATGGCGAGCCAACAATGTTGGAGTGCAACAACTGGTGGAACGCGTTCGTCACGACGCCGTCCACATTGCCGCCCGGATGAAATGTCCCCATCACACGGCGGTCGCTGTTGACGATGGCGCAGCCCACGGCCACCAAGCCCGCCGCCGGCACGCGCCGCATCATGTCGAGCATCTCGTTGAGCGCCTCCGGCAGCCAGCAGTCATCGGCATCCGGGAATGTCACGAACTCGCCGCGGGAGAGCCTCAAGCCGTTGTTGCGCGACACCGCCCGCTCGCTGTTCTGTTGCCAGACGTAGCGCACGCGATCGCCAAATCGCTTGACCACCTCGGCGGTGTTGTCCTCGGAGCCGTCGTCAACGACGATGATCTCGGTGTCCCGATATGTTTGCCCCAGCACACCTTCGATCGTCTCCGCGACATACTGGCCGCGGTTGTAGGTTGGAATGATTACGCTGACCATCGGTAACCAACACCTGTTACATGCTCAGGATGGAGCGGATGTCATCGGATAACAATGTTTTTCTTCCCTGATCCTGTGTGGGTGAGGCGAAGATTTACTTGCTCGCGGCATGGGTTCTGGCAACATGACTTGCGGCATGAGTTCATCCGGCGTCGCTTTGAACGGGCGTTTTACCGGCACCCCGCAGCCCACGGGCACGCAGACTGCGGCTTTCCATCTCTTCGACGCCATCATCCGCTGCGAGCGCGACATCCCGCTGGTGGTGTTTGCCGATCCGCGTTTTCCGGGCGCCGCGGAGTGGGCGGAGCAACCGCAGACGACGCTGGTGCCCGTGCCGTTCCAGGATTGGTCGCGCGGCCGCGCGCAGCTTTGGGAGCAGTTGGTCCTGCCGCTCTTGTGTCACCGGCATGGCTGCAAGCTGGCGCATCATCCCATCACCACCAACCCTTGGCTTCGGCTGGGCATCCGCAAGATCGTCACGGTCCATGACCTTAACTTCTGTCTCCACCCGGAGTGGGTTACATGGTCGTTTCGGACGACCTACCGGTTTGTGGCGATTCCCGGCATCTGCAACGCTGACCAGGTCGTGACCATCTCCGATTACGTCGCGGACAAGGTTCACAACCATCTAGAGATTCCCCTCGACCGGTTGCATCGCATCTACAATGGCGTCAAGCCGCTGCCCGCCGCGACGGCCGCGTCCGCGCCACGGCCGCCTTACCTCCTGTGCGTCGGCTCGCTCCAGCCGCACAAGAACCTCGCGCGGTTGATCCGCGCCTATTCGCAAATCCGCACGGAATTTTCCGACCACGAGCTTTGGATCGTCGGCAGGCCGCAGCCGCACTTCCGCGATCAGCCGGAGCTGACGCAACTGTTGCAGCAGCCGGGTGTGCGCGTGCTGGGCTATCTGTCCGAGAGCGACCTCGGCGAAGCTTACCGCCAGGCCCGCTTGTTCTGTTATCCGTCGTTGGAGGAGGGATTCGGCCTGCCCATGTTGGAGGCGATGATCGCGGGCACGCTTGTCGTTGCTTCCAACGTTTCCTGTCTTCCGGAAATCGCCGGGCCTGCGGCCGAGTTGGTGGACCCGTTCTCGGTGGAAAGCCTGGCGGGTGGCATGCGATCGTTGCTGAAGCTGGGCGGCGGCCCGCGCCAGCAACGCGTCGAATCGGGCCGCAAGTGGGCGCTGGGTTTCACCTGGCAGACCGCCGCCAAACAATACGTCGAGCTTTACCGCCGACTCCTGCCATGCAACTGAAACGGCTGTTGATTGTCTCCGAACCGGGCACCTACGGCGTGTTCCACTACGTCCGTAACCTGATCGAGTTCGCGTGGCGCAAACACCCGGAGACAATGGTGGACCTGGCGTATTCGACGCGGCGCGGCGGTCCCGCGCTGGCAGAGTTGGTCCAGCAGGTCCGGCAACACGGCGGCCGTGCGGTGGACCTCCACGTCGGCAACGCGCCGGAGCCTGCCGACCTCGGCGCGCTGCAAAAGCTGCTCGGCTTGGTTTCAGAGACAAGGCCCGACCTCATCCACGCGAACAGTTCCAAGGCGGGCGGTCTGTGCCGGCTGCTGAAACTCGTTCCCGGCCTGCCGCCGGTCCTTTACAGTCCGCACGCTTACTATGGGATGCGGCAGGACACCGGCCTCGGCACGCGCGTGTTCAACGGCATCGAGCGCGCCCTCGGCCCATTCGGGCGGACGCTGACGTATTGCGCCGACGAGCGCGACTTTGGCCGCCACACGCTCGGCCAGCCCGCGCGCAAGGTCGTTCTCATCCATCACGGCATTGATTTGCAGCGGTTCGCGCCGGTGGACGCGCGGGAGAAGCTGCGGCTTCGCGCGAGCTTCAACATCCCCGCCGACCTGCCGCTGTTGGTGACCGTGGGCCGGCAGTCTTTCCAGAAGAACTACGACGCGCTCTACGCGGCGTTGGCGCCGTTGTTGGGCCGGGCGCAACCCACATTCCGGCTCGCGCACGCGGGCGAGGGCGCGGGCGAACTGGCCGCGACGCTTCCGCCCGAAGCGAGGGCGCGGACGCATCCGTTCGAGTTTCTGCCGAACGTGCAGGAGCTTCTCAAGGCGGCCGACGCTTTCATCATGGTCAGCCGCTACGAGACGCTCTGCCTCGCCGCGTTGGAAGCGATGGCTTGCGGTTTGAAAATATTCCTCAGTCGCGTCGTCGGCTTGTCCAGCTACGCGCAGCTCGGCTTCGGAGACATCGGCTGGGTCGAGCCTTCAAAGGACGCCGGGCAGTTCGTGGGGAACATCCGGGGCGCGGTGGGCGACTGGTTCGCATCGCCGGCGGTGACAAAGGTGCCGTTGCAACAGCAGGCTGCGTTGGTGCGGTCGTGGTTCGACCGCGACGTGCAGTTCGAGAAGCACTGGCGGCTCTACGCGCGTCTGGCTGGGAAACGCTGAGACGATGAACCTCCGCGACCAGGTGATGCGGGGCGGTTTTTTTCTGGTCCTGCGGCAGGGACTGGGCGTGACGGTGGGGTTCGTCGGGATGGTGATGCTCACGCGGGCCATCGGGCCGGTGGCCTACGGGCAGTATTCGGCGGCGTTTGCAATCTACACCTACCTGTTCGGTCTGGCCCAGATGGGGCTGAACGTTTATCTCGTCCGGCGTCCCGGCGAGATTCCCGACAAGGACTATGATGCCGCGTTCACTTTGTTGCTGCTGATGAGCGGCATCGGCGTGGCGTTGGGTTTCCTGTCCATCCCGCTCTTGAAACCGTGGATGCGGATGGACAACTTCGGCCCGATTGCCGCGGCGCTCATGGTGGGCCTGCCGATGCAACTGCTCACGACGGTGCCGATGGGCCGGTTTGAGCGTGCCTTGGATTACCAGCGGGTGGCGTGGATCGAGATGTCGGGGCGTTTGATGTGTTACTTCGTGGCGTTGCCGCTGGCCTGGCTGGGCTTTGGCGTGTGGGCGCCCGTCGGCGGATGGTGGAGCGAACAGCTCACGGTTTGCGTGGGCACGTTCTGGGTTTCCAAGTTCCGCCTGCGGCTTCGTTGGGACCGCGAACTCGCCGGCGAGATGATTCGCTACGGTCTAGGCTACTCCGGGGCGGCGTGGATACGGCAACTGAACAATCTGGTCAATCCGCTCCTGGTCGGTCGTTATCTCGGCGCGGAAGCAGTGGGCTACGTGGCCCTGGCAATCCGGCTCGTGGAGGGTCTGGGTTTCGCGATGCTGGCCACGTGGCGGCTTTCGCTGTCCGCGCTCGCGCGCGTGCAAGAAGACCGGGTGCGGTTGACCAACGCCATCTCCGAAGGGATGCGGCTGCAACTGCTGGCGCTGGGGCCGCTGCTGGTGGGGTTCGCGTGGCTCAGCCCGTGGTTCCTGCCGATGTTCTTCGGCAAACGATGGGATCCCGTGATCGGCATCTATCCGTTCGTGGCCGTTTACTACATGGGCAACGCCATCTTCAACATGCATTCCTCCGCGCTCTATGTGCTCAAGCACAACCGCGAGGTGGCGGTGGTGAACCTGGTGAACGTGGTGCTCATGGCGGCCGGCACTTTCCTGCTGGTGCCGCAGATGGGACTGGTGGGCTACGGTTGGGCGCTGGCGGTGGCGCTGCTGAGTTGTGTGGGAGGACACTGCTTCGCCGTGCGCCACATCGGCCGGCCCGACTACAAGCTCGCCATGGTGTGGTTCGCCACGATGGCGCTCGCGCTCTTTTCCGTCAGACTAGGCCCGTGGGCCTCCGCGGGCTTGGGGGTGGCGCTCTGCTGGCCCGGCACGCTGCGGGAACTGCGCCGATACATCGGCGAGTTCAAGAAACTGCGCGGCGGCGGGCGCGCCACGGCTGCCGACGGCAAGTAGCGACGAAAAACTTCCCCGGCGGACAGCCACCGGCTCATCTGCCATTTCCTTTTTGTTCTTTCATCGCGGGGGCATTTCTTCTAAGAATCAAACGCCGGCCAGGCGATGGAGCTTCTTCCGGCAACCAAGACACGATGAACGACAAGCCGCAGCCAAGGTTCAGTCTGGTCATCCCGACCTTGAAGCGGCTTGAGGAGGTGCGAAGATTGCTGGTGTCTCTCCAAGAGAACACCTGCCGGGACTTCGAAGTCATCATCGTGGATCAGAACCGCAGCGACTTGCTTGACGGTTTGTGCCGCGAGTTCGCCGCGATCTTTCCGCTGACGCACCTGAAGCCCGACCTGACCGGCGCGGCGCGGGCGCGCAACTACGGCTTCCGACACGCCAAAGGCGAGATCATCAACTTTCCCGACGACGATTGCGTGTTCACTCCCGGCTTGCTGGCCGAGGTGTCGCGGCAATTTGCGGCCAACCCGGCCGTGGACGCGGTGTGCGGCCGGGCGGTGGATCCGGTGTCGCGGCAGAGCGCGCTCCTGAGGTTCCTGGACGGCAGCCAATGGGTCCACGCGGGCAACGTCTATCAAACGACCATCGAGTTCACGATGTTCATGAAGCGGAGTGTGTTGACGGAAGTCGGCCCGCTGGACGAGGACTTGGGCGTGGGAACCTACTACGGCTCGGAAGAAGGCGCGGACTTCGTGCTGCGCGCGTTGTATCAGGGGAAGAGGTTCTTCTACGACCCGTCGCTTGTGATCTATCACGACCACAAGATCGGCCGGTTCGATGCCGACGAATGCCAGAAGGCGTTCAACTACGGGCGGGGCTTCGGGCGCATGTCGGTGAAGCATTGGCTTCTCTACCGGCAGCCCAGCGCGTTGTTCCGGTTCCTGAATTTCCAGGCGCGGTCGTTGTGCGCAGTGGTCTTGTATGCGTGCCGCCTCACGCCGGAGCGCAGCCGGTTCTACTGGAAACGGTTCGCGGGACGGCTCGCGGGCGCGTGGCAGTGCCGGAAAGAATTCCAGAAGAGGGAAAGCCAGTCCCCGCAGGGCTGCGCGTCCCGCCCGTCGCCATGAAGATCACCCTGAACGGCTACTATGGTTTCGCCAATTACGGCGACGAGCTTTTCAACCTGGCGACGGTGCTGGCGGCGCGGCGTTGGTGGCAGGGCCACGAGACGGACATTCTGGGGCCGCCGGTGGCGGGGATAGACGCAAAGTTTCGCGTGCCGGGCTGGTTCCCGCGATGGCTTTACACGGCGCCGGAGTTCCACGGGAAATTGAGCCGGCTTTCATTTCTCACGGGTGCGATGCTGACGCGCGATCTGATCGTCTACGCCGGTGGCTCGACGTTGTCCTACGGCAGCATCATGAAGAAAGTCCAGCGCATGGCGGCGGAACGCGACATGATCCAGTTCGCCGGCATCGGTGTTTCCATCGGTCCCTTCGCCGACGCCGCCGATGAGGCAGAGGCGGCGCGCTTTTTGCGGAAGTTCACTTACTTCTCCGTGCGCGACAAGAAGTCGGTCGTGATGCTGGAGAAGATGCGCGTGCCGGTGAAGCCGCTGCTGGCGCGCGACCTGGTCGGCGTGTTGCCGTCATTGCTGCCGCCCACGTCGCCGGTTTCCGCTGCTGCTTCGCAACCGCCGACGCTGGGCGTCTCGCTCTGCAACCACGAACGGCACACCGGCGGGGACGTGGGCCGCGAAGAGCGCCGCAACGCTGCGCTGGTGGAAGGCATCGCGCGGTTCGCGCAGCGGGAGCGGATGAAGGTGCGCATCTTCTGCCTGAACGCGCATCCTCTCTGGGGTGACGCGGCATTGTCCCGGCGGTTGCAGCTCCTGTTGCAGGAACGCGGCGTTTCGGTGGAGATGGTGAGCGCGGAGAACAACCTGCTCGGCTGCTGGCATGGTCTGGCTTCATGCAGCGCCGTGTTCAGCGTGCGGCTGCATGGCGGCATCACGGCCTATGTGTGCGGCGTGCCATTTTCCCTGATCGAATACCACGTCAAGTGCACGGACTTCCTCGACGACATCGGCCAGCCCGCCGCCTTGCGGATCGGAGCCGGCCTCGACGACCCCACCGAGGTTGACAAAGTCCTGGACCGCCTGTTCCGCGCGCCGGCCCAGCCCGCGTTGTCTCGCGAGACCTACATCGCGGAAGCTGCGTTGAATTACACACGGGTGCCTTGGACAACCCAAGCCGGCTAGCCGCCCGTGCTGCGAGAACTCATGACATTACGGGTCAATAATCTGTGGTGGCTCCATCCAGGCTGCGTCGCCGCCATGCTTTTGGTCGCGACGACGTGCCTGACCTACGTGACGCCCGACTCCGCCTTCCGTGCGTTGTGGGATATGCCCAAGTGTTTCGAGTTGGAAGACCTTCTGAGGACGCTGTTGCTGACGGCTGCGCTGGTCTTTGGCGCGTGCATCGGCTCGTGGCTGCCGTTGCTCCCACGCAAGTTAGCCGAGTGGGAGGAGGCAGTGCCGTGGAACATGGTCCGGCTGCTCTTCAACGCCGGCTTCTGTCTCTGTCTCGTCGGCTATGTGGTTTGGTTCGCGATCGGCGTGTCGCGCGGCATCAACTTCACCACTCTGGTGGACGTCTTGAAAGCCCAGGGAACGGCCGTGTATGCGATGCGGGACTATTTCAGCAAAGCACCGGGCATCACCACGATGACCCAGTTCGGCATGGCCGTGGTTGTCCTGGGAATCCCGCTGGGTTTTGCCAAAGGCTGGCGTCACGTCGGCTGGAAACTGGCCGTGCTGCTGCCGATCACCACCGTCCGGGCTTTGTTCCTCAGCGAGCGGCTGGCTCTGTTGGAGCTTCTCATCCCCGCCGCCGTCCTCTACTTCAACCTCCGCAAACTCCGGCTGGGTGATCGCCGGGACAGGCTCGACTGGCTGCTCCTGTTGGTGCCCATCGTCGCGCCGGTGCTCGCGTATCTGTTCTTCATGGTGTTCGAGTATTTCCGGTCGTGGGCCGCTCACTACGCGCAGGCGTCGCAGATGTCGCTGCCGGAGTTCGCGTTGCTGCGGTTGCTGGGGTATTACGTCACTTCGATCAACAATGGCGCAATCTTGCTTCAAGACATCGAGCATCCGCTGCCCATCCCGTATTACAGCCTGGAGTGGTTGTGGAAGTTTCCCGTCGTGAAGGATTTTCTGGACTACGAACAGGTGAGTCACTTCCCGCTCATCGGGCTTGGCTCAAAACTTCTCGCTGTCGAAGGCAACATCGAATTCAACAGCCCGTGCGGTTTGATTCTCCCCGTGCTTGACTTTGGTTTTGCCGGTGGCGTGATCTTCTACCTGTGGGCAGGGCTGATCCTTGGCGCGGCTTATCGCTTGTTCCAACAGGGGCACATCCTCGGTCTGGCTTACTATCCGATCTTTCTTGTCGGCCTTTTGGAATTGCCGCGTGAACTCTACTGGCCCAGCAGCAGAGTTTTTCCCACGTGGATCCTGTTGCTCCCCGTCCTCGTCGCGGGTCTTTTTCAACTCCGCCCGCGAGCGGCCCAAGTTGCGCCGCCCAAGACGATCCCCGACACCTAGGCGTTTCCCAGCACCGCAGACCCGTTTCAGTTCCTCGCCTGCGCGACCTCGTGGTCGAGATGCTCCGCGGCAGCGCCGTTGCTTGTCGGGGCCGTTTGCCGGGCGGGTTGACCGGGGCCTTTCAGGATCAGCCGGAGGATGCTTCCCGCGATCCACACGAACACCATGCACACTCCGCCCAACGCCGTGTTCAGCACCACGCGCGGCGCGTATTTCTTGTCGGGCACCATGGGCGGATCGAGCACGCGAGCCACATACTGGTTGTAGGTTGTCAGCAAGTCCATGTTGGCCCGCGCCAGTTCGTCCAGGTAACACTGCACCATCGCGGCCGCCCGCTGCGGGTCGTGGTCCTGCACGCTGACGGACAGAAGCCCTTCCTTGGTGACGCGGATGTCGGTGCGGCCGTCCAGTTTCTCCAGGATGTCCGTGAGCGTCGTCTTGGCCTTGCCGGGAGTTTCCCAAGGCATCGGTGGCAGCTTCAGGCCGGCTTCAGCAGGATAGACACGTTGCAGTTCGAACTTCTGGATGACCGCCAGCGCCACGCGCCGGCTTCTGAGGATTCCCATGACCACATCCGTCGCCGTGGTGCCCGGCCTGATGACGCCGCCGATCGTGGCGGCCCCGAAGCGCGTCTTCAGTCCATCCGGCGTCGGCCATGCCTGGTCCGCTTCCGGCGGCACCAACGTCGCCGTGGCGCGATACACTTTCGGCAGGGAGAGCGACACCGCCGCGGTGGACGACATCACCAGGAGTGTCAGCAGGAGAATCCACCATTTCTGGCGCCACAATGCCCGAACCACATCATGCAACTGAATGTCTTCTTCCATAATGATGACGCCGTTTCTGGTAGCCGACACTGCGTTGATGGCGGTTGCGCCGCCTCTTTTTCCGGCGCGCATCCTAACATCGGCTCCAACCTGACTCAATTGCAAAAGAGCCAACAAGAGAACCTGCCAGGCGAGAATTTCCCGACGGGTGCTTCCCGGTGTTTCTCAACGCTTGACTGGACGCCCTGCAACGATTTCACTGGTGCCATGCCTCGCTTTGGCTTGTATGCGATGTTCGCGGCGCTCCTCGCGGTGCGCGCGATTGCCGGCGACCCCATCCGCGCCAGCGGTTTGCTGACGCCATTGCAGGAGATCGAAGTCGGCAGCGAGACGCTCGGCACCATCATCTGGCTCGCCGACGAAGGGGCCATCGTGGCCCAGGGGCAGCCGCTGGTCAAACTGCGCGACGAACTCGAACGCCACACGCTCGAATTGCGCAAGGCGCAGGTCAGTGCCGCGCGCCACGCCGTGGATCGTTACAAGAAGGACTACGAGTCCCTCCGCAAACTGCACTCCCAGAAGATCATCAACGACGAGGAGATGCGGACCCGCGAGTTCAACTACCTGAGCGCCGAGGACCATCTCGCCGAGGTCATCGCCAGCGAGAAGCTCGCCGCCGAGACCCTTTCCCGGCGGACCATCTTCGCGCCCACGAACTGCGTCGTCGTCCGCCAACTGAAGAAGATCGGCGAGACGCTCGTCGTCAGCGCCGGTCTTGAGAACATCCTGTTCGTCGTCCACGTGGACTCGCTCTGCTTCGTGGCTTATCCCGACGCGAAGTTCGCCGGCCAGATCAAGCTGGGGCAGAAGGCGGAAGTTCTGATCCCCTTCCACAGCCAGCAACCAGTGGCGGGCGAGGTCATGTTCGTGGATCCCGTGGTGG
>Ga0233425_10011790_pt1 | contig 10081 bp, 7 predicted proteins | sample Watercolumn_Towu_2_FD_181712 | JGI IMG/M metagenome (GOLD analysis project Ga0233425, IMG submission 181712) | Freshwater microbial communities from Lake Towuti, South Sulawesi, Indonesia - Watercolumn_Towuti2014_140_MG | ecosystem: Environmental > Aquatic > Freshwater > Lake | place: Indonesia... | reverse complement strand
TCAAAGGCTATCTTCCCCCGGCAGGGGTCTATGCCCATCGGGTGCTTAAGGCCATGGAATACAGCCTGATGGTCGGCGGAAAAAGGATCCGTCCCATTCTCTGTCTGATGGCCTGTAAAGCCGCGGGAGGCCGGGCGGCGGCAGCCCTTCCGGCCGCTTGCGCCCTGGAATTTATCCACACCTATTCGCTGATTCATGATGACCTGCCGGCTTTGGATGACGATGATTATCGAAGGGGCCATTTAACCTGTCACAAAAAATTCGGTGAGTCCACAGCGATCCTGGCCGGAGATGCCCTGTTGACCGAGGCCTTTTCCTTATTGAGTCGAAATAATGTTCTCCGTCCAGTCCCTGCCTGGATCAGGCTCCAGGTTATTCAGGAATTGGCCCGGGCCGCCGGCATCCAGGGCATGGTGGCCGGACAGGAAGCGGACCTGGCGGCGGAGAAAAAGAAGGTGTCCCTCGACTGGCTGGAATATATCCATCACCATAAAACCGGGGCCTTAATCACCGCTGCCGTGGTCTGTGGCGGCCTCATTGGTGGAGCCACCCGGAAAGAGATTCGGGCCCTTCGCACCTTCGGAGAAAAGATAGGCCTGGCCTTTCAGATTAAAGACGATCTCTTGAATGTGGAAGGGCGGGCCGAGATAATGGGCAAGAAGACCGGGACGGATGAACAACGGGCCAAGGCTACCTATCCGACCGTCCTCGGGTTGGAACAATCCAAAATTTTAGGGCACCGGTTGCTGGTAGAAGCCAATAAAGCGATCCGGATATTCGGCGACAAGGGACTTCCCTTGTCCCACATCGGAACTTATATTCTTACCAGAGAGAAATAAGTCAATAAGGCAGAAGGTCCCATGACAGAGGAAGTAAAAATCACTATCATTGACCAGGCGTCATCCCTTTTAGAGCGGATTCAGGATCCCAGGGATCTTAAATCCCTGACGATGGCCGAACTCAAGCAGTTGGCCGAAGAGGTTCGCCAACTGATCATTAAAACCGTTTCCCAAAACGGCGGCCACTTGGCTCCCAGTTTAGGGGTGGTGGAATTGACCATTGCCCTTCATTATGTCTTTAATAGCCCCGAGGACAGGATCATCTGGGATGTGGGCCATCAGGCCTACACGCATAAGATTTTGACCGGACGCAAAGACCAGTTCCCCACCCTGCGTACCTATGGGGGCTTGAGCGGCTTTCCTAAAAGGGAGGAAAGCCCTCACGATATTTTCAATACCGGCCATAGCGGAACGTCCATCTCCGCCGGTCTGGGTATTGCCGTGGCCAATGATCTCAAGAGGGAGCAGAGCAAAGTCATCGCCGTCATCGGCGACGGGTCCCTGACCTCCGGTGAGGCCTTTGAGGGATTGAATCAGGCCGGTCATCTGAATAAAGACCTGATCGTTGTTCTGAATGACAATGAAATGTCCATCTCCCCTAACGTGGGGGCCTTGTCCTCTTTTTTGAGCAAACGGTTGACCGGCAAAGGGTTTGTTCAGTTCAAGCGGGAGGTGGAGTCCTTTTTTAAATCCATCCCCGGTATCGGTGAAAATTTGTTACAGTGGGCTAAAAAAAGTGAAGACTCCTTTACCGGATTTTTTACGCCGGGCATGCTCTTCGCCGCCCTGCGTTTTGATTATCTGGGGCCGGTGAGAGGCCACCGCCTGGAGGATCTAATCAATACGTTTAACAACATCCGTCATATCAAGGCCCCGGTGCTGGTCCATGTCTTGACCACCAAAGGGAAAGGTTACGTCCCGGCCGAGAAAAATCCGGCCTCTTTCCATGGCGTCGGCCCTTTTGATCGAGAGAAGGAAGATCCCTTTTCAAAAAAGTCCAACGACTCGGTGACCTATACCGAGGTCTTCGGAAAAACGGTCGTCGCCCTGGCGGAAAAGGACATGAGGATCGTAGCCATCACCGCGGCCATGCCGGAAGGGACGGGTCTGGATCTCTTTGCCCATCGTTTTCCCCAACGGTTTTTCGATGTCGGTATCGCCGAACAGCATGCCGTGACCTTTGCCGCCGGTCTGGCCCTGGAAGGATTAAAACCGATCGTGGCCATTTATTCCACTTTTATCCAAAGGGCCTTCGACCAGTTGATCCATGATATCTGTCTGCCCAACATTCCAGTGGTTTTTGCCCTGGACCGGGCCGGGATAGTGGGTGAGGACGGCCCGACCCATCAGGGCCTCTTTGATCTTTCTTTTCTTCGGTCCATGCCGAACCTGATCATTATGGCCCCGAAGGATGAGCGGGAATTGCGGGATATGCTTTTTTCGGCCATGAATTTCAATCATCCCACCGCCATCCGCTATCCCCGGGGGGCAGGAGTCGGGGTTTCCCTTGCCGGAGAGGCCCAAACCATCCCCTTGGGGCAATGGGAGACCTTGAAAGAGGGAAAGGATGCCTTGGTCCTGGCGATCGGCAATACGGTCTATCCGGCTCTAGAGGCCGCAGAACGCCTTGTTTTTAAAGGCATTTCGGTCAGTGTGGTCAATGCCCGATTCCTGAAGCCTTTGGATGAGAAGGTGCTGGAGCAGGCGGCCCAGCGCTATTCCCTGGTGGTCACGGTGGAGGAAAATGTCCTCCAGGGGGGATTCGGCAGCGCCGTAATGGAAAAACTGCACCAGTTGAAGGCTGGGGGACTCCGGGTCCGATCAGTGGGTATCCCGGACCGTTTTGTGGAACAGGGGCCTCCGAAAAAAATACGGAGCCTTTACGGACTGGATGCCGAAGGGATTTATAAAGTCCTTTTAGGCGAGCTTCATGGCAGCTAAAACACCGAAGATCCGCTTGGACCGGCTGCTGGTGGAAAAAGGGCTGGTTTCTACCCCGGAAAAGGCCCGGGCCCTGATCTATGCCGGGCAGGTACGGGTCAATCAGATTCCGGCGGTCAAACCGGGCAAGGCCATTGATCCCGGTCTGCCTGTTGAGATTAAACAAAGTGAGTATCCTTATGTCAGTCGGGGGGGCGTCAAGTTGGAAAAAGCCCTCCACGATTTTGAGATTGTGGTTCAGGATAAAATTGCCCTGGACATCGGGGCCTCCACCGGAGGATTCAGCCATTGCCTGTTACTCCGGGGAATCAAACGGGTCTATGCCGTTGATGTGGGCTATGGGCAGTTGGCCTGGGAGATCCGCAATGATCCCCGGGTCACGGTCCTGGAACGAAAAAATGTCCGGACCCTGACACTCGATGAAATCGGCGAAGAGGCGGATCTGATCGTCATCGATACCTCTTTTATCTCTTTGCGTCTGGTTGTGCCGTCGCTGATCCCGATTTTAAAAACCGGGGGAGAGATCATCGCTCTGATCAAACCCCAATTCGAGGTGGGCAAGGGCCGGGTGGGTAAAGGGGGCGTGGTGAGGGACGAAGGGGATCACAAGGAAGTCGTCGAAAACCTCAGTCTATTCTTCCAAGAAATGGGCCTTTCGGTTCGGGGGACGATCGAATCCCCGATTCTGGGCGCCAAAGGAAACCGGGAATTTTTTATTTATCTGAAAAAGGGAGAATAAACCGTTGAAAGTAGCGGAACGAATCGGATCGATAAAACCATCCCTGACCATGGCCGTGGACACGAAGGCCAAGGCTATGGAAAAAGCCGGCCTGGATGTGGTCAGCTTCGGGATCGGGGAACCGGACTTTGATACCCCGGATCATATCAAAGAGGCGGCTGTCCAGGCCCTGAGGGACGGGTTCACGAAATATACGGCGGTAAATGGGATTGATGAATTAAGAGAGGCCATTGCCTTTCGTTTTCAGGAAGATTTGGGGCTCAGTTACGGGCTGGATGAAATTGTGGTCACCTGCGGGGGTAAACATGCCCTCTACAATATTGCCATGGCTTTATGGGGTCCGGGGGACAAGGTCATTGTTCCGGCCCCGTATTGGGTTTCATATCCACCGATGATCCTTTTGGCCGGGGCTGCTCCGGTGATCCTTCCCACCCAAGCCGAAAACGGTTTCAAAATGACCCCGGAGGAGCTGCGGGCCGTCCTGAGGCCGGAGACCAAAGCGATCATCTTAAACAGTCCTTCCAATCCAACCGGGTCGGTCTATTCAAAAAAGGAATTAGAGGCCTTGGGCAAAGTTATTTTGGACCATGATCTAATGGTCATCAGCGATGATATCTACGACAAGATTCTCTTTGATGCCCCAGCTTTTTGCAACCTGGCCATGCTGGACCCCCGGTTTAAAGAACGGACCATTGTGGTCAACGGTGTTTCCAAGACCTATTCCATGACCGGATGGCGGATCGGCTATCTTGCCGGACCCAAACCGGTGATCGGAGCCATCAATAAAGTCCAGAGCCACAGTACCTCAAACCCAACCTCCATGTCTCAGAAGGCCGCTGTGGCCGCCTTGAAAGGTCCCCAGGATTTCGTCAAAATGATGGTCTCGGAGTTTGATCGGCGGCGGAGGATGATATCTCAAAGACTCAAGGCCATTTCAGGGGTAAAACTCTTTGATCCCCAGGGGGCGTTTTATGTTTTTCCTGATTTTTCAGCCTATTATGGAAAGAAAGCCGGTGATCGGCTGATAACCGGTTCAGTGGATCTGGCGGACTATTTACTGGAGAAGGCCTTGATTGCCGTCGTGCCTGGGGCCGCATTCGGGGAAGAGAGGTGTCTCCGTTTCTCCTATGCCACATCTGGGGAACAGATTGAAAGAGGCCTGGATCGATTGGAAAAAGGGTTGCATGAGTTAAGCTGACTGAAAAGACCAGTCCAAGAGGTGGGGCGGCGGAGGGCGGGGAGACTCCCATTATTTCGCCAGCCCTTCCGGTGAGAGCCTTCTTGAGCACTCAAGAAGGCTCATGGCACCAAGGGTTCGAGATTCGCTAAACAGCCCTAGCGGGCGCTTCGTTTGGAGGCCTTCAGTGGATTGATTTTTTGGGCGACCGGGGCTGGAGCTTTCTTTATATGAGTGGCTAAATTGCAGTTGCCTAATTTCCACTTTTGGGCAGGATCGGGAGAAGAAAGACAATATTTACCGCTTTCAAATTGCTTATTCCGGTCACACCCGTCACATTGTTCGATAACAGGATGGCAGGAACCTCCGTTGAAGGAACAACCCTTGGGACTCATGAAGGTACAGGCAACGCCTGCTTTTACAGTTGAACAAACCATGGGAATCACCCCCTTTCTTTAAACAAAACAATATAACCTAGTTTTTATTGTATGTCAATATTTATTTTTAAAAAATCTACGGGTCACTAAAATTTATGTTTAAAAGCAAGAGAATCGGTGAATTACTCCTCCGGGAACAAAAGATTACCGCTCAACAGCTGGACGAGGTCCTGACCGAACAAAAACGGCAGGGAGGCCGGCCAAAAATCGGTGCGCTTTTAGTTCAGAAGGGTTATATCCAGGAAGAGGCCCTGCTGAACTTCTTATCCAAGCAATTCGGATTAACGATCATCGACCTCCATCGGTTTGAAATTGAACCGGCCTGCCTCAATCTGATTCCGGATAATATCGCCCGAAAATATGAAATTATTCCCCTGGGTAAGGAAGGCTCAACCTTAAAAATTGCCATATCCGATCCTTCCAATATCTTTGCCCTGGAAGACCTGAAGTTTTTGACCGGATGCCATATCCAGCTTTTTCTGTCCGCTGAGAGAGAACTTAAGGAGGCCCTGGATTTCCATTACGGTCTGGTTTCCACCCTGACCGAGGCCCTGGAAGACTTTAAAGGGCTGGAAGTGGATTATATTCAACCGGAAGAAGAAGTGGATTCGGCAAATTTGGAGATCGCCGCCAAGGAGGCGCCGGTGGTCAAACTCACCAACCTCCTGCTCCTGGATGCTATTAAAAGGGGGGCCAGCGACATCCATTTTGAAACCTATGATCGTGCCTTCCGTGTCCGGTACCGGATCGATGGGATACTTTATGAGATCATGAATCCGCCGGTGAAATTGAAGAACGCGTTGATCTCCCGAATAAAAATCATGTCCAACCTGAATATCGCCGAACGGAGACTGCCTCAGGATGGACGCTTGAAGCTGCGATTCGGGGAAAGCCGGGAAATGGATTTCCGGGTTTCCATCCTCCCGACATTATTCGGAGAAAAGGTGGTCATGCGTCTCCTGGATAAATCGAATCTTCAAGGAAACTTGGAGAAACTTGGTTTTGAACCGGAAGTTATGGGCAAGTACCGGGAGGCCATCCACAAGCCCTACGGAATGATCCTGGTAACCGGACCCACCGGCAGCGGGAAGAGCACCACCCTTTATTCCACCCTGAGCGAATTAAATAAGACTACCTCCAATATAAGTACCGCAGAGGACCCCGTCGAGTTGAATGTCTTCGGTATCAATCAGGTTCAGATCCATGAAGACATCGGCCTGACCTTTTCCAGTGTCCTTCGTTCTTTCCTGAGGCAGGATCCCGATATCATCATGGTCGGAGAGATCCGGGATAAAGACACGGCTGAAATTGCCATTAAAGCCGCCCTGACCGGGCATCTGGTTCTAAGCACCCTGCATACCAATGATGCTCCTAATACGGTTACCCGCTTGCTGGATATGGGTGTTGAACCCTTTTTAGTCGCCTCGTCCCTTAATCTGGTGGTCGCCCAACGATTGGTTCGAAAACTTTGCCCCAATTGTAAAAAAAGGGTTGAAAGTTCTTCAGATCTGTTGAAAGAATATAACTTAACCCCGGCGGATCATAATCTGGCCGAGCCGGTCGGATGCCCGGTCTGCAACTTTTCGGGTTATAAAGGCCGGGTGGCCCTTTATGAAGTATTGCCATTTTTCGAACAGCTCAAAGAACTAATTTTTGAACGGGCATCGGCGGCCGACATTAAAAAGGTGGCCCGTTCTGAGGGGATGAAGACGCTGAGGGAAAGCGGAATAACCAAAGTTCTCGAAGGAATAACAACCCTGGAAGAAGTCATTCGGGTGACGAATAAGGATTAGCCTATGCCTACCTATATCTGGGAAGGAAAAACAAATCAGGGAGAGGTGAAAAAAGGGGAAATGGTCGCTGAAAATGCCACCGTTCTCCGATTACATCTTCGAAAGTTGAACATCCAGCCGGTTCGCATCCGGGAAAAAAAAGAGAAGGCTGCGGGAAAGCCGGGCATGCGGCGCAAGATTCCGGCCAAATCGGTGGTCGTCTTTACCCGATTGTTCGCCACCATGATCAACGCCGGACTACCTTTGGTCCAATGTTTGAATATTCTGGCTGCCCAGGAAGAAAACCCGGCTTTGGCCAGGGTGATCACTGAAGTCAGGGGAGATGTGGAAAGTGGATTATCCCTGGCCGACGGTTTGAAAAAACACCCCAAAGTCTTTGATCAACTCTATACCAACCTGGTGGAAGCCGGTGAGGCCGGCGGGATACTGGATGTCATTCTTGGTCGTCTCTCCAGCTATATCGAAAAAGTGGAAAAGTTAAAAAAGAAAGTCAAGGGGGCCTTGGTCTACCCGGCCGTGATAACCACGGTGGCGATTATTGTCACCATGGTTATTCTGATTTTTGTTATTCCCATTTTTGAAAAAATGTTTTCCGAGGTGGGACAGGCCCTGCCGGCTCCAACCCGTATAGTTATCGGCCTCAGCCGGTTTGTCACCCAGAATATTATCTACCTCATTCTCGGAACCGGGGGAGTCATCTTTATGGTCCAGCGGTTTTACAAGACTGAAAGGGGAAAAATCGTTATCGACGAACTGCTTTTGAAACTACCGATCTTCGGCATTTTGATCCGGAAAGCGGCTGTGGCCAAATTTACCCGCACCTTCGGGACCATGGTCAGCAGCGGGGTGCCTATTTTAGAGGCTATGGATATCGTCGCCAGGTCTGCCGGCAATAAGGTGGTGGAAAAGGCAATTCTTAATGCCAGGGGAAGCATTGCCCAGGGGAAATCCATTTCTGAGCCTTTAGGCGAGAGCAAAGTTTTCCCGCCCATGGTGACCCAAATGATCGGAGTCGGCGAGGCCTCAGGGGAATTAGATACCATGTTGAATAAAATCGCCGATTTTTATGAGGAAGAAGTGGATGCCGCCGTTAACACACTGACCTCCATGATGGAACCGCTAATGATGGTCGTCTTGGGAGGGATTGTCGGCGGGTTGGTCGTAGCCATGTATCTGCCTATTTTCAAAATGGGAGAAGCCATCGGGGCCTAATCGCGTCCTATGCCCTTTCCTTTTTCCAGGACCCAAAGCAGGTTATGGGGAGCCTCTTCCTCCCAGAACTGGTTTGTCAGCCGGGAGGAATTGTTAAGAAAAACCCAATGGCTGATCCTCTGGCGACTGGTATTTATTTCAATTTTTCTCTTATTGACGGTCCTGCTCCAAGAGAAAAAAAATCTTCCCTTATTCCCCTTTTCCTTTTCCCGCATCCTTTTGGCGATTGCCGGGCAATACGTTTTATCAATTTTCTATATTGCCCTGCTGATTCCTGAACGACCGGCCTCCTGGAAGGCAGCCATTCAGTTGCTGCTTGACGGGTGTTTCGTCACGGCGGTCGTCTATTGGACCGGCGGAATAGAAAGTTTTTTCCCCTATCTCTATTTTCTGATTATCGTCGCCGGGGGGACTATCTTTTACCGTTTGGGCGGGCTATTAACGGCCCTCTATGCGGCCGTCCTCTATGGAATGCTTCTGCTCCTCCAGGGGTTACAGGTTATCCCAATCCCTTTCGGATGGAGCGGACAAGCCCCTCCTTTAGCCAAAAATTATTTTTTGTACCAGTTCATTATGCACGGCATAGGTTTTTTCTGTGTCGGCTATATCAGCAGTTTTTTCGTGGAACAAACCAGAAAACAATGGGGGCAGATTGAAGACCAGAAGAAAAGCATCGATCAGTTGGAAGAATTGAACCGAATTGTCATTGAGAATCTGGAGATCGGGCTGATTACTTTGGATTCCCGGCATAAGATTTTGAATATTAATCCCGCCGGCCGGATCATTTTAGGACAATCCCTGGACGAGCTCAAAGGGGTGTCGTTGAATACTATTTTTAGGGAGCATAAAACCTCTGTTTATGTGGTCGATCCTTCTCTAGGAAACCGCCTGGAGACTTCCTATGAAACGCCCAAGGGTTCAAAAACCACCTTAGGCTATTCCCTCACGCCGGTCAGGGAATCCTCCGCTCATGGGATCGGAGAGATTGTCACTTTTAAAGACATTTCCCAACTCAAGGCCATCCAAGAGCACCTTCGTCAAGTGGACCATTTGGCCATGATGGGAAAAATGGCCGCCGGCATAGCTCACGAAATCAGAAATCCCCTGGCGGCCATCAGCGGCTCCATTCAGGTTCTGAAAGATGAGTCTCGAGAAGATGGGACAGGGGAACGGCTCCTGAAAATAATCTCCCGGGAAGTGGCCCGACTGGATTCTCTGATGAATGATTTTTTGGCTTTTGCTAAACCGGCCCAGGCCCTTGACGTCCGGCAGGATATTTCCGATTTGATTCTGGAGACCGTGGAACTGATTAGAAAGAATCAGAGTAATCCGCCGGGGATCCACTGGGAAATGGATATCCGGCCGAATCTCCCGGTTAAGATCTCCAGCGGCGAGGTGGCCCAGGTCCTCTGGAATCTGTTGATGAATGCCCTCCAGGCCCTTCCGGCAGAAGGGCGAATAAGGATTTCGGCCCAGTCCTTTCGGGATGAAGCGGATATAGACTGGATCCGGATAAAAATAAGCGATAACGGTCCCGGCATCCCTTTGAATGATCAATCCAAAATTTTTGATCCGTTTTTCACGACAAAAGATCAAGGAACCGGCCTGGGACTCAGCATTGTTCAAAAGATTATCTCGGATCGAGGAGGAATGATCCGGGTCGAAAGTCCTCCTGGACAGGGGACCGACTTTATCATTCTCTTTCCCAGGAGTTAATACGAAAATAGGCTGTGGAGCCTTCTGTGCCTATTTTCATCTTTGGTTGTGCCATGCCCTTGGCAGGGCATGGGAATTAATACGAAAATAGAATCCAAGTCTACGTCCTATTTTCATGGCTCGGCTTCTGAAAGAAGCCTCTTTTAAAGGTCGACATACGGCTCCTGACTAGGAGCCTATTCAAAAGCTCGACGAAGTCGAGCGGCTCGACCGGCTCGTGGTGCCAC
>Ga0233425_10011789_pt1 | contig 10082 bp, 7 predicted proteins | sample Watercolumn_Towu_2_FD_181712 | JGI IMG/M metagenome (GOLD analysis project Ga0233425, IMG submission 181712) | Freshwater microbial communities from Lake Towuti, South Sulawesi, Indonesia - Watercolumn_Towuti2014_140_MG | ecosystem: Environmental > Aquatic > Freshwater > Lake | place: Indonesia... | reverse complement strand
CGTGGCGAATGATCGTTCCCGCAACGACGGTCGCACCCCCGAGAGCGGCACGGGCCACGTACGCGAGGTACTCAGGCTCCCACGTGTCGTCGTCATCGAGAAACGACACGAAGACGCGCGCCGGGTCCACCTCGCTGCGAAGGATGTGGTCGATGGCCGTGTTGCACGCGCCAGCCAGGCCGCGGGTTCGTCGGTTCGGCACGACATCCGCGCACATCGTAGTGGTGCGAGCCGCGGCTCCGACGCGATCCGCGAAGGTTTCGTCACCGTCTGGGACGACGACCACGCGGTCGGCGTGGACGGTCTGGTCGGCGACGCAACGTAGCGCTCGTTCGAGCAACGACTCGCGCCCCGGGACAGTGGCGATGACGACAACGTGCCGCAGCGCGGCAGTGGGTGCGTGCATGGGCTCCTCGCTGGATGCAGGGGGGAACCGCCGGGAAGCCCGACGGGCCAACGTCTACCTCCGCTGATCTTCCGACCCTGTGCCGCTCTGGCACCGTCCCGTTGGAGTGGATCATCCGTCCATCCGCCGGGGTTTCCGGGTCGGGCATCCACGTGGGCAGGCGCCGACATGACAAGCCTGGTCTGGAAGGCTGGCACTTGCAAGCCACGTAACGCGGCAACGCTCCGGGGCCACGAAATGCTTCCGCGGGCGGCACTTCGCCAAGCGTTGCCCCGGTGGTTGAGCTGAGATGATCGCTTCGGACCGGGACGGCGTCCGATCGCCGTTTGGTAGGCGCCACACGCCTACAGGTGGTTACCCGACGCCCAACATCAACGCCGCACGCCTGCACCCAGGCGCACCGTGCAGCGCCGCTTCCACCAGCGCTGGACGCAGCAGCGGGTTCCGCCATCCGGGCCGCCCGTTGACAACGAACGTCGCCACCGTGGCCGCCAGCGCGAGGTCGCGTGAAGCAGGTGGCATCGCTGCGCCAAACGCATCACCGACCAGCACCTCGAGGCCCCCCGCAGCCAGCGTCGAGTCACCGCTGCGCTCGACGGCGCACCGGACGATCTCCTGGACCAAACGTCGGACGGGGTCTTCGCGCGCCAGCCGCGAGTACGAGAGCCTGCTGAGCACCCCAACCAGCGGCGCAAAGATATCGCCGTCGAGGTCGTCGAAGATCCGAAGGACGCGCCCTGCCGTGACGCGGAACGCCTCCGGCGAGGTCACCAGCGTAGTGAAGACGCGCGCCGCTCGTTTCGGGTCGGAGAGCATGAAGGGCCCAGCAACCCAGCCGAGCAACTCGTCGCTCCGAGCATCGAGCGGAAGGTAGCTCCAGTCCCACATGTCGCTCTCGGCGTACTCCGTCAGCGCGCGTGTTCGCACGTCGACGGAGGAAGTCCCCAAGGCTGCCGCGAGCTGAAACACGCGGCCCCACCTGTCGATGTCGGGCGGAACCTCGTCGACCGGAAGCGAGACCATCAGCTTCGCACGGTTCAAACCGTCCGCGATGTCGCTCGGGTCGAGGTCGATGGCTTCGCTGAGCGAGGCGAGCGCGATCCAGCGAGGCTCGAGCCCACGACCGTGCAGCCGGGCGCGGTCAAGGAGGTCGTCCGGCGGATTGGGTCGTGGCGGTCTCGGGCGGCGACGCCCGCGACGGGGCTCTGCCGGGCCGTCGTCGTGGTCGCCAGCGCTCGCGCCGAAGACCGGCGGCCATTCGAGCAGCGACTTGAGCGTGGCACCCGTGTCGCCCGCGTACGGCTTCGCACGCAGCACGAGCTCGACGAGCTCGGGTTCGGTCATCGGCGTCTCGACCAGCGCTTCCGTGCGGCTCATGCCCCCGATGTTGACCTAAGGCGCCGGACCGTTGCGCTGAAGATGGAACGAGCGTTCCATCTCCAACGAGCGCCCCACCCGGGAGAGCGCAACCTGGAGGCCACTCAATGCCATCGAGCGCGAGCGGACGATCGATTTCGGCTGGCATCGTTGGGCGGCTGCGCGCCGCGCTGAGCTCGGGTCGCGCCCTCACCTACGGGGAGCTGGCGCGCGCTGGTCGGTGCTCGGAGCGCACGGTTCGCAACTACCTGGACATCGCGGACTCGGCGCTGGGCCTGGACATCACGCGGGAGCGCAGCCCCGATCGCGTGACCCGGGTTCGGGTTTCCCCCGCCGACGACCAGGCAACCATCGAGGCGTTGGCCCACACGCTGGCCGTGCAGATGCTCGGCGCGCTGTTCCCGGTCGCGGGCACGTCCTTCGAGCGCGCGACTCGGCGGAGCCGCGCGCAGGTCGTGGTGTCGGCCCGAGGAGCCTACAAGTACTCGGAGAAGCAACTCCGTGCGCTTCGCGCCTGGCTCCGCGCCGCTGACGAGCGTCCACGAGTGGCGGTCCGGTTCGGGTACGCCAGCTTCAGCAGCGGCCCCGGCGAGCGCATCGTCTGGCCGCTGGGCATCGTCGTCCGCGACCTGGCCCGCGTGTACCTGATCGGCGTGCCCGCCGAGGCCGAGGATGGCCGCGACGTCCGAAGCTACGCGCTCGAGCGCGCCCAAGTCCCTCAGCGCGGCCCCGCCGTGTCCCTCTTACGCGGCGAGGACGCCGGGTCCCCACCGCGTGGCATCGACCGCGCCGTCGTCGAGCACGCCATCGACTTGCCGTTCAGCATGTACCCGCCCGACACGCCAGGCGCGGTGATGGTACGCGTGCGGTTCAGTGCCGAGCAGGCGCCTTACGTCGTAGGGCGCGTTTGGCATCGGAACCAGCGGTTCAAGAAGCTGCGTGGCGGCGGAGTCGAGATGACGTTCGGGCCGGCGGAGAGGACCGAGGTCGAGGCGTGGGTGAGGATTTGGGGCCGCGGTGTGATTCGTCTCGGCCTGAAGTAGCCTGACCGAGCGTATCGGGAGGAGAGTGAGGATAGTGATGAAAGACGTGGTCGACCTCGATGTCATGCCCTTCACAGAGGCAAACCTCCAGACTCACTTCGAGCATTGGGAAAGCGCACAGGAAGTACGTATTGGGGTTCCTTTGTGGTTGAAGAACATGAGGGCCTGGAAAGGTCAGCCGTCGTTGGTCGACGCCTGGGGTGTCTCTTTCAGGCCAGACGTCGTGGCTCATGATGGCGAGAAGACCTACGTCTTCGAATTGAAGTACGCGCGCAAGTACGAACCGCTCGCCCTGGCCGAAGTGCTGCACCACGCGCATGCGCTTCGCGCACAACCCTACATGGACTGGCCGCAGCTCGTTCAGCCCGTAATCGTGTCGCAGTTCAATGCCTGGGTCCGCGATGCTTGGACGTACTTGAGGGAAAGCCAGCTAGATGAGAAGGCACTTCGCGTGATCGAGGTCACTGCCCTTCGGCAGCGAGCCGGCGTTGGCTACCTGTGGTTCAACGAGGTCGATGGAGTCGACCCGTGGACGCCAATTCCTAGCGCGGAGGTGCCCGCGAACATCCAAGTTCATCTCAGCCCCAGACAGGGTTCACGTTGCTTCAAGCGGGAGTCCGGGGTCTTCGCGTGCCTAGAAGGGGAAGGGAGCGGGAATCCGGACGCCTACGAGAACGTGTCGCAGCGCTGGGTCGCGAAGATCTCGGAACTCGAGCGCAGTTATGCGGTATGGGAAGGAATCTCGCGCGCCGAAGGTACCTACCGCATAGAGTGCGGCTGAAGCTTGGGGCAGTTTCGAATCCCGATACACAGCTGACCGCTGACCCGGGTGATGGCGGCACGTTGGAGCAGCCTCGTCAACGGACTCAGCCGCCGTATCGTCAGCCCGTCGTCTGAGCGTGACATCTGCGGCGCGATAGCCTGCTCGGGCTTTCATCTCGTCTCTCCTTCCTTGCCGTGTCGGCGACGAAAGGGAGACCTGCTAGGCAACTAAGAACGAACTCGGGCGCTTCAGGAAGCTTCGCGATCCAAGATCGCTCACTTGGCCCCAAACCCGCGACCACCAAATCCTGCTTTCCTGCAGCCATGTGCGACCCACTCCTCCGTTGGGTTTACGCTGCCCTGGAGGGGATGCAACAGCTCGAGTGTTTGTGCCATGCATGGCGTTGTGCGTGATGCCCCCGGTCGAGCATTAGACCAACCCGGCAACGCGCAGTCGTTGACGGCCGACGCTCACACCCTATACATGCGTACGGTCAAGCGTTGCGCCTTGGCAGCCGGACGAGATATGAGCGATCGACGCTCGACCTATGCCTGTGACCGATCAGCTGTGCGAAGTGCATCCGCAAGACCGTCGGCACGCCAGCTAGCCGCGATCCGCACAGTCGTGAACTGGTACTTCGAGACCCATTTCCGGCGTCCCTTGGACCCCGGCGTCACACAGATGTTCTCCGACAGCACGCGCGTCGGCGCGTTCGCTGCCGACCCGCAAGCGCTCGCAGCTGGGCGCGGCGACGCTCTCTTCAGGGCGCTTATCGTCGCAGTCATGTTCCAGCGACGCCAAGACAAACAAGTCACAAGGATCCTGCGAGGCATCTCCGCAAAGGACGCTCGGGAGCTCACCTCGCCGCGTGCCCTGACCCGCTTGGCAGACAACTGTGGGTGCCGACATGCGCGGACGACCGGCGGTCTTCGAGTCGACTGCGATCTGACAAAGCACCCAGAGACCCGCCTGGGCATTTGCGGCGCCAATCCCACCATCGCTTGCGCGCCAAAACGGCACACGGTGCTGTTAAAGCGCTACGGCCACTTTGGGAAGGTCCCCACTTCTGCGGCGCTCCTGCTCAGAGAGGCTGGCGCACAAGACCTGACGAGCTTGCTCGAGCGCGCCGGAGCGACCGCGCAGGGCAAAACAGCGAAGTCGCGTGCTCTAGTGGGCGCGTTGTCAGGCGCGTGGAGGGTCAGCGAGAAGATCGCTTCGATGTTCCTCTCCGCGGTGTTCAACCCCGACTACGCTAGTGGGGCGCAACGACGGGAAGACATCGACTGGCGACACTTCGTCGTGATCGACAGCAACGTGGACCTCTTCCTGCAATCCATAGGATACCGTGGCTTGTGGACGTACACGGCGCGCCGCGATTTCTTGCGTCAGGCTTCGCGGATGACCCGGCTGACCGCCTTCCGTCATGACGTCCAAAGAGACAACCCGCGAATTGTCCAGCAGGCAATGTACCTCTTCATGAGCGCAGCGAACAGACGCGCGATCAGCTATGACTGTGCGCACTCTCCCGGAGCGTGCGTGCGCTGCCCCATGGTCTTGAAGAGACGTTGCCCAGTGCGCCAAACGAGGTCGATCGCGCCGAGGCGAAAGAGGGCGCAGTGGTAGAAGAGTGGCGCAGATTCTCGCCGTCAATCGACGCAGGCCTTGCGGCTCTTGTCGCCGTCGTTGCTCGCCACGATGGTGACCCGGACGAGACGCTTGGCTCGGTAGAAGATGAAATCTGCCGCGTACGAGAGTCAACCACCCCGATGCCCCGCTACCTAGCGGCCCTCCTCGTCCTTCGAGATCTCATGACGGCAGGGTGGGACGTACGCGTCGCTGACAACTCGGTTGAGGTGCGCCCCGCGGCGGAGTCAACGGCTGGAAGCACCAAGGATGCGGTCCGAAGGCAATTGCTCGCCGCACGCACGGACCAGTTCCGAGTCGAGACTGTGCGCCGCTTCGTGGAGGACCTCGAGGCGCCTCCGGGCAACGCGAGGGACTCAATCGTCAATCTAGTCGCACGGGGTTCGGCCCTGGCTCGCCGCCTGCGTACGCTCGTCACGATGCCAGTAGTTGAGCGGCGAGCCGCCCTCCGCGAAGTGTGCATGCCTTACCTGTGCGTCGCAGAGCGCGGAGTTGCTGATCCGCATACTGGCATCGACTTGTTCGACGTGTGGCGATACTTCCGCTACACCTGGACGAGCCGCTACCGCAGAAGTCCTGGCCGCCATATCCCGATATTGATCCGCGACGCCGCCCAGCCGCAACACCCTGTCATGGCGATCGCCGCGCTGAGCAATGCGGTCGTGCAACTGGCCGCCCGCGACGCCTGGGTCGGCTGGACTATCGAGGGCCTGCAGGCGGCCATCGCCCGCGGTGACGTCACGTCGCGCGAGGCGGTGAGCGCCGCCCGTGGGCAAGTGCTCACGGACCTCCAAGCGCTCTACACCGAAGACTTAGGGTTCGACCCATCCACTCCACCACCGCTCGATCCAGATCTCGACGCCAGGCTGTGTGTAATCGAAACACGGGCCGTCGATCTGCGAAAACAAGCGCTGGCTGGAGGCGGCGCGACACAGAAGGTTGACGACGTCGACAACGTCGACCTCGTCGCCGCCACACGAACACCACTTTTCGTATCAAAGCGCGCCGCTGCCGCCCGACGGCTGCTTCGGGCGATTGCGGAACTTGATGAAGCGCGCGACGTTAGCGCCCTCGTCAGCGCACCCGCGGGGCGCTGGGCACTCGAGTTTGCACTCCGGAGAGTGAAACAGCGATTTGTCGCGTCCTCGGTCATGGAGATCACCACCTGCGGCGCGATCCCGCCCTTCGGGCCGCTGCTCGGGGGCAAACTCGCCTGTCTGCTCATGGCGAGCCCCGACCTGAGGGCGGCATACGCGACGAAGTACTCTGGCGAGGCGAGTATCATCGCAAGTCAAATGGCGGGCCGGCCAATCGTGCGTGATCCGGATCTCGTATTGCTCTGCACCTCAAGCCTGTACCCCGAGCGGTCTAGTCAATACAACCGCGTGCGTCTACCAAAGGGAACAATCGACGGTCAAAGCGGCGATGTGCGGTACGTCGAACTCGGACGGACCACCGGGCACGGCGCGACGAGCTTCAGTCGCGCGACAGAGATCGCTCTCGCCGAGTTGGCGCAGGAGTCCAACAAGTTCCGCAACGTGAACTACGTGTTCGGGGAGGGCCAGAGCGCGAAGATGCGCGAGACTCGCGAAGGTCTGGAGACACTCGGCCTCGATGCTGCAGACCTCATCCGTCACGGCACGAGGCGCCTGATCTACGGCGCGTCATTGATCGAGAACACCACACGCTACCTTCTCGGTGTAGATCCGGTGCCGCGCGTCTCCTGTCCGGCCACGCCCGCCGCGTCTGAGGGGATCGTCGACTTTTGGAGGGCTCGATGGCTTGCGCCGCGCATCGAGAACCCAGAGGTGCTAGCCATGGTCGAGGCACATGAACCAGAGTACGCCTTGGTGTCGCGTGCGTGGCGGCGCCCGCCACCCGTGCAGCGGCGCCTTCTGTAGGGCGTCCACTAACGTCTTGTTGAGAGATCCTTGTACGGCAGGTCTCTGACGAGAGTGAGCTCGTTCTGGCGTCCATCGTTTGACAGCCCGCGACAGAGCGATGTGTGCTTGGGCAGCGTCGCAATTTGGTGCGCAAGTCGCGCCGCAGCCTCGTTGCTTCCGAGCCCAAAGAGGTTCCGGAGGACGCCCGGCCTCAGGTCGGGCATCTGGTGTAGCACCCAAGTCCCAATTAGGGCCTTGAGCGGGTCGTCCCCTCGCTCAAAGTGGTCGAGCAATTGAGTCGATAGGATAACGCCGCAGCCGAACGACCTGCCCTGCTGCATGACATTCTTCAAGCTATTCAGCCCCAACCCGATGAAATCGTCCGCCTCATCCACAAGCACGAGACGGCGGAGGGCCCTGGTCTCACGACCCGTCGGTGTTCGAGCCGTTGCCGCTTCGCCGCCCCTCTTCATGCGTGCGTAGAACGCATCCATGAAGAAGCAGATTATCGATCGGACGACAGCCCTCGCGTCGGTGACCGGTTTCAGGTTGACGACGTGCACGGAGTCGAGAAACTGATCTAGGTCTGTCGTTGGGTCAACCTCAGCGAACACGCCGAGGGCTACCAGATCCTCCACGATAGCGACTGGGATTCCCTGGGCCTTCTTCCTGAGGGCGAGCCTCGGCAAGAGGTCACTGACCGTCGGAAAGGGTCGAGCCCATGTCTTGCGGTCCGTCTTGAGTATGCCCGCCGTTTCAAAGGACTCTTCTACTGCACCAATAATGTCTTTCCGCTGTACCGCGCCAATTTGCGGGTTGATGGCGCAGAGAGTGTCCGCAAAGCTCCTGGGGATCAGCGCTAGTTCCTGGCTCGTCGTTGGCGTATACGGGTGCAGCGGGTTGATCGGAAGGTTGGCCGGCTCCAAGACAACCGCGTTGTTGTCGGTCGCAAACGGTTCGCGCTCCGAATCCACGTAGTCGCCTTTGTAGTCGAATATCAGCAGGCCGGGCGCACGGCGTGTGAGGTTGTTCGGGCCGTCGCGGAGCAACTGGGCGACGAGAGACTTCGTGATCTGCGTCTTGCCAGTCCCCATTGTGCCGGTGATCCCTACGTTGAAGTGGTTCACACGGTCAGTGAGGTTCGGCGTCCAAATCGCCTCCTCGACGCACCCGGCGTGTTCGATCGTTCCCAGGACGACGCGCATTCCGGTCTGGTGGGGCCCGTCCGTGGCGTTCTCAACGCGCGGTTGCGGAGTGACGCTTGGCACGCCAAGGTGAGCCGAGGGCTCGCCGCCGACTTCCACAGGGGCCTCGCTATCTTCTCCCGGCCTCGCGACCTCCGCGCCGCTCTTGGATGGAGGGGGCGAAGAACCTGAACTTTCAGCCTTCACGAGCGGCTGGAGGATTTCAAATCGCACCCGCTGAACAGCGCCCCCAACCCCGGTTCCGTCCGCCGACACGGCGGGATGGTCTTCTTCAAACTGGTCTGGACCCTCCCACTTCGACTCCGGCACGACCCAGCACTCGATGCAAATGTCCGGCGGGACCCCCGCGTCGAGGGCTGATTCGAGCGACTCAATAGCCTCCGCCCATTCCAGCGCCTTGTGCTGCCTGCCTGCTTCGAGCCAAAAGAGGCGCTGGAGCGCCCCTTTCAGCTCACCCAGCTCTGGGCCAACATCGAAGCTCTTTGCGACTCGCGACGCTGCAATTCGCGCTTGCTCCGAAAGCCGTTGCCTCGCGGGTTTGGTGTCAAAGGCGGATGCCAGGGCTCTGGCCTTCAACTCGACCACTCGCAACTTTGGGAGGGGAGCGTCTCGTCGGCGCTCGATCAAGAGAAGATCGGGCCGTGTCGAGCCGCCGCCGCACAGTTGCGCGGCCATTCGAGCCCACCGGAGCCCCTCCGGAGAGTCTGCGTTGACCGGTAGTATCTCGACGTCCACTTGCGCATAGCTGGCGCGCAGGAACGCGCGCACCAGGCCTAGGTTGCCTCGAAGGTGAGACTCGTCGTGCTCAGGGTCGAGCAAGTCGGTGAGTAGGCTCCTGCATGAATACAATCCAACAACACCCCGGCGAAGGTCATCAACGCTGATCCCTTCGTTTGTCGTGATCCTCGATAGCCTGCTCTCGACCGCGGGATCCGTGACTGCCTTCTCGCAAAGAACGGCAACGACGTGGCCGTCGTTCACGGAGTAGCTGAGGAGGGGAACTTCGCTAGCTCGTACCGGCCAGCCGCCGTGGGCGACGATCGCGCGAACGATTGCGCTGCCAACCCCAGGCGACGATGCGGCAGGCTCGAGCCCGCGACGCCCGAGCATGATCTCGTTGGCCTTGAGGAGCTGTTCGTAGGCGCTGATCTCGGGCGAATCGCGGAGTTCAACCTGCGCAACGTTTCCACCCGGTCCAGGAACGTACCGGAGCGGCAACCCCAACGCGACGCGTGCGGCGTCCCCTGGCAACTTCGAGTACGCGACATCAACCGCCTCTATTATTAGGTGTGAGTCACTTTCCGCGGGGGTTGCCGTGGCGGCTAGGCTGAGGCTTACGCCCTCACCGCACCGCGTCCCCAATGCCTCTCGGGCCGAGTCTGTCAAATCGGCCGGCGCCAAGCCATGGAACGACTCCCGCGCTACCGGGTCTGAGAGCACGAACGCTACCTCAAGGTGGACCCCGCTTCCGACCTCTGCGTCAGATTCGAAACGCTCGCGCGCCTGGTCAACGAGAGATTCGACGACCACCGCAGGTTCACGCACATTCACGAGGCTGATGCGCAGGCTCGACACGAACCCCCGGCCACGGAGGACGCTCCACGCCGAGTCGAATCCGCTGCTTGCCGCGACGCGCAAGGCCGCCCCTGCGGGTGGAGACACCGCAATAGCAGCAAAGAGGTCGGCGCCTGCTGGCCCGAGCAGGTCGACGTTTCGGTAGTCCACAGCGAGCCTGGCGGGCACCTGAGGCGGTTCCACTCC
>Ga0233425_10011788_pt1 | contig 10082 bp, 10 predicted proteins | sample Watercolumn_Towu_2_FD_181712 | JGI IMG/M metagenome (GOLD analysis project Ga0233425, IMG submission 181712) | Freshwater microbial communities from Lake Towuti, South Sulawesi, Indonesia - Watercolumn_Towuti2014_140_MG | ecosystem: Environmental > Aquatic > Freshwater > Lake | place... | reverse complement strand
GGCGAGGACATTGTCGGTCTCGGCGGCGAAGCCGACGACCAGTTTCGGCCGGCCCTTCGGGCGTCCGGCTACTCCCGCGAGGATGTCGGGATTTTCGGCGAGCGCGAGCGCGGGCGGCGCCCCGCCCTGTTTCTTGATCTTACCCGGCACCGGCCGGGCGGCCCGCCAATCGGCGACGGCGGCGACGAAAATGCCGATGTCGACGGGCAGCGCCTTTTCGCAGGCCGCCCGCATCTCGCGCGCCGTCTCGACGTCGATCCGCGCGACGCCGAGGGGCGCCGCGAGTGCCGTCGGACCGGAGACCAGCGTCACTTTCGCGCCGAGCGACGCGAGCGCCGCCGCGATGGCGTAGCCCTGCTTGCCCGAAGAACGATTGGCGATGTAGCGCACCGGATCGATCGGCTCGTGCGTCGGCCCAGCGGTGACGAGGGCGCGCCGGCCGGCGAGCGGGCCGGCCTTGGAGGCCAAGAACGTCTCGATCGCCGCGACGATCTCAAGCGGTTCGGACATGCGCCCGGCGCCGACCTCGCCGCAAGCCAGATCGCCCGCACCCGGGCCGACGATCGTCGCGCCGTCCTTGGCGATTTGCGCGACGTTCCGACGGGTCGCCGGTTTGGCCCACATTTCGGTATTCATCGCCGGCGCGACCAGGACGGGCTTGTCGGTCGCGAGCAGCGCGGTCGAGGCGAGGTCGTCGGCTTGGCCGGTCGCCATCTTGGCGATGATGTCGGCCGTCGCCGGCGCGACCACGACGAGATCGGCTTCGCGCGATAGCCGGATATGCCCCATCTCGCTTTCGTCGGTCAGCGAAAAGAGCTCGGTGTAGGTCTTTTCGCCCGAAAGCGCGGCGAAAGACAGCGGCGTGACGAATTCGGTCGCGGCCTTGGTCAGCAGGCAGCGGACGCGCGCATCTCGCTCCTTGAGGCGCCGAACGAGATCGAGCGACTTGTAGGCCGCGATCCCGCCGGTGACGATCAGGAGGATGCGCTTACCGGCGAGCATTGCGTTCCCAGATCATGCGAAGGCCCCGGAAATTCAGGTCGGCATCGATGGCATCGAAGATGGCGGTCGAATCTGCGAACAGCGGCGCGAGGCCGCCGGTCGCGATCACCTTGACCGGGCCGTCGTTCAACTCCGCGGCGATGCGTTTGGTCAGACCTTCGATCAGCCCGACATAGCCCCAGAAGACGCCGGACTGCATGCAGGGCACGGTCGATTTGCCGATCACCGTCTTGGGCTTGGCCACGGAAATGCGCGGCAGCTTGGCCGTCGCATTGTGCAGCGCCTCGAGCGAGAGATTGATGCCGGGCGCGATCGCGCCGCCTTGAAACGAGCCGTCCCGGCCGATGACGTCGAAGGAGGTGGCCGTGCCGAAGTCGACCACCACGGCCGGGCCGCCATAGGCGGCGAAAGCCGCGACGGTGTTGACCAGGCGGTCGGCGCCGACCTCTCCCGGCAGGTCGACCGCGACTTTCGCGCCGAGGTCGAGCCCCTCGCCCACCACCATGGGCTCGGTCTTGAAGTATTTCTGGCAAAGGAGCCGTATATTGAAAAGCGCGGCCGGCACCACGGTCGATATGATGGCGCCGTCGATCTTGGAGGCCTCGAGGCCGGAAAAGCTCAGGAGCTGCAGGAGCCAGACCGCGTACTCGTCGGCCGTTCGCTGGGCCTGGGTCTGGGCACGCCATTGATGGCGAAGGGTTTCGCCGTCGAACAAGGCGAATTTGGTATTGGTATTGTCGGCAGCAATCGCGAGGAGCATGTCAGGACGAATGATAGGATGGGATCGCCCTGATCGCTACCGCGGATGCGAAATCTTATGAATCGTAGCAATACTATGACAATCTACGCCAGAAATCGATACATACCGCGTCCCGCATCGGGATTGAAAATCGTGACATTGGTCTTTGGCTTGGCCCTCCTGACGGGCCAGGCCGCCGCGCGCTGCGGCGCCACGTCCGACGAGGAAGTCGCCGAAACCATCGCCCGAGGGCATGCCTATCGCAAGCATGTCGAAGGCCTCGACAACGGCGAGACGGGGCGCGAATTCGACGCCGGGCGAGTGATCGCGCGCCTGGCCTTTCCGCCGCCTTCGGTCGCGAGTCCGGACGATTTCGCCCGGCATCTTCGCCGCGCGCTCGGCTCCGAGACCGCCGCCGACCTCGAACGCGAGCGCCGCAAATATTGGGATGCGCGCAGCGGCACGATCGTCATTGTCGACCGAAAAAGCCGCGACTGCGGCACGGCCTTTCGCCCGAGCGGCGGGCGACGCTACTACGACAATCTGAAATAGAGGCCCGCATGCCCAAGAACGACCGAATCGCCCTGACGCTGTCGCGCGAGGAGTTGAGCCTGGCAATCAACGCCCTCAACTACGTGACCCACGGGATCGAGCTTGGCGAATTCGCGACCCTCATGGGCGCGACGCATCAAGAGGCGACAGACCTCCTCGAGCGCCTCGCGCGCGCCGCGCGCTAAAGGACCTCAGGCATGTTGCTCGGCGATCGCCCGCTTCACGCTCGGTCGCTCGGCCATGCGCCGGTGGTGATCGGCGATCTTGGGAAAGCGCGCGATGTCGACACCGTCCCCGTCCAACCATTGCGACAGGGTGAAGAGATAGGGATCGGCGATGGTGTAACGATCGCCGAAGACCCAAGGCCCCTCCACCATCTTGCGTTCCATCAGGTCGAAACAGTCGCCGACCGATTGCGGCACCTTGCGCTTCATCGCTTCATGCGCCGCCGGCTCGTCCGCCCAGCGATAGCCGCGCATGCGATGGGCATGGGCGACATGGACGGTCGCGCAGAGATAGCTGTTGAACTCCTGGACGCGCGCGAAGGCGAAAGGATCGTCGAGCGGTGCTAGATTCGCGGCCGGCGCGCTCTGGGCGATGAAGGCGAGGATGGCGGGCGTTTCCGTCAGAATGCCGCGCTCGGTCGCCAGCGCCGGCACCCGGCCTTTGGGATTGACCGCGAGATATTCGGGCTTGCGCTGGGCGTCGGTTCGGAAGTCCACCTTGACGAGTTCGTAGCCGAGGCCGGCGTCGATCATGGCAATGTGCGAGGCGAGCGCGCAGGTTTGGGGCATGAAGAAAAGCCTGAGCGTCATGGTCGATCCCCTCAGAAGGCGACGGCGCGCGATGCCGGCGCCCCGGCCAGAAGCCCGGCGAGAATGCCGAGGCCTTTTTCCAATGCCGTACGGTCGGGCACGGCGCCGAGACAGACCCGAACGGCGTGCGGCGCTTGGGCGCGCCCGGCGGCGAAGGCCTCGGCCGCCGTCACGTTGACGCCTTCGATGCGCGCGGCGGCGACGAACTCGTCCGCCCGCCAGGGCTCGGGCAGGCTAAGCCACAGGTGAAGGCTTTCCGATCGCGTCTCGATGTCGGCGTCGCGCAACAGGCGCTTGGCGATCGCCTGGCGCGCACGGATCTCGCCGCGTTCGGCGCGCGTGCAGGCTTCCGCGGTTCCGTCGTCGATCCAGCGCGCGACGATTTCGGCGAGCATCGGCGCCGCCATGGTCGCGGTCGCGCGCAGCGTCGTGGTGAGCGTCGCCACCAGCCGCTCGGGCGCGTGAACGAAGGCGACGCGGAGCCCCGGCCCCAGCGTCTTCGAGGTCCCGGCGACGTAGAGCCCATGGTTCGGCGCATGCGCCGCGATCGGCGTCGCCGGCGGATCGAGCAGCGGACCGTAGATGTCGTCCTCGATGATGAAGACGCCATGGCGTTCGGCGATCGCGGCGATTTCCCGGCGACGTCGGTCGGGCATGATCACGGTCGTCGGATTGTGCAGCGTCGGATTGAGGTAGACGACCCGCCCGATGTCGTCCTTCGCGGCCGCCTCGAAGGCGTCCGGCCGCAACCCGTCCTGATCCATCGGCAGGCCTTGAACGCGAATCCGGTAGATGCCGGCGAGCGCCTTGATCCCGCCCCAGGTGAGCGTCTCGGTCAGCAGCGTGTCGCCCGGTTTGGCGAGCGCCGCAAGACAAACCGCGAGCGCGTGCTGCGAACCGGCGGTGATCAACGTGCGATCGGCATCGGCGGCCAGGCCCATGCGGCGCATCCATTTCGCGCCGGCGGCGCGGTGCCGCGCCAAGCCGGAGCGCGGGGCGTAGCGCATCAGGAGACCGAGTTGGTCGCTTTTCGCGAGATCGCCGAGCGTGCGCGCGAGCGCGGTCGCGGCGAGCGGCGAACTCGGGTAGTTGCGATCGAGACAAAGACCCGTGTCCGGTCCTTCATGGTCGCTCGGATTGGGAAAGAAGGTCGCCGGCGTGCCGCGAATTGCGCGCACGAAAGTGCCGCGCCCCACTTCGCCGCCGATCAGCCCCATGCGCTCGGCTTCGGCATAGGCGCGCGTCACGGTTCCGACCGTGACGCCGAGGCGCCAGGCCAGGTCGCGATGCGTCGGCAGCCGCGCGCCTTCGGGAAGACTGCCGTCTTCGATCGCATCGGCGATTTTTTGGGCGATGGCGATGTAGCGCGGACCCTTGCGGGCGGCGATGTCCGGGAGCCAATTTGTCATCATGACAATGGAAACATTGTGTCTTCGGTTGAAGAGCGCGATACAGGATTGTCGTTATCATACGACGACAATTTAGTCAAGGAGACAGAAAAATGAAGACAATCATTACCTCCCCACCCGCCGTACCGATAGGTCTGGCGGTCGCCCCGGAAACCCAGTTCGGGTTTGTCGATCGGTTGCTGACCTGGATCGAGCGCGCGCGGCAGCGGCGGATGCTCGCTTCGCTCGACGAGCGGATGCTCAAGGATATCGGACTTTCCCGGCTCGACGTCAGTCGCGAAGTCGACAAGGCGTTCTGGCAATATTGAGCGTCAGCCTCCGCGGGAGTTCGACCATGTATGTCCCATCGCGTTTTGCCAGCAACGACGCCGCCTTTGCCGTGCGCGTGATCGCCGAGAACGCCTTCGGCCTCTTGATCACCTGCGGCGCCGAGGCGCCCCAAGCGACCCCGATTCCGTTCCTCTATCGACGAGACGAGGGCGAGTTCGGCACGCTTTACGGCCATGTCGCGCGCGCCAACCCGCAATGGCGCGCTTTCGACGGCAAGACTCAGGCGCTCGCGACCTTCCTCGGGCCTCATGGCTATGTGTCGCCCTTGTGGTACGCGGCCAAAGAGGCGGTTCCGACCTGGAACTATGTTGCGGTCCACGCGACGGGCATTCCGCGCCTGCTGGACGAGCCCGAGACCCGCGTCCTGCTCGATCGGCTCGCGGCGAGTTTCGAGGACGCCCGAGCGCCTTGGACCATGGCGAGCCAAAGCGCCGAGTTCATTCGGGCCAAGATCAAGGGGATCGCGGCTTTCGCGCTGCCGGTCGCCAAGCTCGAGGCCAAGGCGAAACTCGGCCAGGACCGACAACGCGCCGATTCCCTCGGCGCGGCGCGAGCCTTGCGCGAGCGCGGCAACCTTGCGCTTGCCGAGCTGATGGAGCGCGCGGCCCAGCCCGACAAGGTCAACGCTTGACGACGAGCCCCTGCCCGGTCGGCAATTCCAGAACCGGATAGCCGCGGTCGCGAAACCATCGCCGTTCCGCCGCGTGCATGTGGGCGTAGTCGAGCCGCCCGTAATCGTCGAGCACGACGATTCCGCCCGGCGAGACCTTGTCGAACAAGGCTTCGAGCGCCGCGACTTCCGCGGCCGCCGCGTTCATGTCGATGTGGAGATAGGCGATGCGCCGTGGGCAGGCCGTCGCGAAGACGTCGGGCACGACGCCTTGGATCACCTTCACATTGGGAAAGGGCGCGAACTTCGCCTTGACCGCGTCGTAGGTGTAGCCCTCCTGGCGCGCGCGATCGTACATGTCGTTGAGCGCGCCGCGTTCCTGCTCGCTCGATCGACCGGCCGCGAGACCGGCGAAAGTATCGAACAGCCAGAAGCTGCGCGCGATCCGGTCGAACTGCAGCATCCGGCAGACGACCAGCGACATGAAACCCCGGAAGACGCCGCATTCGACGAAGTCGCCGGGCACCGAGAGGACGGTCTTCGCCGCCCAAACGAGCGTGTGCAGACGCCAGGGCCAGGCGCGCTCGTTGTCGTCCGGTCCCGCGCCGAGAAACGTCTGGACGAAGGCCTGATCCGCGCCGAAGCCGACCACCTGCCCCGCCGCGGCGAAGCCGTCGCCCATGAAAATGCCCTTGCCGTAGGCCGCGATCAGATCGGCGACCGCGGCCCTGACCTGGGGTGCGTTCCAATCGGAAAGCCCGGGGTCGTTTTGGCCTAGCGCCACAACACGATCCCCTGGGCCGTGCCGATCTCGAGCGGCGCCATGCCGCGCGCGCGAAAGAATTGCAGCAGAGCGACATGGCGCTCGATCAGCGCCGACGCGCCGAAATCCTCGACGACGACGACCGCGCCGCTCTGCAGGCCGCTTGAGAGTCGTTCCAGCGCGGCAAGTTCGATCGCCGCGTCCTTGGCGGCCAGATGCAAGAACGCGATTCGCCGCGGCGCTGCCGCGTCGTTTTCGCCGAGGCGGACGATGTCGCGACCTTCGAACGCGCCGGCATGGGCACGGGCCAAGAACTCGACATCCGCGGTCATCGTCCCGAAGAAGACCGCGCTGCCCTCGACCTTGGCCGAGGATTCGAACGCCCAGTCGAGGACATGGAGCGCCCAGACCCGAAATCTGGCGTCTTCGTCCGGCAAGCGCGCCGCGGCCTCGGCAAATCCCGGATCGCCACGAAACGAGGCGTTGCGCGAAAACGCCATGAAGCCTTGTCCGGCGATCATGCGCGGACCGAAGACCTCGGCGAGGGTCGCGACCGCCCGGGCCGCCGACGCGACGCGCGATGGATCCTTGGGCGGCGGCAGCATCGCCTAAAAGACGGTGAAGCCTTGGGCGTCGTCGACCACGATCGCCGAGCCGGTCACGAAAGCCGAGGCGCCGGAGGCGAGCAGCAGGAGCATGCCGTCGAGGTCCGTCGGCCGGCCGATGCGTCGGCGCGGCAGGCTTTCGATCAGCTTCTTGCCCTTGTCGGATTTGAAGTAGTCGGCGTTGATTTCGGTTTCGACGTAACCCGGCAAGAGCGCGTTCGCGTTGATCCCGTAGCGCGCCCATTCGAGCGCCATGCTTTTGGTGAGTTGCACCAGCCCGGCCTTCGATGCGCCGTAGATGCCGATCTGGCGCACGACGCGTTCGGCCGTGATCGAGGCGATGTTGACGATGCGCCCTTCCGCCTTGCGGGCGATCAGGCGCGCCGCCACCGCTCGGGCCATGAAAAACGCGGCCTTGAGATTGGTGTCGAAGACCAAATCGTAATCGGCTTCGTCGAAAGCGAGCAGCGGCTTCTGGACGCTGAGCCCGGCATTGTTGATCAGGATATCGACCGGACCGATCGCCGCCTCGACTCCGTCGAGCATCGACGCAATGCCCTTGAGGTCCGTGACGTCGTGTCGCGCGGCGTAGGCGGTTCCGCCTTTGCCACCGATATCCTCGACCAAAGTCTCGAGACGATCGAGGCGCCTCGCCGTCACGGCGACCTTGGCGCCCTGGCCCGCCAAGACCTGCGCAAAATGGCGTCCGAGACCGCTCGATGCGCCCGTCACCAGCGCCACCTTGCCGTCGAGCCGTAGCCGATCGTTCACGTCCTGCCTCCAAATCGCTCGGCGATTATGCAGATGAGAGCGCGGCGCGCCAGCCTTGCGTCGCGACGGCCCCGATGAAAGAGTGACGCGTGAGCGAATCCGCAGAAATCCTGCGCCAAGCGGCCCTGTTGGCGCGCCTCGGACGACTCGACGAAGCCGAGCGATTGCTGGCCGATGTCGCCCGACCCGACTCGCGATTGTTGCGAAGTCATGGCCAGATTCTGGCTGCGCTCGGGCGTTGGCCCGACGCGCTCGGCAAATTCGACGCGGCGGTCGCCCGCGATCCCGCCGATCTCGCTTCCTGGCGCGGTCTCGGGACGATCTACGCGATGCTGCACGACGTCGACCGCGCGGTCGACGCCTTCGACCGCATCCTGGCGGCGGCGCCCGACGATGCCGACACGCTGCGCAGCAAGGCCGATGCGTTGATCGGCGCCGGGCGTGCCGCGGCGGCCGAGCCCTTGCTCCGTCGCCTGGCGTTCGGCGGCGACAAGATTGCGATCATCAGGCACTTCCTTTGCCTGAGCGTCCAGGGCCGCGCCGAAGAAGCCGAAGCGCTTTACGGCGCCGATCCGGACCAGGGCGTGCCCAATCCCGATCTTTGTCTTTCGGCCGCGCGCGAGGCGCTGTCCCTCGGCGCGCCGCGCGAAGCCGAGCGCTGGTATCGCCGCGCCGCGGCGCTCGCGCCCGAGAACACGGAGGCCCTGACCGGACTCGGGACCGTGACAGCGGCGCTCGGACGGCGCAAGGAAGCGATCGCGCTGCTGCGTCGCGCCGTCGCCTCCGATCCTCAGGCGGTCTACGCCCGCGAATTGCTCGCCACCGCGCTCCATGACGACGGCCAAGCCGACGAGGTCGGGCGCGAAATCGAAGCGCTGTTCGCGCTCGATCCCCGGAATGCCCAGGCGCATGCGCTGTCGGCCTATCGTGCGCTTCTAGCGGTCGGACGAACCGCCTCGCCCGACGGCGACGCGCGCAAGAGGATCCTCGATCATCTTTCGGCGGCGCGCGCGGGCAGGCCCGACGATCCCGGGTTGATCCTGCCGGTCGCCGAACTCTTCAACCGCCTGGGGGCTGCGGGCGAAGCGGCCTCGACGCTCAAGGCGCTCCGTCGCGCCCGGCCCGACAACCTGGCGGCCCTCTTCGCGGCGGCGCGGGCGACCATCAACGTCTGCGATTGGGAAGACTACGACGCGTTGCGCGCGCGCGTGTTCGACAATGTCGACACCGCTATCGCGGCCGGCGCGCTTGATGACGAGGCCTTGCGGCTCTTGGCCGCGCTCGGCGGCGACTACGCCCAGGCCATGCGGGTCGCTCGGCATCTCGCGAAAAAAAACGACCACGGGGCGCGGATGCGCCTCGGACCGCGCGGCGAGCGCGGGCGACTGCGGATCGGCTATATCCAGGCGCAGACGCGCTTTCACAGCACCATGGCGGTCGCGCGCGGCCTGATCGAAGGACGCGATCGGTCGGCCTTCGAGGTCTACGGCTATGCCCGGCACGATCGCTCGGACGGCGCGCGCGAGGCGTTTCAGGACGGCTACCGCGCCGCTTTCGACGTCTTTCGCGATTTGAGCGCGCTCGACGACCGCGAGGCCGCCTTGCGCATCGCTGCCGACGACATCGACATTCTGATCGATCTGATCGGCCCGGGCACGGAAAACCAGATGGGGGTTTTGGCCTTTCGGCCTGCGCGCGTCATCGTTCACTACTACGGCCACGCCTATGGCACGGGCGCGGACTATGTCGACTATCTCCTGGTCGACCCCGTCTACATGCCGCCGCATCTCGTGGCGCTCGGCAGCGAAGCCCCCGTCTACTTGCCGCCCTGCTTCATGGCCGCGATGCCGGGCCGCGCCTCGACCAAGGCCCTGACGCGGGCTGCCGTCGGCCTGCCCGACGATGCCGTGGTCTTCGCCAATTTCAATCATCCCTGGAAATTCGAGCCGCGCGGCTTCGGCGCCTGGATGACGATCTTGCGAGCGGTGCCGCGTTCGGTGCTGTGGATCGCGAATTGGCACGACGCGGCGATGGGGCATTTGCGGGCGGCCGTGGCGGCGGCCGGAATCGAGACCGAGCGCCTGATCGTCGCACCGACGGCGGCGCATGACGATCATCTCGCGCGCCTCGCGCTCGCCGATCTCGCGCTCGATCCCTTCTATGTCGCGGGCGGCGTGACCACGTTCGACGCGCTGCGCGCGGGCTTGCCCGTGATCGCGCATGGCGGCGCGGCCGATACGCCCTCGGCGCGCATGGGCGCTTCGATCGTCGGCGCCGCGGGCCTGACGGACCTGGTCGCCAGCGAAGACGAACGCTATCTCGAATTGGCCGTCGCGCTCGGTCGCGATCGCGAGCGTCGGCGGACGCTTCGCGCCGGGCTCCCGATGCGGGCCGCCCGAGCGCTCGACATCGCGGCCTCGGCCAGAACGATCGAAAGCGCCTACCACGCGATCTGGTCGCGCCACGTGGCCGGCCTCGCGCCGGCG
>Ga0233425_10011787_pt1 | contig 10082 bp, 3 predicted proteins | sample Watercolumn_Towu_2_FD_181712 | JGI IMG/M metagenome (GOLD analysis project Ga0233425, IMG submission 181712) | Freshwater microbial communities from Lake Towuti, South Sulawesi, Indonesia - Watercolumn_Towuti2014_140_MG | ecosystem: Environmental > Aquatic > Freshwater > Lake | place: Indonesia... | reverse complement strand
TCGGCAAGGCCCTCGGCGAGGCGTTCATCGAATTGACGAAGAAGAAGTAGCCTGCCACCCACGATACCCTCTGCTCGATAGGAGACGGATATGACAACTTGCGGCCAGCGGCTGTGGCGATGGGAGTCTGCGCTCCTGACGTCGGTGTTCGTGATTGTCGTCGCGTTGGCGGCGGCTGTCATCCCGGCGGCCGAAGCCAAACCAATATCCGCTCCGGCCGACCAGCCCTACCAGATCGTGTGGGGGCCGTACTTGCAGAATCTCACACCGCAAGGCGTGACCGTGGTGTGGGCCGATGCCGGCGGCGGCGAGGAAGTGCTCGAGTACGGCCCGTCCGCCGAGCAACTCGGCCAGGCGCTGCGCGTCGGCGTGGGCGAGGCGACGATCTCGGGGTTGCAGCCGGGGAAGACGTACTTCTATCGCGTCACGAGCAAGCCGGCCGACGGCCGCGCCGCAGCCATCAGCGGCGTGGCTTCCTTTACCACTCCGGTTGAAGACGTGAAGGGCTTCTCGTTCGCGGTCCTCGCCGACACGCATCAATCGAAGTATGCCCCGGACCTGGCGAAACGTATCCTTGCCGAGAAACCCCACTTCGTCCTTCATGCCGGCGACCGCAATCCGCCTGCCGGTGGCCTGATCAGACCTTACAAACAGGTGATGCAACAGATTCCTATGTACCTGGCCCGGGGCAACCACGATTCGGCCGACCAACAGCGGCGTTTTTCGGCCGTGCCCGGTCCCGGCGACCGTCAGTACTACTCATTCCGCTGGGGCAACGCCCGCTTCTTCTGCGTGAACACGGAAGACCGCGCGGGCTCCGCCGCGGGGCTGAAAAAGGGGGGCGAGCAGTATCGGTGGCTGGAGAACGAGTTGAAGTCCTGCAAGGAGCAGTGGAAGTTCGTCTTCCAGCACATCCCCGTCTATTCGGCCTACGACGGCGACATGAACCGCGACCTGGACGACGAGCGGGCGTTGCTGGAACAGTACAATGTCGACGTTGTCTTCCAGGGGCACCAGCACAACTACGACCGCTCGAAGCCGCTGCGGAACAAGGCCGTCGCCAAAGCGAACGAGAAGGGCGTGATCTACGTCACGGCCTCCGGCGGCTGCGGCGGCAACGAGAAGTTCCCCAAGGGCGAGGACTTCTGGTTCATCGAAAAGACTTGGCGGGGCGAGCCGTTCATCGGCGTCTGCAAGATCGACGGCCAGCGGGCCACGATCCGCTTCGCGACGGCGGCCGGTCAGGAGTTCGACTCCTTCGAGCTGCCGGCCGCGGTTCCCGCCGCCGCGGCGAAGGAGATCCCCGTGCCCTCGCCCCAGCAGTACGCCTGGCACGAGCAAGAACGGATCATGTTCGTCCACTTGAGTCCCGCCACGTGGCAGGGCATTGAGCACGACAATCTTACCACGCCGCTGGAACAGATCGCGCTGCCGAAACTCGACACCGATCAGTGGTGCGAAACGGCCAAGGCCTGGGGCGCCAAGGAAGTCCTCTTCGTGGCCAAGCATTCCGGCGGCTTCTGCTGGTGGCAGACCGACACGAACAAGTACGGGGTCAAGAACGCCGCCTGCTGGGTCGGCAACGAGGCGGGGCAATTGGAATACGCCAAGTCCTGGTGTACGCTCTCGCAAGAAGACCTGGCGACCGGCGTGGCCACCGCCCGCCACAGCGATCCCGACGGCGACGCCTGGGCGCCGTTGGAGGTCAACACCCGGTTGTACGCGAGGAATTGGTTCTGGTCGCCGAAGAACGCATCCACTCGCAAGAGTCTCGACGAGTTGATGCGATTTTACTACGCCTCCGCCGGCCAGGGCGCGGTGATGTTGCTGAACTCGACCCCGAACACCGACGGGCTAATTCCCGCAGGCGACGTGCAACTCTATCGCGCGTTGGGCCGGGAGATCGAGCGGCGTTTCGGCAAGCCCGTGAAGGAAACCGCCGGCCAAGGCGAAACGCTGGAACTCGATTTCGGCCGGCCGACCTTGGTCAACCACGCGGTCGTCATGGAGGACTACCGGCAGGGCGAACGCATCCGCCGCTACGTGCTGGAAGGGTTCGACGGCCGGCAGTGGAGCAAGCTTTGCGAAGGCGCGCACGTCGGCCGGAAACGCATCGACTGCTTCGACGAGGCCGCGGTCTCGACGCTACGTCTGCGCGTCACGGAATCGGCCGGGCAACCGCTTATCCGCAGCTTCCAGGCGTTCCAGGTCGACAATTTCCGCCTGGCCGCCGGCCAGCCGCTACGAAGCCCCTGGAAGCAGTGCGGGGCGTGGCGCGCGGCCGATTTCCAAGACAGAAAGGCTGTGCTGAAGATCGACCTCACGCCTGCCATTACCGAGGCCGGCCAATGGGAGTTGGTCTTCCGGCCGAGCGCCGGCGACGTGGCGTTGAACGGCGCGGAGTTGACCGAGGAAGGAGTGCGTTCGCCCGCGGGAATGATCGCACGCGTTCCCGGACGGCCCTTGGCGCTGCACGTTACCCGCGCGGCGACTGTCACCAAGGATGCCGATATCCGCCTCGGCGCAACGCTCGAAGGCCAACCGGCCGACGGCGTAATCCAGATTCGCGCGGTTCCACATTGACGGCCAAGTTCTACTACCAGGCCGGCGCGACGATGGGCCGAGCAACGCTCGAACTGCGCAAATAACCGGCCCGCACCAACGCAGGACGGAGCAGTGCTCCGTCCTACTTGGCAGCAGATGCGCCCTATCCCGGCCGCCGTCCCACGCCCCGCGCGGCGCGGTACTGCGCGGGCGACATGCCTTCGTATTGCCGGAAGGCGTCGTAGAGCTGCTGCCCGTTGGCGAACCCCACCATGTGCGCCACAGTCTTGATCGGCACATTCGAGTCGGTTAGGTGCCGCTTGGCGCGTTCGATCCGCAGCCGGCGGATTTCCTGGGCGGGCGTGCGGCCGATGGTGGCCACGAACCGCCGCTCCAGCGTCCGCCGCGAGGTGTGGATCGCCGCCGCGAGTTCCGGCACGCCGATCTTCCGGTGGCTGTTGGCCACCAGGAACTGCAGGGCCGCCGCCACCGTCGGATCCTCCACCGCCAGGCAATTGGTCGACTGCCGCGCCGCCAGTCCCACGGGCGGCAAGAGCAGCGGCTCTGCGGGCGGACGCCGGCCGTCCATCAGCGCGTCCAGCATCTTCGCCGCCTGGTAGCCGATCTCCTCGTAGGGAATGGCGATGCTCGTCAGCGACGGCGCGGGGTGCAGGCAGAGCATCGGCTCGTTGATGCCCGCGACCAAGGCCACGTCTTCCGGCACGCGCAGTCCGCGATTGCTGCATTGGATCACCACGTGCCGCGCGGTCATGTCGTTCAAGGCCACGTACACGCCGATCGGCGGCGTCCAGGATTCGATCGAACGGCCCAACACTTCCTGGAAACGTAGCCAACTGGCGGTCCCGCGTGGGGCGGTCTGCCAGGGGATATTGATGACCTGGCTGTTGCAGCCCGCCGCGCGGACCTCTGCTTGGAACGCCGAGGCCATCAGCACGAAGGCCCGCTCGCGCGACGCCGACAAACAGGCAAACTGCCGCAGGCCCAGGCCCAGCAGGTGCTCCGCCGCCAGCCGGCCCGCGGCCGCAAAATCGGGATACACAGCCGGCGCGCCCTTCGCAGGCGAGCTGTACCACACGTTGACCAGCGGTACGCCGCAACGCCGCGACTCTTCGGCCAGGCGCACGGGAGCCCGCGAGATCACGCCGTCGTAGGGCGGGAAGCCTTTCCGGCTGGTGCGGAGCGTTTCGTCAGTGATCTCGTCGATCACGCATTGCCAGCGGCCGCATTCCTGGGCGTACCGTTGCGTCCCCACGAACACCACCCGGTGCCGGTCGAACGGCCAGTTCAACTCCAACATCAAGGCCACGCGTCGCAGTTTGGGCATTTGTCGCACCACCCGTGGGCCGTATAACGCCATGCTTTGGGGATACTGTATCCACAGCCAAACCTGCCTGTAGTCTACCTCCCACCGCCGGCGATGGCCAACGCGCACCGTCGCCGGCTGACGCAATTCTCAGATAGGTTGGTGCGATATCCTTACGCCAGGTTGACCTGAAGAAGACGCGATTCGGTTAGAATGGAGCGCAATGAAGGCGGCGCGACAGACGCCGGCCGTGGGCAGTGCGCGCCGTTCGTTAACCATCGTGGCCGATTCCGGGAGGCTATTCTTATGTCGCAACAACGCTCCACCATCCGTTCGTCTCAAACTGCATGCCGGGCAGCCAACGCGGTTGCCCCCACCAGAATCCAACCGCGGACCTGCCGCTGGCTGGCCCTGGCCCTGTTGGCCGGAGGACTTGCCCTCTCGATCGGACCGGCAATCGCCGTCGACGGAACCTGGAACACAGACACCGGCGCAGGGAACCTGAACTGGAGCACCGCGGCCAATTGGCTCGGCGGCGTGGACATCGCCGACGGCCAAGGCGCTACGGCCAACCTGACGTACAACATCACCGCGAACCGCACCGTTGTGATCGACACTTCGCGCACGCTTGGCTACCTGAACATCGGCGACATCACGACCACGTCGAGTTCGTTCACGCTCAACAGGTCCGGCACGGCCACGCTGACGTTTGACAACGCCGGACTCAACGCCCAACTCAATCAGGTCGGCACCAGCAACGGCGACACGATCGGTACCGTGATCGTCCTGAACGACTCGCTGGACATCAACAACCAAAGCACCGCCAACAAGACACTGACCATTTCCGGCGCCATATCGGCCGGTACTGCCGGCAACAAGGTGATCTCGAACGTGAGCGCCGGCACCAGCCAGGTAACTCTCAGCGGTGTGATTTCCAACGGTTCGGGCACAGTGTCGATCTTGCAGAACAACGCGTCCTCGCTCCTGCAGATCAGCGGCGCCAACACCTTCACCGGCGGCGTGACGTTAAGCGCCGGCACGCTGAAGGTCGGCAACGCTTCGGCCCTTGGCGGGAACGGCAACACCTTTACCATCAATGGCGGCACACTCGACGCATCGGCGGCAACCACCATCGCCAGCGGCAGCAGCGGCAACCCGGTCACCTTCAACGCGGACTTCGTCTGGGGCGGCTCGAACGCCTTGAACCTTGGCATTGGCGCGATTTCGCTCGGCATGACAGGCGGGCCATCGCGCACGATCACGACCAACGGCACCAAGGAACTGACCATCAAGGGCGCCATTTCCAACGGCAGCGGCACGGTCGTGGCCGACTCGCTAATTAAGGCTGGAACGGGCACGCTGATTCTTGCCGGCAACAACGCCTATACCGGGACGACCACCGTCAACGCCGGCCTCCTCCAGTTCAACTCGCCGTCCAGCATCAGCGGCACCGGGCGGACAGTCATCGTCAATGCCGGGACGGTTGCCGCAGGCGCCGGCTATGCGATCAACAATGCCTTCTTGAACCGCCTGCAAGAGAACGGCAACACCTTCACGGTTGCCCTCGGCGCCGACAGTAGCAACGACCTGGATTTCAGCACCAGCAGCGGCGCAGCCCTTTCCGGCGCAAGCCTGGGCGCAACGGCCACGTTCTTCTATACCGGCACCCTGGCGCCGAACTCCGGCACCTATCGCCTTGGCGGCGGAGGAGGTACGCTGATCCTGCCCAACACCAACGCGCTGGTCAGCGGCAACGCGCTGACCGTAACCGGCAACACGGTTGTCTTGCTGGCCTCCAATGGCTTGGACGGCACTGCGACGGTCAACAGCGGTTCCACGCTCCAATTGGGCAACCTCCTGATTGGCAAGACCGGATCGGTTTCCAGTAGCAGCATCGTAAATAATGGCACCTTGACCTTCTCCAATCCCGGCGCGCTGACGTGTGCCGGCGCTATCGGTGGTTCGGGCGCTCTGAACAAGTTCGGCGCGGGGGTACTCGCGCTCACGGCCACAAGCGACTACAGCGGCGCCACTACCCTGGGGTCAACTACGCTTCCCGGAGGAACCGTGGTCCTCAGCGGCTCCGCCGGAGCGATCACCGGCACCTCCGGCTTTACGCTCACGGGCGCTACGCTCGATCTCGTCAACGCAACCGCGGAAGCCGGGCCGGGCAACCGCGTGCGGGATACGGCCAACATCGGCTCAAACGGCGGCGCGATCAAGTACATCAATACGGACGGTTCCAGCGGCGGACCATTCACCTACTCCGAAACGGTCGGCAACCTGACGGCCAGCGCCGGTCAGACGGACGTGGTTCTGACCAATGCCATGACGGGCGGCAATGCCCAGACCCTGACCTTCGGAACCCTGACCCGCAGCAACAGGGCCGCAATCACGTTCTCCAATTCCGCGGGACTGGATGCGGCGACCAACGCCGTCCTTACCACCAGCGCGCCAGTCGGCGGACCGGGCAGTAACTTGATCTTCAGTCCCGGCGTCACCGTCGGCACGGCCCCCAACGCGCAAACGGACTACGCCGTGCTTGTCGCCGCGACGAGCAACAACGCCGTTGTCGCGGCCAATATTGCCGCAACGACCGAGGACCAATGGACGGGAAGCGCCAATGCCTACACGATGGACGCCGATGCCACTCTCGAAGGCACGCGGACCATTACCGCCCTGCGGAACGCCGGCACGGCGGCTCACAAGCTGGATGTGGGCACTAACGTACTCGAGACGTACGGAATACTCAACGGTGGCACCGGTACGTTGACGATTGACGGCGTCTTCGTCGGCATCCGGCAGCAAGGAATAGCAGCGAGCACGATCTATCTGACCGCCGGGGCGGGCGACATCGTCATCAATGCGCCGATCACCAACAACACGGGCGCCCTCTCGCTGGCCAAGTCCGGTTCCGGCACCGTGACCATCAATGGCCCAGTCACGCTGAGCGGCGGGACAACCGAAGTCAACGCCGGCAACCTCGTCTTCAGCAGTAGCAGTAGCCCCACACTCGGCGCCGGCCCCATTGTCGTAAACAGCGGCGCGGCTTTGCAGGTGAACACTTCTCTCAACACCACCGGCAGCGTCACCGTCAACGCCGGGGGAACGGCGAGTCTTGCTGGCTCGCCAAACGTCGGAAACGTGAGCACGGCCGGGACGACGACGATCGCCGGGACACCCAGCATCAACAACTTGGCGGTCACCGGCGGCACAACGAATGTCACCGGCACGCTTACCGTCAGGTCAACCGGCAGCAGCGTCAATAACGGCACGCTCAACGTCACCGGCACGAGTACTGTTACCGGAAGTGGCGTCCAGGAGTTATTCGTCGGCAATAGCGCCAACAGCATTTCCTACCTCAACCTCAGCGGCAGCGGGAGTTGGATCGATACGCAGGGTGGCAGCCCCAACTTCAAGATGGCCACCGGGGCCAACTCGACGGCCTACCTGAACCTCTCCGGCACCGGGTCGCTCGTTGCGGGGTTCACCGCGTTCAGTGACGCTGTCAATGCGAGTGCCTACGGTTATCAGAGCGGCGGAACCCTGGGACCGACGGCGCGGTTTGACTTCGGCGTGAGCGGTGGCGGCACCAGCGTCTACACGCTCACCGGCGGCACCATGAGCATGAGCGGCAACGGCTTCTGCATCAACGGCGGCGTCGGCGGTTCGACCAATAGCGGCGACGGCACGAACGCGACCGCGAACATCCTCGGCGGCACGGCGACCACGACCGGAACCTTGTATATCACTGGCTCGTCGGTCATCCGGACGAACGCAAGCGGCACGTTGAATGTCGCCGGCGGCAACATCACCGCGAACAACGTCGACGTGCAGCGGTCGTCGGTGGGAAAGACCGTGATCAGCCTCACGGCGGGCACGCTGACTACCCAAAACATCGTCTCCTATGCCAACGGTGGAAATAGCACGATCAACCTCGCCGGCGGCACCATCAAGTACAGTTCCAACGGCACCGGCGACAACTGGCTGAGGAACTTCACCAACGCCTACGTCTTCCCCGGCGGAGTCACCATCGACACACAGAACTTCAACGGCACGATGAGTCAGGTTCTCGCACCTGCCGTAGGCAGCGGCGTAACGAGCGTCAACGTGGACACGGCCGGCACAGGCTACCTTGCCGCACCGGCGGTCAGCTTCACCGGCGGGGTCGTAGCCCCCGGTGGGGCCCCCGCCGAAGCGGTCGCCAAATTCGATATCGGCACCGGCCAGGTCACCGGCATCGTCGTCGTTAACCCCGGCCAATACACCACCCTGCCAACGGGCGTGGTCCTCGGCAGACAACCGGGCAATCTCGAAACGTGGACCACGGCCGCCACGGCCAGCATTGCCTCAACCGCCAGCAACGCCGGCGGCGGGCTGACCAAGAACGGCAGCGGAACGCTAACCCTCAGCGGTGCCAACGCCTTCGGCGGCGATACGGCCGTCAATGCCGGCACGCTGGCCCTGGGCAACATCAACGCCCTGCAGAACAGCACTCTCGACACGGGCGCCTCGGGATCGCAGCAGGTGACGTTCACCGTTGCCGGAACCAATACCTACAACGCCGGTGGGCTAAAGGGGGCAGACGCCCTGGCCATCGGCGCCAACTCGCTCTCGGTGGGCGCCAACGGCAAGTCGACGACTTACGCCGGGGCACTGAGCGGCACGGGCGGAGGTCTGACGAAGGTGGGAGGCGGTATCCTGAGCCTCTCGGGTGCGAACACCTACACCGGCGGCACGAATGTCAGCGGCGGCGTCCTACAGTTCGCTCAACTGCTCTCGATGCCCGATACGGGCTCCGTCGCCGTCGGAACCGGCGCCACGCTGGCGGTCAACGTCGGGGGCGCCGGCGAGTGGACGACCGGCGCCAGCGGCAACGGTACGCTCGGCGGCCTGTTGTCTGGAACGGGCGGCCAGGGCAACCCGGTCACTTACACCGGCAACGTCACGCTCGGAATCGACACGACCAATGGCGGTAACCAGACCTACGGCGGCGCGATCGGCGACGTGGGTACCTCCCTGGGACTAACCAAACTGGGCGCGAACAAGCTCACGCTCACCGGCACGACCTCCTATACCGGCAATACCACGGTCGCACAAGGCGCGTTGGAGACCGGGGCCATCTCTGGCCCCAGCAGCAACACGACCGTTGCCGCCGGCGCGAGTCTCACGGCCAATTCCATCGTGCAAGATACCCTGACCATCGGGGCCGGCGGCTCGGTGACGATCCGCGCGGTTCCGTTGGCCGGGGGCGCGGCCGTCAGCGCCGTGCCCGAGCCGGGCACATGGGTGTTGCTCGGCGTTGGCCTGTTGAACCTGCTGGCCTTCCGCCGACGACGGAAGGTGTGAGCGACACGCCGTTGTAGTGGCAGTTACACTGCCACCCCTGGGGCGACAGCTACACTGTCACCCCAACGGAGGTTGACGCGTACATACGTAGCCCCCCGTCAGCCCGTCGCGGGCGAGAGCGGCAATGGACCGGCCGGACCCGAGAGGCCGGTCCGATGAAGTCGCCCTCGGCTCGCGGCGGGCTGCTCTACTGAGTAGGCAACCCGGCAGCCCGTCTTGCACGATTGCGTCGCAACGAACTCCCGGCCGCAGAGAGCGACACCCGCCGGAACAGAAACCTAAACTACTTCTCTAAAAGGACTTACATCAAGTCGGGGCGAGAGGATTTGAACCTCCGACCTCTTGGTCCCGAACCAAGCGCTCTAAGCCAGGCTGAGCTACGCCCCGGACTCTCTAGGTCTCTCACTGCCGAAGAAGTGATCCGGCAAGGCCGTATCTTACCACAGTGCCCAGCACTTGGCAACGCCTCTGGTCGTCGCGTTGGAGAAGTGTCGAGTCCGAGGACTGGTCCGTTTTTCGGCTGAACGAAATGGCATTGCCGCAAGGACGTTAACCGCGAACATGGACCTGTCCCTTCGCGTTCCACGCGGGGGGTGTTATTCGTCGAATGCACTGCGATCGATGGCCTCGGCGCCGTCGGGTGTAATCAACGCACGAAAGACGGCCGGATCGAGGTCGGCCGGCAAGGTCCGGACGTATCCATCGAAGAAGGCGACGAGGAAGACGCCGTCGCGCGCCGAGCCCAACGCCACACGTGGATCGGACGGACGGAACGGCACGTCCTCGGGCTTGGTCCAGGGCACGGCCTTCTCCGGCCCGGCCTCGATCAGCATCAGCGTGTTGCTCGTGCCGTCGCGGATGTCGC
>Ga0233425_10011786_pt1 | contig 10086 bp, 12 predicted proteins | sample Watercolumn_Towu_2_FD_181712 | JGI IMG/M metagenome (GOLD analysis project Ga0233425, IMG submission 181712) | Freshwater microbial communities from Lake Towuti, South Sulawesi, Indonesia - Watercolumn_Towuti2014_140_MG | ecosystem: Environmental > Aquatic > Freshwater > Lake | place... | reverse complement strand
CGTGCTCTCCGCGATGGTTGATCGGCACTTGCGTGACCCCGGCCGTCCCCGCACCCGCACACGCACCCGCACCCGAATCTGCACGCCTCCCGCAGAGGTCCGGGTGCGGGCGCGGGTGCGGGTGCGAGTCAATTTCTGGACACCTCTTGAGACCGGTCAGGGCTGGACCTCGAACGCTCCCGAGTCGCACTTGCCGACGCGCGGCTCGCCGCGCTGATCGTACGGGGGGCAAGCGCTCCCCACGTCGACCGCCGGGCTGCCTGCGGCGATGGCCATGGTCTTGGTCGGCCCGCCGTTGTCGCCCAGGGCCGCGACCCCGGGATCCGCGAACACCGCGCCCGCGGTGCACGGCGTGTCGTTCGAGCCGCTGTTCTTCTTGGTTGGCCACTGGATCACGCCGCCGCCGTCGTCGAAGGTCTCGTGGCAGGCGAGCGCGCTGTACTGGTTGGCGGTCTTGTTGGCGGCGAAGATCACGTTCGTGAGCTTCACCTTGCCGCTCTGCCCCTTGAAGATCACGGGCCCGTAGTCGGCGGAGTTGTTGGCGAAGGTGACGTTGGTCACGCTGACGTTGCCGTTGCCGGCCCAGAGCGCGCCGGCGTTGCCCGGCGTGGTGTTGCCGTCGAAGGTGCAGTTCTCGACGCTGGCGTCGCTGCCGCCGCCCAGGAACAGGCCGCCGGCGTGCTTCCCGGTCGCGTTGCCGGCGAAGGTCGAGGTCGTGAGTGTGAGCGGCACGCCCTCGTAGTAGACGCTGCCGGTGCCGGTCGTGCCCATGTCGTTCTTCTCGAACGAGCAGCGCTCGATGCTCGCGCCCGCACCCTCCAGGTCGTAGCAGAACAAGGCGCTGCCGTGGACCTTGGCGTGGTTCTGCTCGAACACGCTCCCGCACAAGGCGAAGTCCTTCGGGGCGTCGAGCCACATGCGATCGATGTAGAGTCCCCCGCCGTTGCCGTACTGCCCGCTCTCCGCGTACGTGGTCGCGGAGTTGCCGAAGAACACGCAGTTGGCCACGCCGAGGTTGGTGCTGCGGCTCAGCACGCCGCCACCCGTCGAGCCGCTGTTGTTCTCGAACACGCTGCCCGAGAGCACCGCGCGCGTCAGCCCACCGGCGTAGATGGCCCCGCCGCCCACGTCGTGGTCCGTGCTCGCGCTGTGGTTGTTGGAGAACTTGGCGTCGATGACCTCCAGTGTCCCGAACCACGGGTGAAGGAGCCCCGCGCCGCTCTCGTCCTTGCTGCCCGCCGCGACGAAGCCGTCGCTGATGGTGATGCGCTGCAGCACGAAGTCGACGTAGTGGTCGAGCTCGATCACGCGCACCTTGCCGGCGCCGCTCAGCGTGAGCTGCCCGCCGCCGTCCAGGATCATCGCCTTCGAGACGAAGACGGATTTGCTCAAGGTGATGGTGTGAGCGCCGCCGCAGTCGAAGCTGACGGTGCCGCCGGAGGCCGCCGCGTTCACCTTCGCCACCGCGTCGTGGAGAGCCTGCTCCGTGCACGACGCCGCCGTGCCGGTGCCGACCTTCTCGAGCTGCCCCTTCGGCTCGCGAGGCGCGAGCTTGCCGGGGCAGTCGAGGCTCGGTGGCGTGCCGGCGCTGCCGCCGCTCCCCGCTGCACCGGAGCCCCCCGCGCCGGAGCTGCCGCCAGCGCCGCCAGCGCTGCCGCCGCTCCCGCCGCCCGCAGGACCGCCCTTGTCGTCGTCGCCCGAGCCGCAGCCGAGCAGCGCCGCAGCGAGCGCGCAGGCGCAGGCGAGCCTCATGGCATCAACCCTTCGGCCCGTAGATCTTCGCCTGCTGCGCGGCCAGCTCGGTGAACGCCGCGGCCAAATCGGGTTGCGGCTCGTCGAGCGCGACGGCGACCTTGCTGCGCCAGAGCGTGTTCTCCTCCGCGCTCAGCTCGTCGCTGCGCACCACCTTGCCCGTCATGGTCTTCGACTCCCCCTCCACGAAGAACACGCTGAGCTTCACGGTCTGACCCACCCCGAGCTCGGCGCGCGTCATGAGAAGAACTCCGGTCGCGCTGCCGTCGTGGGTGATGGCCGCTTTCACGGGGCCGTCACCGGTGTCGATCTCGGCGCCGATGTACGCGGAGTGACGTGGGGAGATGCGGCGGTCGTCGGTCATGGCTGCGGGCGGAACCTACCATACCGGGGCTGCGCGGGGCGGGGCTCCACGCAGGGCGCGGCGTAACGCGCCCCCGACCCGGACCAGGAAGCGCATGAGCGCCCCGCGCCGTTCGAGCGGCGTCGGCACGGCTCGCAGCACGCTGCGCGCGGGCCGGCTTTCCTCCAGGAACCCCCGAGCTTTGCTGGCGAACAGCTCCGGCTGGTCCAGGTGGGGGAAGTGCCCCACGCCGGGATAGACCAGGAGCTCCACCCCCTCCAGGCGCTCGCGCGCAGCGAATCCGTGCGCGACCGGGATCACGCGGTCGCGATCGCCCCAATGCAACATCAGCGGTGGCAACGAAGCGACCTCGTGGATGCGGTCCCAGGTGTGCAGGTACTGGCCGAACAGGTCCACGGCGCCGGCGACGGTGCGCGTGAAGGCGCGCCCGGACCCCGGGGCGGAGTTCATCCACGCCAGGCGGTCGATCTCTTCGGGCTCGGGGCTGCCGAGCTCTCCAGCGGCGACGCGCATCATCACGCGGGTGCCGACGCGCATCGCGAGCGGCGTGATGAGCGGCCCCAGCACGGGGAACGCGGCGAGCCGCATGCCGATGCCCACGCGGCGCCCGAGGCCCCCGGGCGCGACCAGCACCAGCCGCTCGATGCGCTCGCGCGCGTCGAGGACCATCCACTGCGCGACGCCGCCGCCGTACGAGTGCCCGAGCACGCTGACGCTCTCCAGGCCGAGCGCGTCGAGGAAGCCGTGCATCGTCTGGGAGTACCAGGCGAGCGTGTACGGGGCGTCCGGGCGACCCGAGAGACCGTGACCGGGGAGGTCGGGCAGGATGAGCCGGCGGTGCGGGGCCAAGAGCGGCAGGATCCGGCGCCAGGTGCGGTGGCTGTCCCCGAGGCCGTGGAGGCAGAGCAGCGGAGGCCCCGAGCCCAGCTCCGTCCACGCCACGTTCGTCTCGCCCACCCGCGTCACTCGCGGGGAATCCAGCATGTCCAGCGGCATCTCAGCCTCCGTATCACCGTGTGATACATCGTGACACGGCTCTTGGCAAGGGGCTCAGGGGTGCCCCTGCCACCAGTCGGTCTCGGAGCGCGGGTCCATGAAGCTGCCGCTGTCGCGGATCGTCACCAAGGTCTCGGCACCGCAGGCGGTCCCGAGCACGTCACCGCCGTGGAGCGCCGGCATCTCTTTTCGACCCGCCGCGTCGTCCGAGACGTACTTGGCGCGCAGCGCGGGCGCCGGGCAGATGCCGACGATGCTGAGAGCATAGCCCACGACGACGTTGTCTTCGCCGGTGTACTTCAAGGTGATGGAGTCGCCGTCCACGTACAGCGCGCGCGCCTGCAGCCCGCCGGGCGCGATCTGGTAGCCGCTCTGCGGCAGCTTCAGCGTCTGCCCGACCGTCGTCTTGAAGGTGGTCGCCGTCACCGGCCAAGGCATGCTCGAGAGCGAGCCCTTGCAGCCGTGCTGGCTGCAGCTCCAGTCCCAGTCGTACATGCGGAAGTTCGCCGCGAACGGGTGAGCGGGTGGGTCGAAGAGCGTGTGCAGCTTGGGTGCCTTTGCATCCACACCCACCGAGTCCGGCGGGTACTGGACGAAGCTGAGCTCGTTCTTGCCGCAGTCGACCTTCGTGCACGGCTCCCAACCCCGGTTCTTGATGTTCAGATCGCCGTGGATGGGCGGCGGGTGATCCGTGGTCGGCGCCCCCACCGTGGTCGAAGAAGGATACGAGCTCGGGCCCACGCTCGGACACGTCGCCGGGCAACTCGGCGCGAAGGTGCCGCTGCTCGTCCCGCCGCTGCTCGTCCCGCCGCTGCCCGCGCCGCCCGTGGCCGCGCCGCCCGCGCCGGCAGCGCCGCCGCTGCCCGGCCAGGTTCCGCCGCTCGCCACCGTTCCGGCGCCGCCCCCCGCACCGCCGCCGCTGCTGCTCGGCTCCTCACTGCTCGAAGTACCACAGCCCAGTGCCAAGAGGCCCGCGCAGACGTGGAGCACGCGCATGGCACGAGGGTGAGAGACCGGCCTCGCATCGTCAAGCAGGCGCTCGTCAGTCGTCCTTCTCGACCAGCTTCTGCAGGTTTCGGAAGGCGAGCCACACGGTCAGGATGATGCCCCCCACGACGACCATGCCGATGATGTCGCGGGTCGTGACGCCGGAGGTCGCGTTGGGCTGGAGGTCGAGCATCATCTGCGCGTCGTGAGGCCGAGCTCGTCGAGCAGGCGGCCGATGCGGCGGAACTTCTCGGCGCGCCCGAACTGGAGCAGGTGCCCGCCGTGCCAGCTCTCGAGCGGCGCGCCGAAGTGGTGCGCGAGCCGCCGCGCGTGCGCGGGCGGCGTGATGCGATCGGCGCGCGCGGCCACGACCAGCATGCGCTCGCCGGGCACCAGAGGACGGCGGGCGAGCGGGCTCACCACGCGGTGCGCGGCCTCGAGCGCGCGGTGTTGGAGCTCGGTCTCGTGATGGGACTCGCCGAGGCGGCCTTGGTCGCGCGCAAAGTCGGCGAGGGAGGCCAGCGGGATGATCGGGACGGCGAACGAGAGCTCGGCCTCGACGGTCGCGAAGAGCGAGGTCGTGTACCCGCCGAGGCTCATGCCCATCACGCCCACCGACGGGTGCCCGCGCTCGCGCAACCAGCGCGCCAGGTCGCGGAAGTCGCCCATCGCCTGCCGGAAGCCCTCGTTCGACATGCGTGGGTCGCTGCCCGGGAACGGCGGCGGCTGGCCGAGCCGGCGAGCCGGACCGCGCACGGCGTGGAACGGCAAGACCGGCAGCACCGCGTCGAGCCCGATGCGGTCCAGCCACTCGATGGGCCAGACGCGCTGCTCGAGGTCGAAGTGACCCGCCATGTACCCGTGGACGAGCAGCACGACGGGGCGCGGCTCGGGCCCGAAGAACGCGCGGGCAGCAGCGACGCGGTTCTCCGCATGACGAGCGAAGCGCTCCGCGACGCCCGCGTCGAAGGTCTGGTCGTCGCTCGGCCACGACAGATCGACGATGCGCTGGCCACTGGCGCTCCAGCGCACCACGCGCTCGGCCGGCGTGATGACCCGCGGCTCGCGAAAGTAGCCGGGGTGCTCCGCCGGGTACAGCGCAGCGATGGCCCGGAGCGCCTCCATGCGTTCGGCATGCCCCAGCGACTCCGCACGGCTGCGCTTGCGCGAGCGCTGGCTGCCCGCGTAGGCCGCCAGGGTGGCGGCGCGATCGACAGCCGCCGCTGCACCCCCGAGCAGGCGTCTGGCGGTGCGCTGGATCACGCCGGGAACCTAGCCCAGGGCCCTCGCCCTCGCACGATCACCGCGGGAAAAGCCGTCAATTCGAGCAAATTGCTAAACCTGCCGCGCGAGGCGTGCTAGGGCCACGCATCGCTTGCTTGGGGGCCCCGCTCGGCGGGCGCTGGAGACACCCGCACCATGATGCAGCTCATCGACATCATCCTGCACCTCGACGTCCACCTGGCCGCGTGGTCCACGGCCATGGGCCCGTGGCTCTACGTCCTGCTCTTCGCCATCGTGTTCTGCGAGACGGGCCTGGTCGTGACCCCCTTCCTGCCGGGTGACAGCCTGCTGTTCGCGACCGGCGCGCTGTGCGCGCTCCCGGGCTCACCGCTCGGCGTCGGGCAGATCATCGTGCTGCTGATCATCGCGGCCGTGCTCGGGGACGCCGTGAACTACGCGATCGGCTATCGCGTGGGGCCCAAGGTGTTCAAGAGCGAGACGAGCTGGTGGTTGAACAAGAAGCACCTGTGGCGCGCGCAGCGCTTCTACGAGAAGCACGGCGGCAAGACCATCGTGCTCGCTCGCTTCATGCCCATCGTCCGCACCTTCGCGCCCTTCGTCGCCGGCATCGGCAAGATGAAGTACTCGCGCTTCGGCGTGTTCAACATCAGCGGCGGCGTCGCCTGGGTGGCGAGCTTCACCTTCGCCGGTTACTGGTTCGGCAACTTGCCTTGGGTGAAGAAGCAGTTCCACATCGTGATCATCGCGATCATCATCCTGTCGGTGATCCCGATCATCATCGAGTTCATCAAGGAGCGCCGCAACGGCGCGCCTCCCTTGGAGTCGGAGAATGCCTGAGAGCGAGAAGAAGCGCCGCTCGGGGCGCTCGCGCGGCGAGAGCGGCGAGCCCCGCGCGCTCGAGCCGAAGAAGAAGTCCGCCGAGCCGAGCGAGGAGCTGCGCAAGCCCTGGCTCCCGCTGATCTGGCTCTTGATCCCGCTCTTCGCCTGCTTGGCGTACGGCCTCGCGACGCGCGGGCACTGAGACAGCCTCAGCGCCAGCCGAAGCGCCGGTAGGCCAGGCTCGCGACCCCCGCCCAGACCACCGCGAGCGCCGCGGTGAAGCCGAGCTGCAGCCACTGCGCGCCCCGCACGACGCCGGAGAGCCCCGCGAGCAGGAGCTCTGGGCCGTGGCGCTCCACGAGCAACCAGGTCACCGGCTCGAGCACGCTGTCCTTGCCCGTGATCAGCAGCACGCCGGTGGCGAACAGGTACGAGAGCGCGCCGAGGCTGGCGCCGCGCTGGGTCTTGGCCAGCGACGCCACGGTGAAACCGATGGACACCGACGCGAGCGCCACGACCGCCAGCACCGCCCAGAAGAACGGGCGCGCGAGGGCCAAGGGCGCCGCGATGCCGCCCAAAGTGGCGGCGAGCCCGAAGGCGAACAGGAAGTAGAAGCCTAGGCGGGCCGCGACGATCTCGGCCGCCGACGCGGGCGACAGCGCGATGGCCGCGAGCACGCCGCGCTCGCGCTCCTCGCAGGTCATGCTGGGCAAGAGGAAGATCCCCACGAAGAACAGCCCGAGCAGCGTGAGGGCCATGGCGACCGCTTCGCGCGCGCCCGCGCCGCTGACGGAGCGAAACGGCGAGCGCTCGACGTCGAAGCGCGGCACCTTGGTACCTTCGGGGTCGATGCGCTGGCGGAAGCGCGCGTGCGCTTCGCGCAGCGCCCAGGCGTCGTCGCGCGAGTCGATGGCGCCGATGTCGCGCAGCAAGAGCGCCCGGGTACCGGCATCGACGCTCACCTCGTCGAGGAAATGGCTGCGCGTCTCGCGCCAGAGCCAGGCCTCGCACCAGGCTGCGGCCTCCGCCGCGCCCGGCGGATGCCACGTCCAGATCTTGTAGCCGCCGATGTCCTCGTTGGGGCGGAGCTGAATGCCCACCGCGCCGTTCGGGTAGCGGATCATCCCGGGCTGCGCTGCGACCTCGCGGAAGCGGATTCGAGCGCGGAGCTCGGGCGGGACGCGCGCGCGCAGGTGCGACACCCACGGGCTGGCGTCCCAGGTGTCGATCACGCACACGTTGGCGCTGCCCGAGCCCAGCGCGCCTTCCAGGGCCCGAGCACCCGCGAACGAGAGCAGGGCCGCCGAGACCAACAGCAGGAGCACCATCCCGAGGGTGCCGCGGTGCGCGCCGACGCGGCGCGCTTCCTTCGACAGCAGGGCCCGGAGCACGTAACCGCGCATGCTCAGGGCCCCTCCCGGGACACGATGTCGACGAAGGCCGCCTCCAGGTCCTGCGCGCGGCTCTTCAGGCCGAGCACGCGACCCGCCTCGACCAGCTCGGCGAGCTCGCGCCGCGCGGCGGCGTCCGACAGGTCGAAGGCGCGTTCGGCGCCGCCCGCGAGCACCACGTCCACCACGTGCTGGGTGTGCTTCTGTTTGAGCTCCGCCGGCGTTCCCAGCGCGATGCGGCGGCCACGACGGAGAACCGCGACCCGCGTGCAGATCTCGTCCACCTCCGCCATGTCGTGGGTGGTGAGCAGGACCGTCGTGCCCGCGCGCGCGAGCTCCGACAGGACCCGACGGAAGAGCCGCGCCGAGTGCACGTCCAGGTTCGCCGTGGGCTCGTCCAGGTAGACGAGCTCCGGCTGGTGCAGGAACGCACGCGCCACGAGCAGCTTGCGCCGCATGCCCTGCGAGTAACCGCGCACGGGCAGGTCGGCAGCATCGTCGAGCTCGACCAGGCTCAGGCACTCGCGCACGCGGGCGCGGTCGGCGCGGTACAGGTCGGCGAACAGCTCGAGGTTCTTCCGACCCGTGAGCTCCTCGAAATGGTTGTCGCGATCGGGGACGTAGCCGAGCCTGGGCTTCACCCGCGCGAAGTCCCGCCCGACGTCGTGGCCCAGCACGTACGCGCGACCGCCGCTCGGCGCGAGCTGACCGGTGAGCACGCGCAAAGTGGTGCTCTTTCCTGCGCCGTTGGGGCCGAGCAACGCGAAGAGCTCGCCCTTCTCGATCTCGAGATCGAGGGCGTCGACGGCGACGAAGTCGCGGTAGCGGACGGTGAGCGCTTCGAGCCGAAGTGCGACGGTCACGCCCGCTTGGACTTCTTGCGGGGCCGGGCTTCCTCTTCTTCGGGCTCGTCCTCGTCGTCCGCGTCGTCGTCGTCTTCTTCGGGCTCCGGCGCGGCCTTCGCGCGCTTCGACTCGAGCTTCTTCGTCGAGTCGCCCTTTCTCAGGCGCTTCGGCTCTTCGGACTCCTTCTCGTCGCCCTCGCCGCCCTCCATCCCCTTCTTGAAGTTGCGGATGCCCTGGCCGAGCCCCTTGCCGACCTCGGACAGGCGCTTCGGCCCGAACACGAGCAGCAGGATGACGATGACGACGACCCAGTGGACGAGGCTGAACGAACCCATGAAGCGGCTCCGGTCTAGCAGTGTGCGGCGGGCCTGCCAAGGGACAGGCCGGAAGCCGGCCTCAGGCGTGGCCGGCCCGGGCCAGGCGCTCCTCGGCCATCATGTCGGCGATCAGGTGGGTGGGCTTCATGGCCCGCCGCGCGCGCTCGGCGATCTCCAGAATGGTGTCGTAGATCTTCACCACCTTGGCGCGGCTCTTCTCGGCGTCGTATCCGCCGAGCTCGGTCGCGACGTTGATCAGTCCCCCGGCGTTGATGGCGTAGTCGGGCGCGTAGAGGATGCCCCGCTGCATCAGATCGTCGCCGTGCCGCGGCTCGGCGAGCTGGTTGTTGGCGGCGCCGGCCACGATCTTGCAGCGCAGCCTGGGGATGGTCTGGTCGTTCAGCGCGCTGCCGAGGGCGCACGGCGCCAGCACGTCGCACTCGGTCTCGAACAGCGTGTCGAGCGGGACGATGGCCGCGCCAAACTCGCGCTCCGCGCGCTCGCTCTTCAGCGGGTCCACGTCCGCGACGGTGAGCTTCGCGCCGAGGGCGTGGAGCTCCTTGCACAAATAGTAGCCGACGTGACCGATGCCCTGCACCGCGACGTGCAGGCCCCGAATGTCCTCCCGCCTCATCACGAACTGCACCGCGGCCTCGATGCCACGGCGCACGCCGAGGGCCGTGAACGGGCTCGGGTCGCCGGAGCCGCCGTTCTCGGGCGCGACGCCGGTCACCCACTTCGTGGTGGTGCGGATGACCTCCATGTCCTCCAGGCTCGTTCCGCTGTCCTCCGCGGTGATGTACTGGCCGCCGAGCGTCCCGACGAACTTGCCGAAGGCGCGGAACAGCGCGCCGCGGTTGAAGTCGGTGCGCGGGCGCATGATCACGCTCTTGCCGCCGCCGAGCGAGAGCCCGGTGATGGCCGCCTTGTAGGTCATGCCGCGGGCCAGCCGGAGCGCGTCCACGACCGCCGACTCCTCGTCGTCGTAGTGGATGAAGCGGCAGCCACCGAGCGCTGGGCCGAGGCGGGTGTCGTGCACGGCGATGATGGCGTTCATGCCGGTCGCGGCGTCGCGCGCCAGGTGCAGCTGTCCGTAGCCGTAGTGAGAGAGCAGGTCGAAAACGCCCATGGGACGCGGGGCTCCTTGGCGAAAGGGGGCCAGAGCCTAGCAAGGCGGCCGCGGCGCGCCGCGCGAGATTTTCGCGCCTCGGGCGGGGCCTTCCGGCGGTGGTATGGTCGGCGCATGCGTGCGCTCGGGATCGTTCTGGCGGCGGTGGCGCTCTCGGGGTGCTTCCCAGATTACGAGGTCGGGGGAGCCGGCGGCAGTGGTGGTGGCGGTGGTAGCGCCGGCGGCGGCAACGGCGGTGGGC
>Ga0233425_10011785_pt1 | contig 10086 bp, 15 predicted proteins | sample Watercolumn_Towu_2_FD_181712 | JGI IMG/M metagenome (GOLD analysis project Ga0233425, IMG submission 181712) | Freshwater microbial communities from Lake Towuti, South Sulawesi, Indonesia - Watercolumn_Towuti2014_140_MG | ecosystem: Environmental > Aquatic > Freshwater > Lake | place... | reverse complement strand
GTCCTCTGTAAAGGAGACGGGGTGTGCAATACCAAATGTGCCACCGGGGCCATCCAACTGAAGCACTTTACCGATGAAGAAGTCTTGAGTCAAATTGACGCTGCCGTCGGGGCGTGGTAAACAAAGATAAGGATTCAAATGACGGTCTGAAAGGTATAATCCCCTGTCCAGACCTAAGGAGATGAACAAACGTGAGTACAGGACATAAATTCAAGCCGAGGATAATAGGCTTTGTCTGCCACTGGTGAGCCTACGGGGCGGCGGACTTAGCTGGAGTTTCCAGACTACAATATACCACTGAAATCAGGTTGATCCGGGTGATGTGTTCCGGAAGGGTCGATCCGGCCTTTATCCTTCGGGCCTTCTCCAAGGGAGCGGACGGGGTCTTTATCGGCGCCTGCCATTTGGGTGAATGCAACTATATCACCCATGGGAATTATCACACCTTAAATATGACCCTTCTGTTTCGAAAAATTCTGGCCCACCAGGGAATCCGGCCGGAACGGCTGCGCATGTCATTTATGTCCGGGGCGGAAGCCAACCTTTTTGTGGAAAGCGTCAATGATTTCGTCAAAAAGATCAAAGAGCTCGGTCCCTTGGGCAAGAGTGAAGGGCTGGAGGAAAAGACCCTGAAACTCAAACTGAGCAGTGTTTCGGAGCTCATCCCTTATATCCGGCTGGTGGAACGGGAACGGCTGCGGGCCCCGGTCATGTCGGAAGAGCAGTACCATGAATTCTTCGCCAGTGAGGAACTGAATCGGCTCTTTAATGAAACCATCGTGGAAAAACTGGCCATCGGCCAAATCATTGCTCTTTTGCGCGAGGGTCCTCTGACGACGCCGGAGATCGCCCAAGGTGTCGGCCTGACCCCGTCGGAGGTGTCCAAACACCTGACCACCTCCTCCCGTCATCGTCTGGTGCGCTATGATGAGGGATTAAAGCGTTATGCCCTGGCCTAAGGGATTACGTCCGGACAAAGGCAAGGATAGAGGAAGATAGGATAAGAAGATATGACTAATGAACGAATCGATCAGATCATCGATAAACATCACTGTGAACCCAGTTCGCTTATTCAGATCCTGCTGGATATTCAGGCGGATAATCATTGGCTTCCCAAAGAAGCGCTCGAACGGATCGCTGAACGACTGGATGTCCCCATGACCCGCATTCAGCATATCGCCACCTTTTATAAGGCCTTCAGTCTGGTGCCCAAGGGCCGGCATGAAATTCATATCTGTGTGGGGACGGCCTGCCATGTGCGGGGGGCCTCGCGGGTTCTGGACACGGTTCAGGATTTTACCGGCATAAAACCCGGCGAGACGGACCTGGATTTGAAGTTCAGTCTGGAAACGGTTAACTGTCTCGGGTGTTGTGCCTTGGGGCCGGTCTTGGAAGTGGATGGAAAGACCCATGGAAAGATGACGCCGACTCAGACGGCCGACGTCTTAAGAAATATTGATTAGGAAAAGATTATGGCGCGGATAAATTCTCCTGAAGAATTAGAGCAATTCAGACAAGCCCTTTTATCCCGGAGGGATTCCAATAAACCTTTGATTTCCATCTGTGCCGGAGCGGGTTGTCTGGCCTCCGGGGCTAATGAAGTCATCATGGCCTTTAAGGAGGAGATTGAAAGACAAGGCTTGGAGGCCGAGGTCGATGCCAAGGGAACCGGGTGCCCGGGCTTTTGCGAGCGAGGCCCCTTATTGGTTATTTATCCGGAAGAGATCTGCTATCTTCAAGTCAAGCCGGAAGACGTGCCGGAGATTGTCACCCAAACCATCAAAGAGAAAAAGGTCGTCGAACGCCTCCTCTATGTGGATCCTTCTACCGGGGAAAAGGCCACCCGGGAATCGGATATCCCCTTTTATAAAAATCAGGAGCGAAATCTCCTGGGGGTGAATATCAAGATTGATCCCAAAAGTATTGATGATTATCTGGCCATCGGAGGGTATTCGGCCTTGGCCAAAGCCCTTTTTCAAATGACCGCTGAGGAGGTTTTGGGAGAAGTTAAGAAATCCAATCTCAGAGGACGAGGGGGCGGCGGCTTTCCGGCCGGACGGAAATGGGAAGGCTCCCGTAATGCCCCGGAACCGATCAAGTATGTGATCGTCAACGCCGACGAGGGAGACCCCGGGGCCTTTATGGATCGGGCCCTCCTGGAAGGAAACCCGCACTCAATCCTTGAGGGACTGATCATCGGGGCCTATGCCGTAGGCGCCCATGAGGGATATGTTTATGTCCGCCAGGAATACCCCTTGGCCGTGACCAATATCAACCTGGCGATCAAGCAGGCTGAAGAGTACGGCCTACTGGGAACGAATATCCTGGGTTCGGGCTTTGATTTTAACGTGTTCGTTCATCAGGGCGCCGGGGCCTTTGTCTGCGGTGAATCCACCGCCCTGATGACCGCCCTGGAAGGACGGGCCGGAGAGCCGCGGCCCAAGTATATCCGTTCCAACATCGTCGGACTCTGGGGCCGCCCGAGCGTCTTGAATAATGTGGAGACTTGGGCCAATGTCCCCCTGATCATCAATAAAGGGGCCGACTGGTTTATCCAATACGGAACGGAAAGCAGTAAAGGGACAAAAATTTTCTCCCTGGTCGGCAAGATTACCAATACCGGCCTGGTGGAAGTCCCCATGGGCATCGCTCTGAAAGATATTATCTATAAGATCGGCGGCGGCATCCCCGGCGGCAAAAAGTTTAAGGCCGTTCAGACCGGGGGGCCTTCCGGCGGATGTATCCCCGAAAACCTCCTGGAACTGCCGGTCGGTTTTGATGAACTGACCAAGGCCGGTTCGATGATGGGCTCCGGGGGCATGATCGTCATGGATGAAGAGACCTGTATGGTCGATGTGGCCCGGTACTTCCTGAACTTCCTGACCGACGAATCCTGCGGCAAGTGCGTGCCCTGCCGGGAGGGCATCCGTCAGATGCTCAAGATCCTGACCCATATTACCCAGGGAAAAGGACGGGAGGGAGACATTGAACTATTGGAGGCCCTCTCGGAGATGGCTGTAGAGGCCGCCCTCTGCGCCCTGGGTAAGAGCGCCCCCAACCCTTTCTTAAGTACCTTGAAATATTTTAGAGAGGAATATGAGGCCCATATCAAAGAGAAACGCTGCCCCGCCCTGTCCTGTAAGGAATTAATCGCCTATGTCATCGATCCGGAAAAGTGCCAGGCCTGTATGATCTGTCAACGGAAATGCCCGGCTCAGGCCATTGACGGCGGGAAAAACCGGATTCATATTGTAGAGCAGGATAAATGCACCAAGTGCGGGACCTGTTTTGAGGTCTGCCCACCCCGTTTCGGTGCGGTGAAGAAGATCTCCGGTGAGCCCGTTCCTCCTCCTCTCCCGGAAGAAGCGAGAACGATAGTCAGAGAAAGCAAGAAAAAATGAGCGAAATCCTTTTTGAAATCGACGGAAAAGAAGTCAAGGCCGCGGATGGGATGACCATTTTAGAAGTCGCCCGGGAGGCCGGGATCCATATCCCTACCCTGTGTTATCATGAGAAACTGGAACCCTACGGGGCCTGCCGATTGTGCATTGTGGAAGTGGAAAGCCGCGGCTGGACCCGACTGGCGGTGGCCTGTGTCTACCCGGCGGAAAAGAATATCATCGTCCGAACCCGCTCGGAGAAGGTCGATCGCATCCGCAAAACGATCATCGAACTCTTGCTGGCCCATGCCCCGGATGCCTTTGATCTGCTGGACCTGGCCAAGGAATACGGCGCCGACCGGAACCGTTTTGAAAAAGAACCCTCCTTCTGCATCCATTGCGGGTTGTGCGTCCGTTACTGTGCGGAGGTTAAGAAGAAAAACGCCGTCGGGTTTGTCGACCGGGGAACCCGCAGAGAGATCAGCTTTGTGCCGGAACTCGCCTCCAAGGAATGCTGGAACTGCAAGGAATGCTTTCCCTTGTGTCCGACCGAGGCCCTGCAGGCCGCTTACGTCTTAGTTGAAGCCCTGGCCTTTCCCGGATCCCATTCCGAAGGAATGAATAAGAAATAACCGGGGCTCGCCAAAAAACGGCTGCCCTTTTATCTTCATCCCTTTACCCCTCTTAACTTAGAGTCCTTGGCTCATCTCCCACCTTCGTGGAGATGAGCCATTTATTTTACTCTTCTTCCTAACCCTCGGTCCTCTCTGCAGGGACGACGCCTGCCTTCCCTGTTCAATCCACCATGACCGATCATCAAAATCTATGAGTTTAATCGTATCAAAAAGTCAATTCCAACAAAACGTCCTGCTTGACGTGACCGGAAGGGCCTTTCTAAAAAAAAAGACAAGTCTTCTTCGGTTATTTCTGATATAATTCCCACCAATATTTTGTTGTTCGAAAAAAAAAATCATCTTCCCCTCGATTCTTCCTCTTCCCGCCGCGGGATGGGGTGAGGGAATTGTCGGCTTCTGCGAGTAAGGTCAAAACCAAACAAAACCCAGTCTCAGGGGATAACCCTGCTTCAAGGGCAAGGGGCTGATCCCTCGGCACGGGGTGCATTTTCCGGTTCGGTCATCAAAATTCAAGGACGGAGGATTGAAATGGAAGAGACAGCACCGGCTCCAGTCCGAAATTCTTCGAGTGTCTTTTCCGATCTTTTCGCAGGGGTTATTTCCGGCCTGATGACCATTATTGCGGCCATCTCTTATGCCACCCTGGTCTTCTCCGGGGGAGGGGCCGAGTTTCTTCCCTTGGGGATCACCAACGCGTTGACCTGCTCGATGACGGTGGGACTTATTGCCGCTTTTCGAAGCTCTTCTCCGGTTACGATTGCCGGTCCCGATGCCAATATCTCGGCGATTTTGGCCCTCATTATCACCTCGGTAACGACCAAGGCTTTTCAAACAGGAAAAGGGCAGGGACTTTTTACCCTCTCTGGTTGACTATCGTCTTGAGTACCTTTCTCACCGGGGCCTTCCTTTATCTCGTCGGCCGGTTCCGAATGGGACGATGGATTCGGTTCATTCCTTATCCGGTCATCGGAGGGTTTTTGGCCGGAACCGGATGGCTTCTGGCCCGCGGTTCATTCAAGGTCATGTGCGGGATCCCCCTTTCCCTGGATTCGATGGGGACTCTCTTGGAAAAGGGAGCGATCCTCCACTGGCTTCCGGGTGGGATTTTCGCCCTGGCAGCCGGTCTACCTCATGTGGGCTCCCTTATGCTGGTCTCGGCCATTGTTATCCTGCTCAATGCCGCCAGCGTCGAACTGGCTACCCGGAAAGATGTTGAACTGGACCGGGAACTGACCTCCACCGGTCTGGCCAATATCCTTTCGGCACCCTTCGGGGCCTTGGCGGGCTGCATGGCCCTGTCCCGGACTATTCTGAATTATAAAGCCGGGGCCACTGGAAGGATATCGGGAATCACCTGCGCTTTGATCTGTGGGGTGGTCCTCCTGGCAGCGGCCCGGCCTTGGCCTTCTTCCCCCGGCCGGTATTGGGGGGACTTCTGCTTTATCTGGGCCTGTCTCTTCTGGCGGAGTGGGTTTGGGATGGATGGAAGCGCCTATCCAGGTTGGATTATGGGCTGGTCATCGGCATAATCGTCATCATCGCCTTATGGGGGTTTTTAGCCGGCGTGGGGATCGGACTGGATGATTTTTTGACAGAGATTCTTTTTCTTCCTCCAGTCTAACAGTCCCTTAAGAATAAAATTCTGCGCCAAATGAATCGAATTTATTAGAATACAAGCCCTTAACCCGGACCAGTGATATCATTTGCCAGGTCAATACAATTTTGGTTCCGGCTGGTCCGAATTGGGTTAATGAAAGAATTAAAGGAAGCTGAAGCGATGTCACTTTCCTCTGTTCATCGGGGAGATTGAAAGACTGAGACACGATCGTTCGGGATCAAAGGGATCAACGGAGGCCGGTTGCCCCTTGGGAGTCAAATCTGCCGGCTTGCGGAAGGGAAACCATGAAATCAACAGGCGTTTTTATTCACGGATTGGAAAGTTCAGGCCAGGGGACCAAGGGGAGATTTTTTCGGGAACGGTATCCGGAGATGATCATCGAGGATTATGTCGGTTCCTTGGCCCAGCGGATGGAGAAACTTGAAGGACTCCTGGCCGGGAAAGATCAGCTTATCCTCGTCGGCTCCAGCTACGGAGGGCTGATGGCGGCGATATATGCCAGCCTCCATGAAGAGCGGGTAAAAAAACTTATTCTGCTGGCCCCGGCCCTGCACCTGGAAGACTATCACCCCTATTTGACCACGAAGCTATCCATACCCGTGATCATCTTTCACGGGCGGCAGGATGAGGTGGTGCCGATGGAGGCGGTCCGGGCCGTGGCCGAGGAGCACTATCTGAATTTACAATTCAATGTGCTGGAAGACAATCATGTGCTTCAGACAAACTTTGCCAAACTGAATTGGGACCTTTTTCTGGAGAATAGGGAATAAAATGTCAGATTGACTTTAATTGGGTTATGTGGTTTAAGCTTAAAGAGTTCCCGTCAATTCCCAGCAACCCCTTTGTCCATTGGCGGAAACCAGATGCCTCTAACCAACTACCACGCCCAAACCTTTGCCTATGAATTGACCAAACGGTGTCCTTCCAACAGCCCGGAACGATTTGCCGGGGCCTTAGTAGATGCCCAAGCGGAGATAAACCGACGCCGGGAGCAATTGATTGCCGATATCGAATCCCGGCTTGTTCAAAAGGTACGGACCGAATCCCTGTTTGCCATACGGTGGGAGATTAAATAACGCTGAATCATTAAATGGAGACCCATGGAATCGTTAGTGCCGGTTGAGGTTATTGAAAAAAAGTTTTTATTGATCCGCGGGCAAAAGGTGATGTTGGATGCCGATCTAGCCGAACTTTATGGAGTCCCGACAAAAGCATTGAAACAAGCAGTTAAACGCAATATCAAACGGTTTCCATCTGATTTTAAGTTTGTCCTTACCTGTCAAGAGGTTAGAAACTTGAGGTCACAATTTGTGACCTCAAGTGCATCTTCTTGGGGTGGAACCCGTTATTCTCCCATGGCCTTTACTGAGCAGGGTGTGGCCATGCTTTCCAGTGTTTTGAATAGCGAGAGGGCCATTGAAGTCAATATTTTAGTCATGCGGTGTTAGTCATGCGGGCCTTTGTCAAACTCCGGGAAATGATTGCCTCTCATAAAGACCTGGCTCGGCGGCTGGATGACCTGGAGAAAAAATACGACGGCCAATTCAAGATTGGGGTATGTCCCAAAGTTACGTGATGAAGGGCTCAGGGGTTGGTCATTTTGTGGTTGTCCAAAGGGTAGTTCGGTGCCCCAACCCGGCCCTGATTTCTGCGTTGATCCCAGGCTAAGAAATTAGCCCAGAGATACAAATAGCTTATGCAAAGGCCTGCTTAGTCCTGAAAACGGAAACGATTTAGTCCTATTGGGATTAGGGCCTTAAGGTGGACAATCCACAAAATGACCATCCCCTGAGCCCAATAGGTTTTTGGCCTTAATCGCTTACCCTTACCTTATTCACGTAACTTTGGGACAAGCTCCAAGATTGTTTTTGAAGCCATCCGGCAACTCATGGCCCCGCCCGTCAAACCCAAACGAAAAATCGGGTTTCAGCCTAAGGAAAAGCAGGCCAGGTATGGAATTAAGAAATTGACGAGGATTTGAAAAAGGTCAATTTAATTAGTATACTGTCCCCGAATTTTAAATTGTCATCAAATTAAATAAGGATTAGTTAGATTAAAAATTTTACCTTTCTCATAACCAATTAGGGAAAATCTATGGAAAATCAAGCTGATCAAGCTTTACAAAGATTTAGATCAATTATTGCCAGTTTTTCTGCCTTTCTAATCAGAAAAGGTGGAGCAAGTGAGGCCGATACCCGTATTAAACTTATCGATCGAATACTTAAGGAGGTGTGTTTCTGGCCGGAATCGGAAATTAGCCGGGAAGATCATGTTCATTCCGGATATACTGATTATCAATTAAAGCGAGGATAATTCATGAAAAGAAAATTGACAAATTTAATTTCCGAAGCACTGCCTCGGAAATCACAACCTTTGATAATGTTAACAAAATTTAAAAATGGCTACGCATTGAGTAGAGAATTGTGGAACCTTTCCATTCTTATATCAATATTTCAAAATTCGAAGGCGAGAAATGATGGGAACGAGACCTTCTAAAAAATCTCCGAAAATTTCTGAATTAATCCTTTACCAGACCGAAGATGGAAAAATTCGCCTTGAGGTCCGCCTTGAAGAGAATACCGTTTGGCTTTCACAAAGGCAGCTTTCGGATTTATTCCAAAAAGATGTCCGGACCATTAACGAACATATCAAAAATATCTTTGAGGAAGGCGAACTTCATCCGGAGGCAACTATCCGGAAATTCCGGATAGTTCAAACCGAGGGGAACCGGGAGGTTCAAAGGGTTGTCGATTTTTTTAGTTAGAAAATAGGCTTCGGAGCCTTCTGAGACTATTTTCATCTTTGGTGGTGTCACGCCACTAGCGTGGCATGACGGCTTAATCTGGAAGCAATTCTTGCCGTTGGCTACCGGGTAAAATCGCAACGGGGCACCCAATTTAGAATCTGGGCGACCGAACGCCTTCGAGAATTCATCGTCAAAGGCTTTACCCTGGACGACGATCGGTTCAAACGGTCCGGCGGGGGGGGCTACTTCGAAGAACTGGTCGAACGGATCAGGGATATCCGTTCTTCTGAAAAGGTCTTCTGGCGCAAAGTTCTTGATATTTACGCCACCAGTATCGATTACGATCCCAGTGCGGAAATGACCCAGCAATTCTTTGCCACCGTTCAGAATAAAATGCATTGGGCGGCCCATGGTCAGACCGCCGCCGAGGTCATTGCTCAGAGGGTCAATGCCGCATTGCCTCATATGGGACTGACCAGTTAGGAGGGAAATCGTCCCCGGAAGTCCGATGTCGTCGTGGCTAAAAACTACTTGAGGGCCGAAGAGTTAGATGTCCTGAACCGAATAGTAACGGCCTATCTGGAATTTGCCGAACTTCAGGCCCGTAATCGGAAACCCATGCACATGCAGGACTGGATCGCTAAACTTGATGATTTTCTACGACTCAGTGAGAGGGATATCCTCACCCATGGGGGAAAGATCAGCCATGAGACGGCGATTGAATTGGCGGAACAGCAATATGAACAATTCCGTTCAAAAGAACTGGCGGAAACAAGCCCGGTGGAAAGAGATTTTTTTAATTCATTGAAAAGATAGAAAAGTTGAAGCCAAAGATCCCCACAAAGAAGGTGCCAAGGAAACCTAAATGAACTGTCATGTTTGCTGTAATATGTGATAGAAACCAAGCTTCGACGGGAGATGGATGATCCTGAAGTGCTCGCTAAGAAGGAAGCCGCCGTCCGCTGGTGCGGATATGCTTCCGATTACTCCCGAAACAATTCCGGAAAGCCCTGGCAATATCTGCTGATTCCCCATGATGCCGTTTTGGATAATATGACTATAGAATGGCTTGCCGGCCAGTTTAATCCTTATACATAGACTCGATCAGGTCCTTATACTGGGCGTTGATCGCTTTGCGTTTGACCTTCATCGTCGGAGTGACTTCACCGTCTTCGGTATAGAGCTTCTTGTCCAGGATCCGGAACTTGCGGATATTCTCCACCCGGGCGACCTGTTTGTTGACACCGTTGATCTCTCCATTAATCAACTCGACCACTTCCGGGGCCTTGGTCAGGGTGGCAAAGGTGGTAAACTGGACTTTCTGATCCTGGGCGAATTTGACCACGTTTTCTTCATCGATGACGATCAGGGCCGAGAGAAACTTGCGACGATCGCCGATGACCACGGCATCGTTTATATAGGGTGAAAATTTGAGCAGGTTTTCCAGGTACTGAGGGGCGATGTTTTTCCCGCCGGCGGTTATGATCAGATCCTTTTTCCGGTCGGTGATTTTGAGGTAACCTTCTGTGTCGATTTCACCCACGTCGCCGGTGTGCATCCAGCCGTCGGCCGAAAGGGCTTCCCGGGTATTCTCTTCATCCCGGTAATAGCCCTTAAAAATTCCTTTATGCCGGACGAGGATCTCGCCGTCCTCGGCGATCCGCACCTCGGTGCCGGGCAGGGCCCGGCCGACCGTCCCCAGCTTGA
>Ga0233425_10011784_pt1 | contig 10087 bp, 10 predicted proteins | sample Watercolumn_Towu_2_FD_181712 | JGI IMG/M metagenome (GOLD analysis project Ga0233425, IMG submission 181712) | Freshwater microbial communities from Lake Towuti, South Sulawesi, Indonesia - Watercolumn_Towuti2014_140_MG | ecosystem: Environmental > Aquatic > Freshwater > Lake | place... | reverse complement strand
ATGCCAAGGTTCAGGAGTTGGCAGAACAGGAACGTGTAGACATACGCTACTACGATATCATCTACCAGCTCCTGAACGATGTCAAAGACGCCATGGTAGGAATGCTCGAACCTGTCTACCAGGAGAGTGTGCTCGGCCGAGCGGAAGTGCGCCAGACCTTCCATGTGCCCAAGATCGGAATCATTGCAGGCTGCTATGTGCTTGATGGCCGCGTTGAAAGAGGGGCGAGAGTCAGAGCCCTTCGTGAGCAGGTCGTCATGTACGATGGCAAGATTGGTTCGCTGAGGCGTTTTAAAGATGACATGAAGGAAGTCAAATCCGGTTTCGAATGTGGAATCGGCATAGAGAACTACAATGATCTCAAGGTCGGTGACATCCTGGAAGCCTACGAACTCAAAGAGATCAAGCCGGTCCTCGAGGTGGAAGGGGAAAGGAAGTAGGGGGTAGGGAGTAGGGAGCTAACATCTAAGGAATGACCGTCGGAATCGCGCGGATACAGTTCAGACTCCACGGCAACCAGTCTCTAAAAGACAAACGCAGGGTGGTGAAAAGCTTGATCGAAAAAAGCCGCCATCGTTTCAATGTTGCAGTGGCAGAGGTTGAGGATCAGGATCACCACCAGCGGGCTACTCTGGCCGCCGCCGTAATTGGGAGTGATGGGCGAGTTCTCAACTCCGTTCTTGACCGCATCATCGATTTCATGGATTCCCTCAATCTGGCTGACCTCGTGGGCCATGAAATCGAATTGATCCCGCTTGGAAGTCAGGGGATGGGACGATGACCGCTGAATACAAGAGGAGTGATCGCATAGCCGATCTGCTGCAGCGAGAAATCGCAGACTTGTTGTTGCGCCGTGTGAAAGACCCTCGCATTGAAGGAGTGACCATCACGGGTGTTAAGGTCTCGGGGGATCTGCAGCATGCACGGGTGTTTTATTGCATTATGGGTGGGGCAGAGGAAGAACAAAGAGTGACCGTCGCTTCCGGTCTGGAGAAGGCCAGAGGCTTTATGCGCCAGGAGCTGGGCAAACGCCTTCATATGAAACATCTTCCGCAGCTCGAATTTGCATACGATGCCTCCTTTGACTATGGTGACAAGATAGAACGCCTGCTGAAAGAGTTGCACCAGGATGAGTAACTCCGAGTGTGCTATCATGGAGGAGCTTGTGGCCTCCATCCGGTCCAAAGAGCGCTTTCTGGTTGCTACCCATGTGAGGCCAGACGGTGACGCCATCGGCTCGGTCCTGGCAATGACCCACTTGCTTCGGCGCTTGGGAAAGAAGGCCGATGCCTATTGTCAAGACCCGGTTCCGAGCGCCTACAGATTCCTTCCCGATGCTCAGTCCATTCGCGACGCGGTTTCTCAACCGTCTCTGCACCATGTTGCCATCCTTGTGGATTGTGGTGAGTTCCAACGGGTTGGGCCGTCACTTTCGGAATCAATTCGTCAGGTTCCTTTCCTGATCAGCATCGATCACCATGTCAGTCACACTTCCTTTGGGGACTTGTTTTGGAACAGAACCTCCGCAAGCAGCACTTGTGAAATGCTCTACGACCTGTGCGCAAAACTGAGGCTCACCATCGATGCCGACCTTGCCACCGCACTCTACACCGGACTGCTTGCCGATACCGGTTCGTTCCGTTTTTCCAATACTAACCGGCGGGTACTTGAAATTGCGGGGGATCTCGTGGCTTCGGGAGCTGACCCTGCCTACATTGCAGAACGAGTCTACGAGTCCGCATCGGCCCAGAGCCTGCAACTGTTGGCCAGAGTTCTTTCCACTTTGTCCTTCCACTCCAGTGGACGCCTTGCCACTGCCGAGATGAACAAGAAGATGTTCTTCGAAACTGCTGCCATCCCGGCAGACGCTGAAGGGTTTATCAACTTTTTGCGCTCTGTGAAATCGGTGGATATGGCGATGCTGTTTCGAGAAGGAGCGGAAGGCAACGTGCACGTGAGCCTGCGATCCAAAGGGAATGTGGATGTGGCCTCCTTTGCACAGAAGCGGGGAGGAGGGGGACATCGCCATGCGGCTGCGTTTGAGGTCTCGGGAAAGTTGGGAGCGATCCGCTCTCGATTCACCAAAGAAGCTGAGTTTTACCTCGGTCAAACGACATGGAAGAAATGATGCTCCGCACCCTGACCCACCCCTCTGAGAGAAATCCTGACCCTTCCGTTTCTGTTTTGTCACGAACCGTAAGTGGGATCGTGGCCCTGGACAAGCCCGAGGGTCGAACTTCTTTCAGTATTGTCAACGAAATCAAGAGACTGTTTGATTTCCGAAAAGTGGGACATTGCGGGACCCTGGATCCTTTTGCCACTGGGCTATTCCTAATCTGCCTGAACCGAGCTACGCGGATTGCCGATCAGCTTCTGGAACTGGACAAGGTGTACCGATTCGGGGTCCGGTTTGGATTGGAATCCGACACTCTCGACAGGACTGGGCGGTTGGCAAGCGTGTACGAAGGCCCCCCCTTTTCCGAAGGTGATCTGCAGCGATCTCTGGACCGTTTCCGGGGCGTCTGTGAGCAACAGGTTCCCCGATACGCTGCAGTGAAGGTACGGGGACGTCGTCTTTATGCGTTGAGCAGGAAAGGGATTGAGATCGAATTACCCCGCCGAAACGTGAACATCTACCGCATCAAATTGCTTTCGTACGACTGGCCGGACGCCGGTATTGAAGTCAACTGCTCGAAAGGCACGTACGTCCGCCAATTGGCGGCAGATATCGGCCGTGACCTTGGATGCGGCGCCTACGTAACGGAGCTCAGGCGCCTCACTGTCGGCGCATTTTCCATCGACCGGGCGCTGTCATTTGAGGAATTCAAAAATGCAATGCCGACCTGCTACTGGCAGGGAACAATCATGAGTATGAACGATGCGTTGGCTCATTTGCCGTCCGTATCCATCGACCCCGGGATGACTCTGAAACGTCTGCTGGACGGGAATCTGGATCCTGCTCTGGAAATGAACCTGCGAGAACGGTTTTCGAGGCAAACGACCCCTGTTCGATTGGTAGCGGCTTTGAACAACGAACTGATCGCTTTGTGGTGGCCCCACGGAGTCGGTGAAAAACAGCATCGTTTGCGGGTATTTGGATCTGATATTACGGACAATTCGCACCCATTATAGGGCAAAGGAGTTTTCCAAAAACAAGAGGCTTTCTTTCACCACTAAGAACACGAAGGGATTTCTTCGTGTCCTTCGCGGATTGAAGGAAGGCTGAAATAAGTGCAAGGAATTTTTGGACGAATGCAAAGGAGGACAAACCGTGGTAATGACCCCTGACAAGAAGAAGGCTATTATCGAAAACTTCAAACTCCACCCCTCGGACACGGGCTCTCCCGAGGTGCAGATTGCGTTGCTCAGCGAGAGGATTGGTTATTTGACCGAACACTTCAAAAGCCACCAGAAAGACCATCATTCCCGTCGTGGCCTTTTGAAGCTGGTAGGTCAGCGCAGACAATTGCTCAATTACCTGAAAAGGAAGAATGTGGACCGCTACAATACGGTTGTTGAACGGCTCGGATTGCGCCGATAGTTTCTCCTTTCCCAGTACTGGACTCATTTCCAACCTTGAGTTCACGGCTGATACCAGAGGTGTAAGGAACCGCTTATGAAACACACAGTGCAAGTTGAGGTGGGTGGACGCCCACTGATTATCGAATGTGGCCATGTTGCCTTACAAGCCAGCGGCGCAGTGATGATGCGTTACGGTGACACTGCGGTACTGGTGACGGCTAACAAAGAGGACCGCTCGCGGGAAGGGGTCGATTTTCTACCACTGATGGTCGACTACCAAGAGATGAGCTACGCTGCAGGCCGAATTCCCGGCGGCTTCTTCCGAAGGGAAATAGGACGCCCCAGTGAGAAGGAAACCCTGACCTCCCGTCTGATCGATCGCCCTATTCGCCCTCTCTTTCCCAAAGGATACTCGCTGGAGACCCAGGTCATCGCAACGGTGCTTTCCGTGGATCAGGAAAACGAACCGGATGTCGTGGCCATGACCGGTGCATCAGCGGCCCTGCACATCTCTTCAATGCCGTTCCAGGGTCCGGTGGCTGCGGTTCGAGTTGGGCGCATCAACGGCGAGTTCATTATCAATCCCAGTCTCAAGCAGCTCGACGAAAGTGACATGAATGTCGTTGTGGCCGGCAGTCGGGATGCGGTGGTGATGGTGGAAGGTGGCGCCCAGTTCGTCTCTGAAGACGACCTCGTCGACGCCATCGATGCTGCCCATCGCGCCATTTTGCCCATCATCGACATCCAGGAAGAGCTCAACAGGATGCTGGGAACCATCAAAGAAGCTCCCCCTGAGCTCATAAAGGATCCTGCCCTTGCCGAAACGGTAAAGACAACGGCCACCGATGAAATGTATCGGGTCCTAACCACCGCCGAGAAGCTGCGCCGTCAAGAAGCAAAGAAGGCCTTGAAGCGGCGGGTGATCGAGGAGTTGTCCGTTGAGTTTCCGGAACGGGAAAAAGAAATTGGAAGTGCCATCGAAGACCTTGAAAAGCGGATGGTACGCCACATGATGGTCGTTGAGGGTCGTCGTATCGATGGCCGCAGCTTCGATGAAGTTCGCCCCATAACCATTGAGGTGGGCATCCTTCCCAGGACACACGGTTCGGCGATGTTCCGTCGTGGAGAGACTCAGGTGCTTGCCGTAGTCACCCTGGGCTCCTCGTCAGACGAACAGAAGATCGAAGCCCTCGCTGGCGAGACCTTCAAGTCATTCATGCTCCATTACAATTTCCCTCCCTTTTCCGTCGGTGAAGTCAGGCCACTCAGGGGGCCGGGAAGGCGGGATATCGGGCATGGAGCGCTCGCAGAGCGTTCAGTAAAGACTGTTCTGCCCAAAGACGGCGATTTTCCCTACACCATTCGCGTGGTCTCGGAAGTCCTGGAATCCAACGGTTCCAGTTCCATGGCCACCGTTTGCGGTGCCACCCTGGCACTAATGGACGCGGGCGTCCCCCTTACCGATGCCGTGGCCGGGGTCGCCATGGGTCTGATCAAGGAGGACAACCAGATTGTGATCCTCACCGATATTCTGGGAGATGAAGATCACCTTGGAGATATGGATTTCAAGGTAACGGGCACCGAGAAGGGGATCACCGCTGTGCAGATGGATATCAAGATCTCCGGAATCGACCGTGACATCATGCGAAGAGCGCTGGACCAGGCCAGGAAAGGCCGTATCTTCATTCTGGAAAGGATGAAAGAATCCCTGTCTGCCTCCAGACCTGAGCTTTCCCCGTATGCCCCGCGAGTCGTCAGCCTGCAGATCAATCCGGATAAGATTCGAGACGTGATTGGCCCCGGGGGCAAAGTGATTCGTGCCATCGTGGCTGAAACGGGTGCCAAGATCGATATCGATGACACAGGCCGTGTGGTCGTCATGAGTCCAGATCAGGAAACCTGTGACAAAGCCATCAACAAAATCAAACGACTGACTCAAGAACCCGAAGTCGGTCAGCTCTACATGGCCCGCGTCGTGCGCGTCACGGATTTCGGAGCATTCGCCGAAATCCTGCCCAACATCGATGGACTGATCCATATCTCTCAACTGGATCATAAGCGGGTTCGCAAAGTCACCGACGTCGTCAATGAAGGCGACGAAGTACTCGTCAAAGTCATCGAAATCGACAAGGATGGGCGCATCCGGCTGAGCCGCAAAGCTGCCCTCGAAAGACCGGAAGAAGGTAAGGAGTAGAGAGAGGAGTGGGTTTGTACCAGAAGACGGTCCTCCCCAACGGCATTCGCATCCTGACCGAGAGAATTCCACACTTTCATTCCGTATCCATGGGAATTTGGGTGAATGTTGGGTCACGAGACGAACAGGCTCAAGAACGCGGGATAACACATTTCATTGAACACATGCTCTTCAAAGGCACTGTCAAGCGCAGTGCCAAGGATATTGCCAGAGAGCTGGATGCGGTTGGCGGCTTCGCCAATGCCTTCACTTCCAAAGAACAAGTCTGCTTTCATGCGAAGGTCCTGCACCCTCATCTCCCTCTCGTAGTGGATGTTCTCACCGACATTTTTCTCAATTCGGTCTTCGCTCCCGTTGAAATCGCCCGAGAGCAACAGGTTATTGTACAGGAAATCCGGATGATTGAGGATACTCCCGACGAGTACATCCACATTCTGTTTCAGGAAATGTTATGGAAAGACAATCCCTTAGGGGTTCCTATCTACGGAACGGTGGAAGCTGTGGAGCGTATCAACCGCGAACTCATCCAGCAGTATCTCTCCAGGATGTTCCAGCCCACCAAGATTGTCATAGCTGCGGCAGGCAATCTGGATCACCAGCACTTCATTGATCTGGTGGCGCCTGTCATGGAGAAGCTGAATCACCCGAGAACCCCCCTGGTGCGCCAGGCGCCAACTATTCATCACGACCTTCAAGTCATTCCCAAAGATCTCGAACAGGTCCATCTCTGTTTGGGAATGCGGGGCCCTTGTCAGTCCGAGGAAAGCCGGTTCCTCTGCCATGTGCTCAATGTGGTTCTCGGAAGTAGTATGAGCAGCCGCCTGTTCCAGGAAATTCGAGAAAAACGTGGCCTGGCTTATTCCATTTACTCGTTTGTCAACAGTCACGAAGATACCGGGCTCTTCGGCATTTATTCGGGAGTGGCAGAAGAGCAAGTTCCCGAGACCCTCAAGATCATCGGCGAACAGCTCTCGATTCTTCGCAAGCACCCCATTCCCGAAATAGAGCTGAAGGCAGCCAAGGAGTATCTCAAGGGGAATATGTACCTGAACGCTGAAAGCACCGATTCTCGAATGAACCGTCTCGCCAAGAACGAATTCCTTTTTGGCCGTTACGTCCCCTACGAAGAGGTGGAGCAGAAGATCGATGAAGTCACCGCGGTTTCTGCTCAGAAGTGGTTTGAGGAGGTATACCAGCCATCACAAATCGCCCTGATGCTCTTGGGTCCGGCGGCTCAAGACCCTGGTGAGTTGGCTCAAATCTTTCTTGACGGATAGACCTTATGCCTTTGATGTTCCAATCCCTCGCCAGTGGTTCCAAGGGTAATGCGCTAGTAATTTGCAGCCACCGGACAAGGATATTGCTTGACGCCGGTCTTAGCGCCAGGGAACTGGTGCTCCGCCTCGACCAAACCCCGGTCGAGGCAAAGCAGTTGGATGCCGTGCTCATCAGCCATGAACACACGGATCATGTCCGTGGGTTGGGGACCTTGAGTCGGAGGTTTGATCTCCCGGTCTACCTAAGCCAGGGAACGCTGGAGAATCTTCCACCGGAAACAGGGCGCCTGGTCGAGACAAGGTTATTCCAGGCAGGCGTCCCCTTCACTGTGGGAGATGTGAAAATCAGCCCTTTTGCATTGTCGCACGATGCCGGGGACCCGGCGGGCTTTGTGCTTGAACACGACGCCCAAAGGCTGGGGGTGTGTACGGACCTTGGAATGGTGACACAACTGGTCAGAACCAGGCTTCAAGGATGCCAGGGTTTGATTCTGGAAGCCAATCATGACCCGGACCTTCTTTTCAGCGGCCCCTATCCCTTATCTCTCAAGCAGCGCATTCGTGGCCGCCACGGCCATCTTTCCAATGCAGACTCTTATGAACTGCTGAAGAGTGCGTACCATGAGAGCCTGCAAGTTGTCATGTTTGCTCACCTGAGTGAGGTCAACAACTCTCCTGAACTCGTTCTCGCCGGCTTTCGAGATTCACTCAATGGTGAAGGATGGAGCGGTGTTGCTCTGGAAGTGGGAAGACAGCATCGAGTGTCAAAAACTTTCACGTTGATGTGAGGTAAGGCTGCCGTGGTATCACCCTTGTCCAAATGCCTGCTGCTGCCTATCGACGGGACAAAAGAAGCGCTTGGATCGGTCGAGTTTCTGGCACGCCTCTATACCGACCGGACCCAGGTCAGTCTCATTCTCAGCTATTTTGCCCCTCCGTTGCCGCCGGCCTACCAGGGGAAGCCTGCCTCACCCCAATCCGCAAAGAAGAGGCAGGAAATCCTTCAGTCCCGTGATAACAACATACGCTCGGCCCTGGATCAGGCGAAGAAGATCCTTGGCGCGGCGGGCTTCCCCAGCCGCAACATTCAAGAACACATCCAGGAAAGGCAGGGCAGCAATGCAAAGGACGCCTGCCTGCTCGCCGATCGCAAGAAGGTCGACGCTGTGTTGGTGCAGAAACGGGTCACCAGTGCTCTAGAAGGCTTTCTGAGGGATGATTCTACCCATAGCTTGCTCAACCAGTGCACAACAAACCCCGTATGGGTCATGGACGGAACCGTCGATCCTTCCCATGCAGCCATCTGTGTCACCGATGAAAGCGCTTCACTGAGGGCTGCAGACCATGCCGCTTTCATGCTTTCAGGAACCGGCGCCAGGGTCACCCTGCTCCATGCATCCCGCAACGCCCATCAACGTGCGAGCAGCACTGCATCCCTCATCAGGGCGGACTTGGAAAAATGGCTGATGATCCCGGATGGCAGGCGAATGAAACCCTATTTTATGGAATGTCAAGGCATTCTGAACCGTGAGGGAATCAGCGACGAGAGAATCGAGATCACTGTGCTTCCCAGCCACGGGAACGTCGCTTCAGAAATCCTCTCCCATTGCCGGGAAGCTGGCATCGGAATTGTGGTCCTCGGCCATTCCCGCCCCAAGGGTCTCAGAGAACTACTGAAAGGCTCCGTGACAAAGAAAACCGTCGAGGATCTGAAAGACATGGCAGTCTGGGTCAGTCAGTAGAGCTGAAAGCCCAAAGCTAAAGGCTAGGCCGTCGCTTTCTTGAGTACCCGCTTTCCCTTGGTCAAATCCTCATACAATATCAAGATCGGGCTGGCCACAAAAATGGATGAATACGTCCCCGTTACGACTCCGATCAGCATGGCGAAGGTAAAGTCGTGAATCACGGTTCCCCCGAGGAAAAAAAGGCAGGTTAGCACAAACAAGACAGTGCCGGAAGTCAGCATGGTTCGACTGAGAGTCTGATTGATGGCGCCGTTGATCATCTCATGAAACGGCTGTTTTCGATCCTTGTGTCGATTCTCTCGAATACGGTCGTACACAATGATGGTATCGTTCAAAGAGTATCCGGCAAGGGTCAGGAGAGCGGCAAAGACCTCGAGAGTGAATTCCTTGTTCGTCAGGGCAAACAGACCCAGGGTAATCAGAATGTCGTGGACCAGAGAGAGCACCGCGCCGAGCGCATAAGGCAGTTTGAGGAACCAGCAGAGCAGCAGAGTGATGATCAGGGCTGCAAAGATGAGGTATATGACATTCAAGCCCAAAGCTTCCAACAGATAGAGGCCCACCAGCAGCACCCCACCCATAACACCGCTGATGGCCCATTTGAATTCAAAACGCCCGGAAATGTAGATGGCGATGAACAGCAAAGCGTAGTAGATTGCCTTCAAGGCTTTTTGCCGCAGGTCGGCGCCAACTTTCGGCCCGACCATCTCCACTCGCCGCACACTAACCTGCCCCTCACCGTAGGCCTTGGAAAGGACCTCTTGTACTTGGTGAGAGAGGCTTTGGAGTTCTGAGGAGATCATGTCGCCGCGAACGAGAAATTCGTGGGCATCGGCGGCTCCCACCTGTTGAATCATACTGTGTGGGATAAGCCCTTGGAGAGCACTCCTGATCTCCTCGGGAGAGGTCGATTTGTTGAACTGGACCTGGACTACGGTCCCTCCGGCAAAATCGATTCCCATGTTCAGTCCGCCCTTCCCAATCAGCACCGCCACGCCGAGGCCAATGATGATGGCCGAGAGGAGGAAGGCTTTATACCGTAAACCTACGAAATTGATATTGATATCAGGCTTGATCCATTCCATCCCGATTGTCCCTCACATTTCAATTTAGATGCTCAAAGTTCGAACGCGACGCTGAACCAGAAGATAGTCGAAGATCACCCGCGTCACCACGATGGCTGTGTAGAGGTTGGCGATGAGGCCTATGGACAGGGTGACGGCAAATCCCTTGATGGGGCCCGTTCCGAACTGGAAAAGCACTGCAGCCGCAATGAGGCTGGTGATGTTTGAATCCAGAATAGTGATCGTAGCCCTGCTGTAACCGGTATCGACGGCGGCCCTGGGGGT
>Ga0233425_10011783_pt1 | contig 10087 bp, 8 predicted proteins | sample Watercolumn_Towu_2_FD_181712 | JGI IMG/M metagenome (GOLD analysis project Ga0233425, IMG submission 181712) | Freshwater microbial communities from Lake Towuti, South Sulawesi, Indonesia - Watercolumn_Towuti2014_140_MG | ecosystem: Environmental > Aquatic > Freshwater > Lake | place: Indonesia... | reverse complement strand
TCACATTCTTGCGAAGCGTCATCGTGAGCATCTTGCCATCTTCCGACCACTTCCACGCTTCGGCAAGATGCGGAACGACTTTCATATCTTTGTCGAGCGTCACGAGCGGATCGTAAATCAACTCGAGCACGCGGAACGATGAGAACGCGGTTTGTTTGTGCGGGTCCAGCCCGGTCATATCCGTCGCGCGCGCGGCGATCAACACGCCGCCGGTTTTCGGCGCGGCGGTCGGCGCGGGCGTAACCGTAACCACTTTTTCGACGACTTTGGTCGCTTCAACTACTTTTTCGACGACCTTCGTTTGTTCGACAACCCGAGTGCGTTCGACGATCTGGGTCTGCACGACCGGCGCGGGCGCGGTTGGCGCGGCGCACGCGATCAACATTATCGCGGCGAGCGCGAGCAGGGAAACGATCAGTGTGATTTTGCGTAACATTCTTTCTCCTCCTGAATACAAGTTGAATCACAAACCGGGCAAAGGTGTACTTGCCTTCCTCCTTTCGATTGTTTTGTCCGCGAATCTTCACGAATTCATTATTATTGGACGCGGATGAACGCAGACACACGCGGATTTAATTTTTTATTCGCGCAGATTCGCGCTATTCGCGGACGAACCGATTTCTTCCACGAGCGGCGCGAGCAATTCCAACTTCCACGGTTCGACACGCGGCGCGACTGAGCACGCGGTACTCAAAATATATCCACCGCCGATTTCGCCGATGCCAATTCGTTCTGTTGCTTCCGCGATCACTTGCGCGCGCGTTTCGTACGCGAGCAGAGCGACCGAATCGAGATTGCCTTTGATGAACAAGTTTGCGCCGACGCGTTTTTTCGCTTCCGCGAGATCAACGTTGCCGAGCGGCGGCGGATCGAGCGTGTCAATTCCTTGCGTCCCGGTTTCCGCCATCAACTCTAGCCGGTCGCCGATGCGTCCGCAGGTGTGCGTGTAAACCGGGACGCTAATTTTTTTCACTGCCGCAGTCACGCGCGATTCGTACGGAATCACAAACTCGCGATACATCGCGGTTGAGATGAGCGAACCACCGGCGAACGCGGATGAAATTAGCACCGCGTCTACGCCGCGCCGCGCTTGCGCGACTGCCCACGCGATTGATATGCCGGTGAGTTGATCGAGGATCGCGTGCGCCTTGCCGGGATCGATCAGCAAACTCGTCAACGCTTGCTCGTAGCCGAACAACTCCATGTAATGCGTAAAAGGCGAGAAGACTTCACCGTGAATCGAAACCGTATCGCCGACTGCGCGCTTGACGAGATCAATCGTGCGGAAAAAATAATCCGGGATGTCGCGCAGGACGCCGCGCAATTCAGCGACGCGCGGAATGTGGTACGTGTTCCAAACGTATCCCGGCAAATCGCTAATCGCGTCGAGGTCGTCCGGGTCAATCATTTCAAAATTCGCGCGCGTCGTTTGATCGTGGTGCGGATTTTCATCGCGCGGGATGAATGTTACGCCGCCATCGCGCCAGGTCAAACATTCGCCTTCGGAATTCGTTTCGATGGACACGACATCGGTCAAAACATTTTCGGGACGACCTGGGATGTTGATGAGAATGCCATCGAAGCGATAACGTTGTTGGAGCGTAACGAGCGCGTCCGCAAATCCTTCGCTCGTGAACCAGATACGATGCGGCGGCAAACCCGCGTTCAAAAAATAATGCCCCAGCGCAAGTTGGCACATCACCGGCACGCGGTCAACCGGCTGGTGGCGCATTGCGCGCGCGACGCGTTCGCGACTGTTCATAAGCCCAGAGGGGAACAGAGGGTTTGAGAAGGCACGCCAGTGTGCTCTCTTTGCCTTCTGCGCCTTTTATGCCTTCTGATGCCCGCTTATCCCTTCTCCTCTCATCCTTTCACCGCGCCGATCCGTAATCCTTGCATAAAGTACTTTTGGAACGCAAAGAAAAAGACGATCATTGGAATCGCGGCGAGCGCGGCGCCAGCCAAGAGCAAGCCATAGTTCGTGCCAAATTCGCCAGTTCGTACGAATGCCAAGCCAACTTGCAAGGTGAACATGTCCGGATTTTGCAATACGATCAAAGGCCAGATGAATGAATTCCAATAACGCTGGAACGCAAAGATCGCCGTGACCGCCAACGCCGGCGTAGTGAGGGGCAAGATGATTTTTGTATAGATCGTCCACTCAGATGCGCCATCCATACGCGCCGCCTCTTCGAGTTCGCCGGGCAGAGTCTGGATGTACTGCTTGAGCAAAAAGATGCCAATCACATCTGCCAAGCCGGGCAGGATGACACCGGCAAATGTATTGACCAGTTTCCACTGTGTGATCATCATATATAACGGCACGAGCGTAACCTGCGGTGGAATCATCAACGCCGCCAGGATCATTGCGAATAAAATATTCGAGCCGGGAAATTTGCGTTTTGCAAACGCATATCCTGCCATCGAGTCGAACACCAGGTGCGCCGCGGTGCTGAACAACGCGATAAAGGTCGTGTTGAAAAACCAAACGTACAAACGCGGCACGCGCCATACTTCATCCGATCCCGGAATTGGAATCTTGCTCACGCCACTGACCTTGAGAATCTCGGCAAAATTATTCAGAGTGGCGTTCATCGGAATAAGGTCGGGCGGCAGTTTGATCGTCGAAGTGGCGGGTGTGAGTGCAGTGTTGAACAACCAGTACATCGGGAAGAGACTCGTGAGCGCGACAAAAATTAGAATGACGTAGATCAAAAACCCGGGCAGGTTCGCCCAGAGACGCGCGAGCGGCGCGGTGTGGATCGTTTTCGCTGGCATGGACATTCTAGTACTCCACATCCGTGCTCAAGAATTTAAATTGGATGAGTGAGCACACGGCAATGATCGCGAACAAAATCAACGCCTCCGCGCTCGCGCGTCCAAAGTTGAAATCGCTAAAGGCGGTTTGGAAAATCAATTGGACGATGGTCGTCGTCGAGTTGATTGGTCCGCCGTTCGTCATAATGTACACGCGCTCGAAAATCTGAAAGCCGGCAATCGTATAAATGACGGTGAGGTACAGCGTCGTCGGTTTCAAAAGTGGAAAAGTGATGTGCAACAATTTCTGCAAAACGTTCGCGCCTTCGACCTCTGCCGCTTCATAATAGTCGCGCGGTACCGAACCCATCGCCGCCGAGTACAACACGACGCCGCTCCCCGGCACAATCAGCACCGTGCTGAGGACAATGCTCCACAACGCAATGTCCGGATTTTGTAACCACAATACTTTGGGCAAACCAACCAAGGTCAATAGATAATTGAAAAAGCCAAAGTCCGGATCGAAAATCCAAATCCACACGAGCGAGATGACGACAATACTAATGACGTTCGGCAAATAAAACGCCGCGCGAAACAACGCTTGAACCGGAGCAACCAGCGGTTGAATCAACGACGCGACAATCATCGAGCTGGTGATCCAAGCGATGACGATGAACACCGCGTAGACGAACGTGTGTTGCATCGAACTCCAGAACAGTTTGCTCGCCCCGAGGTCTTGGAAATTCTTCAAGCCCACCCAGTCTCCGCCGCGCAAATCTACTTTTTGAAAAGCCAGCAAAACGGCTTGGGCGACCGGGTACGCGATGAAAATAAAAAACAAAATCATACTGGGCGCGATGAAAAAATAACTCCACCTGTGCTTGTGCCAAAATTTGCCAACCAATTGGAACAAGGTTGGTTTGGGAGCGAACACCGTGTTCATAGAATCACCTTGGATGACCGCAGACCGCTGGGTTCTTGCCGCGGCCTGCGGTCGGTTGTCTGTGGTCAGTCGTCTACTTGTTCAGCGCGTCGAGCTCTTTCTGATAATCGGGCGCTATGTCGTCCATCGCTTGCTTGGCGGTCTTTTTGCCGAGAATAATTGCCTGCAATGCCGCGCCATAGTTGTTGCCGAGTTCCGCCGGCGTAGCCACGGGCGCTTCATACACGCCAAACTCGACCAACTTGGCGATCACTTCGCGATTGGGCGACGTTGCATAACCGGTATTACTGCGGCGCAACCCTGGTGCTTGTTGCCAGCCGGTAATATCTTTAGCGACCTGACTGCCGGTCAAGTACTTGGCAAATTCATGCGCGGCTTTGAGTTTGTCCTGATCGTCAACTTTGACAACGGTGTACAAACCGAATGCCCCGTTCGTCACCAACTTGCCGGTCGTGCCGGTCGGTGGTGGAATCGCCGCCACCGGGAACTTGTTGTTTTCGAGATCGGGCATGAAACCGGGCGTGCTCATCAACATCGCAATGGTCTTGCGTTCCTTGAACTGCGCGCGCGCGCCAACTTGATCTACCGTGCCAAAATCGGGCGGCGTGCATTTGTGCACCAACGCGAGATCGGCGATCTTTTGCAAAGCGGAAATCCCATTCGGTTGATTCTGCACAAATTTTTTGCCGTCCTCGCTCAGGATGCGTCCGCCGTCAATGTACATCAGCGGATAGTATTCGACCGCGCCCCAGGCAGAGGAAGATTGAAAACCGTACACTTGCGTGCCGTCCGCTTTTTTGTACGTCAACTTTTTGCACGCGTCAACGAACTGATCCCAGGTCCACGGCTTTGCCATCGTCGGCAAATCAACGCCGCGTTCCTTAAAAATGTCCGTGTTCGCAAACGTGCTGATCGCGGTCACCCAGAGGGGCCACGCCCACACTTTGCCGTCAATCGTCGCCACTTGGAAACCGCTCGGATAAAAATCATTTTTGTCGTCATCCGTCAGGAACGGTGTGATTTCAGACAGGACGCCTTGCTTGGCATAGCGCGGCAAGTTCACACTGGTCACGCGAAACAGGTTAATGTCCGTTTTCGCGGCGAGCGCGGCTTCGAGTTTCGTGTCACCTTCCGTCGTCCAGGGAATGCCGACGAGATTGATCTTGATGTTCGGATTGTTCTTTTGGAAAATCTCAATCGCCTTGTCAGTCGTGACTGAGGTGACATCCGTACCGCCCGCCGTATAGCCGCGTTGATAGAATGTGATCGTAACTTGCTTCGGCGCAGGTGCTTTGGTTGGTTCCGCTGGTTTCGGCGCGGTGGTCGGCGCGACAGTCGGCGTCGCGCACGCAACTAGCAACGCGATGGCGATGATTAAGGTAAATAGGGTGAATAGACGTTTCACTTTCTCCTCCTTTGGATTTTTGAAACAGAAATGATTGTCGGAAAATTTTGGTACGTGCTTGAGTATCACCTCCTTCGTGAAGGATGAAGGATGAAGGATGAACGCTTCGCGTGAATTTTTTCATCCTTCATCCTTCATCCTTCATCCTTTTTAGTACAACAAGTATGTTTTCCGCTTCTCATCAAACCGCGCGAGATCAGCATCCCACGCGCGCGTAATTTTTTCGATGGGTTGATTCGCGATGAGCGATTCGCGCACGCGCGCGTCGCCGGTGAGCAGATCGAAATGCGGCGGACGCCCTTCCCAACTCGTTTGCAAAAATTCAAAATGATTCGGCGCGAGCGCGCGACACGTCGCGATGACCTGCAAGCCGGTTGGAATCGCGCGGAACGCGTTGCGGTCGGTGATGTGGAGTTGCGCGCCGAAACATTCGACGCCCGCGTGTTTGCTCGAACACGGCGTGAATGCAATCGGTCGAAAAATCACGCCGACGAGTTTCAACGCGTTGAGCGATTCCGCAAGCGCGTACCCGTCGAGCCAGGGCGCGCCGACAATTTCAAAGGGAAGCGGCGTGCCGCGTCCTTCGGAAAGATTCGTCCCTTCGATGAAACACATTCCTGGGTATGGGATCGTCGTCGCGAAATTTGGAATGCCCGGCGATGGCGTAACCCAGGTCAAGCCGGTTTCATCGAACCACATTTCGCGATCCCAGCCGCGCAATTCGATCACGCGCAAATCCGCGTTGATGTTCAACTCGCGATTGTAGAATCGCGCCAGTTCGCCGAGCGTCATTCCAAACCGAACCGGCAACGCGCCGTGTCCGACGAACGATTGCAAACCTGGGTCGAGGATCGCGCCTTCGATGATTCTGCCGGTGATTGGATTCGGGCGATCCAAAACGATGAGCGGTTTTTGATTTTCCGCGCAGGATTCGAGCGCGAGTCCGAGCGTCGCGGTGTAAGTGTAAAAACGCGCGCCGACATCTTGCAGATCGAAAAGGAGAACGTCAACGTCCGCGAGCATTTCGCGCGTCGGCTTGCGAATCTTACCATAGAGCGAATAGACCGGCAACCCCGTGCGCGCATCGCGCCCGGATTCGACCGCCGTGCCATCCGCCGCGCTCGCGCTGAATCCATGTTCGGGTCCAAACAACGCGACGAGATTCACGCCCGCGTCGCGCAACGCGTCCAGGTTCGAACGCAGATCGCGCGTAACGCCGGTTGGATTCGTAATGAGACCGACGCGTTGATTGCGAAGCAAATCTGATTTTTCGGTGAGTAGAATTTCGAGACCGGTTTGAGTCATTGTTACACCGTGATTCGTAAAATGTAAAACACTTTAGCTCACTACCGACGCGTTCTTTTTCCAAACTCGTTCTAACAACTGGCTCGAGCGCAAGTCTGATGTTCAAGTTCTGCAATTGTTCGCGCCCACTCCCACATTGCGCTGGAGGTATGGCGCGACACATATTCACGAAAAAGGGCAATTGCTTCTGCACGGAGTACACCACCAACAATCTTGGGAACGCGGTAATTGGGAAAATCTTCTTCTTTGCGTTGCCACTGCTGAATCAACGCAACCGCTCCATCACTTGGACATTCGTGTCCATAATAGATTTCGCCCAAAAAGACTGACATGGCCGCGCCCAAACACATCAAGCAAGGTTCGGCGGTTACGAATAATTTGAGATCTCGTCGCTTGCCTGGAAACGGCTTGATTTTATCCGCCGCTTCCAATGCCAACAATTCGGCATGAACAAGAAGACGCCCTTCGGATTTCTCCATTGTATGAGCAGAGGAAATGATTTCGCCTTTCAGCACGACTACTGCACCGATGGGAAGTTCGCCTTTCTCCAATCCTTCTCTTGCAACATGAAGGGCTTGGCGCATGAAGAACTCGACAGCATCGCTCATCAAAAACCTCTCATTACGTTTTCCCCACCGCCCCACGCACCGAACCATTCGCCGTCCGCAATTTTTCGCGCGCTTGATCCGGCGCAACGCGCGCGAGCGCGATCACAATCGCGGTTTTCACTTCGCCATCCGCGCGCGCGAGCAATTGCTCCGCTTCGTCCTCCGCGATGCGCGCCGCCGTCGCGACGATGCGCCGCGCGCGCGCGCGCAATTTCGCGTTCGTCGCTTGCACATCCACCATCAAATTGCCAAACGTTTTGCCGAGCCGGATCATTACGCCGGTGCTGATTTTGTTCAACACCAGTTTTTGCGCGGTGCCGGATTTTAGCCGCGTCGATCCCGCGATCACTTCGGGACCGACGAGCGGCGCGATGTTGATCTGCGCGACATCCTGGATCGGCGCGGGGCGATTACACGCGACCGAGATCGTGAGCGCGCCGCGCGTGTTCGCTTCGATCAGCGCGCTGATCACGTACGGCGTGCGCCCGCTCGCCGCGAGCCCGACAACCGCGTCGCGCTCGTTCACATTCACGCGCGCGAGATCGCGCTTGCCTTGTTCCGCGTCATCTTCCGCGCCTTCGACCGAATGGCGAATTGCGTGATCGCCGCCCGCGATGATCGCGATCACTTGATCGGGGTGCGTACTAAATGTCGGCGGCATTTCGGACGCGTCGAGCACACCAAGCCGTCCCGACGTTCCCGCGCCGATGTAGATCAAGCGACCGCCCGCGCGCATCCGTTCGGCAATCGCGTCCACCGCTTGCGCGATGTGCGGCAGTTCAACCGCGACCGCGTGTGCGACGCGTTGATCTTCGGCATTGATCCGTCGCAACATTTCGAGCGTCGGCAAAGTATCAATCTCCGCGGTTGCCGGATTGTGGGCTTCGGTAAAGCTGGAAGTTGGAAGTTGGAAGTTGGAAGTTGGAAGTGCGCCGGGTGTGATGTTGCCGAGAATAACCGCGTGGCGCGCGCCGGTTGCCGCGGGAACGTTGCCCGCGCGTTGAAACCAGGTCTCGTGCGCGAGAATCGCGAACGCGAGCGCTTCTTTCGCTTCACTCTTGACGCCCAGCTCGTCAATCGCAATCACGCGCGCGGGCGCGAGCAAATCGCGCAACATTTGCATCAACGTTCGATTCAACGCGCCGCCGCCGGAAACGACCACCTCGTCCACGCGCGTCGGCAAAAAATCGCGATACGCGTGCGCGATCGAGCGCGCGGTAAACGCGGTAAATGTCGCGACGATGTCGTGATCGGACAAGCCGCGGGCTTGCGCGCGCTCCCACACCGGCGCGCCGAACTGCGCGCCGAACAATTCGCGCCCGGTTGTTTTCGGCGGAGATTGCTTCAGGTACGGTTCGTCCATCAACTCGCGCAGGAGTTTATCATTCACGCGACCTTGCGCCGCGAGCGCGCCATCGCGATCAAATGTTTGCGCGCCATTCGTTGCGCGCTGCGCCGCGTAGTCAATCAGCATATTGCCGGGACCGGTGTCGAACGCGAAAGGCGTGTGGCGTGTGGCGTGTGGCGGAAGAAAAGTTACGTTGCCAATGCCGCCGATATTTTGCGCGGCGCGCGTCAACGTCGGATGCGCGAACAACAACACATCGAGGTGCGGCACGAGCGGCGCGCCTTGTCCACCCGCCGCCATATCGCGCGTGCGAAAATTGGAAATCGTCGTGATGCCGGTACGCTCCGCGATCACCGCCGGTTCGCCGAGTTGCAACGTGGACGCGTCCTTGCCTGCGGGAATGTGCCACAGTGTTTGACCGTGACTGCCGATGAGATCAACCTGGTGCGGTTGCAATTGCACCAACGCGATCACATCGAGCGCGGCGCGCGCGAACGCTTCGCCGAGTTGAAAATTGAGCGCGCACAAACGATCCACCGTGCCATACGTCGGACGAAAGCACGCGAGAATTTCAGCGCGCAACGCGGGCTCGAAATGCGCGTGATGATGCGCGCGCAGTTTCCATGCGAGCGCGGGCGGCGCGCCGGTAATCTCGACGACGACGGCGTCAATGCCATCCGCCGATGTGCCTGATATCATTCCAACGACGAGCATAATTTAATCCTGGGATTGGAGATTGGAGATTAGAGATTGGAAATTGGAGGTTGCGCGAAGCGTCCAACTTCCAGATTCTAACTTCCAACCTCCAACCTCCAACCTCCAACTTCCAATTTCCGACTTCTAACTTCCAACCCCCAACGTCGAGTGAAATTTGTACCGGTCGCCGCGATAGATCGAGTGAACGTGTTCGATGACGATGCCTTGATCGGTGAACGTGATGCGTTCCATTTTCAACACCGGCGCGGGCAAATCCAAACGCAACAACGCGGCTTGACGCGCGTCGGCGAGACCGGCTTCAATCGTTTGTTCCGCGCGCGTGAGTCGAAAACCGTACTCGCGTTCAAGCACGGCGTACAACGATTCGGTCGCGAAATTATGCTGGAGCAAGTTGGGCACGCGCGCGTGCGGAATGTGGACGGTTTCAATCGCGAGCGGAATTTTGTCGGCGATGCGGAGGCGCGCGAGCAGAACAACTTCGCCACCGCGCAAAATGTTTAACTGTTGCGCGAGCGTATCATCCGCGCGGATGAGTTTGACTCTGAGCACGCGCGATGCAGGACTGCCGCCGCGCGCTTGCACATCTTGAGAAAAACCGGAGAGTGTTTTGAGTTCTTGATCGATCTTGGGCGTGTTCGCGAACGTGCCTTTGCCGATACGACTGTAGATCAAACCATCGCGCGTGAGGTCGAGCAATGCCTGGCGCACGGTCATGCGGCTGACGCGAAAACGCGCGCACAGCTCGCGTTCGGAGGGGAGTTGTTGGTGCGCGCGCAATTTGCCGGCAAGAATGTCGGCACGCAAAGAATCTTTGAGTTGGGCGTACAGGGGCTGGGGGTGGTTACGGTTCAGACGCGTCATTGCGACTCCAAGCGAGTGGTTATAACCGGTATAGACCGGTTATGATTATACGCGATTCGCGGGGCGTGTCAACCAATCGCACAACAACGAATTGAGAATGGAATAAATTCGTTTCTTCCAAAATTCGTTGTTGTGGTTGAGCA
>Ga0233425_10011782_pt1 | contig 10089 bp, 8 predicted proteins | sample Watercolumn_Towu_2_FD_181712 | JGI IMG/M metagenome (GOLD analysis project Ga0233425, IMG submission 181712) | Freshwater microbial communities from Lake Towuti, South Sulawesi, Indonesia - Watercolumn_Towuti2014_140_MG | ecosystem: Environmental > Aquatic > Freshwater > Lake | place: Indonesia... | reverse complement strand
CTTCCCCCTTGGCCATCATCACACCGAGGAACGCGCAGCCGTCCTTGTCGTCGAGCTCGCAGGCCCGCAGGAAGTAGCTCTTGGCCAGGGCGAGGTCCCTGGTGCGCACCTCGCCGTTGTAGCAGGCGGGACCGAGGAAGCGGCATACCTCGATGACTCCCTGGACGCAGGCCTTGTCGAGCACTTCCCATGCCTTTTCCCGGTCTGTCGGGTCATTGCTGGCCCGCAGCATGTCCCCCCACACGGCACACCCTGCCGGGATGCCCTGGTCACAGGCCTTCCGGCCCAGCTCGATGGCCTTTGGCGAATCCTGGGCCAGTCCGTACTTGCCCCGGGCAAACGCTGCGGCGAGGTAGTAGCAGGATTCGGCAAGTCCGGCTTCGCACGAGACCCCCCACAGCTCGAGGCCCCTGCGTTCATCCTTGGGTCCCCCCTTGCCCTGGACCAGCCAGGTGGCGAGCTTGGCGCACTCCACCTGGTGGGCGGGGTCGCAGCTCAGCTCGAGGAGCTTGCGGGCCTCGGGCAGGCGCTCGTCGCCACCGGTCTGCTCGACAATGAGGGCGAGGTATGCGCAGCCGTCGGTGCAGCCGATTTCGCATGCTGCGTGCATCAGGGCGAGGCCCTGTTCGGGGTCGCGGTCGCCCCCCTCTCCGAGCCAGGTGAGGAGGCCGAGGGTGGCGCATCCCTTCTGTTCGCCGGCATCGCAGGCCTTCTGGGCAAAGTGGCGGGCCCTGGACGGGTCCTTCCGACCGCCGCGGTCGGAATGGAGGAGCTTGGCGAGCTCGGCGCAGGCGGACTTGCTGCCTCCGTCGGTGCAGGCCTTCTCGTACAGGACTCGGGCCGCTGCGACATCCGGAGCTACGCCGAGGGGGCGGCCGGACTGCAGGGTTGCAGCCATTTCGCAGCCGACGTACAGGCGGGAGTCGCACAACGAGGTGAAGAGGCGCAGCGCCTCGGGCGGATCTTCCGGTCCGCCGTCACCGGACAGCACCATGAACGCGGCAAGACCGCATTCTTCCTTCATCTCTGCGATGCGGTCGGCAGCGCACGACTTGAGGAGCAGCTCACGGGCCCGTTCGAGGTCCTGTGGTCCGCCGTCTCCCTTCTTGAGCATCTTGCCCAGGAATGCGCAGCCCCACCGCTCTCCGCCTTGGCAGCCGAGCTCGTACCATCGCCGGGCCTTTTCGAGGTCGACTGGTCCGCCGACCCCGTTCTGGCAGTGGACGCCCAGCTCGTAGCAGGCCCTGGCATCGCCGGCTTCGCACTTCGACTGCATGGCGGGGCGTTCCTGCGCCATCGCAGGGGCCGTGAGCGCACCGAACAGGGCCAAGCTCAACGTGATCGCCGCCAGTCGTCCAACCCAGTCATACATGGTGACAACTCTCCACTAGTTGGATGGGCCCCGGCAACTGTGCCTGGGCCGTGACCTGTCCTTACAGTCCTACGCCATCCGTTCCGCGTAGTCGAGCGCGATGTCGACGTAGAGTTGGGCCGCGGCATAGACCTCGTTGAGGTCGATGGATTCGGTGGGGGTGTGGGCTTTCTCGAGGTACCCGGGGCCGAGGAGAATGGGTTTCACCCCGGCGGCCCACAGGATGTTGGCATCGGAGTGGCTGCGGAAGCTGGTGGGGTGGAAGGGGAGCTTGTGCTGGGCGTAGACCTTCTTGAGCGTCTCGACCAGGGGGCCCTTTTCCGGCAGCTTGTAGCCTGCGTGGATGGTGTTGAACTGGATGCCCAGCTCGGAGTTGGGGGCGGCATCCTGCTCGCGGGCAAGAAGCTCTTCGAGCTCGGCGGTGATCTCGCCCATGGGCGCGCCTGCGGGCAGGTGCATGTCGACCCAGGCCTCGCAGAAATCGGGCACTGCGAACCCGGAGCGGGAGCTGGCGAGATCCCGGATGTTGTAGACCGGCTCGTGCGGGCTCTTGTCGAGGTGGGCCGCGTACTTGAGCAGCAGCTTGAGCATGGGGGTGACGGCATTCCGGCCGAGCTTGGCCATGGAAGCGTGGACCCTGCGTCCGCCGGTGGTGAGCTGCATCTCGAGGTATCCGTAGTGGCTCAGACAGGGCTCGAGGTGGGTGGGCTCGCCGACGATGGCCCCGGTGAAGTCGAACTCCCTGACGAGGCGGGAGGCACCGTCCCCCTCCTCCTCTTCGCCGACGACCATAGCCAGGGCCACGGGGAGGTTGGTGTAGCCTGCTTCCCAGAGAGTCATATACGCCTCGATCATCGCGGCGCAACCGCCCTTCATGTCTGAGGTCCCGAGACCGAATGCCTCGTCCTCCTCCTGGCGGAAGTAGTACTGCTCCAGGTCGTAGGCCAGCACGGTATCGACGTGGCCGACGAGCACGAGATCGGCCTTGACGTCATCCGGCTCGACGACGAGATTGTCGCGGTCCTCGTCCACCGACTGGCGCACCGCGGGCAGCCCATGGCGCTTGAGGTAGCCTTGGAGGAACGAGATCAGATCTTCTTCCTTCCCGGTGGGGCTGTAGATGTCCACCATCTTGCGAAGAAGCTGCCGGAGTCGCTGGGGCTGGATTGTCGGGCGTTCCGATGCGGGCATGTCGAACCTCCATTCCGGCACCAGGGCCGGGGGCTATGGCTCCTTGGGGTGCTTGCGCTCGTAGCGGCGCCGGGCATCATCCACGTTCATGGTCAGGAACACGTGCTCCTGCGCATTGTTGAAACCCATCTTGCGGAAGAAGCGCAGGGCCGGGATGTTGTCCATTTCGGTATCGACCATGATGATCCGGGCACCCTTTTCGAGCATCAGCTCGTGGAAGCGCCGGAACAGCCGGGCTGCCACTCCGAACCGCTGGAATCTCGGGTCCACCCCGAGCCAGACGAGGTATCCGTAGGTCCACGACGATCGGTTCTTCTCGATCACCGTGCCCAGCGCGAACCCGGCGAGCTCTTCGTCGACTTCGGCAACGAGGCACGTGTCGGTATCGGTCTGGTAGAGGTTGACCACCTCAAACTCATCCCACGTGCGGTAGAGGTTGGGCACCGACGTGGCGGTGAAGAGCTTCTCGCCGAGGTGAAACACCTTGTGGACGTCATCGAGCTCCATCGGGCGGACATCCACGATGTGCTTCTTGCCTTTGCCGTTGAGCAGTTGCGAGTCGTCGGACGGTTGCATGACGGGACGTTTTCCCCCTGTTGTGTTCAACCCAGCGGGCGATGATAAGCACTCGGGGGTGGGTGTCAAGCAGCGGTTACGGCGCACGGCCCCGGCACGAACCGCTCGGGCCGGCGGGAACAGCTTGTGCTGGATTTCCAGTGCGGGCGGGACTATATGTGTGTTGCGGAAAGGGGGATGCTTCATGCGGCGCCTCCGGTGCCAGCTCATCTCGGTCGGCCTGTTCGTCTGCCTGATCATGACGGTGACGGAGGCCTCCGTGGTGTGTCCATTCCCCGACGAGGACCGTCATCACGCGGATTCGGAATCGGTCCTGGCCGTGTCTCCTGCGACTGTTGGCGACGGTTTCCCCGGCGATGGGAGGAGTCGTACGGCTCGTCCTGCGGTGCGGCATCGCTTCTACGAGGTGCGAGGGGGGATGGTGGCAGGGCGTGTGTCTCGTCTCCGTGTCCGGCTGTCCACCATGGAGTGCCCGGACGACAGGCCGCTGACCCCGACCATCGAGGTCCTGGGCCTTCGTCACCTGTGCATGGGCAACTCCGACTCGGATCCTGCTTCTCCTGCCGTTTGAGCGCGGTTTTCCCGTTTGTTCCGTGTTCGAGGTCGCTGCATTGGCAGCGCAAGGCAAAGAGAGGAGGAGAAGATGAGTCCTGACCTGAAGATGACCATCGTGGTCGTTGCTGTTTTCGTGCTGTTTGCGCTGGTTGCTCCCATCATCGCGATCAAGGGGAAGAAGGGCGGGTCGGACAAGAAGGATCCGGAGCAGAAGTAGCCGCTCCCCGCAAGGGGGACGGGCAACCTTCGTTCCCCGTTCCCCCACCTGTGCGCAACGCTTCCGCGTTTTCGCTTGCCTTTCCCGCCGCACACGCTATATTCCACGCCGTTTCGGCCTCGGTCGGGTGCTCGACACCCGCCGGCCGCTTTGCCAACGTAGCTCAGTCGGTAGAGCAGCTGATTCGTAATCAGCAGGTCCGGGGTTCAAATCCCCGCGTTGGCTCCAATGTTCATGCGGCATTTCGGTCACCAGCCGGTGATCGCGGAGTGGCCGCTCTCCCCACCTCCAGCGGGGGGGGCGGGTCGTCGCTATCCTCGCTGAAGGCCATCGCAGCAAGCGTCTGGTCCAGGTCGTTGATGGTCCGCCCCATCGCATCGGTCAGCAGCAAAGCGGATTGTGCGCGGGCCGGGGGACGTGTAGTATCGTTGAGGACGAAGACGACATTGACGGAGGCGATCATGGCACGCCGACTCTACATCCTGGGAGGACTTGCTCTGGTGCTGTTGCTCGTCGTAGTGGCACTGACGATGACCGATCGCTACCGTGGGCCGGGCGGGGCCGCGGTGGGGGAGGCCGGAGGCTGCGGGGCCGAGGGGTTCGAGGGGGATGTGGCGGACGATGACGTCACGACCGTGATGCAGGGGCTGACCCAGGCCGGGGGGCAGGCCGCAAGCCAGGAACCCGGCTTTGCGGAAGCTCTGCTCAAGTACAAGCCCGTGATGACCTGGAAGCTGTCGAACACGCTCTGCCAGGGGACGGTGGCCTTGTCCGGGGTGGCGCAGATGGAGGTTTCGCGCGGCAAGCACAAGTACCGCAGGCTGGGGTTGTGGGGAGGGGGGAAGCTGGCGGTCATCGGGAAGCCGGAGCTGCCCTACGTCCCGCTGCTCTTCGCCGTTCCTCCCGACGCGAAGACCGGGAAGCCGGTGAAGTGGACCGTGCAGGTGTCGCTTGCCAAGGACACGACGACGCAGGACGTGCTGGTCCTCCCGGCGCAGCCGGACACACCCGATGAGGAGCAGGAGTACGAGGATCCCCCGTTTGCCGTGGACGAGGCCTTCTACAAGACGACGGCGTTGTATCCGCAGGTCGCATACGACACGGCAGCGTTCAGGGCAGGCAATCTCGATCTGCTTCAGGTCAGGGTCTATCCGGTGAGGTACCGGCCGGGTTCCCGGCAACTCGTGGTGGCGGGGCAGACCTCGGTGACGGTCTCCTTCGGCGGGGTTCCGGGCAAGCCGGTCGCAATCGGCGACTACGCCGGCGTCGGGAGGCCTGGAGATGCCATACTGGCGGGCCTGCTGGTCAACGGCAGCCTGGTGCAGCTGGCAGGGCAGAAGGACTTCCCCAAGTTCAAGGCACCGGCCCCGGGGGCAGCGATCCCGTCGGACGAGGCGTACTCGCTGCTCATCCTGACCAGGACGGACCTGTCCTCCGAGGCGGTAAGGCTCGCACACTGGCGCCAGGAGCACGACGGCCTGCGAGTGAAGGTGGCGGTGCTTTCACCGACGTGCGCCACGCCGGAGTGCGTGCGCGACTACATCCTGGCCCAGGACCTGGCCAACCGGTACAAGTGGCCCTATCCGCCGGTGGGCCTTGCCTACCTGCAAGACATCCTGCTGTTCGGCGACGTCGAGGCCATCCCGGTTTTTCCCGGGATGAACGCGGAGTTCGCTGCCAACCCAGAAGTTGGGCAGACAGTTGAGGCGATGGGCACCGACCTGCCGTACTCCGCCATCCGCGGAACGGACGACATACCCGACGTGGGCATCGGGCGCATTTCCGTGGATTCGCTCGAGGAAGCGGCCGCTGTGGTGGACAAGATCATCGCGTACGACGGCCTTCCCGGATGGGACATGCCCCACAAGGCCGCCGTCTACGCCCACTTCGAGGACGAGGTGACCCTGCAGGCCCAGTACGACGACGTCATGATCCACTTCACCGAGGGCAGCGACTACGTGGCCGGGAGCGACACCCACTTCCTTTCCCAGGTGGAGCCGGGGCAGTTCATCCAGACGGGCGACGCGGACGAGGAGGATTTCGGGTACGAAGTGGCAAGCGTGGTGAGCGACACGGAGCTTCACCTCGTGACTGAGCGGTGGTGTCCTACGAGTTGGCACGACGGGCTGAGGGTCAGCTATCAGGACAGCAGGGAGGACAAACCGTTTGTGGAGCAGACCGAGCGGATCTACTCGTTCCTGACGGGGAAAGGGGTGGAGGTGCGCTGGGGCTACACGAGGACGAATGGCCCGCAGCCCGCGCGCATGGCGGACGGTCGCGCGCTGCCGATTCGACTTCTGGACTATGGGTGGAACGCGAATGCGGCGCTCGTAAGGGGCAACTGGAACCAGGGGGTGGATGGGCTCGTGGTGCATCGGGACCACGCCAACACGGATGGCTGGGGCCACCCGACGTTCTTCTCCGGCGACGTGGTGAACACTGCCGTCGCCGAGAAAGGGAGATACCCGGTGGTGTTCAGCATCAACTGCCTGTCGGGGCGTTTCAACGGGGAGCTGAGGTTGCGACGCGGGTCCACGGGCAGCATCGCCGAGACATGGGAGTTTCCGGATGCTCCCGAGTCGTTCTGTGAGCAGGCGCTGATGGACGCCGACGGCGGGGCCGTCGCGATCATCGGTGCCTCGCAGGTCAGCTACTCGGAGACGAACAACCTGCTCACGGACAGCCTGATGAAGGCCCTCTACCCGGACTACGCGTCCCCCGCGATCTCCGTCTTCTCCTCCGGAACGTCAGTCGAGACGCTGGGCCAGGCGATGCTGATCGCCAGGATCCACATCGCCCTGATGCACCACGACCCGGTGGTGGCGTTGTATTACCTCCAGATGTACAACCTGTTCGGCGATCCGACCATGGTCGTGCGTCTTCCCGAGGCGTCCGGCGGCCTGCCGATGGGGGCGAACTGAACATGGTCGTCTCGTCCGCCGATCATGTTTGACAATCGGATGGGAATGTTCCACGCAAGTCACTTCGAGGTAACCCCCGAGTCCCCGTCGTCGCCGTCCACCAGCCCCTGAACCGTTGCCTGCACTCGGGCAAGCGCTGCGTTGAGCTGCGCGTCGCCGGACGCACGTCTTGCCGGGCCTGCCAAGGTGTCGGGTGCCTCGGGCAAGTTGCGCGGCCCGAAAAGCTCGTCGGGTGGAATGGGAGGACCGATGCGCAGGCGAACCGTCCAGGGAATGCAGGCCAGGAAGACCGGCGGAGAGCCGAGCCACAGCCAGATGACGGCAGCGGTCGCAGGCCAGGGGAAGGGAAGGAAAAGGGCCAGGAGGGCGGCCACGACGACACCCAGCAGCGACAGTCCCCAGCGCTTGATTCCCAGCAGGCGCGGCGTGACCAGGAGCGTGGCCAGAAGCTTCGAGCGCAGCAGGATCGGTGCCGTCAGGTAGCCGTCCCGGATTCCCATGGGAATGATCGGCACGCGGGCATCACGGGCCAGGCGCAGGAAGCCGGTGCGGCCGCCGAAATCAACCCGGTTGCCCTGCCAGAACGGCTTGAGAGACTCGTGGTCGCCACCGGGGAACACGATGACCGGAACACCCGCTGCGAGAGCCTCGCACCCGGCCTCATAGGTCGATGGGATGGCCCCCATGCTGTGGACCAGAGTGCGCAGGCCGGGCGTGCGGAAGTCCATCGGGTGGACGAACGCGGCCAGCGGGCGGGCGGGTCCCACGCGCTCGAGATAGAGGGTGACAAACGAGCCGAGCTCCGCCATCCCGACGCCTGCGGAGTGGTTGGCGACGAGCAGGTAAGGGCCTGATGCAGGGAGGTGCTCGAGGCCCCTCAGCGTGGGGCGATGGCAGAGGCGGACGAGGGGCGCAACGTAGCAACCGAACCCACGCACGAACGCAGGCGTTGGCCGCCCCATGTTCGGGACATGGACCCGGTCATTCCAATGGCTTCTGCCAAGCACGGGCACGTGCTCACCGTCCGGGCGAAGCGAAGAAGCCGAGCTTCTTTTCGAACGCGTCACGCAGGATCGCGTCGGAGGCCAGGAGCGCTGCCTGGTCCACGTGTTTCGCCAGCATGTGTTGGACGTTCCCGACCTCGCTCGGGTCGATTCCGAAGATGGCCTCGGACAGGGCGAAGGCGACCTTGTAGGCCACGGACTCCGGGACATTGGCCATGCGGGGGCCGACTTCCAGCAGTACCCAGCGCAGCCAGTCCGCAGGGGCCGGGAAGACGTGCGGGAGGACGATGCGCAGCCACTTGGGCAGTGTTTCCCAGGTGTGGGCAGCTGCCTTGAGCTGGATCTTCGCCGCGGAGCGGGCGCGTTGCTTCAGGAGGGCCACGAGGAGCTCACGGTCGAGCCCGACGGTCACCGCCTTCTCGAGCCAGGGCTCCACTTCGCCGGCCGCGTTGAGCTCGTGCGCCAGGCTGAACAGGACATGGAGCAGCTCGGGGGATACGTGTTTCTGGGCAGCGACGTAGCCGGCGAGGACGGCCGCTCCCTTGGGGTAGTCGCGCAGGATCGGGACGAGCGAAGCGATCTCCTTCGTTCTCTCCTGGGGGTCGGGCAGGACTTCGCCAAGCATGGCCAGCAGGAGCGACAGAGGCTCGTGGTAGGCCGATGTGTTGAAGATCACCGGGTCAGAGAAGAACAGGGCGCAGCGGGGCTGGTCCATGCGCTCCGGACCATCCCCCTCTCGCAGGGGCTTTGCTTTGCCGCGGCAGCGGAGCGCCTGGGAAATCACGGCATCGAGGGTGCGGGCATCGATTCCGGTCCAGGCGAGTGCCTCGTGGGCTGCTGCGATGCTGGAGCGCCAATGCTCGGCCACGTCGTCGCACTCCGACGTGTACCCTGCCCGACGGATGACTACCGTCGGCTCGGTGAGCATCTTGCGGAGCAGGTCTCCTTCGGTGGCATCCAGGGGGAGCTGCTGCTCCCGGGGCCCATCCACCAGCACCGCCGGCACCAGGTCGTTGCCGATGCCCAGCTTCCCGTCTTCCCAGGTCAGGAGGGTAGGGCCGGAGTATGAGAACCGGGCGCAGACGTGGTGCATGGCATCGTTGGCCACGAGCAGCCCTTGCGTCATGGGCTCTAGCACCTGCACCGGAAGCTCTTCCCGCATCCCGGTCCAGTCGATTTCGAGCTGGAAGAAGACGTGCCAGATGGCTCCCCCCATGTGGCCGGCACCCGCACCGGTCATGCGGCGCAGTGCCTGAGTGAGCAGCTCTCCGTTCACGATTGCGAGGTGCATGGCTCTCCTCCTCGATGGTCCAACTCATCGGGGACTTGCAGAGGCAACTCCCGTCAAAGCAGGAACAGGGCGGCAACCCCGGTTGCAACAGCCAGGACCGAGAAGTTGTCGTCCAGGCGATCACTGAGCAGCTCTGTGGCAGCCGATGCCGCCGCGACCGCACCGGATGCGGCCGCAATGCCCCAGGGGCCGAGGCTCGACCGGAGCGTGAGCACCACTGCTGAGCTGACCAGAGCGACTCCGAAGAAGGCCAGGGTGCCCAGCACGCTCTTGGATTTCCACAGCTTCCGCTTTCCGAACCGCATGCCCACGATGGACGCGGCCGGGTCGGCAAAGGCGAGCACGAGCAGACCCGTCTCGACGGCCGCCATGGGGGCCAGAATGCACATGGCCGTGAGGGTCAGGCAGTAGGAGCTGGCGCTGTTCATGCGGCCCATCTCCCGGGGGCGGATGGTTTGCCTGAAGACGGGCAGCGACACGAGCCGTCGGTTCACCGCAGGAAGAAAGGCCCGCGTGACCTCGGCCGCAATCACGAGGGCCGACAGCACCCCCAGTACGACCATGGTCGACGTCCAGTCCAGGACCAGCTCGTACAGGGCGACCGAGACCACCCCCATGGCCACGTGGAACACGTTGCGCGAGTAGTTCACCGGCTTGAGGTGGGGAAGCGACAGCTTCAGGCTGCGGGAAGCGAGGTGTGCACGGCGCATGGCCCGCACCATGTCCTCGTAGCCCCAGGACAGCCGGTCGCACCACTCCCTGGCTGTGGCCTTTCGGGACGACTCGGCAAGATCCGATGCCAGCGTGCAGAGGTTAGTTGCCATGCCCTCGAGCGAGCGGCTCAGACTCTCGTGGCGGAGGGTTGCGTTCTTTCGGGCCGAGGCCATCGTTCGGCCCATGACCTCCCAGTGCCGGACCGCAGCGACGCGGGCAGCGGCCACTCGCTCCGCAAGCTCCCGCCC
>Ga0233425_10011781_pt1 | contig 10090 bp, 6 predicted proteins | sample Watercolumn_Towu_2_FD_181712 | JGI IMG/M metagenome (GOLD analysis project Ga0233425, IMG submission 181712) | Freshwater microbial communities from Lake Towuti, South Sulawesi, Indonesia - Watercolumn_Towuti2014_140_MG | ecosystem: Environmental > Aquatic > Freshwater > Lake | place: Indonesia... | reverse complement strand
TCTTCTTCTTGTACATCATCTTTTTTATCATCAACTTCGTGATCCAACTCGTGACCGGCCAACTTACGCCGGCTGCGACTTGAGAGCCGAGTTCAGGCGGGCCATTCCGTCCGCCGTCCTAAGCCACTCGCTGAGACGCCGCAGGCCCTCATCAACGGTCACGCGCGGGGCGTAGCCCAGATCGCGACGGGCGGCGGCGATGTTGAACCAATGCGCGGTTGAAAGCTCGCGGACCAGGAACCGCGTGAAGCGGGGCTCCGTCTCCAGACGGGCCAGCCAGTGGACGGCCTCCAGGGTCGCCCCGACGGCCAGCGCCGCCCAGCGAGGGACACTGCGCGTCACCGGCGGGAGGCCGGCGGCAGCGAGGATGCCGTTGACGAGTTCCCAAACGCCGCGCGGCTCGCCCTGGCTGATGAAGTAGGCTCGGCCGGCGATGGGCGAGCCGGGACGCAGCCGGTCACAGGCGAGCATGTGGGCGTCGGCGGCGTCATCAACGTACGTGCTGTCCACTTTCTTGTCGACGGGGCCGATGCGGCGGAGCGTCTTCGCCCTGGCGATGATCCGGGGGAGGAGCTGCGTGTCACCGGGCCCCCAGATCAAATGCGGGCGGATGGAGACGGTCGCGAGAGCGGGCGAATTGGCGGCGAGGACGCTCTGCTCCGCCATCGCCTTGCTCTGTGGATAGTAGGCTTCGTAGTGCCTCGGGTAGGGGACGGATTCGTCAACGCCCTCCATATCGCTGCCGTCGAAGACCACGCTCGCGGAACTGGTGAAGATCAACCGGCCGATGCCGTGGGCGCGGCACCCGGCGAGGACGGTTTCGGTGCCGACGACGTTGGGGCCGTGATAAAGCATGTAGGGTCGGGCGATGCCGGGGCGACCGGCAACGTGAAAGACCGTATCGCAACCCTTACAGGCGGCGGCGACGGCGGAGGCGTCTTGAACGTCGCCGCGGAGGACTTCCGCGCCTTGGGCGGCCATATCGGGGTACTCGCCACGGGCGAAGATGCGCACGGAATCACCGCGAGCCAACAGTCGTTGGACGATGGCCCGTCCGAGGAAACCGCCGCCGCCGGTGACGAGTGCTTTCATTGAATTCGCGATGTCCTCTTCAAACGCACTCCGAGTAGAGCCGAGGAGTCGTTTGGTGCGTGTGGCACAGACTAATAGCCTGTGCCGAACCTGCTATTAGCCGGTTCCCCACAAGAGCTCAACCCGCATCGTTGGCTCATACTGCGACCCTACCCAGCATTCGGGCAACACCGGCTTCCGTAGCGTCGGCCCCCCGTGGCCGACGAGAACGGGAGTCGACGCCCACTGGCGATTCTCGTCGGCCACGGGGGGCCGACGCTACGTTGGAGGCCGGCCTCGCTCCTCCGCCCAGATCGCCAGCTTCTCACGGAATATCTTGGCGTTGTGCCGGATGTCAACCGGGAAGGCCGGATGGAAGAGCACTGTCTCGATCCGGCGGGTCAATTCGTTCGCCCGAGCGAGGTTGAGCAACTCCTTCCGTAACTGCGCTTGATCCAGATTCGCCCGGTCCTTCTCCAACTCAATGCAGATCACCGGCGTCTGCCGCGGCGGCCGACCGACGCCGACGAGGGCGGAGCGGAAGACCGCCGGATGCTGGTTGAAGATCGCCTCGCAAGGGATGGTGAAGAGCGTGCCTTGCTCGGTGATTACCCGGTGGGCTTTGCGACCGCAGAACCAGAGCCTGCCACGGTCGTCGAAACGCCCGACATCCCCCATGCGATGCCAGAAACCGCCGCCGTCGGGGATCTTGGCGAGGGTGGTCGCTCGCGCGTCGCCGTGGTATTCGCGGGAGGCGGTCGGGCCCTTGACCACGATCTCGCCGATTTGGCCGGCGGGAAGCGCCAGATCGTCGGACCATTTCGCTATCGGCTCGTCGGTGACGGCGATGACGCGGACTTGCACGCCGCCGATGGGCCGGCCGACGCAGGCCCCGCCGCCTTGCCGCGTCTCGTGCCGGGTCTCGGAGAGGATTTCGCGGCTGCCGATGGAGGCGACGGGCAGGGCTTCCGTCGCGCCGTAGGGCGTGTGAATCTCGGCCGAGCCTTCGAGCATCGTGCTGAAGCGTTCCAGGACCGGCGGCGAGGCGGGAGCGCCGGCGGAGACGACTCGCCGCAGTGACGGCAGTTTGACACCATTCGCCGCCCCGTAGCGACCGACGCGGTTGAGCAACGCCGGCGAACCGAACATGTTGGTCACGTTCCAATCGCGGACGGCGTCGATGATCTTTGTCGGGTCGACCTCGGCCGGCCGCGTCGGGTCCATTTCCGGGATCACCGCCGTCATGCCCCAGGCGGGATCGAATAGAGCGAAGAGCGGGAAGGTCGGCAGGTCGATCTCGCCGGGCTCGATGCCGAAGAGGTCCCGCAAGGCCCGGACCTGGCCGTCGAACATGCCGTGGGTGTAGCAGACCCCCTTGGGCGGGCCGGTGCTGCCGGTGGTGAAGATGATGGCGGCGAGATCGTCCGGGCCGGTCGGGGCCATTTCGTAGGGCCCGCCGTCGGCGGAGCGGAGGTCGGCGAGGGTCGAGCCGCCCCAGGACCAGCGGCGGCCGACGGTGACCAGTGTGCGAACGCCGGGGAAGGCCGCGCGGTGCAGGAGACGAAACGCGTGGGCGAGGGGCACGCCGATGAAGGCCTCGGCGGTGACACCGCCAAGGCACTCGGCCATGCGCTCCCGCCCCATGCCCGGATCGATCAGCACGACGACCGCGCCCACCTTGAACAGCGCAAAGACCAGGGCGAAGAGCTCCGGCCGCGGGGGGACCATGAGGATCGTCTTCGCGCCGCGACGGATGCCTAGGCGACTGAGGCCGTGGGCGATGCGGTCGGCCTCGTCGTTGAGCTGGCGGAAGGTCCATTGCGAGTAGGCAGCCCGGCCGGCGACGTCGCGGCGGATCTTCCACGCGAGCGCGGGGCGGTCCGGCGCGCGAGCGGCCATCGCAGGCAGGTAAGCGGCGACATTGACGGACGGACGAGGCTCGCCGGGGCCGTTCGATGGCAAGGGCGGAGGTTGCGGATTGCGGATTGCGGATTGCGGATTGTCCGTCGCGGAGCTGGTCCGTTGCAGGAAGTCGCGGACGAGCGGGATGATGCGGTCGGCGGCGTCTTCGACGACGTAGTGGCCGGCGTCGGGGAAGGCGTGGACCTCGGCGGCGGGGAAGCGCCGCCGCCACTCGGCGAGGAAGTGGTGATCGAAGACCCAGTCGCGCTCGCCCCAGCAGATCAGCGTCGGGCGGTCGGCGAACTCCTGGGAGTGCCGGTCAAGCTCCTGGGCGAGGGCGTAACTGCGATCGGACGGGAGCAGCGGGGCGTCCTGCACGAACCGAAGCACCGCAAGGCGGTTCGACCAGGAGTTGTACGGAGCGGTCAGGCCGCGACGAATCACCCGCGGCAACCGCTTGGCCGTGGCGGCGAACGTCGCGCCCCAACTGAACGCGCTCAGACCCTGGACGAAGAGCGCGGAGAGCCAGCTCCGACGGTGGACGATCCACAGCGGCCAGGGCATGTGCTTGCCGGGCGGCTTGAGGAACGCGGCGGTGTTGAGCGCGATGATCCGGGCGATCCGGTTCGGCCGACGAAGGGCGGCACCCATGCCGATCATCCCGCCCCAGTCGTGCATGAGCAGCGTGACGCCGGAGTCGAGACCGAGATGGTCCATCAAGGCTTCGAGATCATCGACTCGGCGTTCGAGCGTGTATTCGTATCGCGAGTCGTCGGGCCGGTCGGAGAGCCCGCAGCCGATGTGATCGGGGACGATGCAGCGATGGTCGCCGCGCAAGGCGAGGACCAATTCACGGAAGTAGAAGGACCAAGTGGGATTGCCGTGGACCATTACGATGGGCCGGCCGCGGCCTTCATCGAGATAGTGGTAGCGGATCCCGCCGCGGTCGAGGAAGCGGCTCTCAAAGGGATAGAGCGGTTTGGCTGGTCCGAGATCAATCGGTTGCACGGATGTGCTAATAACGGGGGGCGGAAGTCGGGTCAACTCCTATGGCTGGCCGCGGCCGGAAGGCCGCCGGTGATGGCACGGCGGTTGCCCTGAGGCGGGCCTAGCATCCTTACGTTGAGGACGCGAAGAGACTATTATCTCTCAGACATGCCTGGAACTCGGACCCGGGCGGAGGGCATCGCGGAAATGGGCTGGTCTTTCGACGGAGTGATGAACGCCGCCCGACGATGCCGATGAGGAACTTTCCACGCCGCCTGCGACAGGCGCGTCAGTTTGCCGCCGCGTGGTCCGAAACATCCCAAGCGTTACCGTGAGGAGTTGAATGAACCTCGAAACTTTCGGCGTTTGTGCGTTAATTGTGCTTGCTCGAATCGGCGACGTGTCCCTGGGCACGGTCCGAACCATCTGCGTGGTCAACGGGCGCCGGGGGATATCCTGGATACTCGGCTTCTTCGAGATCCTCATCTGGATCGTCGTGGTGTCCAAGGTCATCAACAACCTAAGCCACCCCGCGTACGCCATCGCCTATGCACTCGGTTTCGCCACCGGAAACTACGTCGGCATCACCATCGAGAAGTATCTGGCCTTCGGCGAGCAGGTCGTCCGCGTCTTCACGCGCCGCGGGGCCGAACTTGCCGGGCAGCTTCGCACCGCCGGCTTCGGCGTGACGCAGTTCCCAGGCGAGGGCCGCGACGGGCCGGTCGACCTCCTTTTCATCCAGACGCCTCGCAAGGCCGCGATCAAGGCGGCGCAGCAGGCCAAGAAGATCGACGAGGATTGCGTTATCGTGGTGGACGACGTCCGCTCGGCGTCGGACGCGTACATAAGGTCCGCGCTGACCTCATCCGGCTGGCCGGGCATGCTGAAGAGGAAGTAGCGTGGCAGGGACTTCTGTTGCTTCGCCAAGCTCGTTTTTGAGTCACCGCATCTTGGCAAAGCCGCGAGGACTCAGTGCCATAGGCACGATATGAAAATAGCCCAGCGATTCATCGCTGGGAGGTGGGATGCCCAGCGGGGACGCGTCCGCGGCGGGGCGCCTGCCAGGCCCATAGCGGCGGGTCATTCACGCCCGCGGTGGCAAGCCATTCACGCCCACGGCGGCGTGCTGGTCACGGGCTGCCTACCCACGAATCACCCAACGGGCCATGTCGATGATCTTCGGCGGCTTGCCTTGGAGGAGCAGGCCGATGCGGAAGATGCGGCCGGCGGCCCAGACGCAGATCAGCGTGGTGAGCAGCGTGCCGGCGACGCCGACGAGCGGCTGCCAGGCGGGAACGCCCGGCGGGATGGCCATTCGCAGGACCATCAGCATCGGGGTGCAAGGAGGAAACAGCGAGAGCGAAACGGCCAACGGGCTGTTGGGATGCTGCAAGATGACGGACATGAAGAACATCGGGATGCACAGGATCAGCCAGACCGGCATCATCAGGTTCTGGGCCTCCTTGATGTCGTTGCAGCAGGCCCCCAAGGCCAGGAATATCGAGCCGAACATGAGGATGCACATGGCCTGATAGACGATGAACCACGCCAAGAGGTGCGGCGGGATGACGTCGGCATAGCCGTAGTGCCGCAGGACGATGTAGCCGCCCGTGAGATAGAAGGCCACCAGCGTGACGGAGACGCCGACGTAGCCGAGCAGCTTGCCGAACATCAGCTCGAACGGCCGCACGGAGCCGAGCAGCACCTCGGCGATCCGCTGCATCTTCTCCTCCAGGACGCTGTTGAGTAGCGGCCCGGCGGTGATCGACAGCGACATGAACATCAGCATCAACATGGCGATGGGCACGAGGAAGGTGACAACCTGATCGACCTGCTCCGCCGCCTTGATCTCGCCGGAGGCCTGCCGCTCCAGGAGGCCGAGGTTCTCTACGGAGACCGGCGTCATGGCCTGCTGGACAACCTTGCGGTCGATGCCGGCGGTCGCCAGGCGAACGGAGATCACCCGATCATTGATGATGCCGCTGAGCCAGCGACGAACGTATTCGTAGGTCGGCTGGTTGGAATGATACTGGATGGTCGCGCTGGCCGCTCCGGCTGCGCCGCCGTTGAGCAGGTTCGGGCTGGTGACAATGAAGGCGAACAACTCGCCCTTGCGGACGCGGTCGGAGAGCTTCAAGAGCTGATCGTCGACCTTGTCGGGGATGACGGCCACCTCTTCGAGGACGTACTTGGGCTGCATCTGGCGGCCGCTCGAGTCGTAGATCTCGTCCGTATTGCGCTTTTCGACGGCCTCCCGGAGCGTGTCGAACATCTTGCCCGTGCGGTCCAGCACGGCGATCCGCTTGTCGCCCATCTCCACCCGCCCCTCGGAGAGAGCCTGCACGGCGATGCCGCCGGTCATCAGCACGGGCATCAGTATGATGGCGATGATGAACGTCTTGGTGCGGATGGTGGCCTTGTACTCTCGCTTGGCGATGATCAGCAGTTTACGCATGGCCGGCCTCCTGTTCCTGCGGTCGGGCGATGCGGACGAAGATGTCGTGCAGCGACGGGGCGGCGATCTCGAAATGCTCCACGCGGGTTATGCTCACCAGTTGCCGCAGGATGCCCTGCGGATCGGCGCCGGGGTGCATGCGCAACTCCTGGAAGCGGCCGAAGTCATTGACCTTCTCGACACCCGGCAACTTCATGAAATCGACGCCGCCGTTCGCCAGGCGGACGCGAATGGTGTCTGCGCCGTACTTGCTCTGGATTGCCTCGAGCGTGCCATCGAGGACTTTGTGCCCCTTGAAGATCATGAAGATGAAGTCGCACATCTTCTCGGCGACGTCCATGTCGTGGGTGGAGAAGATGACCGTCGTGCCGGTCCGTTTCATGGCCACAACGGCGTCCTTGATGACCTCCTGGTTGACGGGGTCCAGCCCGGAGAAGGGCTCGTCGAGCAGGAGGAGCCGCGGCTTGTGCAGGACGGTGGCGATGAACTGCAGCTTCTGCGACATGCCCTTGGAGAGGGCCTCGACGGTCTTCCGCTTATAGGCGGCGAGGTCGAGGCGTTCCAGCCATTCGTCGATGTCGCGCTGGCAGTCGCGCGTGCCCTTCAGCTCGGCGTAGAAGCGGAGGACCTCGTTGACCTGCATCTTGCGATAGAGGCCGCGTTCCTCCGGCAAGTAGCCGACGCGATCGGAGGCGGCTTCGCCCTCGGTGGCGTTTTCGCCGAGGACGCGGATGTCGCCCTGATCGGGGTGCATGATGCGCATGATCATGCGCAGCGTGGTGGTCTTGCCCGAACCGTTCGGCCCGATGAAGCCGTATACCGAGCCGGTCGGCACGGCCAGCGAGAGGCCGTCGACCGCCACGGTCGAGCCAAAGGTCTTCCTCACTCCCTCGATTTCGACTGCGTGCATAACTTGATCCAAGTGCAACGGGCTCGGCTGGGATCCGAGCCGGAAGCGCAAGCGCCCGGCCCGATGAGCGAGAAACGCCGACAATGGCGGCGACCGCTCGACAGAGGGCCCGTCGCTCGCGCTCCGGGCTCGGATGCGAACTCGCCGGTTACTTCACCGCCGACTCGTCCATGCCCAGTGTTCTCATCAGGAAGGCCCACTGGTCGGCCTGCTCCTCGATGGTCATCCAGGTCGGCTTGCCCGCGCCGTGGCCGGCTCGGGTCTCGACGCGGATTAGGATGGGGGCGTCGCCTGCCTGGGCGGCCTGCATGGCCGCGGCGAACTTGAAGCTGTGCAGCGGCACGACACGGTCGTCGTGATCGGCCGTCGTGATCATGGTTGGCGGATACTTCGTGCCCGCCTTGATGTTGTGCAGCGGGCTGTAGGCGCGGAGCACTTTGAAGCCCTCGGGCGTGTCCACATCGCCGTAATCAGAGACCCACTCCCAGCCGCAGGTGAATCGCTTGAAGCGGAGCATGTCCATCACGCCGACGGCGGGCAGGGCGGCGCCGAACAGATCGGGCCGCTGAGTGATGCAGGCGCCGACGAGCAGGCCGCCGTTACTGCCGCCGAGGATGGCGAGCTTCTCCTGGCGGGTGTACTTGTTGGCGATCAGCCACTCGGCGGCGGCGATGAAGTCGTCAAAGCAGTTCTGCTTGTTGGCCAGACGGCCGGCTTCATGCCAGGCCTTGCCGTACTCGCCTCCACCGCGGAGGTTGGCCATCGCGTACACGCCGCCCATCTCCATCCAGACCGCTCGGCTGATCGAGAAGCTCGGAGTCAGCGAGATGTCGAATCCGCCGTAGCCGTACAGCAAAACAGGGTTGTTGCCGTCCAGCTTCAGGCCCTTCTTGGACACGATGAACATCGGGATCTTCGTGCCGTCCTTGCTGTTGTAGAACACCTGCTTGGTTTCGTACGCGTCGGGATTGAAGTCCACCTTGGGGCGTTTGAAGATGGTGCTCTCGCCGCTGACCATGTCGTACCGATAGATCGTCGTCGGGTAGCTGAAGCTGGTGAAGGAGTAGAAGGTCTCGGTCTCCTTGCGCTTGCCGCCGAAGCCGCCGGCGGTGCCGATCGCCGGGAACTTCACCTCGCGGAGGAACTTGCCGTCGAGATCGTGAAGCTTGACCTGCGTATAGGCGTCCTTGAGGTAGGAGCAGATGAACTTGTCGTTCACCACGCCGGCGCCTTCCAGGGTCTCCGCCGCCTCGGGGATGATCTCCTTCCAATTGGCCTTGTCCGGCTTACGGGTGTCGATCGCGATGATCCGCCGCTTGGGCGCTCCGTTGTCCGTCTGGAACCAGAAGACCGGACCGTCGTTGCCGACGAAGCTGTATTGCGCGTCCCACTCGGCCAGCAGGTCCACCACATTCGAAGCGGGGGTCTGCAGGTCTCGATAGGCGATGCGATTCTCCCTTGCCGTGCCCTTGTAGATAACGATGATGAGGTAGCGGCCGTCCTCGGTCACGTGGCCGAGGAACCCCCACTCTTTCTCGTCCTGCCGATGGTACACGAGATCGTCCTGCGACTGCGGCGTGCCCAGGCGGTGATAATAGAGCTTGTGCCAGTAGTTCAGGCCCTTGAGCTCCTCTCCAGCCTTCGGTTCGTCATAGCGGCTATAGAAGAAGCCCCTGCCGTCCTTGGTCCAGGAGGCCCCGGAGAACTTCACCCACTTCAGCTCGTCAGGCAGGTCCTTGCCGGTCTCCACCTCGCGGACCTTGTACACCTCCCAATCGGAGCCGGCCTGCGAGACGCCGTAGGCGGCGTGCTTGCCGTCCTCGCTGATCACCAGGCCGCTCAGGGCCACGGTACCGTCCTTGGAAAACTTGTTGGGGTCGAGCAGGATGGTCGCTTCGCCGTCCAACGCCTTGGCCGTGTAGATCACGCTCTGGTTCTGCAGACCGTCGTTCTTGGAGAAGAAATACCGCCCGCCCTCTTTCCACGGCGTGCTGTACCGCTCGTAGTTCCACAACTTGGTGAGCCGGGCGTTGATCTTCTCCCTGGCCGGAATCTGCTTGAGGTAGTCGAAAGTGATCTTGTTCTGGGCCTCCACCCACGCCTTGGTCTCGGGCGAATCGAGGTCTTCCAACCAGCGATAAGGGTCCGCCACCTTGACGCCGTTGTAGTCGTCAACCTGACTACCCTTGGCGGCCTGCGGATAGGCGAACGCGCCGCCGCCCTGCTTCGGGGCCTGGGAACAACCGGCCGCGACGAACGCGGCTATCAGGGCAAAGCCGGCAAACCTGACAAACGCTCGGGACATTCCGATCTCCTTGAATGAGACTATGACCACCCGTATAGCTTCTCTTAACGGCCTCGGCAGTATATCCTCACTGCAAGAGGGGTCTACGGAAGCGAAGTCATGGACCACTTCTGTTATCAGGCCGGCGAGCTTCGCTGCGAAGGTGTTGCTGCCTCGCGGATCGCCGAGGCCGTGGGCACGCCGGCGTACATTTATTCCGCCGCCACCCTCTCGGACCACTTCGACGCCGTGGTCCTGGCCTTCCACCCGCTGAGCCCGCTCATCTGCTATTCGATCAAGAGCTGCGCCAACACGCACATCTGCCGGTTTCTCCGACAACGAGGGGCTGGTTTCGACGTGGTTTCGGGCGGCGAACTCGCCAGGGCAATCGAAGCCGGAGGCGATCCCGCGAGGGTCGTCTTCGCCGGCGTGGGCAAGACGGACGCCGAGATCAGCCAAGCCATCGACGCCGGCGTCGGCT
>Ga0233425_10011780_pt1 | contig 10091 bp, 6 predicted proteins | sample Watercolumn_Towu_2_FD_181712 | JGI IMG/M metagenome (GOLD analysis project Ga0233425, IMG submission 181712) | Freshwater microbial communities from Lake Towuti, South Sulawesi, Indonesia - Watercolumn_Towuti2014_140_MG | ecosystem: Environmental > Aquatic > Freshwater > Lake | place: Indonesia... | reverse complement strand
CACGGCGCGCCCGAACTTGCCGCTCTTGGCGGTGCCGAAGCGCGCGCGAGAGCCCGGCGGAGCTCGAAACGAGACGCCGCCGAGCCCGTACAGGCCGTCGGGGGCGAGCGGCCCGACGATGCGGCTGACCAGCCAGCCGCTGGAAGAGAAGCGGCTCACGTCGTTGTGGAAGTACGCGGGCCACGCGTTCGCCATCAGCATGAACCCGTGGCCGGCGTCACCGAACTGGCGCTGCAGCTTGCGCCTGAGGGTGCCCGAGACGTAGTCGCTGGTGACGATGGAGTCTCCGAAGTGGACGATGCGAGTGATGGCGCCGGGCTCTTTGGCGATCGTTCGCGCGAGCGCGCGGTAGAAGCCGGCGAGGCCAGCGTGCCCGGGATCGTCGAGGGGGACCGGCGGCTTCTCGGCATCCAGGGCCACGGGCTCGGACTCGCCCTCGCGCTTCGCTGCGATGGGCCCGTGGGTGGCGCGCGGCAGCTCCACCTGCTCGGGCTGCGCGAGCTCGGGGCGCGTGCGCGTCTCCTGCTCGAGCTCTGCCTGCCCCAGCTCGAGCACCGGCGGGGCCACGCCGACGGGCTGCACGCTCTCCACGGGCGCCGGGCTCACGAGCCGGACCTTCTCGAAGGCGGGCGTGAGCTCGGCGATGCCAGCCAGCGCGCCGAGGCACACCACCGCGAGCACGGGTCGCGAGGTGAGGGCCGGAGCAGGGCTCCGCACGACGGGACCCCGCACTCGGACCTCGTGCTCGCTGCCGCTCATGAGCCGTCGCTCCGGCTCAGTTGACGCAGCTCATGTCGCCGAGCTGGCGACAAAGCGCCTTCAGCATGCGCAGCTCGCTGTCGCTCGCCTTGCCCGAGGACGCCTTGCTCTTCAGCGCGTTCTTCGCCGAGGTGAGCTTGGCGCGGTCGCCGCTCTGCGCGAGGTCCTTCACGTCGGGACCGGACTCCGTCGCGCTGGGCTTCGGCTTGGGCAGCGTCCCCTCCGGCTTCTTCGGGTTCTTGGCAGCGAACGGGTCGTGCCGAACGATGCCGCCGGAGAGCGCAGGCGCCGGCCCCGTCGTCGGCTCCGCGGTGATCGTCCCCTCGGGCTTCGGCGCCGAGGGCAGAGAGTTGGGATCCACGCCCTGGTCCAGCGCCGCGATCTCGTTGTTCGCGCGCTTGCGCCGGACCGAGTCGACGCTGGTCGCCTTGGCGACGCGCTCGAGCAGCGCGCGCTTCTTCACCGGGTCCGCCTCCCGACCCGCGAGATCGAGCAGCATGTCCGCCCAGCGAGCTTCGATGTCCTTGAACTCGTTCGACTGGCGCGCGTTGCTGTTCTCCGGGATCTCCGAGATGACCTTGTTGTGCGCGGCTTCCACGTCGCCGTTCTGCACGAGCTGCATCGCGTCGACCAGAACCTGGCCCGTCGGGTCGTTGGTCTGCGCGCCCGTCTCGCCGGCGTTGCCCTGGCGGTTCCCGATGGCCACCATGCCGATCATCACGAGCACGCCGAGGAACGCCAGCCCCGCCACCGCCTTGAGGATGGGCGGGATGCCGGCCGTCGCTGCCGCGCGTCGCTCCATGCCGACGCCGGGCGCGGGCGTGTGGCGATCGAGCATGCCGGGGCCCACCGGCCCGATCTGCGTCGTGGCCTCTGCGCCCGGGTGGTAGATCTGCCCGGCCGGAATGAACTTGAAGACGACGTCGCCGAGCTCGACGGTGTCACGTGCGTCCAGCAGGCTGCGCTTCAGGTCCACGCCGTTCACGCGCAGCCCGTTGGCGCTCTCGCGGTCCACGATCTCGTAGCGCCCGTCGCCCAAGGCGTGGATTTCCGCGTGGACGCGGCTCACCGAGGCGTGGTTGACCGAGACCTCGCACTCCTCTCCCCGGCCGATCACGATGCGAGGTCCCGCCAGCGCGAACTCCGCGCCGGGCGTCGGACCTGCGAGCATGACCAGGCGATCCGGCTGGCTCAAGAGCGACTGAGCCCTGGGCACTGCCGGAGCCGTCGCTTTGTTGTACGCAGCGTTCGAGACTTGCTCGTCGGTGAGCTCGAGCCGGTAGTCGCCGAGCTGCACCAAGTCGCCGTGCTCGAGCTTCTGGGGCTCGCTGACGCGCACCCCGTTGACGAAGCAGCCGTTGTAGCTGGCCAAGTCGTCGAGAATCCAACCGGTTCCGTTGCGACTGAGCTTCGCGTGGCGCCGTGAGATGTTGCGCTCGGTCAGCCGGACGGTGTTCTCTTCACCGCGGCCGATCGAGTACTCGTCGCGGACGAGATTGACGACCGTCTTGTTGGTCTGGTCGTCCTCGATCGAGAGCTTCCACATCGCCTGACTGCCTGGATCCTGCCGCGAAAGCGCCTTCCCGCCAACGGCGGGAGACGCGCCGGGAAATTTTGCACGTCTTTCCGAAGCTTTCCAGCTATTTGGCGAGCTGACCTAGCTGTTCCGCTCCGCCGAGGCGACGAGCGCATCCTGGACGCGCGGCCGCGCGCGCCGAATGGCCACGTGATCCCGGGTGGGGTGGACGCGGTTGGTGAGGACGACGGTGACCAGCTCCGCGTCGGGATCGCACCATAGGCTCGTGCCGGTGAAGCCCAGGTGACCGAAGGTCCGGGGACCGAGCCGAGACCCGGCGACGGACTCCGAACCGGACACGCCGTCGAACCCGGCCCGGAGGGTCGAGCCAGGGCGGGGGCGCACCAGCCGGTCAGCCTGCTCGGGGTCGAGGAAGCGCGGCGCTCGCCCTGCCAGCGCGTCGAGAACCGCGCATCCGAAGCGCGCCACAGCGTGGGCGGTGCCGAACAGCCCGGCGTGCCCGCCGAGGCCGTGACCGAACAGCGCCCAGGCGTTCTCGTCGTGAACGACGCCGGAAATCAGGCCGCCCCGCCACGCGACGATCTCAGTCGGCGCCACCCGGTCGCCGAAGCTCGGCGCTCGGGCCAGGCACTGGCGCGCCGAGCCCCAGTCCAGCGCGAGGGGCTCCGAGACCTCGGACCTCACGAGCGCGTCGAGCGGGCGCCCGAGCGTCGATTCCGCTGCGGCCCCGAGCAGCAGGTAACCGAGGTCGCTGTAGACCGGGGCAAAGCCCGAGCTCGGTGCGGCGCCCTGGGCATCGGCTCGGCGCGCCGACGCCGCCTGGCGCAGGCAGCACGCCCGCGACAGCGGCGCGGCAGCGAGCAGCGGCGCGTAGAGCGTGCGGTGCGCCTCGAGCCCCGCCCGGTGCGCGAGCAAGAGCTCGAGCGGAACGTCCCCGCTGGCAGTCGAGCGCGCCTCCGGCAGCCGTTTCCCGAGCGAATCGTTCAGGTCGAGCGCACCGCGAGCGGCCAGGCGGGCCAGGGTGACGGCCACCACCGGTTTGGAGACCGAAGCGAGGTCGTAGGGCGTTTCGAGCGTCACCGCGCGTCGGCCGCCCCGGTCCAGGAACCCGGCCACCCCAAGCCGCACGCGCCACGTCCCGGTCGAACGTTCCGCGAGCGCCAGGCTCGCACCTGGTGCGACCCCGGGCGCCACGAGCTCCGCGAGAGCGATGCAGGAGAGCTCTGTGTCCAGGATCATGGCCGGGCTTTTGACGCTTCGATGGGGAGGCCGCTATGCTTCTCTCGCCGGCAAAGACACCCGGCGAAGACCAGCATGGCAGAGTTTGCGTGGGAAGCGCGCGCCCGATCCGGGGAAGTCCGTAAGGGCGTGATGGAGGCGGACAACGAGGACGCCGTCAACCAGCGCCTCCGACAGCAGCAGCTCAACCCGGTCAAGGTCAAGAAGAAGGCGAAGGACATCACCATCACGATCGGGTCCGGTGTCACCACCAAGGACCTGGTCACCTTCACGCGCCTCTTCGCCACCATGATCGACGCCGGTCTGCCGCTGGTCCAGTGCCTCGAGATCCTGAGCGGCCAGCAGACCAACAAGATCTTCGCTGGGGTGCTCCGCGACGTGAAGAACTCCGTGGAGCAAGGCGCCTCTTTCAGCGACGCCCTGCGCAAGCACCCGAAGGTGTTCGACGAGCTGTTCGTGAACCTCGTACACGCCGGTGAGGTCGGCGGCATCTTGGACACCATCATGCAGCGCCTCTCCGTCTACCTGGAGAAGCGCCAGAAGCTCGTGCGCCAAGTGCGCGGCGCGATGGTCTACCCGAGCATCGTGATCGTGATCGCCGGCGGCGTGATGACGGTCCTCTTGACCTTCGTCATCCCGGCGTTCGAACGCATGTTCGCCGACTTCGGCGGCGGCAAGGACGCGCTGCCCAAGCTGACGCAGATCATCGTGGCGCTGTCCCACGGCTTCGTCAGCTACCTGCCCTTCATCGTCGTCGCAGTGCTCATCGCCATCGGCGCCTTCATCTACACGTATCGCACACCGGCCTGGAAGCGTGCGGTGCACGCCGGGCTGCTGAAGGCGCCCATCATGGGACCGGTGCTGCGCAAGATCGCGGTGGCGCGTTTCACCCGCACGCTGGGTACGCTGCTCCAGTCCGGCGTGCCCATCCTGGACGCCCTGGACATCTGCGCTCGCACCGCCGGCAACGTGGTCATCGAGTCGGGCATCCAGCACGTGCGCACGAAGATCAGCGAGGGCAAGAACATGGCCGAGCCCCTCGCGGAGACCAAGGTCTTCCCCGACATGGTCGTCCAGATGATCGCCGTCGGCGAGCAGACCGGCGCGCTCGACCAGATGCTCAACAAGATCGCCGATTTCTACGAAGAAGAGACCGACATCGCAGTGGCCGCGATGACCAGTGCCATCGAGCCCATTTTGATGGTGGGCGTCGGCGGAATGGTGGGCGTGGTTCTGATCTCGATGTACCTGCCGATCTTCTCCCTGGCCGGCAACATCAAGGCCGACTGACGGCGGGCGGGCGTGGCCGTCCGACTCGGCATTCCGGACCAGCTGGCGGGCGCGCCGTTGGCGCGACGCCTCGCCTGGGTCACCGGCGCGCGGCTGTTCTTCCTGACCGCGGTGCTGGCCGTCATCGGCGCGTTCTACCTGCGTGGCGCGGGCTCCGACACGGTCAGCATCAAGATCGGGTGGGCCACGCTGGCCGTCGCGTTCGCCAGCGCGGGCGTGTACGCGGCGGTGCTGCGCAGCGGGCGCGGTCTCGAACGCCTGGCGCTCGCGCAGCTCGTGGTCGATCAGGTGACCTGGACGGTCCTGGTCTACCTCTCGGGCGGCGCGGCGAGCGGCGCTACCTCGTTCTACGGCCTCACCTGTGTCGCGGGCGCCGCGCTCGCCGGGCTCAGGGGTGCGGGCGTCGCGGCGGCGTCGGGCGGTGTGCTCTACGTCGGGCTGGTGACCGCGCTCGAGCGCGCGTGGTTGCGCCCGCCCTTGGATCAGCCCGCGGCGCTCTACGCCTTGTCGCGCGACGAGGTGGCCTATTACGTGCTGGTCACGCTGCTGATGCTGGTCGTCGTGACGCTCCTGTCCGGCTACCTCGCGGAGCGCTTGCGCGTGGCCAGCGGACGGCTGGTGCTGGCGGAGGAACGCGCCGATCGGGCCGAGCGCATGGCCGCGCTCGGGCGCCTCGCCACCGGCTTGGCGCACGAGATTCGGAACCCGCTGGGTTCCATCGCCGGGTCCATCCAGCTCTTGCGCGACAGCCCCGCGCTCTCGGACGAGGACAAGCAGCTCTGCGACATCGTGCAGCGCGAGGCTGCCCGGCTGGACGATCTGGTCACCGACATGATGGACCTCACCCGAACGCGAAAGCCCGAGCTCGACGACGTGGACGCGGCGGCGTTGGCGCGGGAAGTCGTCGCGCTGGCGTCGAGCACGGGACGGGGTGGGGCCGATGTCGAAGTGGTCTACCTGGGCAGCGATCGGGTGGTCGTACGCGCCGACGCGGGTCAGCTCAAGCAACTCATCTGGAACCTGGTCCGGAACGCGGTGCAGGCGTCGAGCCCTGGGGACACGGTGAAGCTCGAGCTCGGGGCCGACAGCCGTGGCGTCCTGCTCTCCGTGTCCGACCGCGGGAAGGGCATCGACCCCGAAGCGCGGGAGAGGCTGTTCGACGCGTTCTTCACCACCCGGAGCCACGGCACCGGGGTGGGTCTGGCGGTGGTGAAGGCCATCGCCGACGCCCACGGCTTCGAGATCGAGGTGGACAGCGAGGAAGGCCGCGGGGCGACGTTCAGGGTCGCCCTGGGCCCGGCGAAGGCTGCGGAGGACCAGCCGGCAGCGTGAACTGGGGTGGGTGTGCGCCTGCTTCACGGATCATGGGGGGAGGGGGCTGGTCCACGCTCCAGGCCCGCCGGTCGGGGCGCGCAGACCCAGAGAAATCGCCGGATTTGCCCAGCTGACCGCCGAGAATGAAGCTTTGGCACCCGAGTTGCGTAGAACGGGGCAGAAGCAAAAATGAAAGACGCCATGTCCCGCCGCCGCTGGTTCTCGTTCCTGGTCGCCCTGTCCCTGCTGTTGGGGCTCAGCGCGACCGCGTCCGCCGAAGAAGGCGCGGACGGGGCTCTCAAGGCCAAGCAGACCGAGCTGACTGCCCAGCTGAAGAAGGGCAAGGGCGCCGACGCGAAGAAGGTCGACCAGCTCTTCGACGAGATCCTGGACTACGACGCGCTGGCGAAGGACTCGCTCGGCAGCCACTGGGACGAGCGGAGCGATGCCGAGAAGAAGGAGTTCCAGGACGTGCTGAAGCGTCTGGTCAAGAACGCCTATCGCAAGAACCTGAAGAAGACGCTCAACTACGAAGTCACCTACGACGGCGTGAGCGAGGCGAAGAACGGCGTCTTGGTGAAGACCGTCGCCAAGCACAAGACCAACGCGCGCGAGGAGCCGGTCCACATCGACTATGCGATGCACAAGCGTGACGGCCGCTGGGTCATCGGGAACATCGTGACCGAAGGCGCGAGCATGGTGGGCAACTACCGCGCCCAGTTCGGGCGGGTCATCAAGAAGAGCGGCTTCCCGGAGCTGATGCGCCGCATGAAGAAGAAGGCCGACAAGGACGGCGCCTGAGGCCGACGCGCCGGAGGCGCGCCGGAGGGTGAGAGCGCGGGCCGCCCAGGCCCGCGCGGCCTTTTGTGGCAGCGGGCCGCGCTTCGATAAGCGCCTGGTCCGAGGGATTTACCCTGCTTCCGAAGCGATCGGGTACGATTGCACTGCTTTGCCCTCGCAGTCCGAGCGCTCCCCCAGCGGCGCCCCGAGCGGGCCGGCGCCCGGGCTCGCGCTCGCCGAGGAGCCCCTCGACCAGCGCGTGCCGCTCAGGCTCACGGCGACGCGCGGCGCGCTGGGCATCGAGCTCTACGAGCCCATCGAGGTCGGCCCGCTGGAGCTCACCGCGCTGTCGGCGACGCTGCCGGGGCTTCGCTTCCCCGTCGACCTGTCGGGTGGCGTGCCGGTGTTCCGTCATCGTCGTGGGGACCTCGAGCGGCTCGAGCTCACGCTGAGCTTCTCGCGCCTGTCGGCCTGGCTCACGCCTCGCATGAAAGACGTGGTCGGTGCCCTGGAACGCGCACCGACCCTGTGGGCGGTGCCGCAAGGCGTGGCGTTGGGGCTCTCGGGCGCACGCGGAGCCCTGGCCTTCGAGCTCTTGTGGGCGCCGCTCCACGGCGACGCTCGCTTCGTGCTGAGCCGAGTGCGCGGCGCCGGGATGGACGCTCCGGCGCTCGGGCACGCGCTGCACGCGGTCGACACACTGCTCGCGGGGCTCGGCGAGCGCGAAGGACGCATCGTCCGGATCTCGGACGTCGCGCAACGAGTCACGCGCGCCGTGCTGCCTGCCGTCGGCGCGCGCGCCCCGGCCTCGGCGCGCGTGCGTTGCGGAGAGCTCGAGGCCGACGGCGACGAGGTGCGCCTGGTGCTGGACAGCACCTTCGAGCCGCCGCTGCTGCATGCGAGCGCTGCGCGCGCGCTCGAGCTCGGCCTGCTCACTCGCGAGGCCGACGACGCGCTCGCCGCCGGCGACCTGGACCGAGCGCGCGCGGGCTACGTCGCCGCGCTCGAGCGCGCGCCGCGTCACCCCGAGCTCACGCAGCTGATCGGCGAGATCGACGTGTTCGCGGGCGGGCGCGCCGAAGCGGCGCTGGGTCTGATCGTGGAGACGCTCCCGGCGGCGCGCTCCGGCTGGGTCGGCGCCGAGCTCTTGGCTCGCACCGGCGACACCGCGGGCGCCGCCGAGGCCCTGTCCGAGATGGTTCGAGCCGAACCGTTCGCGCCGCTCTCGGCCCTGCTCTGGATGCGGCTCGCCGAGCTGTCCGGCGGTGCCGCCGACCGCCTGTCGGCGCTCGACCGCGCCGTAGCCACCGCCCCGGGCCTCGCGCGCGTGCGCTGGGCTCGCCTCGCGGCCAGAGTCGAGATCGGAGACGTGGGCGGCGCGCTCGCCGACGCGGAGCACCTCGAGGCCGGAGCCCTCGGCGCGAGCGCACGACACGCCACGACGGCGAGGGCGGCCCGCGCGCTCCTCGAGCGCGGCTTCGTGAAGGAGGCGGGTCGGCTGTTCGAGCGCGCGTTGCGCTACGCACCGGACGATGCCGTAGCCACCGCGGGCCTCGCCCGCTCACTCATGGAGGCTGGCAAGGGGCAGCGCGCCTTCGCGTTGCTCGCGCGCGCCGTGGCGCTCTCCGAGAAGCGTGGAGGGACCGACGCGGACGCCCTCATCGACATGGCGAAGCTCTTGGCCACCGACCTGGCGGACCTGCCCCAGGCCATCGCGCGCGTGCGCCAGGTCCAGCACGGCTCGGCCCGCGCGGTCGAGGCGGCCGCGCTCGAGGCCGAGTGGCGAGGCGCGCTCGGCGACGTGGCCGGGGCCTCGCTCGCGTGGGCGCGGGTCCGCGACCGCGTCGAGCTCGCGCTCGAGCCCCCCGAGCACGCCGCCGAGTGGCTGACGGCCGCGGCGCGCTTCGAGCGTGAGGTCCAGGCGGACGTCCTCGCGGCCGAGCGGCACCTGGCGGTCGCGTTGCGGGTGGCCCCGCGCGACAAGCGGGTGGCCGCGGAATACCGCGACGTCGCTGCCGTGGTGGCAGCCCGCGCTCGGCGCGAGCGCGCGCGTTCCGCGCCGGAGCCGGCGGCGCGCCCCGAGCTCGACACCTCCCCCCCGGGACCGCCGGACGAGGGAGGGGATGTCGCCGGTCCGCCTGCGCTCGACACGTTCGCGCCCCCCGAGCTCGACGATCCCCGCGCCGAGCCGGATCCGCGTGACCTCGAGCTCGCCGCTCAGCTCGAAATGGCGGTGCGCTCGAACGCCGGCGACGAGGCCCTGGCGCTGGAGCTCGCCGACGTTCTGTTTCGGCTCGGTCGCGATGACGAGCTGTACGCGCTGCTCTCGGCCCGCTTCGAGTCCGTGTCGGAGCGTCGCCGCGAAGAGGTCGTCGCGAAGCTGTCACAGGTGCTCAAGCGGCTCGCCGCGCGCGCGACGCGCGAGGGTCGCGTCAACGAAGCGCAGCTGTACCGGGCCCGATTGGCAGAGCTGGTTTAGACCCAAATCAAGCGCTACCCCCGGGTTCTCGCCATCGTGGCGCACGCTTCCGACCACGCGCGGGGCTGGGGTAGCGCTTGATTTGGGACTTGTTTTCACTCCGTTGACGACAGCGAACGTCAGGCGTCGCTACCAAACTGTCGAAACAGTCGCCGCCGGTCCCGGCCGGTTTTGCACTCCGGTCTCAGTCGCGGATCGCGATCTGATCATGGCAAGACTCCCCAGGTGGTCCCGGGGCTCGGCCTCCGGCCGAGCGGCGCGCGTCGCGCGAGCGGTTGCCTACATGACAGTTCACGCATCGGCGACAGAATCGGAGCTCGGTCCCAGCGTGGCGCCGGGGCCCCGACGGCCCTAGGAATCGAATATCGGAGCGGACTCTTCCGCCGGATGGCTAGCGACCCTACGCGCTCATCCGGCGCTCGCTCACGCCGGGGCCCAGCCGCTCGTGCCAGGTGCGCGCGGCGCTCTCCAGCGCCGCGTTCGGCAAGACGCAGGAGAGGCGCAGGGGATGGCTGAAGACGAAGCGCGGCGGCGCGTCGAGGCAGCCGAGCCCCGATGCCACGACCTCGGCGCGGGTGCCGACCTCGACCCCCACCAAGCTGAGCAGGCCGAAGCCCTCGTCGATCTGAAGCCCCGCGATCCCCTCCTGCTCGAGCGAGGCCTTCACCTCGCCCCAGTTCGGCACGTTCAGGA
>Ga0233425_10011779_pt1 | contig 10091 bp, 6 predicted proteins | sample Watercolumn_Towu_2_FD_181712 | JGI IMG/M metagenome (GOLD analysis project Ga0233425, IMG submission 181712) | Freshwater microbial communities from Lake Towuti, South Sulawesi, Indonesia - Watercolumn_Towuti2014_140_MG | ecosystem: Environmental > Aquatic > Freshwater > Lake | place: Indonesia... | reverse complement strand
CGGCCTTCTGGAGGAATTTCTCATAGGCGGCGGTGTCGTCGCGCTTTTGCTTGATCAGGTCTTCGAGGAGTTTAGAGATCTCGTCGTAAAACTTCGGATCAGTCAGTTGATCCCGAATGATCGTCTTGCGGACGTTGTTGATGATGGCGTCGCTAATCGCATTCCTCGACAGCTTGCCCTTCTGGTTGAGCTTCTTGGCAATGGCGTCGTGAATGCCGGTTTCGATGATCAGCTCGGTCAGTGAGAGCGAGCTGAGATTTCCCAAATCTTCAGCTGGGTCTGCTTGTATGTAGGTGTTGATGAGGTGGCGCATATCCGCCTCATAAGGCTTAATGTCCAACTCTTCGCCTGAATGCTTCTTGATCGCCGTGCGAGTGTCGCTGTAGAACTCGATCTCCTTTTCGAGTGCAGCAATATCAGCCGCTGAATATCCTGCGTCCTCCAGGTTCTGGGCAATTGCCGCATAGGCTCGCAGGAATGCAGCTGCTGACTTGTAGAACGAGATGCGCAGCGGCTCGGTGTTCAGCAACGCTTCTGGATCGTTGGCATCACCGCAGAAGTAGTGGAGGTACTGCTCCATCTCGCGGGGCATGGCCACCGGCTCACACAAGTAGCGCAGTGCTTCCCGGGCAGCATCGAGCTGCGCCTTGCCTTCCTTCAGCCAGTCTTTCACGGCTACATTGCCGTCATCGCCACCTTCGTCGATGTCCAATTCGTCCGAGGTGTAGACGGCGATGGAGTCCTGCACCTTCTCGAACAGCTCTTTGTAGTCGACGATGTGGCCATAGTCCTTGTCGTCCCCGTCGAGCCGGTTTGTGCGGCAGATAGCCTGGAACAGGTTGTGATCGCGCAGCTCGTTGTCGAGGTAGATGTAGGTGCAGGAAGGCGCATCGAAGCCGGTCAGCAGTTTACTGACCACAATTAGCAGCTTCAGGTTAGCCGGCTCCTCTATAAAACGACGTTTAATTTCAGTTTCGTAATTTTCCGTCGTCGAAAAATCTTTTAGAACGTGCTGGGTGTATGTTTCGAATTTATAACGCTCATCACTGTGCGCAGGTTCCCGTGATATCGCATTATGGTTAGGTTCGTATGAAGTAATGATTCCGCAGTACTTGCCAAACGACGTGTTCTGGAACAAACGGAAGTAGTGGCAGGCGTCGTAGATGGAGGCTGCCACCAGAATGGCCGTACCCCGGTCATTGTTCAGACGCGGCTGGACTCCAAAGTCGTGGATGATGTCGGCGATGATGCGCTGCTTGCGCTCACCGGCACTCATCAGCTCTTCCATCGTCGCCCAACGTTTGCGCAGAACCGAACGCTGGAAGTTGTTCAGCCCCTTGGTTTTCTGGTCGAACCAAGCATCAATGGCCTTTTTTGAAGTCAGTCGCTGAGGCACATTACGCGCTTCGTATTTCAAGTTGAGCACCACCTTGTCAGCCACTGCTTCGTCAAACTTGTAGGTGTGAATATATGTGCCGAAAACCTCGCGGGTGGTCTGCTTGTCTTTGCGCAGCAGAGGCGTGCCGGTGAAACCGATGAAGATGGCGTTCTCCAGCCACCGCTTCATCTGCTTGTTCATGTCGCCGCCTTGTGTGCGGTGACATTCATCGACGAAGACGTAAACACGGCCTACCACCATCGGACGCTCGCCCTTCAGGTCAGTCGTATCAAACTTGTGGATCAGCGCACACATCAAGCGTGGCGTGGCTGCTCCTAGCTTTGCAACCAGTTCCGCGCGAGAGGTGATGCGCGGCGATGCCGCATCCTCGCCAATCACGCCAGCATTACGCATCACACCCACGATCTGCTTGTCCAGCTCATCACGGTCGGTGATGACCAGAACGCGGGCGTGCGGGTCAAATTCCAGCAGCCACTTGGTAATCAGCACCATCAGAATGCTCTTGCCGCTGCCTTGGGTGTGCCAAATTACACCGCCTTCCTGCTGCTTCACCCGATCCTGGGCGGCTTTCACGCCGTGATACTGGTGGACGCGAGGCACCTTCTTTTGCCCGTCATCGAAGATGATGAAGTTGCGGATCAGATCCAGCAGGCGCACCTTGTCAAACATCTGCGCCAATGGTTTATCTAGCAGCGCACCCTCTGCGAGTGGCTCTGATGTGGCTGCGCCTTTATCCTTGCGCTCCTTCCACTCTACGAAAAACTTCTCCGGGGTGCCCGTGGTTCCGTAGCGCAAACCCTGCGAGTCGCTTCCCGCCAGCACCAACTGCACCGTGCTGAAAAATCCCTTGTTGAAAATGGCTTCCTGATTGGTGATGAGCTGACGAACACCGTCGGCCACCTCTACTGAACTGCGTTTCAACTCAATGACAGCGACAGCGATGCCATTGATATACACAACCAGATCGGGCCGCCGTTCGTGGGTTTGACCATTTCGGCCGCGCAAGGTGACCTCTTCGGCCAAACCAAAGTCGTTGTTGCCAGGCGTTTCCCAGTCGATGAGGTGTACGGTCTCATGCGCCTGCCCGACTGCAATCTGTACCGGTACGCCATAGCGCAGCAGTTGGTGGGTGCGCAGATTGGCTTGATACAGGGTGATGCCGGTGGAGTCGGCGGCGGTCATGAGCTTTTGCAGCGCAGCAGAAATGTGCGCATCGGAAAACCCGCGCTTCTTGAGGTTGCTGCGCAATAAATCTGCTTCGATGCAGCGGTTGTTGTCGCGTTTACTCCACTCACCCAGGTGATCGTACCCAAGGCAGTCAGGGCGACTTACATCGGTAAACAGAGCGGCAACACGGTTCTGCGTCTTGCGCTCGGAGCGGGCTTGTTCAGTCATTTGGATTCTCCTTGTTATGGGGCAAACGTGCCCGAGCACGTTCAATGGATTCGTGCAGTTTGGCCTGCAAAGTCTCGCGCGGTGGCAGTACTGTCAGGTATTCGGCAACATGAATGCCACTTTTATCAAGTTCCAACAACTCAATTTGCTCTTGCTTTTTGCCTGTGCACAAAATAATGCCCAGCGGCGGGTTTTCATCGGCTTCTTGCTCGTGCTTAGAAAGCCAGCGCAAATACAATTCCATTTGGCCTTTGTATTCGGCTTTGAAGTCGCCCATTTTGAGCTCAATCACCACCAACCGTTTTAGCTTGCGGTTGTAGAGCAGCAAGTCAATATAAAAATCGTCGTTATCAATTTGCAGCCGTTTTTGCCGTGCCACAAAAGTGAAACCTGCGCCCATCTCCAACAGAAATTGCTCAATTTCGCGCAGAATGGCATCTTCCAAATCTTTTTCCAGATAGCGATCGTTCAGATCCAAAAAATCCAGCACATACGGGTCTTTGAGCAGTAAGGCAGGACTCAGGATTTGTTCTTGCCGCAAAACTTGTAATTCCTGCGCGATGACCGCATCGGGCTGGCGTGAAATGGCCGTGCGCTCAAACAGCATCGACTGCATACGCTCTTGCAACTGGCGGGTTGACCAGCGTTCTAGACGGCACAGTTCAACATAAAAATCACGTTTTAACGGATCGTCAACATAAATCAGCGCTTTAATGTGTGTCCAACTCAATTCTCTCCGCAGTGCAGAGACAATTTGCTCATCCGCAAACACCTCGGCAAAGCGTAAGCAGTGTCGCAATTGTTTCTCGCTCCATCCTTTGCCATAAGCGTGCGTGAGTTGATTGGCTAGCTGTTGAATAACCGCTGTACCAAAGACCTCTGCATAACTTTGCCCCAAAAACCGAAGAGATAAGATTTTCTTGAAAATTAAGAAAGAAATAATAATTTTTACGCAAAAAGCTGTGTATAGGCCCCGTTCAATGGGTTATTTCCCCTTGTTTTCCACTCAGCAGATAGACCTATCCCGTGGAAAGATAACGACCTCCATCTTATTGGCCGCCTTAGTCAAGTTCATGCAGATCGATTTAAGGAGCATCTGCGCATTCACCTTAACGCTGCCAAAGTAACTTGCGCGCCCCATACCAAATAGACGCTTACCAGTACCAAAACATTGTTCAACAATATAACGCTTTTTACTGATTAACCGATTAGCTAGCTTTTGGCGTGTCGTGAGAGGCTTATTTTTCACCGCTCGATGCATTATTGCACTCTTAATTTTCTTGGCGCGTAACCACTGCCGATTGGCAGCACTCGCCGAACCCTTGTCCGCATAGACACGACTAGCTTCAATATGGGCAGACTTAATGGCTGTCTGGAAATGATTCATTTCGCTTTCATTAGCAGGTGCCGTGTGCATACCACGCACATAACCATCATCCTCATCGACCACCGCATAACTGCGATAACCAAAATGTGAACGTTTGCCTTTTTTAAGCCAAGTCGCGTCGGCATCAGCACTCAGCTTCTCTTCGTAAACTATGCCGGGGCTACTGCCATCCTCAAATACTACTTCACGACCACTAGTGTCAACTTCAATTGTGACTGTCTTGTTTGGACGTGCTGCCGATTCAATCAAAGTGGCGTCAATAACCGCTCCGGTTGCATGCATTACCATTAGGCCATGTGCTTGAATCTGAGCATTGATCTTTGCTAGTAGTTTATCAAGGAGTCCAGCCTTGACCAGGCGGTTACGAAAACGACATAACGTCGTCGCATCAGGAATCGGATCCTCAAGATTCATGCCGCAAAACTGCATAAAATCAAGCCGTACAATTAAAGCTTCCTCAAGCTTGGGGTCTGAGAGACCATGCCATTGTCCTAACAAGACGGCCTTAAACATCATTACACAATCAAAAGGCTCTTGACCACCGCCGTTCGAGAGGTCTCGCTTGTATATACCCCTGAACTCAGGCCTCAGCACACCCCAATTGATCAGCGCATTTACTTTCATCAAGGTGCTGTCGCGTCGTACACGATTGGCTAGCTCAAGTTCTCCAAAACTCATCTGCATTGGCTCTCTCCTACGTAATTATCACTTGCACGTTATTATCGCAGCTCCAGGTAGAGTTGTGCAGCGGTCTTTACCATATTGTGCACGCTTTTCATCTAAAACTTCTCGATGAATGCGACAGCCAACCTGCCAATACAGCAAACTCAATTCAGCATTCACCGCAGCGGCAGCCCGTTGTCGGGCGCTATCAATTAACTGGCGAATTTCGCCGAACAAATAGGGATTGGGCTTGATGTCATTGGTCATACCAGCCTCGTCTTACCAGTGAGCAGCTCCTGCATCATGGCTTGTTTGAGCTGGCGGGTTTTGTCGCGGCGGGTTTCGAGTTCAGTAATCTCGGTATCCATATCAGAAAGAACTGATGCAATCGCTGCTTGCTCTGTCACATCCTCGGGAATTTTTATCAAAATGGGCGCAAGGTCTTTGGGCTGGATATGTGGCTGGGCACCACCGGTCTGCGCTGCATAAATCTCCTCTTGCCGCAGCTGCAGTGCGTAGTAGATGTACTCAATACAGTACCTTTCAGATTTGCTAATGGTTGAGCAGTCCGATGCAAATATCGGGGCTTCATGAAATGCGACATAACCTGCGCTGGCACCAGATGCGCTTACGGTTATTGTTTTACCGTATCGATTGGCGGACGCATGGAAATAGGCAGGTTGCTTTCCTCCTGCAATCACAGGGATGTCGCCTAGCGTGAGCGTTTTTGTCGTTATTAGCTGACCTTTTTGAGGCTTTGCAATCTCGCCAAGCGGCTTCACCTCCCATTCCCCACTAAATCCCGGCAGTCGAGTCTTGCCAGTGAGCAGTTGCTGCATGGTCGCCTGCTTCAGGTCGCGCTTCTTGGCGATTACTTGGTCAAGGGTGGCGAGCAACGCATCGACATCGCTCAGGGCTTGCGCGATGGCGCGTTGTTCGGCTTTGGTTGGTGGTGCAGGCAAGCGCAACTTCAGAACCTTTGAGACTGAAAGCCCGGGCTGTGCAGATGATTCAGAAAAGCGATTCAACCGCATTTCACCGAGCACGAAAGTCAGCCACCGGATGTCCGTCTGTTGGGAGGCCGTTACTACCACTGCGTGCTCCGACGCGAAGAACTTCCCATCCGCACCTGTAACATTTCCGCACAACGCACCTTGGCGGCCAATCAGGGCGTAACTTCCGTCATGGGTAAAGCTGTTGGTGAACCCACGAAGCCCATTTCCGCCATAGCACGGATAGCGTGAGTACTGGTCAATGTTGGCGCTCGTTATTCCTTCACCGCTTTTCATCGAACATACAGAGCGCAACTCAGCTACATCCCACTCCTCCGGGATGACGCCAGCCTCGGTATGCTTGTAACCAGACTTCAGCTCCATACCGCCCCCTTTTTCATGGGTACAAAACCGCTTTTTTTGACACATGATGGTTGGGTCATGTTAACGAATTGAGGTTTTTTGGTGTATGTTGTGCGAACATACACCAAAAATCTGCTTTTTTGGTGTATGTTCATAAGGGTTGTCCAGTCATTAAGCGTTCACCCACACCATCGAGTAAGCGATAAAGTGCAGTGTTGAAGTAGTAGTTGTCTTTTCCCAGCTTGTGCTTGTTCAAAACTTGCGCCTCAACCAATGCGTCTAGATAGCGCACAGCAGTGCTGCGATGCACCAGCAAATCTTCCATCACAAATTCAACTTTGGTATAAGGATGCTTAAACAAGTTATTGATCAAATCCTGGCTGTAGATTTTAGGTAGCTCGGTACGCAGCTTTTCTTTGGTGTCTTGCATCAAGGCTTTTATTTCTTTAATCAATACTGTGGTTTGCTGGGCGGTTTGCTCTATCCCTTTTAACATCCACAAAATCCATTCCTCCCACTGCCCCGTATCACGCACGCTTTGCAACAGGCGGTAGTAATCGGCTTTGTTGCGGTTGATGTAACGCGAGAGGTAGAGCACGGGCACGTCCTGCAAGCCTTGCTGCACCAGATACAAAATATTGATGATGCGTCCCGTGCGGCCATTACCGTCGTAAAACGGGTGGATGCTTTCAAATTGATGATGGATCACCGCCATTTTGGTCAATGGATCCCAATCGCACAAATCAGGCTGGTTGATGAACTGCTCTAGGTTGTGCATCAAAGCCGCAATTTCATCGGGGTGCTGGGGTGGGGTGTAAATGGTCTCGCCGGTGCGGTCGTTTTTGAGGGCGGTGCCGGGCAATTTGCGCAGACCAGCACGGTTTTGCTCAATGCCTGCTTGAATCTCCAAAATGGTATTGAGCGTCAGCAGGCGCGTGGCTTTGACCTTTTCAAAGCCGTTGCGCAAAGCTTGCGCGTAGTTGTGCACTTCTTTGGCGGCATGGGTAACAAAGTATTGTTTGGCGGCATCGCTGCGGTAAAGCTCATCATGCGTAGTGATGATGTTTTCAATTTCTGAGCTGTCTTTGGCTTCTTGGAGCGACAAGGTGCCCACCAAAATGCGCTGATTGGGCATAGAAGCCGCCACACCCTTCAACTCGGCCAGTGCGGCGTGCGCCTTGGGCAGTTGCTTTAATACGGCACGGGTTTCAATGTCGCCCGTATGCGGTAGCAAGGGCAGACCCGCAATTTTCTGCGTTAAGTGTTCCATACCGCCCCCATTTTTTTCAGGTGCTCATCCACCCGCGCTGAGAGTGTTGCGAGTTCGCTGGTCAGCGTTGGTAGCGGCGTGGCATAGCGTTCCGCAAGCTGGCGGATGCGACTGGTGAGGGTTTGCGAAACCCGATCCAGCTCGCCTTGCACAGCATCGACCAAGGTCGCTAACCATTTGTCGTCCACTACAAGCTGCTTGATCTCTTCCTCGGTCAGCTTGGGGTACTTGGCATCCAGCTTGGCCTCAAGGTCGTCCTGCGCCACTTTCAGCTTGGCTTTGATGTCGGTTTGCTTGTCAAGCAAGGCGGCGTAGTCCGTAAGCAGCCGGCGCTCGTCGGCGTAGTCAGGATCTTTGCCGATCTCCTTCAGGCGGGCTTTGACAGCCTTGGCGGTGATCTTCTGCTTGTCGCCTTCGCCTTCAATGACCTCGGCCAGCAGTCCTTCTTCGCCGCTGTTCTCTTCCATCACTTCCTGAAGTTGCTGCTCGACGTCGACCAGCTTGGCCTCGAGCGCTTCAATGGCGTCGCGCTCAGCGATGAAGTAACGGGCGATCAGAATTGGCGCGGGAATCAGGTCGGACTTGAATCGGCGCTTGCCCTTTGTGTAATCAAAGGGTTCTTTCGGCCACACCAACTTACCATTCGCGTCTTTGATTTTGACCACTTCACGCGGCTGCGCCCCAGCCTGCCAGCCTGCGTCTGATATCAGGTAGCAGTCGTCTTGCATTGTCTCAGCCCAGTAGTCCATGAGGTGTTGGTACACGTCATAGGCATTAACCAGGGGTGTTGGCTTGAATCGGACCAGCAAACCCTCGGACAGTGCCTCGATCAGTTGCCTAGGGTGTTGATGAGCGGGGCCGTTTTGCGCAAAGCCCGTAAGCACAGGCGTGCTGGCTTGCTTCCAATCCGCAAACACCTGGGTGGCTGCCTGATTGAATGCAGTGAACTCGGGATGTGCAAAGATGGTGCTCTTTACCTCGGTGATGGGCAGCTTCAACTTAGAATATCCAGCGCGCCCGGCTGACTCGAACAGGGTATTGCGCACACCAGGGATCACCTGCCAATAGTCGCCGAGCGCATCCAGGTCACGCTCTGGAATCCCGCCACGCAAGTGACCATCGATGTCCTGGATGTCTTCAGGTTCGGTACTGTCGATGTAGCGTGGCAGGTTGAGGTTGTAGTCGTTCTTGAGGTCTGCGATCTCGGTCAGCGGCACCATGCGCGAGTAGCGTGGCAACTCCGCCAACTTGGTGAAAGCATCGACGATCTTGTGTATGTCCTGCTCACGCAGGCGGTTCTTGGCACCGTCCTTGATGAAGCCCTTGGAGGCGTCGATCATGAAGATGCCTTTGCGTGCTTGAGCATTTTCCTTGTCCAGCACCAGGATGCAGGCGGGGATGCCCGTGCCGTAAAACAGGTTGCCTGGCAGGCCAATGATCCCTTTGAGGATGCCCGACCGCACCAGCTTCTCGCGGATTGAGCCTTCAGCATTGCCCCGGAAAAGAACACCATGAGGGAGAATGCAGGCGCCTTTGCCGGTGCTCTTCATTGAGCGAATGATGTGCAGCAGGTAAGCGTAGTCGCCTTGCTTTTTCGGCGGTTCGCCCCAAGCAAACCGCTGGTGCGCGTCGCTAGCAGGGGTCAGGCCAGTGCTCCAGGTCTTGTCTGAAAACGGCGGATTGGCGACGACGTAGTCATAGGTACGCAGCGACTCGCCATCCTTGAACTTCGGCGAGGCCAGTGTGTTGCCCTGCAGGATGTTGGCGGTCGGAAAGTCGTGCAGGATCATGTTCATACGGGCGAGACCAGCAGTGGTCACGTCCATTTCCTGCCCTTCCAACGTGATGTGCTTGCCAGCCTCAGCGGCCACCTTGAGCAGCAAGGAGCCAGAGCCGCAGGTGGGGTCATACGCGGTGGTCGAGGCCACTGCATTGACGGGGGAGATGCCCACGACCTTGGCCATGATGCGACTGACCTCGGATGGCGTATAGAACTGGCCTTTGCTCTTGCCGCTCTGCGAGGCGAAATGCCGCATCAGGTATTCGTAGGCATCGCCCAGAATGTCGTCGTTCTCGGCTCGGTTCTTCGAGAAATCCAACTCGGGCTTTTGGAAGATGCCGATCAGGTTGCTGAGGCGATCCACCATCGCCTGACCTTCACCGAGCTTGTTCGGGTCGTTGAAATCAGGAAAGTCGCTGCGTGCAAGGCGGGTGTTGGCGTCGATCAGGGGCTGAATGACCTGTGTGTTGATCTTGTCGCCGATATCGCTCTTGCCCTTGAGGGCAACCATGCCCTTGAAGCTGGCTCCGGGCGGAATGGTGACAGGCGGGGCAAAGTCATCAGAGTCCCCGTACTTGTCCGAGACGTACTTGATGAACAGCATGAACAGGACGTAGTCCTTGTATTGGCTGGCATCCATGCCGCCGCGCAGTTCATCGCAAGATGCCCAGAGCGATGAGTAAAGGTCTGATTTCTTGATTGCCATTTGTGATCCTATTTCCGTGTTGTGCTTGTCGCCGGGGCGCGGTAGCCGGGCGCGAGCTTCGCGTTTTCGACGCCATACAAGGCCAGCGGATCGCTGAGCCAAAGGCGGTACTGTTATTCTGTGAGGCTGTGATTTG
>Ga0233425_10011778_pt1 | contig 10091 bp, 12 predicted proteins | sample Watercolumn_Towu_2_FD_181712 | JGI IMG/M metagenome (GOLD analysis project Ga0233425, IMG submission 181712) | Freshwater microbial communities from Lake Towuti, South Sulawesi, Indonesia - Watercolumn_Towuti2014_140_MG | ecosystem: Environmental > Aquatic > Freshwater > Lake | place... | reverse complement strand
TCCGAGCGCCAGTTGCGTGCTGCCATTGTCAAGGATCCCGCCAATCCCTACTGCCATAACACCCTGGGCATTCTGCTTGAGCAGCGCGCCTTGCCCCAGGAGGCTCTGCAGCAATACGAACTAGCTGTGCGTCTCGAGCCGGATTTCGAGGAGGCGTGCGCCAACTACTCGGACTTGCTGGCCCGGTACCCGGAACTGATCGGTGTTTCCGTTTCCCGGCTGATCGGGGACATGGGCGGGAACTGATGTCCGGGTTCTGGCAAATATTCTAAAGTTCCACGATCTCCTGTCGTTATGAGTCCATGGTAAAGGTTTAACCTTGTACCAGCAGATGGGGAAGAATTCCCCAATTAAATTTCCAGAACAGGAGAAACAAAATGGCTGATATTTCCTTAACCGCCGCGATGCGGTCCAACCTGCTGTCGCTACAATCCACGTCCAAATTGCTTGATCAGACCCAGGGGCGCTTGTCTACCGGCCTCAAGGTGAACACCCCGCTGGATAATCCGGCAAACTACTTCGCCGCATCCGGGATGCGTTTGCGCGCCGGCGATCTCACCGGCTTGAAGGATGGCATGGGTAATGCCGTCCAAACCATCAAGGCTTCCACCAATGCGATTCAGGGCATCCAGTCCCTGCTGAATACGGCCAAGGGCCTGATCGAATCGGCGCGTACGGCTACCGCTTCCGATCGTGCCGACCTGGCCGACCAGTACGACGAGGTGATGAAGCAGATCAATCGCATCGTGGATGACTCGGATTTTCAGGGGACCACGTTCCTGGGATCCTCGAACGGTACTTCGCTGACGCTGGACGTCACGTTCGACAATCGCTCCGGTCACAGCAGTTCCAGCAAGCTGACCATTGCCGGCTTCCAGGCCTACTTCTCGTTGCTGGGCAGCTCCGGCGTCAGTTCCGCCGGAACGACTTGGTCTGCCAATTCTGCGGCAAACCTGACCAGTGTGCTGAATTCCACCGGCAAGGAGATCAGTCGCGCGCTTTCCTATCTGGAAAAGAATTCCGCGACGCTTGCTGCCAACCTGGCGATCATCAGCGCGCGTCTGGATTTCACCGACAACATGGTCAATACGCTCAAGGAAGGTTCCGACAAACTGACTTTGGCTGACATGAACGAAGAGTCCGCCAACATGCTGGCCCTGCAGACCCGCCAGAATCTGGGGATTACCTCCCTGAGCCTGGCCTCGCAAGCGAACCAGTCGATCCTCCGACTCTTCTAATTAATCACTGACATTCATTTCTCTTCTGGTGGTGCGGGTTGACCTGCACCACCAAAGCAGGAGGAAGGAGATGAAATCATGGTTACTTCATTAGAAGGCACAGGATCCAAGGCGATATATGGGACTGCCAGCCCCCTTTCGCAGGGGGCGGGCGGGGTGCCTGTGGGTGATGTCGGCAAAACGACGGCTACCAAGGTAAACGCCGAAATTGTGTCTGCCCAGAAGCAGACCGTAGGCGAGAGTTCTGCGGTAAGCAAGGTGGTGAGCCAGTTTGTTGCCTTGCAGGCCGAAAAGGATGCCGGGAACGAAGCGGCGAAAGTCGTGCGTCAGATCGATGTGGCTCGTGAAACAGTCGATCAGATGCGCGAGAGCCTGACCCGCATCGTCAAAATGTATCCACCTTATGCCAAGGATGACCCCGCCCGCGCGCAGCTGATGCAAAGCGTGGTCGGCCTGCGTCAGGTGACTGAACAGCTGACCATACCGCCTGCCTACAGTCTGTTGCTGAAAGGGGCGACCGATCTGCCAGGCCTGCAGGATGTCAACGCCAGCGATGCACAGGTTGCCGATGCGCTGTCCAGTCTGGATGCTGTCAGTGCGTCATTGGCCACCGAGAGCAAAAAGCTGTTCAGTTCCGCCGTGCCATCCGAACCAGGCGGCATCAATGGCGACCAGGAAGCCGGGCGGCAGAGCCGTGATGTCGGCAATAGTCTGGGCGGATCCAGGGTCGGAATATCCTCGGACGCTGGAGGCGAGTTGATCCGGTCATTCATCGACTGATCGCTCGGGATCGAAAAGTGCTGATGACTTCAATGATCCGTGGCAGCCGAGGTTGCCACGGATCATCACGCCTGTAGAAATCGCATGACACTCAACATCACGCTGAAACCTCATGAAAAGTTGTTCATCGGTGGGGCAGTTATCGAAAACGGAGCCAGCAAGGCCGAGTTTTCCCTGCTCAACGATGCTGCCATTCTGCGAGAAAAGGAAATACTCCGCGAGCAGGATGCGAGATCTCCGGCGACACGCATCTATCTCGCTGTCCAGATGATGTACATGGATGCAGAGCGGACGGTGGAGTACCATCAAATTTTCGAGCAACTGGTACGCGATGTAGCGCAGGCGGCACCAAGTACGGTACCATTTCTTGAGGAAGTCATCGCTCAGGTGAATAATCGCAATCTTTACAAGGCGCTGAAAGAAACGAGGCGCCTGATCAATTACGAAAAGGAACTGTTCAAGCATGTCCAGGTCGCCGATTAGTGCCTACCAGAATGTGCAGAAGGAGACCATGGATGGCCGTGATCTCGAGGCTCATGTGCTGTTCAAGGCCATGGCAAAGCTGCAGGAGTGCCAGAATGCATGGGAAGATCCTGGCCTGATAATTCGGCTGGACGAGGCGTTGCGTTACAACCAGAGGCTTTGGACTTTTTTTCAGGCCGAGTTAACCGAAGAGAGCAACCATCTGCCATTCTCAATCAAGCAGGATTTGCTCAATCTTGCAAAATTCGTCGATCGGCATACTTTCGAGGTCATGGCTGATCCCGTAAAGTCGAAGCTCGATGTCCTGATCAACATTAACCGCAATATCGCCGAAGGATTGTCTGGTAATACTGGCTGATTATTCCGACCTGTAACGCATGGGCCGCACGGTTTCCCGGTGACGAATAAACTTCCGGGCTGATTCTTCGCCGGCTTTGCGGTAAAATTGCTACCAATCAGGCAATTCCGGATAGGGCGCTTCGGCGCCCTAGCTTTTTAATGAACAATATTCGCAATTTCTCCATCATCGCCCATATTGACCACGGCAAGTCCACACTGGCTGACCGTATCATCCAGTTGTGCGGCGGCTTGTCCGAGCGCGAGATGGAGGCGCAGGTGCTGGATTCCATGGACCTGGAGCGCGAGCGCGGCATTACGATCAAAGCACAGACTGCCGCGCTCCAGTATAAATCCCGCAACGGCCAGACCTATCTGCTCAACCTCATCGACACCCCGGGGCATGTTGACTTCTCCTACGAGGTCAGCCGGTCACTGGCCGCCTGTGAAGGTGCCCTGCTCGTCGTCGATGCTTCGCAGGGTGTCGAGGCCCAGTCCGTTGCCAACTGCTATACGGCGATCGAACAGGGCGTCGAGGTCGTGCCCATCCTCAACAAGATCGATTTGCCTTCGGCTGACCCGGAGCGTGTGATCCAGGAAATCGAGGACATCATCGGTGTCGAGGCGACCGATGCGGTACGCTGTTCTGCCAAGACCGGCGAGGGTGTGGAGGACGTGCTGGAGGCTGTCGTCGCCAGGATACCGCCGCCGGTTGGCAATCCCGATGCCCCGTTGAAGGCGCTGATCATCGATTCCTGGTTTGACAACTACGTTGGCGTCATCATGCTGGTGCGCGTGGTGGATGGCGTATTGAAGCCCAAGGACAAGATTCGCCTGATGGCGACGGGCGCGGTTCATCTGTGTGAGCAGGTTGGTGTATTTACGCCCAAGTCCCGGCAGCGGGAGTCGCTGTCTGCCGGTGATGTCGGTTTTATCATCGCCGGCATCAAGGAATTGCAGAACGCCAAGGTAGGCGACACCGTCACTCTGGCCGGCACCCCGGCGGGGTTGCCGCTGCCGGGATTCAAGGAAATCAAGCCACAGGTGTTTGCCGGTTTGTATCCTGTGGAGTCCAATCAGTACGATGCCTTGCGCGATGCGCTGGAGAAACTGCGCCTGAACGATGCCAGCCTGCAATTCGAGCCGGAGGTGTCGCAGGCGCTGGGTTTCGGCTTCCGCTGCGGTTTCCTCGGTCTGCTGCACATGGAAATCGTGCAGGAACGGCTGGAGCGCGAATACGATATGGATCTGATCACCACGGCACCGACCGTGGTGTACGAAATCGTCACCAAGTCCGGCGAGACCCTGCGGGTGGAAAACCCGTCCAAACTGCCGGAGCCCTCCAGGGTGGAAGAAATCCGTGAACCCATCATTACCACCACCATCCTGATGCCGCAGGAGTATGTCGGCCCGGTGATGACTTTGTGCAACAACAAGCGTGGCGTACAGCGCAACATGCAGTACATGGGACGGCAGGTCATGCTGACTTACGAAATGCCGCTCAACGAGGTGGTGCTCGACTTTTTCGACAAGTTGAAATCCACATCGCGCGGTTATGCCTCGATGGACTATGAGTTCCTCGAATTCCGTACCGCAGATCTGGTCAAGCTGGACATTCTTGTGAACGGCGAGCGCGTGGATGCGCTGTCACTCATCGTGCACCGGTCCAACAGTGTTTACCGTGGCCGCGAACTGGCGTCCAAGATGCGCGAACTGATTCCGCGCCAGATGTTCGACGTGGCGATCCAGGCGGCCATCGGCGCCAACATCATCGCACGGGAAACGGTGAAGGCCATGCGCAAGAACGTGCTGGCGAAATGCTACGGCGGCGACATTACGCGCAAGAAGAAACTCCTGGAAAAGCAGAAGGAAGGCAAGAAGCGGATGAAGCAGGTGGGTAACGTGGAAATCCCCCAGGAGGCTTTCCTGGCCATTCTGAAAGTCGAGGACAAGTCATGAACTTCGCTTTGTTCATGCTGGCGGCGTTGTTGCTGACCGGCGGCATATGGCTGCTGGATGCGCTCTGGCTGGGAAAATCCCGTACAGCCGGTGACAAGGAACCCATTCTGGTCGAATACGCCAAGAGTTTCTTCCCGGTGATACTGGCGGTGTTCCTTTTCCGCTCCTTTCTGGTGGAGCCGTTCAAGATTCCGTCCGGGTCAATGATGCCAACGTTGCTGGTGGGCGACTATATCCTGGTCAACAAATACACCTATGGTTTGCGTGTGCCGGTGCTCAACAATACCTTTGTCGAAATAGGTCGCCCGCAGCGTGGCGAAGTGATGGTGTTCCGCTATCCCAAGGATCCCTCTCTGGATTACATCAAGCGGATTGTCGGGTTGCCCGGTGATCGTATCGAGTACCGCAACAAGCAGATATTCCTCAACGGGGAGCCGGTTGCGCAGCGCGATGAAGGTTATTACAACTACGTCGCTCCCGGGCTGAATCAGGTCAGTATGCGTAAACTTGGTGAAACGCTGGGAACCCACCAGCACAACATTCTGGTCGACGACAGCAATCCGCCTCTCGATGGGGAAATCACCGTGCCGGACGGCCAGTATTTCGTCATGGGGGATAACCGCGACAACAGCAACGACAGCAGGTTCTGGGGGTTCGTGCCGGAAAACAACATTGTTGGCAAAGCTTTCATGATATGGTGGAATTTCGAGAACTTAGGCAGAATTGGCACGTCAGTCAAATAGGGAGGGAACACCCATGAACAAGCAGCGTGGAATGACCTTTATCGGTTTGGTGGCGATGATCGCCGGCATTGTATTTGTCGCCGTGATCGCCATGAAGTTGTATCCGGCTTACGCCGAATATTTCGCCATCAAGAAGGCTTTTGCCGCATTGAAAACCCAGATGGATAAAGGCGAGATGACCGATCGTGATATCGTCGCATCCTTCGACCGGCAACAGGCCATCGATGATTTCAAGAGTGTGGGCGGCAAGGATCTGGTGATCGAACTGGATGGCAGCGGCAAGCAGGTCGTCTCCGTGGAATACTCCGTGGTCACCCCGTTGGTGGGAAATGTCAGTGCGCTGGTCGATTTCAGCCTTTCCACCGACGGAAGTGCAGGCCAGGAAGAATCCGCGGAATAGGCATGAGCGGGCTGCCGCGTCTGGCCGCCCGTCTCGGCCACGTATTCAGGCAACCCGCGTTGCTGCGCCAGGCGCTGACGCACCGCAGCCATAGCGGTGCCAACAACGAGCGCCTGGAGTTTCTGGGTGATAGCGTCCTCAATTGCGTGGTGGCCAACCTGCTTTATTCCCGATTTCCCAATCTGCCGGAGGGGGACCTGAGCCGGTTGCGTTCCCATCTGGTCAAGGAATCCACATTGAGCGAGCTGGCCGTTGCGCTCGATATTGGCGGTGACCTGCTGCTGGGTGAAGGGGAGTCCAGGAGCGGCGGTTCCCGGCGCCCATCGGTGCTGGCTGATGCGCTGGAAGCGATCATCGGCGCAGCCTACCTGGATGGCGGCTTTGCTGCCGCGGAAACTCTGGTGACGCGGCTATACCACGACCGGCTGCATGGCCTTGACCCCCGCAGTCTGGGCAAGGACGCTAAAACGCTGCTGCAGGAATATCTGCAGGGCAGAAAGATTGCGCTTCCCCAATACGCGGTACTGGCGATGGAAGGCGAGGCGCATTGCCAGATTTTCCGAGTCGAATGCTGCATTCCTGTACTGGAAATACGCACCCAGGGCGAGGGGAGCAGCCGCCGTGCGGCAGAACAGCAGGCGGCACAGGCTGCCTACGAGAAAGTCGCCCATGCCTGAGAATTCCCCCTGCGGCACTTTTCGATGTGGAACGATCGCCATCGTTGGGCGACCCAATGTCGGCAAGTCCACGCTGCTCAACCACGTGCTCGGCGTAAAACTCAGCATCACCTCGCGCAAGGCGCAGACGACACGCCACCGGTTGCTGGGAATCCATACCACTGACGATGCGCAGTTTGTTTTCGTGGATACGCCGGGATTCCAGACCAGGTACATCAACGCGCTCAACCGCGCAATGAACAAAACCGTCAGGCAGGTGCTGTCAGAGGTTGACGTGGTACTGTTCGTCGTGGAGGCTGGAAAATTCGGAGCAGCCGATGAGCAAGTCTTGGAGATTCTGCCGGCGGCAGTACCAGTCCTGCTTGCCATCAACAAAGTCGATACGCTGGACGACAAGGGGAGCCTGCTACCGTTCATCGAGAAAATCGCCCCCCGCTTCAATTTTGCCGAGATGATTCCGGTCAGCGCAAAAAAAAATCTGCAGATCGACCAGTTGCTTGGCGCCCTGCGCCGGCACTTGCCCGAGCAGCCTGCCATTTACGGTGAGGATGAATTTACCGATCGTAATGAGCGGTTCCTGGCGGCCGAAATCGTGCGCGAAAAGCTGTTCCGCCTGCTGGGCGAGGAAATTCCCTACGCTCTCACCGTCGAAATCGAAAAGTTCGAGCAGGATGGCAAATTGCGGCGCATCCATGCTGCAGTGATCGTCGACAAGGACAACCAGAAGCCCATTGTGATCGGCAAGGGTGGCGAAAAGCTCAAGCGCATTTCCACGGAGGCACGGCAGGATATGGAAAGCCTGTTCGGCGGCAAGGTCTGGCTGGAAATCTGGGTCAAGGTGCGGGGTGGCTGGGCCGACGATGAGCGTGCGGTCAAAAGCCTCGGTTACTGAAACTGGCCCTTATGACTGCGGGTGGCCATCGTCAGGACAATCAGCCGGTCTACGTGCTGCATACCTACCCGTTCAGGGAAACAAGCCTGGTGGTGGAACTATTCAGCCGCCAGTTCGGGCGCGTTGCCACCATCGCCAAAGGTGCCCGGCGCCCGCGCGCCGCGATGCGCGGCATGCTGCAATCGTTTCAGCCGCTGCTGGCCACCTGGTCCGGAAAGTCTGAACTGCGGAACCTGCATGGTGTGGAATGGCGCGGCGGCCTGCATGTGCTGCACGGCCAGGCGCTGATATGCGGGTTCTATCTCAACGAGTTGATGCTGCGCCTGTTGCCGCGCGAAGACCCGCACGAACTTCTGTTTGAATACTACGAGGAGGCGCTGCGGCAACTGGCACAGGACGAGCAGCAGGGGCTTGTCCTGCGTCGTTTCGAAAAGAAATTGCTGCAGGAACTGGGCTATGCGTTGCCACTGGAACACGAAGCCGATAGCGCCATGCCGGTGCAGGAACAGATTCAGTATGACTACGTCCCTGAACGTGGTCCCGTGCGCCAGAGGGGTGGCCAATCCGGTGTACAATTGACGGGCAAGACCCTGCTCGACATGATGCGCGACGATTATTCCGACGCGCAGACCCAGCAGCAGAGCAAGCTGCTGATGCGCGCGCTGATCAGCCATTATCTCGGTGATAAACCACTCTATACCCGCCAATTACTTATGGATTTGCAACAGTTATGATTTGTCTGGGCGTCAATATCGACCATATCGCGACGATTCGCCAGCAGCGCGGCACACGCTATCCCAGCGTGGTACAAGCGGCCCTTCGTGCCGAGCAGGCCGGGGCGGATGCCATCACCCTGCACCTGCGCGAAGACCGGCGCCATATCCAGGATGCGGACGTGCACATGCTGCGTGCCCTGTTGCAGACGCGCATGAACCTGGAAATGGCCGTGACCGAGGAAATGGTCGGTATTGCCTTGCAGATCAAGCCGCAGGATGCCTGTCTGGTGCCGGAACGGCGCGAGGAACTCACCACTGAGGGTGGTCTGGATGTGGTGCGCCATTTCGACAACGTGAAGCAGGCCTGCCAACAGCTGGGCGAAGCCGGCATCCGCGTGTCGCTGTTTATCGGTCCCGACCAAGCGCAACTCGATGCCGCCAGGGCGGCGGGAGCACCGGTGGTGGAAATCCATACGGGAACCTATGCCGATGCCGAAAACGAGGCGATGCGCCAGGAAGAGTTCCACCGCATCGAGAGCGCCGTGGTGCATGGCGTTTCGCTGGGGCTTGCGGTCAATGCCGGGCATGGCCTGCATTACCACAACGTGCACGAAATCGCCGCGCTGCCCGGCGTGGCCGAACTTAACATCGGCCACGCCATCGTCGCCCATGCGTTGTTTGTCGGCTGGGACAATGCGGTGCGCGAAATGAAGGCGCTCATGATCGCAGCGGCTAGCGGCCGATGATTTTCGGTATCGGCACCGATATCGTCGAGGTTTCCCGTATCGAGGATTCTCTCGCACGCTTCGGCGAGGCCTTTGCCCAGCGCATTCTGACCGAACGCGAATGGCAGGCGTTCGAGCTTTCGCATACCAGGGCCCGCTTCCTGGCCAAGCGTTTCGCCGCCAAGGAGGCTTTCGCCAAGGCGTTGGGTACCGGTTTGCGCGGCGCGGCGACTTTCCAGAACATCGGCGTGGCGCACGACGACCTCGGCAAGCCCGTTCTCGATCTTTCCCCCGTGCTGCAGGAACTTCTCGACCAGCGCGGCATCCGTTTCCAGCACTTGTCGATTAGCGATGAAAAGGCTTTGGCCGTGGCCTTCGTCGTTCTTGAGACTTGAGTGATTACCAGACCATCCTGATCCACGCCGAGGCTCCACCCAAGCCTGCTCTGCGCGATCCATGCAACGGCTGCGGCATATGTTGTGTCGCCGAACCCTGCCCGTTGAGCCGTCTGCTGTTCTGGCAGAAAAAAGGGCCATGTCGTGCGATTCGGTGGGATGAAGCTTACGCGCGCTATGTCTGCGGCATGGTGGTGGCGCCATCGGAGTTTCTTCCCTGGCTGCCCGGATTATTGCAAAGCATGGCAACACGGCTATTTTCGCGCTGGATTGCAGCAGGGAAAGGCTGCGATTCGGATGCCGAACCGGGGGCTTGAAATTTTCATCCCCAGCCATATCTAAAAATGCGTTACACAATCCACACACGGGAGTTTTAACGGCATGACCACCACCGCACAAAAAGAAACGCTCGGCTTCCAGGCCGAGGTCAAACAGTTGCTGCACCTCATGATCCATTCCTTGTATTCCAACAAGGAGATTTTCCTGCGCGAACTGGTCTCCAATGCCAGCGACGCCGCCGACAAGCTGCGTTTCGAGGCGCTGTCCGATGCCGCGCTGTTCGAGAACGACAGCGAACTGAAGATACGTATCGCCTTTGACAAGGAGGCGCGCACGCTGACGATTGCCGACAACGGCATCGGCATGAATCGGCAAGAGGTGATCGACAACATCGGCACCATCGCCAAGTCCGGAACCCGCGAGTTTTTCTCGGCGCTGTCCGGCGACCAGCAGAAGGATGCAGCACTG
>Ga0233425_10011777_pt1 | contig 10091 bp, 8 predicted proteins | sample Watercolumn_Towu_2_FD_181712 | JGI IMG/M metagenome (GOLD analysis project Ga0233425, IMG submission 181712) | Freshwater microbial communities from Lake Towuti, South Sulawesi, Indonesia - Watercolumn_Towuti2014_140_MG | ecosystem: Environmental > Aquatic > Freshwater > Lake | place: Indonesia... | reverse complement strand
GCAGCAGGCGCACCGGGTCTTCGCGGTAGCGTTTCTTCGGGTCGCCGATCATGCGCAGGGTCTTCTGCTTCAGGTCGGCGACGCCGTGGTGGAAATCGGTGATGGTCTCGGCGGTCGGGTCGTAGTAGAGCGCGTTGATGGTGAAGTCGCGCCGCGCCGCGTCCTCCTCCATGTTGCCGAAGACGTTGTCGCGCAGCACGCGGCCGTGCGCGTCGGTTTCGGCCTCGCCGCCATTGCCGGCACGGAAGGTGGACACCTCGATGGTCTCGCCGCCGTCCATCACATGCACGATGCGGAAGCGCCGGCCGATGATGCGCGAGCGGCGAAAGATGCCGCGCACCTGCTCGGGGGTGGCGTCGGTGGCGACGTCGAAATCCTTCGGCTCGATGCCGGCGAGCAGATCGCGCACGGCACCTCCGACGACATAGGCCTGATGACCGTGCTCCTGCAGCCGGCTCACCGTGCGACGGGCGCCGGACGAGATCGACTCGCGCCGGACATGGTGCTTCGCGACAGGGATGAGCGCCGGCTCGTTGGAGGCGGGCGCCTCCTTGCTGAAAACGCGGCGCAACAGCTTGCGGATCATGCTGCGGTCAGAGGTCGAACGGGAGAGGGCGCAATGATACCGGAAAGGTCCGCTTCAGGCCGTTTCGACGCGGTTGCGGCCGTTTTCCTTGGCACGGTAGAGGGCGGCATCGGCGCGCCCCACCGTATCTTCCAGCGTTTCCCCGAGACGGGCCTCGGCGAGACCGACCGAGATCGTCACACGCACCGTCTCGCCGCTCTCGCCGAGGGTCAGCGAGGCCCACTCGATGCCGCCGCGCAGACGCTCGGCGATGCCCAGCGCCTCGGCCTGGGCCGTGTCGGGCAGGAGGGCGGCGAACTCCTCGCCGCCGTAGCGGGCCATCAGGTCGGTCGGGCGCAGATGGGCGGCCATCTGCCGCGAAATGTGGCGCAGCACGGCGTCCCCGGCGAGATGCCCCCAGGTGTCGTTGAAGGCCTTGAAGCGGTCGACGTCGATCATCAGCAGGCAGGCCGGTCGGCCGTCATTGTGACAGCGCCGCAGCATGCGGGCGAAGGTGTCGTCGAGCCAGCGGCGGTTGTGCAGTCCGGTGAGGACGTCGACGCTGGCGGCATGCTCGAACTCCAGGCTGCGCGTGCGCGTCTTCTCCAGCGCCCGGTTGTGTTCGCGCATGCGGCCGGAGAGGATCCACAGCAGGTTGAAGGCGACGCCGTGCGAGCGGTTGAGCAGGGCCCACATGGCGGCGTGGCCGAGCGCGAGCACGCGCGTCGGGCCGGCTGCCTCTACGCGCGCCGAAGGGCGCTGGCCGTCGACCATGGAGATCTCCCCGACGCACTCGCCGGGGCCGAGGTGGGACACCTCGAAGGCCTCGCGGCCGGCGAGCTGGATCGACAGTTCCCCCTCGAGAACGAGATAGACCGCGTGGTTGTCCTGCTCCGGCTCGATGAGGGTGTCGCCGGCCGCCAGGGCCAGCACGGGGCATTCCTCGAGGATTTCCTCGATGGCGTCGATGCTGATGTGCCGGAACAGCTTGCTCTGTTCGAGCACCCTGCGGTCGGCGGGCGAAGTCATCTGCAGATTTTACCGCAGTGAAATGATCGGCCAGCCGCGCCTGCGGGCCTGCGCTTCCAGCGTGGGGTCCGGATCCACCGCCACCGGGTCCGTCACCCGCTCGAGCAGGAACAGGTCGTTGAGCGAATCGCTGTAGAACCAGCTGCGCGCGAAGTTCTTCCAGTCGTGGCCGAGGCCGGCGAGCCAGGCGTCCACCCGCGCGATCTTGCCCTCGCGGAAGCAGGGGACGCCCTGCACGCCGCCGGTGAACACGCCGTCCGACTGCGCGGGTTCGGTGGCGACGAGATGGACAATGCCGAATTCGCGCGCGATCGGCGTAGTGACGAAGCTGTTGGTGGCGGTGACGATGGCGACCAGCGCGCCTTCGTTCTGGTGATGGCGCACCAGGGCGCGGCCCTTCTCGGTGACGAGGGGCAGGATGCGCGTGGCCATGAAGTCGGCATGCCAGGCGTCCAGTTCGGCGCGCGGGTGGCGCGAGAGCGGCTTCAACTGGAAGTCGAGGAATTCGTGGATGTCGAGCGTGCCGGCCTTGTACTGGTCGTAGAAATCCTGGTTGCGCGCCTCGTACACTTCGCGGTCGAGCACGCCGCGAGAGATGAGGTACTGCGCCCACTCGAAGTCCGAGTCGCCGGCAAGAAGCGTGTTGTCGAGGTCGAATAGGGCGAGATTCATGTTGCGTCGGGTTTCCTGTTGAATTTGGTCAGCATTTCCTTGAGCAGCGGCACGGTCACCGGCCGCTTGCGCTCGAGCGAGGCGCGATCGAGCTCGTCGAGCACCGCCATCAGGGAGGGCAGGTCGCGCTGGACGTGACGCAGCATGTAGCCGATTACCCCGTCTTCCACGCGCAGGCCGCGCTGGCTGGCCTGGCCTTGCAGGGTGGCGGCCTTTTCCTCGTCGCTGAGCGGCTTGACCGCGTAGCCGACGGTCTGGCCGACGCGCGTGCGCAGGTCCTCGCGCAGCTTCAGTTCCAGCGGCGGCACCGGGCCGGCGAGCAGCAGCGCCAACCCGCTCAGCCAGGCCGAGTTGAAGACGCGGAAAAGGGCGATCTGGGCGGCTTCGTCCAGGCGGTCGATGTCGTCGACCACCAGCAGGCCGCCGGGCGGGCAGGGCAGTTCCGCGCCCGCGTCTTCGCCTGCCATGTACACCGTGCGCCGGCCGGTCGCATCGGCCGCCGCTCGGGTGGCCCGCAGGAGATGGCTGCGGCCGCTGCCGGACGGTCCCCACAGGTAGACGGCGTCGAAGGTGCGTGGCAGCGCCAGGGCGCGCAGGCGCGCCACCAGCTCGGCGTTGGCGCCGGCAACGAAATTGTCCAGGGTCGGATTCTGCTCGGGCCGGATGTCGAGCGTCAGCTGCTGGGGCATGTTCGTGAAATTGGCGGATAAGCTAAAATCCGCCCTTTGCTGCGCGAAGCGCAACTTTATCACGAAGCGGGTATTCCCTTGAGCTCTCTCACCTACCGCGATGCCGGCGTCGATATCGATGCCGGCGACTCCCTCGTCGAACGCATCAAGCCCTTCGCCAAACGCACCCTGCGGCCCGAGGTGATGGCCGGCATTGGCGGCTTCGGCGCCCTGTTCGAGATCTCGAAGAAGTACCGCGAACCCGTTCTGGTTGCCGGCACCGACGGTGTCGGCACCAAACTCAAGCTCGCCTTCCAGCTCAACCGCCACGATACGGTCGGCATCGACCTGGTGGCGATGAGCGTGAACGACATCCTGGTGCAGGGCGCCGAGCCGTTGTTCTTCCTCGACTACTTCGCCTGTGGCCGGCTCGACGTGAACACCGCCGCCAGCGTCATTCAGGGCATTGCCAAAGGCTGCGAGCTGGCCGGCTGCGCCCTCATCGGCGGCGAGACGGCCGAGATGCCGGGCATGTATCCGGACGGCGAATACGACCTTGCCGGCTTCGCCGTCGGTGCCGTGGAAAAGGCGGACATCATCGACGGCCGCGACATCGCGCCGGGCGATGTCGTGATCGGGCTGGCCTCCAGCGGCGCCCACTCGAACGGCTACTCCCTCGTGCGCAAGATCATAGAACGGGCCAAGCCCGACATGGATGCCGATTTCGACGGACGCCCCCTGGCGGAAGCCGTCATGGCGCCCACCCGCATCTACGTCAAGCCGCTGCTGGCGCTGATGGCTGCCTACCCGGTGAAGGGCCTCGCCCACATCACCGGCGGCGGACTGCTCGATAACGTGCCGCGCATACTCGGCGATTCGCTGGTCGCCCGGCTCGACAGCCAGGCTTGGCGGCGGCCCCGCCTGTTCGACTGGCTGCAGCGCGAGGGCCAGGTGGCCGACGCCGAGATGCATCGCGTCTTCAACTGCGGCATCGGCATGGTGGTGGTGGTCGACCGGGCGCTCGAGGCGCAGGCCTTGCAGTTCCTGCACGCGGCCGGCGAAACGGCCTGGACCATCGGCGCCATCGACCGGCGTGCCGACGGCGGGCCGCAGACCGTCGTCGCCTGAGCTCAAGCAACTTTTTCCGCCGGGGCGCTGTCTGACCTGGCCTGGCAGAGAGCGAAAACCGAATGGCAGCCGGAAAGAAGCACGTCGTCGCAATCGTTGCCGTGATCGGCCTGCTGGCGCTCGGCGGCTATGCCTGGCATGCCAACCAGTCGGCGCCGCCTGCGCCGCAGGCGCCGGCCGGCGCGCCCGCCCCCGGCAAGGCCGGCGGCCCGCCTGGCGGCGCGCCACCGGGCGGCTTCGCCGTCGGCGTGGAGACGGTACGGGTGGCGGCATCCGTCTTCAAGGACGAGGCGGCGGCGGTGGGCTCGCTGAAGTCGAACGAGTCGGTGGTGCTGCGCCCGGAGATCGCCGGCCGCATCGTCGCCATTCATCTGCGCGAAGGCATGCCCGCGGCGAAGGGTGCCGTGCTGGTGGCGCTGGATGCCTCGACCCAGGCGGCCGAGTTGCGCCAGGCGGAGGCCAACCTCGGCCTCGCCCAGGCCAACTATCGGCGCAACGAGGATCTCTATCAGAAGAAGTTCGTCAGCGAGCGGGCGCGCGACGAGTCGGCCGCCAGCCTCAAGGTGCTCGAGGCGACCGTGGCGTTGTCGCAGGCGAAACTGCAGAAGACGCAGATCCGCGCCCCCTTCGCCGGCATCGTCGGCATCCGCAACGTCAGCGTCGGCGACTACGTCAAGGAAGGCCAGGAGCTCATCAATATCGAGGACATCGGCTCGCTCAAGGTGGACTTCCGCCTGCCGGAGGCCTATCTCGGCCGCGTGCAGAAGGGGCAGGAAGTCGACGTCAGCACCGATGCCCTGCCGGGGCAGGCATTCAAGGGCGTGCTCGACGCGGTCGACCCGCTGCTCGACGCCTCCGGCCGCGCCATTTCGCTGCGCGCCCGCCTCGCCAATCCGGAGCTGAAGCTGCGTCCCGGCATGTTCGTCCGCGTTCGTCTCGTCTTCGGCGGCGATCGGCAGGGGCTGGCCGTGCCGGAGGAGGCGCTGGTGCCGGCCGGCAGCGACAACTTCGTCTTCCGCGTCGCCGGCGGCAAGGCGCAGCGCGTCATGGTGAAGATCGGCCAGCGCCGCGGCGCCCAGGTTGAAGTCGTCGATGGCCTCGCGGCCGGCGACGAGGTGGTCACGGCCGGCCAACTGAAACTGCGCGACGGCGTCCCGGTCAAGGCGCAGTCGGCGGCAGCCGCGGCCACCGCCGCGGTGAATCCCGCGCCGAAATGAGGCTGCCCGAGCTCTGCATCCGCCGGCCGGTCTTCGCCAGCGTGCTGAGCCTGGTGGTGATGCTGCTGGGGCTGGTCTCCTACTCGCGCCTGCCGGTGCGCGAATACCCGAAGATCGACGAGCCGGTGGTGACGGTCGACACCACCTACCGCGGCGCTTCGGCCGAGATCATCGAGTCGCAGATCACCAAGCCGCTGGAGGATTCGCTCGCCGGCATCGAGGGTGTGGACGTGCTGTCCTCGATCTCGCGTGCCGAGAACAGCCAGATCACCGTGCGCTTCAAGCTGGAGCGCAATCCCGATTCCGCCGCCGCGGACGTGCGCGACCGCGTTGCCCGCGTCCGCAACAAGCTGCCGCAGGCCATCGACGAGCCGGTCATCGCCAAGGTCGAGGCCGACGCCAATCCGATCATCTGGCTCGCCTTCAATAGCGACCGCCATTCGCCGCTGGAGGTGACCGACTTCGCCAGCCGCATCGTCAAGCCGCGCCTGCAGACCTTGCCCGGCGCGGCCGACGTGCGCGTCTTCGGCGAGCGCAAGTTCGCCATGCGCATCTGGCTCGACCCGGAGCGGCTCGCCGCCTATGGCCTGACGACGACGGACGTCGAGGACGCTCTGCGCCGGCAGAACGTCGAGGTGCCGGCCGGGCGCATCGAGGGGCGCGAGCGCGAGTTCTCGGTGGTGTCGCGCACCGACCTCAACCGGCCGGACGAGTTCGCCGCGGTCATCGTGCGCCAGGTGAAGGGCTACCCGGTGCGCATCCGCGACCTCGGTCGCGTCGAGATCGGCGCGGCGCAGGAACGTTCTGCGGTGCGCTTCAACGGCAAGAACGCCGTCGCTCTGGGCGTCATCAAGCAGGCCACGGCCAACCCGCTCGACCTGTCCAAGGCGCTGCGCGCCGCCCTGCCGCGACTGACTTCCGAACTGCCCGAAGGCATGAAGGTAAACGTCGCCTACGACTCGTCGGTGTTCATCGAGCGCTCCATCGAGGCGGTGTTCACCACCATCGCCGAGGCGATCCTCCTCGTGGCGCTGATCATCTTCCTCTTCCTGCGCTCGCCGCGGGCGACGCTGATTCCGCTCGTCACGATCCCGGTGTCGCTGATCGGCGCCTTCGCCCTCATGTTGGTGATGGGCTTCACCATCAACACGCTGACCCTGCTCGCCCTCGTCCTGGCCATCGGCCTGGTGGTGGACGACGCCATCGTCGTGCTGGAGAACATCTACCGCCACGTCGAGGACGGCATGCCGCGCCTGCAGGCGGCGCTGCAGGGTTCGAGGGAGATCGGCTTCGCCGTGGTGGCGATGACGCTGACACTGGCCGCCGTCTACGCGCCGGTGGCCTTCATGACCGGCCGCACCGGCAAGCTCTTCATCGAGTTCGCCCTGACCCTGGCCGGCGCGGTGATCGTCTCGGGCCTCGTCGCCCTGACCCTGTCGCCGATGATGTGCTCGCTGCTCCTCAAGCACGAGACGCGCCACGGCCGCGCCTATCTGTGGTTCGAGAACTTCTTCAACGGACTGACGGCGGGCTACCGTCGCCTGCTGGGGGTGGCGCTGCGCCGCCGCTGGATCGTCATGCTGGCATTCTTCGCCGTGGCCGGCGCCAGCGTCCTGCTGCTGAAGACGTTGAAGTCTGAGCTGGCTCCGGTGGAGGACCGCGGCGTCATCCTCGGCGTCTTCCTCGGCCCGGAAGGCGCGACGCTCGACTACATGAGCAAGTACGCGCGCCAGCTGGAGGGCATCTACGGGAAAACGCCGAACGTCGAGCGCTATTTCGTCGTCGCCGGCAACCCGGTGGTGTCGCAGGGCATCTCCTTCGTCGGCCTGACCGACTGGAAGGCGCGGCCGCAGCACTCGACCGCCATCGCCAAGGTGCTGCAGCCGCAGTTCTTCTCGATTCCCGGCGTGCTGGCCTTTCCGATCACGCCGCCTTCGCTCGGCCAGAGCCCGCGCGAGCGGCCGGTGAACTTCGTCGTCGTCACCTCGGCCTCCTATGCCGAGCTGCAGGGTGTCACCGAGCAGATCCTCGGCGAGATGGCGAGGAATCCCGGCTTCGTGAACGTCGACACCGACCTCAAGCTGAACAAGCCGGAGCTCGCCGTGCGGGTGGATCGCGACAAGGCCGCCGATACCGGCGTGCAGGTGGAGGCCATCGGCCGCACCCTGGAAACCATGCTCGGCGGGCGCCAGGTGACGCGCTTCAAGCGCGACGCCGAGCAGTACGACGTGATCGTGCAGACGGCCGAGACCGACCGCGCCAGTCCGCGCGACATCAGCGAGATCTACGTGCGCGGCCGCGACGATCGCATGATCCCGCTCGCCAATCTGGTCAAGGTGGACGAGACGGTCAGCCCGCGCGAGCTGAACCACTTCGCCCAGCGCCGCGCCGTGACCATCTCGGCCAACCTGGCGCCAGGCTACACCATGGGGGAGGCGCTGGCCTTCCTCGACGACGCGGCGCGCCGCGTCCTGCCGCCCGGCTATGCCACCGACTACAGCGGGCAGTCGCGCGAGTTCCGCACCTCGACGGCCAGCCTGGCGCTCACCTTCGTGCTGGCGCTGGCCTTTATCTACCTGGTGCTGGCGGCGCAGTTCGAGAGCTTCCGCGATCCCTTCGTCATCATGCTCACCGTACCGCTGTCGATGACGGGCGCGCTGCTTGCGCTCACCCTGCTGCCGGGCGGCACGCTCAATGTCTACAGCCAGATCGGTTTGGTCACGCTGGTCGGCCTCATCACCAAGCACGGCATCCTGTTGGTGGAATTCACCAACCAGCTGCGCAGCCAGGGACGGGAGCTGACGGAGGCGCTGGTCGAGGCGGCCGGCCTGCGCCTGCGCCCGATCCTGATGACCACAGGCGCCATGGTGCTGGGCGCCATCCCGCTGGCGCTGGCGAGCGGCGCCGGCGCCGAGTCGCGCCAGCAGATCGGCAGCGTCATCGTCGGCGGCCTGCTGCTCGGCACGGTGCTGACGCTGTTCGTCGTGCCGACGGTCTACAGCCTGCTCGCCGGCAGCCGGCAGCCCGCTGCCGCACCGGCGGCGGCTGCGGCGCAATCGTGACGGCGCGGCCGATCGGCGTCTTCGACTCGGGTGTCGGCGGGCTCACCGTCCTGCGCCACATCCGCGCCACCCTGCCCGGCGCGGACCTGATCTACGTCGCCGATTCCGCCCATGCGCCCTACGGCGACAAGCCCGCCGAGTTCATCGCGGCACGCGCGCACGCCATCGCCGAATTCCTCCTCGCCCGCGGTGCCGCCGCGCTGGTGGTGGCCTGCAACACCGCCACCGCTGCCGCCATCGCCGATCTGCGCGCGCGCTTCGAGGTGCCCATCATCGGCATGGAGCCGGCGGTGAAGCCGGCGGCCGAAGCCACGCGGAGCGGGATCATCGGCGTGCTCGCCACCAGCGGCACGCTGGAGAGCGGCAAGTTCGCCGAACTGGTGCGCCGCTTCGGCTCGCAGGCGCGCGTCATCGTCCAGCCCTGCCCGGGCCTGGTGGAGCGCATCGAGTCAGGCGACCTGGACAGCGCGGCGACGCGCGCCCTGCTCGAGGGCTTCGTCGCGCCCCTGCTGGCTCAGGATGCCGACACCCTGGTGCTGGGCTGCACGCACTATCCCTTCCTCGCGCCGCTGCTGCGCGAACTTTCCGGCGAGGCGGTCAGCCTGGTCGAGACGGGCGAGGCGGTGGCGCGCCAGCTGCAGCGCCGTCTTGCGGAGACTGACTTTTCCTGCGGGGCATCGGGCGGGACGGCGCGCTTCTACAGCAGCGGCGACCCGCGCCATCTGGCGGCGCTGCTGCCGCGCCTGTGGGGGGCGGCAGCGCCGGTGGAATCTATCGGTTGAAATCTTCCAGGCAGCCCTTCAGCGTGCTGCCCGCCGTGCCCGGACGCAGGGTGCAATCGCCGGTCTTGCCGGGATCGACAGGCCGGGCGGCGGCGCCACGCGGGCTGGCAGGGCCGGGAGCGGCGGCGGTTTCGCGCGGCGCGGCGCGGCGAGCCAGGTCGGTTTGCGCCATGGCGAGGCGGTTCTCCGCCTCGGCGCGCCGGCCCTGTTCCTCCTCGAACTTCTTCCTGTTCTGCAGCATCATCTTGTCGTAGCCGGCCAGCACGCCCTTGAGGCGCGCGATGTCGTCTTCCTGCTCGGCGATCTGCGCCGACTGGCGGGCGATGACCTGCCCCGACAGCCAGGACACCGCACCGCCGGCCGCTGCTGCGCCGAGCGCGAAGACGATGGCGTAGGGCAGGGCGCGGCGCCACAGCGGCGGCCCGGCCGGGACGGCCTCGGTTTCCTCCTCCGCCTCGTCGCGGCCTCTGCCACGGTCGCGCCCGCGTGGGGGCGGTGCGTCGTCCTCCTCGGCCGTTTCGGCCGGCGCCGGCTTGCGCAGCCGGCGCAGGAGCAGGAGCGGCGCGACGAGCAGGCGCTTCAGGCGCAGGCCGAGGCTGGGCTTCGGCGGCGCTTCCTCGCCGGATTCGTCAACGGTATCGCTGGCAGTGCTCATGCCGGTTTCCCCATATCAGGGGACATAACGGCAGGCCTGACAGGAACTTAAGCGAGGGCGTGTTCGACGGCCCGGCAGGCCTTATCGATGAGGTCCGCCGCCAGACAGTCGAGACGGAGGGTATCCGGCCAGCTGCGCAGCCAGGTGAGCTGCCGCTTGGCCAGCTGGCGCGTGGCGGCAATGCCCTTCTCGCGCAGGGCGGCGCGGTCGCCGGCGCCTTCGAGGTAATCCCACACCTGGCGGTAGCCGACGCAGCGCATCGAGGGCAGGCCGGCGTGCAGGCGGTACTTCCGGCGCAAGGCCTCCACTTCCT
>Ga0233425_10011776_pt1 | contig 10093 bp, 7 predicted proteins | sample Watercolumn_Towu_2_FD_181712 | JGI IMG/M metagenome (GOLD analysis project Ga0233425, IMG submission 181712) | Freshwater microbial communities from Lake Towuti, South Sulawesi, Indonesia - Watercolumn_Towuti2014_140_MG | ecosystem: Environmental > Aquatic > Freshwater > Lake | place: Indonesia... | reverse complement strand
CAACCAAGCCATCGACAAAATCAAGCTGCCCCACCCGACGCTTCGGCATGATCATCCTCCCGCACTGCGCCAAGGAGTGAATCACGCCACCCGATTCGTGCAAAGGTCTCCAGGATGAGGGTGAGGAAAACAATTCGTCACCCGATCGCCCTAGGGCTGCTCTGGTCGTCATTGCGACCGCGAGCGAAGCGAGCGGGAAGCAATCCAGACTCATGTGCGCGATCTAGATTGCTTCGCCTTCGGCTCGCAATAACGTCTCACATGCGCCTGACAGCGCAGCTTTGTCATCCCCGGCAGGCTGCGGGCCTGACCGGGAATCCAGAACAACAACGAGGATGCTTGTCCCGATCGCGCGCAATGCGCGCGCCGAGAATGACATTCAAGGCGTCACAACTCACGCTCTCACGGCAGGCGCACGGTGGCGATCGCCAGCGCCGCCATGCCTTCCTGCCGGCCGGTGAATCCGAGCCTCTCGGTCGTCGTCGCCTTGATCGCGACGCGGCCCAAGCCGACGCCCATCGTCTCCGCCAGTTTCTCGCGAATGCGCTCGCGGTGCGGGCCGATCTTGGGCGCTTCGCAAATGACGGTGGCGTCGACATTGGCGATCGCGCCGCCGCGCGCGCGCACCAGTTCGCAGGCGCGCGCCAGAAAGATCGACGACGCCGCGCCTTTCCATTGCGGATCGGACGGCGGGAAGTGGGCGCCGATGTCGCCCTCGGCGATGGTGCCGAGAATGGCGTCGGTGATTGCATGGGACAGAACGTCGGCGTCCGAATGGCCGGCGAGGCCATGCGTGTGCGGTATCGCGACGCCGCCAAGCCAGACCATGTCGCCGGGTCCAAACGCATGAACGTCATAGCCCTGACCCATGCGGACGTCGGGCAGATCGGCGAATGCGGGTTGCTTTAAGAGCTCCATGGCGCGGGCGAAGTCCTGTTGGGTCGTGAGTTTGAAATTGGCGGCGTCGCCTCCAAAAATATGCACCTTCACGCCGGCGGCCTCGGCGACCATGGCGTCGTCGGTATATTCACGCCCCGTCGCCGCCGCAGCGCGATGCGCTTGCAATATGAGGTCGAAGCGAAATGACTGCGGCGTCTGCACGGCGCAGAGCCTCGCGCGGTCGGGCGTCGCCGCGACGAAGCCCGCGTCGTCGATCTCCTTTATCGTATCCGCGAGCGGCACGCCCGGCGCGGCGGCGCCATGGATCGCCGCCGCCTCTATGGCGCGGGCGACCAGCGCCGCGTCCGCGAATGGACGCGCGGCGTCATGGATCAGCACGATGTCCGGCGCGCTCTCGGCGGCAAGCGCCTCAAGGCCGTTCCTGACGCTCTCCTGCCGGCTCGCGCCGCCAAAGGCCGGCGGCAGAAGGCGCTGCCGTTCGGATGGGGCAAGCTCCGCCGCGCTCAAAGCATAATGGTCGAGGTCGTCTCTATGGATGACGACCTTGAGCGCAGCCTCAGGCATGGCGACATGCAGCGCGTGCAACGTTCGGGCGAGCAGAGTCTTTCCGGCGATCGATCGGTATTGTTTTGGCGGGCCGTCGCCCGCCCGCGAGCCGCGTCCGGCTGCAACGACGAGAATGGCGATAGAACGATGGTCGTGAGCGGCGCCCATGGCCGCTCTCTGTCGGTTTTCGCCAGTGGCGTCAAATGGCGACGGACGGGGAAGTGCTATATTGCAAGTGCGAAGGGAACTGCTTATGCTGTGGGCAAGATGGCTGCTGCCGAAAATCTAGGCGTTGGCTGACCCTGCGCCCCTGAGCATTGGCGGGATCACGCTAAGGGGCCGCGCGCTGCTTGCGCCTATGGCCGGCGTGACCGACCCGACCATGCGCCGCATCGCCTCGCGCCTTGGAGCGTCGGCGACGGTGAGCGAGATGGTGACCGCGGCAGGCGTCGCCCGCGGCGATCGCGAAACCTCGATGCGCCTCGAGCACGCCGGCGAGGGCCCGCGGGTCATTCAGATCGCCGCACGCGAGCCCAAAGAAATGGAGGCCGCGGCGCGATGCGCCGAAGCTTCTGGGGCTGACTGGATCGACGTCAACATGGGCTGTCCTTGCAAGCGCGTCACCGGAGGCCTTGCGGGCGCCGCGCTGATGCGCGATCTCAATCATGCGACGCGGCTGATCTCTGCAGCGCGCGACGCAATATGCGTGCCGCTCAGCGTCAAGATGCGTCTGGGATGGGACGACGAGAGCCGCAACGCGGCGGAGCTGGCGCGACGCGCGGAAGCTGAAGGCGCGGCGATGATCACCGTGCATGGACGCACCCGGCAGCAGTTTTATTCCGGTCGGGCCGACTGGCGGGCGATTGCGGCGGTGAAGGCGGCAGTGCGGATTCCGGTGATCGCCAATGGCGATTGCGCCGGCGAAGACGACGCCGTCGAGATGCTCAAAAAGTCCGGCGCGGACGGTGTCATGATCGGGCGCGCGGCGATGGGGCAGCCTTGGATCGTCGGCGACATCGCGCATTTTCTGAACAGCGGCGAGCGGCGCGCCCCGCCGACCTTGGCGCAGCGCGCCGAAATCGCGCTCGAACATCTTGAAGGGCTGGTCCGCTCGATGGGCGCCTCAGCCGGCCTGAGGCACGCGCGCAAGCATCTTGCCGCCCATGTCGATCGGTCGTTGGGACCAACAGGCGCCGACGCGCGTCGCGCGCTCGTCACGACGGAATCGCCCGACGAGGCGGCGCGGCTGATTGAGCTGATCTTCCTTAAGAGACAGTCCGCAGCCGAGCAGGAAGGGATGGCGGCATGAGCGTTTCCGATCGCCCCCGTCGAAACGGCGCGCACTGCGGCGGCTATGAGTCGCTTAAGATTATGAATGAGGCCGGCCGATCTTGCATGCTTGAGGCCTTGCCCCACGCGATTCTGACCGTCGCGCGCGACGGCGTCATAGAGGACGCCAACGCCGCCGCCGAAGCCTTCTTCGAGCTCGGCAAGCCTTTGCTCATTGGCCAGTCGATCGAGCGGCTGCTGCCGTTCGGATCGCCGCTCACCGCGCTCATCGAGCAAGTCCGCGAACGCGGCGCGACGATCAATGAATACAAGGTCGATCTCGGCCGGCCCGGCCAAGACGCCGACCGGCGCGTCGACGTTCACTGCGCGCCGCTCCCAGAGGGCGACGGACTCGTCCTTGTGATGCTACAAGAGCGAACAATTGCCGATAAAATAGACAGGCAACTGACGCATCGTGGCGCCGTTCGCTCGGTGTCTGGGCTCGCCTCGATGCTGGCGCATGAAATCAAAAATCCGCTCTCCGGCATACGCGGCGCCGCGCAACTGCTCGAATCCTCGCTAAGCGATCAGGATCGCGCGCTGACGCGGCTCATTTGCGATGAGACGGACCGGATCGTGCGCCTGGTCGATCGGATGGAGGTTTTTTCCGACGCGCGTCCCCTAAAGCGCGAGCGGGTCAACATCCATTCGGTGCTGGATCATGTGAAGCGGGTCGCGCAGAGCGGATTCGCCCGCAATATTCGCTTCGTCGAGAACTACGACCCGTCGCTGCCGCCGGTTTACGCCAACCGCGATCAACTGGTGCAGGCCTTTCTCAATCTCGTGAAGAATGCGGCGGAAGCCGTTGGCGAAGCCGTCGACGGGGAGATCGAATTTTCGACCGCTTTTCGGCCGGGCGTGAGCCTGCGCGCGCTCGGGGAGAAAAGCCCCATCGGACTGCCGCTCGAATTCTGCGTGCGCGACAACGGTCCCGGCGTTCCCGAGGACATCGCGGCGCATCTCTTTGATCCATTTGTCACGACAAAGTCGACGGGAACTGGCCTCGGACTTGCACTGGTTGCGAAGATCGTCAACGACCACGGCGGCATCGTGGAGTGCGAGTCCCTCCCGAGGCGCACGACGTTTCGGGTGCTGATGCCGATGTACAGGGCGAAACGGCCCGATCAACGCGAGGAACAGCGTGCATGACATCTCGCAAAGGCGGGAGAACCAGGTAATGACGCGAGGAGAAATTCTGGTCGCTGACGACGACGCTTCAATACGCACGGTCGTTGCGCAGGCGCTTTCGCGCGCGGGCTATGAGGTGCGCACCACCGGCGCGGCGGCGACGCTGTGGCGTTGGGTGCAGTCGGGCGAGGGCGATCTCGTCGTCACCGATGTCGTAATGCCCGATGAGAACGCCTTCGAGCTTCTGCCGCGCATCAAGAAGCTTCGCCCCGAGCTTCCCATCATCGTCATGAGCGCGCAAAACACCTTCATGACCGCCATTCGGGCGTCGGAGCGAGGCGCTTACGACTATCTGCCCAAGCCCTTCGATCTGAAGGAGCTTGTGGGCATCGTCGGACGCGCCATGGCGGAGCCGCGCAAGCGCCCAGAAGACGACGGCCACGACGAAATCGAGGGGATGCCGCTCGTCGGCCGCTCTCCGGCGATGCAGGAAATCTATCGTTCGCTGGCGCGGTTGATGCAGACTGATCTGACGGTGATGATCAATGGCGAGTCAGGCACCGGCAAGGAGCTCGTCGCTCGCGCCCTGCATGACTACGGCAAGCGCAAGAAAGGCCCTTTCGTCGCCGTCAACATGGCGGCGATTCCGCGCGATCTGATCGAGAGCGAGCTTTTTGGCCATGAGAAAGGGGCCTTCACCGGCGCCAACCAGCGATCGGCCGGCCGCTTCGAGCAGGCGGAAGGCGGCACGCTGTTTCTCGACGAAATCGGCGACATGCCGATGGAGGCGCAGACCAGGCTGCTGCGCGTGCTGCAGCAGGGCGAATATACGACCGTTGGCGGACGCACGCCGATCAGGACCAACGTCCGGATCATCGCGGCGACCAACAAGGATCTGCGCATCCTCATTCAGCAGGGCCTGTTCCGCGAGGATCTCTATTTCCGCCTCAATGTCGTTCCGATCCGCCTGCCGCCGCTGCGCGAGCGCGTCGAGGACATCCCGGATCTCGTCCATCATTTCTTCAAAGTGGCGGCGAGCGAAGGACTGCCCCAGAAATATATCGAGCAGCCCGCGCTCGACCGGATGAAGAAATATCGCTGGCCGGGCAATATCCGCGAACTCGAGAACCTCATCCGCAGGCTCGCCGCCCTGCACCCGCAGGAGGTGATCTCCGACCAGCTCGTTCAAACCGAACTTGAACACGAGATTCGGCAGGCGGAGCCCGAGAAGAGCGCCGCCGCCGCGCCGTCGCAGGAATTGCCTGACGGGCAGACGCTTTCGACCTCGGTCGAGCTCCATCTTGCCAAACTCTTCCGCGATTATGGCGATCAATTGCCGCCGCCCGGACTCTATCACCGCATCATCCGCGAGATCGAAATTCCGCTTGTTTCAGCCGCTCTTGCGGCGACGCGCGGCAATCAGATCAAGGCGGCTGAACTGCTCGGGCTCAACCGCAACACGCTGCGAAAAAAGGTCAATGACCTCGACATCAGGTTGATGCGTTCGCCGCGGTAATTCGCGGGCGCATCCCTTTTCATGCATTTAGATCATGCGTGTTCGGGAAGGACAGACCTAGTCTAGTCGGCCGGTCTGAGCTTTCGGCCGGCTTCCGCGATGTTTGAGCGGTCGTCGCTCGATATTTTTTTCGCAGTCCGCTCATTTCGATAGGAGCATTTCATGGCTGACGACATTGCCAGTTTGGCCGCCCGCATTGACCGTTTGGAGAGCGCTCTCGGCCGCCTTCCGAAAGGCGGAGTCACCGATCCGCCGCCGGATCCGTGGCCGTGGCCCCACTGGCCATTTCCGCGCCCTTGGCCTTGGCCGCGATGGCCCTGGCCCGATCCTTTGCCTCCAGGGCCGATCATCGATCCGGCGCCTTTTGATCTCTCCCAATTGACGCGCCCGCAGCTTGAGCTCGCGCTTGAGCAGATCAAATCTCAGCGCGTCAAACTGGACGCTCAGGAAAAGGCGATCAACACGCAGCTCAAGCACGCGAAGTAGCGCAAATTTGCGCCTCGGCCGTCCGCGCTGCTGCGGACGGCCGCTGTCGCACGCAACGATTTCTTAGAAGCCGATCATTTGCAAAAGCATTGGAGGCCGTCATGAGCGCCATACCGCAAAGAAAGAGCGGCCGGCCGCAGCGTGCTTTGCTTGTTGGATTTCAAGACCAGGACAATCTTGGTCTGCGCTACCTGTCATCGGCCGCGCGCGTCGCTGGCCATGAGCCGGAGATTGCGACTTACGAAGCGGATCCCTCCGCTTTGGTGCGGCAGGTCCTCCACGGCGGCTATGATTTCGTCGGACTCTCGCTGATCTTTCAATATATGACGCCGAGCTTCGCTGCAGTCGTTGCGGAGATGCGCGAAGCAGGCGTTGAGGCGCACATCAGTATGGGCGGCCATTATCCAAGCTTCGCCTATGAAGAGGTCATGCGCGGGGCGCCTGGGCTCCACTCGATCGTCCGCTTCGACGGCGAACTGACCCTCGCCTCTTTGCTCAACAGCCTGTCGCATGAGGCGGATTGGCGCACGACGGCGGGCGTCGCCTTTCGCGGAGCCGATGGCGCGGTTCACGCCAATTGTCTGCGTGAGCCGCTTGCCGATCTCGACGCCTTGCCCTGGCCGGATCGCGAGACGATCGACTACGGAAGCCACAGCCTATCGACGGCCTCTGTGCTTGGCAGCCGCGGCTGCCCCTGGGACTGCAGCTTTTGCTCGATCCGACCATTCTATGAGGCGCAGGGCGGTCAGTTGCGCCGGCTACGCCGACCCGACGCGGTAGTCGACGAGATAATCGACCTGCGCGAACGCCGTTCGGTTCCCGTTTTCCTTTTTCAAGACGATGATTTTCTGGCCACTGGCCGGCGCGCGCGCGAATGGGCGGGAAGGATCGCCGATCGGCTCGTCGAAGAAGGTTATGCCGGCGACATCGCTTTTAAGATCAGTTGTCGTTCGGACGAGATCGACGAAGCCGCGATCCGTCGTCTAATGGCCGGAGGCTTAACGCATGTCTACATGGGCGTCGAATCGGGCGATGAGACGAGCCTCGCCACCATGAACAAAAAGCTCGGGCCTCAGCGTCACCTTCGCGCGGGCCAAGTATTGAAATCGCTGGGGCTCTCCTTCGATTTCGGATTCATGCTGATGGAGCCCTATTCCACGTTCGAGACGATCCGCAACAATATCGCTTTTCTCGACGCATTCATCGGCGACGGCTGGTCAGTCGCGCCCTTCTGCCGGATGCTGCCTTACGCGGGCACGCCTATCCGGGAGCGTCTCCTCTCGGAAGGAAGGCTCAGGGGAAGCGAATTCCAACCGGACTACTGCTTCCTCGATCCCAAACTCGATATTTACTATGAATGGATGATCGAAACCTTCCACCACCGGAATTTTACCGCCGAAGGCCTGTGCCATCTTTTGCGCTACTATCTCTTCGAGGCGCGGCTTCGTCTGCGCGGCAGGGGAGTCGCGCCACAACGTCTCGCGCAGCTGCAATATATCGCGGCAGTCGCCAACGGCGTCGCCTGTCAGGTGCTGCGCTCTGCGCTCGACCACGTTGAAAGGACCCCGATCGAAACGCTGCGCCGCGACCGGGAATTTCTGAAAGCGTTGACGATCCACGAAGCCCGCGAAGAGGAGCAACTGATGCAAGAATTGCAACGCTATCGCGCGCTGCTCGCCGCCGATCATCATGAAGGCGCCTTCGACTCCTTTGACGGATCCTGGACATTCGAGGGCGTAGAGCGCGACGGCCGGCGCAAGAGCATTCATATGGGCCCCGCTTGAGCCCTCGCTATCCAGGGAGAGCGCCCAGCGAACCCATTCAATTGCAAGCGGCGCGGGCGGAGCCTATACAGGCCACATGGCCCTGACCGGAGACGCTGCTTCTCCGCCCAAGACGAAAGGCAGGACGCCGTTTCGCAGGTGGTTCGGCCCGATCATCGTGATCGGCGCCGTTGGCTGCGCGTTGGCGACATTTTTGGTCGTGGCGGAATTCGGCGTGGTGTCGCCGACGGACGACCGCGTGTTGCCGCTGCTCGTCGTCAACGGCGTCTTCGTCGGCGTTCTGCTGGCCATGGTGCTCGTGAAAGCCTGGCGCCTCTACCGCGTCTGGCGGCGCGGGGAAGCGGCGGCGCGCCTCCATGTGCGCACGGTCGGCTTTTTCTCGGTCATCGCCTTGTTGCCGGCGATTCTGCTCGCGGTGGCGGGCTCACTGACGCTGGAGCGTGTGCTCAACCCCGCCTTCATGTCGAGCGTCAAGGTCTTTGTCCACAATACCGCCGAGGCGGCGGCGGTCTTTCGCGAAAGCCAGTGCCGGGCGCTGCTGCAGGAGGCGCAACTCACCGCCTCGGATCTCGACCGTGCGAGCATCCTCTACAACTCCGACCGACCCTATTTTCATCAGATCTTCCAGTCGCGGGCGTATTTCCTGGGCTTCTCCGTCGCGGCGCTGGTGAAGTCCAACGGCGAAATTCTCGACCGCATCGACGTGGCGCAGAACGCCGCCTCGATCATTATCGCGCCTCCGAAATCTGAGTTCGACGACGCGCGGCGCGGCGAGCCGTTGTGCCTCGTCATCGACGACGGCAAGAGCTTCGTGGCGTTGCGCGCGCTCAACGCCTTTCAGGACACCTTCCTTTACGTCACTCGGCCGATCGACCCGATCGCGGTGGAATTTCCAAAACAGGCTGAAAGCCTCATTAACAGTTACGACGCCTTCGATTCTTATCGCGCGGCGGTGCAGCGCGCTTTCGTGCTGATGTACGCTTTTCTGACGACCATCATGCTGCTGTCGTCCATCTGGTTCGGTTTGGATTTCGCCGACCGTTTGGTGACGCCGATCCGCGATCTCATCGCCGCGACCGATGAAGTGTCGGCGGGCAACCTGGACGTTCGCGTCAACGTCGACAAGCAGCATGGCGAATTGGCGCGTCTCGGCGACGTCTTCAATAGGATGACGACCGAGCTCAATCTTCAGCAGAGTCGTTTGATCGAGGCCAACCGCATCAATGATGAACGGCGCGAATTCACCGAGGCCGTGCTCGCCGGCGTGCCGGTGGCGGTCATGGGCGTGGATTCGGAGAGCGTCGTCAAGATCCTCAACCGCTCGGCCGAGGAACTGTCGCTCGCCGTCGCTAGGGGGCAGGCGACGGTCGGCGCCGCCGTTGCCTCAGTCCTGCCGGAAATCGCCCCGATTCTGAAGGACGCGGCGGAAGTCTTCCCGCGCGCCGTACAAAGCCAGATCACCATTAAGCGCGGCGTCGCGGAGCGTACTTTCAATGTGCGGGTCACCTCGGCGCGCGCTGAAGAGGGGTATCCCAATTACGTCGTGACGCTCGACGACATCACCGACCTCGTGATGGCGCAGCGCACGTCTGCGTGGGCGGACGTCGCGCGGCGCATCGCGCACGAGATTAAGAATCCGTTAACGCCGATCCAGCTTTCGGCGGAACGGCTGCGCCGCAAATACGGAAAGGTCATCCAGGACGATCGCGACGTTTTCGACCAATGCACGGAAACGATCGTGCGTCAGGTCGACGACATCAAGCGCATGGTCGACGAGTTTTCATCCTTTGCGCGTATGCCGAAGGCGCGCCTCGAGCGCGACGATCTCAACGAATGCATTCGGCAGGTGGCGTTCCTCATGCGCGTCGGCAACGCCGCTCTCGACATTGTCGAAGATTTGCCAGAAACGCCGGTCATCGCCCAGTTCGATCGCCGCTTGCTGTCGCAGGCGCTCACCAATATCGTTAAGAACGCCGTCGAAGGCATCGCCGCACGCGAAGAAAAAAACGCTCAGGAAAAGGGACGAGTCGAAATCAAATTGGATGTGCGCGATCACATGGCGGAAATCGACGTGATCGACAATGGTAAGGGCTTCCCGGCGATGAACCGGCAGCGCCTGCTCGAACCTTACATGACCACGCGTTCGGACGGCACGGGTCTCGGCCTGCCGATCGTCGCCAAGATCATCGAGGATCACGGGGGCCGGCTGGAGTTGCTGGACGCGCCGTCGGGTCGGGGCGCCTGCGTAAGGCTCATCGTGCCCCTCGCCGCGGAGACGCCGTCAAAGGAAGAGCCGCGCGCGGCTGACGTTCGGGTTGACAACGCGCCGGCGCATGCAAGCGAGGCGGGGCAGAGTGGGGCATAATGGCCACTGATATTTTGATTGTCGACGATGAAGAGGACA
>Ga0233425_10011775_pt1 | contig 10094 bp, 8 predicted proteins | sample Watercolumn_Towu_2_FD_181712 | JGI IMG/M metagenome (GOLD analysis project Ga0233425, IMG submission 181712) | Freshwater microbial communities from Lake Towuti, South Sulawesi, Indonesia - Watercolumn_Towuti2014_140_MG | ecosystem: Environmental > Aquatic > Freshwater > Lake | place: Indonesia... | reverse complement strand
GCCGACTTCTTCAGTCTGTTGGTTCACGACGAAGTCGCCCGGCGCGATTAGAAAAAACTCGCCCAGCGCCTGCGACGCGCCAACTTCCGTAGCCAGAAGACCCTGGAAGGCTTCGACTTCAGCAGGCTGCCCAACCTCAACCGCAGTCTCGTCCACGACCTGGCCACCGGCCGCTTCATCGAGGAAAAGGTCGCCGTCCTCAACGCCGGACCCTGCGGCACCGGCAAGAGCCACGTGGCCCAAGCCATCGGTCACATCGCCGCCAGCCAGGGCCACGACGTGCTGTTCACCACCCAGACCCAGTTGCTGGACCAGCCTGCGCAATGCCCAGGCGGTGGGCAGCTACGAACGGCGCTTCCAGACCCTGGTCAACACCCCGCTGATCATCATCGACGACTTCGGCCTGAAGCCATTACGGCCGCCGGAAGACGAGAGCTTCCACGACCTCATCGCCGAACGCTACGAACGCGCCGCCACCATCGTCACCAGCAACCTCGACTTCGGCGAATGGGGCGATGCCTTTCCCGCCAACAAAATGCTCGGCGCCGCTACCCTGGATCGCATCCGCCACGGCGACTACCGGGTGGTCCTGGATGGGGACAGTTACCGCAGTCCGAAACCCACCGCCGACGGGCCAAAAAACGGCGTTGAAAAAGGCGCTAACACTGCCCATTCTTAACCCTCGTTCGAGCCCCTGATCAGACACTTTCAAGTGGCGCCACTACGCCGACAATCGGTGGCGCCTTTATGCCGACAATTGACACGGCGCCGTTCTCTTTGTCGCGGCCATCGTGATTGGTATTATCCAGTTGTGGTTTATGCCATGGGACAACGAACTGTTCACCAAGCTGGAACTAACACTTGGAGCATTCGCCGGCATACTCATCGCGGTGTGGTTTGTCGTCAAGGAATACCGGGAAGACAAACTTAACAGAAGTGGAACCCGACTTGACTGAAAGAGCGCCCCCACGTTTCCATCCAGACCCGCGACGACGTTGCGCCGATCAGCGCGGCGTAAGCGAAAGGGGGCCTCGAAAAACCGTTCCGTCTGGTAGAGCAGGCGGCGTACCGTCGAGCCATCAAGTCCTCCCCGCTTCGCGATGTCCTCGATGCCTTTCAGCACGCCGTTTTCCGGCAATGATCGCCGACGTTGGCCTTAACCCAGGGATGGATCGGTGGCGGCCCAGGCCGGTAATTCCTGGAATTTGTCGAACCAGTGGCGAATGTGGTCGTAACCCGCAATCGAGTATCCCGCCTGTTCGCTGTACATGAGGACAGGTGCCAAGGAGACGTCCGCCAGAGTCATCGTATCGCCCACCAACCATGGGTGCTGGGCCAGGTGGCCGTCGAGCAGCTTGGCGCAACGATGGAACCGCTCTTCGCCCTTCTTCAATTCCACCGGGTCCGGTGCGCCTAGATTGAGGATTTCCTTCAGCAGATTTTCCCAGACGAAGATCACACAGGCGGGGGCCAGGCTGGTCGATTCCCAGAACTGCCACCGTGCGATGTCGCCCCGAGTGCGGGGGTCCTCGGGCCAAAGAGCGCTCGGGCCCGCTTTCGATGCGAGGTACTGCACGATGGCATTGGATTCCCACAACACAAAATCGCCATCCACCAGGGTGGGAACCTTACCCTGGGGATTCAGCTTGAGAAATTCCGGGGTCTGGCCTTCGCCTGCCAAGACATCTACTTTCTGGGTTTCCAGTTGAATGCCAAGCATCTGGGCCGCGATGCGGGGCTTGCGGGCAAAGGGCGAGGGGGGGAAATAATACAGTTTCATGGCAGTCTCCTGAGTACGGTTTGCAGATACGGATGCGAAGGCGTCCAGCGCATTGCGGACGGCGTATATCAGAACACATGTTCTGTTATCGTGCAAATACCGGTCTGGGAAGGCAGCGTAAACGGCGACTGAAAAGGACGGATCAAGGGCTGCGCAGTGTCGTCACGGCGCTGGGTTTCGTGCCCGCTCGCGCCGTCGTCAGACCCGCTGAACCGGCCGCCCCGGGTTCGCTATGAAGGCTGCATTGGGTGAACTCAACGTCGATGTCGCGGTTCGCTACCGTCGCGCACATCCAAGGTGGACAGTGCCACGGCGACCACATTGTCGATCACCGTCGGCATCGCCCCGGAGCGGGCCAGATTGGGCAGGGCATGCAACAGGCCGAACAGAAAATCCGCCTCCCGCTGCACGTCGAAATCGGCGGGCAATTCGCCCTGCTGAACGGCGTTGGACAGCAGGCGATGGATGCCTCCCGCCAGCGTTTCCCGCATGGTCATGATTCGACCGTTGGTCGTCTCGTCATGCTGGCCCATCTCGTTGACCGAATTGAACAGCAGGCAGCCCAGCTTCCCGGCGGGTTGCCGGGTGTAGGATGCCAGGGTTTCGAACAGGCGCCGCAGGGAAGCCAGTGGTGAACCGGGCTGTTCGAACAACGCCGTCACCGGCTTGACCACCGCAATTTCATACCGTTGCAGCGCCGCCAGAAACAGCCCGTTTTTGTCGCCGAATTCGCTGTACAGCCCATATCGGCTCACCCCGGTAGCCGCTACCAGATCCTCGATGGAGGTGGCAAAATAACCCTTGGCCCAAAACACATGCATGGCTTTGTCGAGGGCTTCATCGGGACAAAATTCGCGGCTGCGGGGCATGGCGGGCATCGAGGGGTAGGTAAGGGACTGCAGGAATTAGAACCCGAGGCGCCGGATTCGTCACCTGCCTGCGCGGATCTTCGAAGCAAACCTTCCATCTGGTTGGTCCGGTTGCGGGTGAAGCCGTCCGTCGGGTACTGACTGCCGGAATCCAGTTACCCTGGACGTGAGACGTTCAGGCCAACCTGGGGGCTGGATCCGGCCATCCGTGCCGGGGTGAACGTTTTTCTTACTGCCCGTAAACTAAGGAATGTCGCTGCCGTACTGTGATGAGTTCATGTTTTTCAACGACATAAACAATGGGGAACCTCGAAAAACTCCGCACTTCGACGCTCAGTGCGAGCAGACCCTGGCAAATTGGTTTGTTCGGTTCGCATTGAGCTGGTCGAAACGTGAACGGAACAGGTTTTTCGAGATTCCCCATCGCATGATCTGACACGACGTTGGTGACGGGCAGTAACCAAACGGCATTGAAGCTAACGGAATGACGCGATTCGCTTTTGCTGCGTCGGCCCGTACCTGCTGACGGAGACCGATGGTCGCCGCGACCGCATCGATCTATCCGAATCGGGCAGTTTGTGCTTTGTCCTTTGGCAGCCCACGAACCGGATCGGACGGTAATCCCGATGAAGCGAAACCCTTGTGGGAATCGCCGAGACTGGAGTTTTCCGGAGTATCAACAGGTTCTGGTCAAAGGAAGCAAGAGTGCACCGGAGGTGTCTGTTCTGGGATTTGTTGGCGAATTTCCAATTCCTATCGTGAGGATCCTGGTTAATCGGATGGCTTACGCTAACAACTCGAAAACCAAGGCACGAACTCTGAGCACCCTCAGCCGCCTGACGGAAATCGGCGAGCTTCCCCTGAACGCTTGGCTGACCGGCGCTCCGCCGGTCGATGACATCCGCGCGCGGCTTTCCGCGATTCGCGGTATTGGTCCCTGGACCATCCATTACGCCCTGTTGCGAGGCTACGGCTGGCTGGACGGCTCGCTCCACGGCGATGCCGGAGTTCGGCGCGGGCTGCAGGGGCTGCTGGCAACACCGGAAAAAAATCACCGAGGATCAGGCCAGACACTGGTTGACCCCGTTCGCTCCCTGGCAGGCCTTGGTGGCCGCCCATCTGTGGGCGTACTCGGCGGAAAGCTGAGACACACCCATGAAGTCGATCGAATCCTACGATTGGGAACGCATCGCAGCCGCACTGAACAGCCAGGGCAACGCCGTGCTCGAACGGCTTTTGTCCGTCGACGAATGCAGTCACCTCGCCGGACTTTATCCGGAGGAGCACCGGTTCCGCAATCGCATCGTCATAGCCCGGCATGGATTCGGACAAGGTGAGTACCGGTATTTCAGCTATCCCTTGCCGGATTTGGTCGCGAGCCTGCGGACCGTGCTTTACACCCACCTTGCGCCGATCGCCAATCAGTGGGCTGAAGCCATGAGTGTGGCCGCTCGCTATCCGCCATGAATCGCATCCACGGTTGGGCGAAGACCGGCGCCGGAAAGTCAGACCGTTGCGAACTTTGCAATCGACTTAGGGTGCTTTGCTTTCCGAATACTCAATCGGCCCCTTTTGGCGTTCCAGCGCCGGCGGCAGGGTGAAATGTACGCTCAGGCCGCGGTCGGCGTTGCGCTCGGCCCATAAGCGTCCGCCGTAGCTTTCCACCAGGGCACGGCTGATCGCCAGGCCCATCCCCAGGCCGCTCGACTTGGTCGTGAAGAAGGGCTTGAACATCTGCTCCAGATCGACGTTTTCCTGCCCCCGGCCGCTGTCGCTGACGGTCACCTGTGCCATGGAGGCGGGAGGCTTGTCCACCGGCATCGCGGCGATGCGGATGACGCCGCTGGCGCCGGATCGTTCCTGCATCGCCTCGGCGCCGTTGTGGAGCAGGTTGATCAGCACCTTCTCCACCTGCAGGCGGTTCGCCTGGACCGGCGGCAGCGCCGGATCGAGCCGGACGACCAGCTCGATGTCGCTGAATTCGTCTTCCCCCTTGATCAGGTCCACGGCTTCAAAAATGACCTCGCCGAGGTCGACGGCTTCGCTGTCCGCTTCCCCCTTCTGCAGCAGGTTCAGGAGCTGCCGCGTCACCTGCCCGGCGCGTTGCGCCTGCTGCGCCATCTTCTCCAGGAGCTGCGCCAGGGCCGGGGCGTCGGGGCGGTCGGAGCGGGTCAGGAGCAACGCCGTCTCTGCGTAATAGGCGATCGCCGTCAGCGGCTGGTGCAGTTCGTGGGCGATGGCCGAGGCCGTTTGCGCCGCGACATAGTGGCGGAACAACTCTTCCAGCTTGCCGCGGCGATTGCGCAGACCCTGCTCCTTCTTGTGTTCGGTGATGTCCAGATTCAGCCCCAGCATGCGCCCGGGGTTGCCCTTGTCGCCGCCCAGCAGGGCGCCGCGGGAGTGGATCCAGCGGTAGGAGCCGTCCCGGTGGCGCAGGCGGTAGTCCAGTTCGTAGCTCGCCGCCCGCCGCTGGACGAAATCCGCGGTCGCCTTGAGCACCATTTGGCGGTCGTCCGGATGCAGGCGCTCCTCCCAGGTCTGCCAGTGATTCGCCAGCTCCTCCTCGCGATAGCCCAGTTGCCGCTTCCATTCGGCGGAAAAGAATACTTCGCCGGTGCTGAGGTTGCGGTCCCAAAGTCCGGCTGCCGTCGCCGCCAGGGCCAGACGCAGGCGTGCCTCGTTTTCCCGTAATGCCTGGTTGGCCAGCACCCGGTTGGTCACGTCCATCATCACTCCGTAGCTCCGCACCGGCCGGCCCTGGGAATCGAAGGTGAATTGCCCGAGCACGTCGATCCAGCGCTGTTCGCCGTTGGGCCAGTCGGTTCGAAACTGCGCCGCATAATCGCCGCCCTGGGCCATGGCCTGGCGGATACGGCTTTCAGCGATGGCCAGGTCGGGCGGATGCACGCGGCTGGCCCAGGCCTTGTAGCTGGGCTTGACGCTGCCCGGCCGGTAGCCGAGCATGCGGTAGTGCTCGTCGTTCCAGATCACAGTGCCGGTCTGGATGTACCAGTCCCAGGTCGCCAGCCGCGCCGCATTCACCGCCAGCCGCAATCGCTCTTCGCGCTCCTGCAGCGCCAATTCCGCCTGCTTGCGGGTGCTGACATCGAGATGGACCACCAGCGCGCCGCCCACCTCCGTGGCCGGCTGCACCACCTGCATCAGGAACCACTGCTCGCCGACCTCCAGATTGCAGGGATACTCCATCTCGAAATAGCGCTGCTTGCCTTCCAGTACGGTCCGGATTCCGGAAAGTGCGGCGCGTGCGTAGGAATCGTCCGGGCCGCTGGCGGTCGCGCAGGCAGCCAGATAGTCAGCGCCGATCCCTACGGCGGACAGACCGGGCGCGCGGTGTTCCGTACCGAACCGCAGCCACGGCTGATTCACCGCGCGGATGATGCCGCGCTCGTCCAGGACCGCGATCGTCGCCGGCAAGGCGTCCAGCACCGCCTGCTTGAAGCCCTCGCTCGCCGACAGGGCCTGTTCCGCCCGCTGCAACGGGGTGATGTCCATGAAGGCGCCGACGGCACCGCGCGGAAGCCCGTTCTCGTCGAACAGCGTCGCCGCGTTGCACAGCATGTGGAGCCGACGGCCGTCGCCGCGCAAGACTTCGAACACCTGTCCGGTCACCGCCTCACCGCGGGCCGCGCGCTGCATCGGAAGTTCCTCCAGGCCCAATTCGCGCCCGTCCCGGTAGATCCGGTAGGACTGGCGGCCGCTGCTCCGCAGGCTCAACTCGGCTCCCGGCGTAAGCCCCAACTGGCGCTCGTTGGCCGGATTGCCGCGGATGTGCGAGCCCTCTGCGTCTTCGGCGATGGCCAGGCCGATGGGTACGGTGTCGAACACCGCCTGCATCTCATCCAGGCGTCGCTGCAGGTTGCGGTTCAGGGTGACGATCTCTTCTTCGCGGAGACGCCGCTCGCTGATCTCCTGGATGAAGCCGTGCCACAGAATGCTTCCATCCGCTTCCCGCTCCGGCATGGAATGGCCCTCCAGCCAGATCTCGCCGCGCTTCGGATGGCAATAACGGAAGGTATCCTGCCATGCCGTCATGCCCCGGGCGGATTCCGCGATGGTGGCGTCGATATGGCCCCGGTCCTGGGGGTGAATCCGCTCGAATACCGGAGTGAAGTCGGTCGCCACGGCTTCCGCCGGCAGGCCGTAGACTTGCTCGAAGGCATGACTGGCGTAAGGCATGCAGGCCGATCCGTCGGGCCGCAGCCGGAACGAACAGATGACGCCGGGAACGATTGCCGCGATCTTCGCCAACTGGTCGCACAACACCATGGGATTCGGCAGAATCGATTCGGTCTGCCAGGGGGCGCGGATATCCAGCGTGGCGGTCGCCTGCAACGAGCCGGCGTGGCCGGGCCCGGCTGATATCGAGGCTTCGCCGGGAAGTTCCTTGCAGTCGGAGCAGCCGCAGCGAAGGGTCCATTGCGGAGCGTCGACGGCAACGACGGTTTCATCCACCCCTCGGGTAATCGCGCCACCCAGATCCGATTCCGCCGGCGGTCGCGCCCATTCGACGACGGCCAGCACCCGGTTCGGTTCTCCGCGGTCCACGGGGGAAATCTGCAGCCGGACTAGCGTCCCGTTATTGCGCCGAAGCTGGAGCTCGGCGGGAGTCTCCAGCCGCTGTCCCGTTGCCCCGGTTGCACCGCCGCCGGGTTCGGCCGGATCAATAACGACCAGGTCGTGCCAGGCCATGCAGCCCACCAGTTCCGTTTCCGAATAGCCGGAAAGGGTGCAAAAGCCTGCATTGACGAATCGGATGACACCGGCCCCGTCCAATTGCACGATGCCGGCCTCGCCCCGCTCCGGCAACGGAACGGCCCACGCATTCCCCTCGAGCTGCCGCAACCGCTGCCGCAGCTGTTCGTTTTCTGCCCGAAGCTGCTGGATCAGCCCGTCCACGGCTCGCATTGACCGGGGCGGCGGCGGCCCACCGCCGGGAACCTCGTCCGGCCGCCGGCGCTGCCGGCAGCGGCCGGATGGTCCGGCCGGGCGGCGGCTCTCACGCCAGGTGGCTACGGCCGCGGCCGTAGCTGAGATAGACCAGGAGACCGATGGCGGTCCAGCCGATGAACAGCAGTTCGGTGTAGGTAGATAATTGCGCGAACAGGAACAGGCATCCGGCCATGGCCATGGGGCCGACGAACCAGACCAGGGGCGTGCGGAAGCTGCGCGGACGCTGCGGTTCCCGTACCCGCAGGATGAGCACGCCCGCCGACACCACCAGGAAGGCGAACAGGGTCCCGGAGTTCGAGATGTCCGCCAGCTTGCCCACCGGAAACAGGGCAGCGAAGAAGGAGACGAAGACACCGGTGCAGACGGTGACCACGTGGGGAGTCTTGAACTTGCTGTGGATGCTGGCGAATACCGCCGGCAACAGCCCGTCCCGGGCCATGACGAAGAAGATCCGGGTCTGTCCGAACATCATCATCAGGATGACCGAGGGCAAGGCCAGGCCGGCCGCCAGGCCGATGAGGTCACCCACGTGAGACCAGTTGATCTGGCGCAGCACGAAAGCGAGGGGCTCCTTGCTGCACACCAGCCGCTCGAGGCCCTGGCAGGCGGCGGTCAACTCCAGGCTGCCGGGGTGCAGTGGCGCTCCCTCGCCATCGGTGAGCGGTTGGGCACCGACGGTGCCGATGGCGCCGGCGGCCACCAGGAGGTAATAGACGGTACAGATGGCGAGCGACCCGAGCAGCCCGATCGGGACGTTGCGATTGGGATTTTTGGTTTCTTCCGCGGCCGTCGACACCGCATCGAAGCCCACGTAGGCGAAAAAGATCGAGGCCGCCGCCGCGCCGATGCCGAGCTTGCCGATCCAGCCATTGGGGGCGAACGGCTCGAAGTGCTCCACGCTGATGATCGGGATGGAGAGGGCGATGAAGGCGGTGAGGGCCAGGATCTTGATGGTGACCAGCACCGCGTTGAACATCGCGCTTTCCTTGGTGCCGATTACCAGGAGGCCGGTAACCAGCAGGGAGATGGCGAAGGCCGGGACGTTCACCAGGCCGCCGTTCCAGGGTCCGTTCACCCAAGTCTCGGCCATGGTGAAATTGGGGAAGAACGGCAGATAGTCATGGACTTGCCGCAGCAATCCCACCATGTAGCCGGACCAGCCGACCGCCACGGTACTGGCGGCGATGGCGTATTCCAGCACCAGCGCCCAGCCCACCACCCACGCCACCACCTCCCCCATCACCGCGTAGGTGTAGGTATAGGCGGAACCGGAAACCGGGATCATCGAGGCCATCTCCGCGTAACACAGGGCGGCGACGGCACAGACGAAACCGGCTATGACGAAGGAGACCATCATGCCGGGGCCGGCCTTCTGCGCCGCCTCCGCGGTCAGCACGAAGATGCCGGTGCCGATGATGGCACCCACTCCCAGCATGGTGAGTTGAAAGGCGCCGAGGGAACGGTGCAGGCTCTTCTTCTCCGCGGTCTGCAGAATCTCGTCGAGGGGCTTGATGCGCAGATTCACGCCGCCACCTCCCAGGCCGCGGCGGCAGCGGGAAGGAGGACACGGCGGCAGGCGGCCAGCGGGAAGCAGTCGGCAAACGGCATGGGGGACTCCGGGTCGGCGATACTCCGGGCATTATGCCGCAGTTATCACCGGCCAAGGAGATACCCCTGCCATTCACCTTGCCGATGGCTCGCGATACAGTGCCGGAGCCACCGTTGCGGAATGTCTCCGCCGCCGCCACCGGCCGCTGCGGATTCCCGCCTACGCCCCGAATGGAGACTTCAAGCGGCGCGTCCCGCCGCCATCGCTTCCGGCACTTCCACCAGCTTGCCGCTGCGGACGTCGTAGACGAAGCCGTAGACCGGCACCGAGCGCGGCACCAGACAATGGGTGCGGATGCGCAGGACATCCTCCAGCACGCTGTCGGCCTGGTTCTTGATGGTGAGCCAGTTGATGTACTTGCCTTCCGCCGACCCCGGTCCCTGGCCGACGTCGTGCCAGCCGCTGGCGTCGATGCGGGCGGTATCGAGGCTGCTGGTCAGCAGGCCCGCCATGATGTCATTGGTGAAGGTCTCCATGCCGCAGTCGGTATGGTGGATCACGAACCATTCATCGGTGCCCAGCAGCTTGTGGGAAATCACCAGCGAGCGGATGGCGTCGTCACTGGCTCGGCCGCCGGCGTTGCGGATGACGTGGGCGTCCCCTTCCGACAGCCCGGCGTATTGGGCCGGATCGAGGCGGGCGTCCATGCAGGTGAGGATGGCGAATCCGCGGGCCGGTGGCATCGCCAGGCCGCCTTTGGTAAAACTGGACGCATAGCCGCTGTTGGCAGTCAGCACTTCTTGGAGGATCTTGCTCATGATTGAATGCTCCCTTGGCGTTGTCGTTATCGATGGGAAATGCCCATTCCGCAAGGGCGGAAATATCAGCCTCTGCTGATATTGGGCTAGTGCTATGGATCGAGGTC
>Ga0233425_10011774_pt1 | contig 10095 bp, 8 predicted proteins | sample Watercolumn_Towu_2_FD_181712 | JGI IMG/M metagenome (GOLD analysis project Ga0233425, IMG submission 181712) | Freshwater microbial communities from Lake Towuti, South Sulawesi, Indonesia - Watercolumn_Towuti2014_140_MG | ecosystem: Environmental > Aquatic > Freshwater > Lake | place: Indonesia... | reverse complement strand
CAGTCGCGATAAGAACAGGTGGTGGCCGCGACGCCGATGGCCTTCTTGAGCGCATTGCTGCTCGGGGCGTGGCACATGCGCGCGCTGTTGTCCACGTTGGCGCTGCCGAGAAAGCGCCAGACCTTCTGCGCCATCCAGTAGGTCTCATTGGTGACGCCGCGGCTCGTGACGAAGCAGGCCGTGCGCGCGGGATCGAAGTTGCGCCAGCGCGGGCCGAGCTCCTTCCAAACATCTGCAAATGAAACGCGCGTGAATCCTGCTTCGCCACGGCGCCGTCGCAGCGGGTAGGCGATGCGCCCCAAGTCGCGTAGCGCTTGACTCGAGAGTTGCGCGAGTGCGCTCGCGTCGCGCGTGGCGTCAGTCGCGCAGGCTCCCATGGTGTTCAAGCGCAGGAGTTCGAGGCGCACGAGGCATAGGTGGCGGCCATCGTCGATGGTCCAGTCCCGAAGGCCACTGGTGCCTAGGGCGCAGCCATCGCACACCCCTTCGTTCAAGACTTTCCATGCCCATGGCAGGTTGTCGCGGTTCTGCCACAACACGCGCAACATGGCGCGAAAATGTTTGGGCTTGGTGAGCCCTAGCCCAAAGGGGATGGAGCTCGCAGCCAGACTCAGGGACGAACGCTTGCGGCGCGACGAAGCGCGAGGCTCGTTCGCCGAATGCGAACTCACTTGTCCTTCGGCGCCTCGCCGTCCTTCTTGGCGTTGTCGGCGGCTTCCTGAGCTGCCATGGCCGCCGCAGCATCCTTGATGCCTTGGGGAGCTTCCTTCACCTCAAACAGCGCCACCTCGAACATCAAGTCGCTGTTCGGGGGAATGGAACCCGCTTCGGAGTCCTTGTAGGCAAGGGCTGACGGCAACCACATCAGGCGGCGGCCACCTTCCTTCATGCCTTGGAACCCAAGGGAGAACCCATCAATGACTTGACCCTTGGCCAGCGGAAACTCGGAGGGTTCAGGACTGTGCTTCCAGTTGGCATCGAACACCTTGCCCGTGGTGGGCAGCCAGCCGGTGTAGTTGGTTTTCACGATCACGATCCCGTCCACAGCCTTGCCCTTGCCTTCTTCGAGGTCGAGGGTCATCAGGCCGTTCTCGTGCTTCACCACTCGCGGGTCATCTTTGGGGAAGGGCTTGAAAGCCTTGTCCGGTCCGTCAGCCTGAGGTGCAGCGGGCAGGTTTTTCACCGTCTTTTCAGGCTCCTTGGACTTGGAGCACGCGGTGACGAGCAGGGCCGCAACGAGAAGCATGGACAAGAGGCGCATGAATGGCTCCGGGCCGTGATCGGCCTTGGACTCTCATGATAACGACGAGGCCGAAGGGCTCCACCGCTGCACTACCCGGCGGCTAGCGCAGCGAGGATCGAACGCGCGAATGGGGACAGCGAGTTATCGCGGCCACCGAGAATCAGGATGGTGTCGCCCGGTTGGAGCGCGTCACGGATGTGGGGGAGGAGCGCGTCGCGATGCTCCAAGGCCACGGCGTCGGCACCTTTGGCCTGGAAATCCACCGCGAGATCTGCGGAGCTGATGTCGCGTTTGGCCGTTCCGCCTGCATCGTGAATGGGCGCGAAGAACCAACGCTCACCCTTGCGCAGCAAAGGCGGAATGAGCTCCGCGAGTTCTGCGCGCATGAAGCGACTCGGCCCAAATCCATGGGGCTGGAACATGGCCCACACGCGAGGCGAGGAGGCTTGGGCCGCCATCAGCGCTGCCGCGAGCTTTCTCGGATTGTGCGCATAGTCATCCACGATGCGGATGCCGCGGTGCTCGCCCACGAGTTCGAAGCGCCGAGCCACACCGGCGTAGTTGGCTAGGGCAGCGCTGGCTGTTGCGAGGTCCACTCCTAGGGCCTCCGCGGCTGCCATGGCGGCGAGTGCGTTGGAAGCGTTGTGCGCTCCCGGAATGGGCAGAGTGACGGGCACTCCGCGAATCACAAACCGACACTGCGTCGCATCGAGTTGGAGGGCCTCACCGCGGAACGTCGCCGCCGCGGAGAAGCCAGTCACGGTCGATCGAGGCCACAGGCTCTTGCACTCCACCTCGTCGCCGACAATGCGTGCGCCCCGTGTGCGCTCCAAGAAACTGTGGAAGAGCTGCAACACTTCCTCGGGCTCAGTATGGTCGCGATGGAGATTGAGCACGATGCCCACGTCAGGCGCGTGCTGCACCAAGCTGCCGTCTGATTCATCCGCTTCGACAACCAACGGACCCTTGCCGCGCCACGCATTTCCGCGCACGCCTTCATTCTTGAGGCAGCGCGCATCACCGCCGCTGATGAGCCCGGGGTCACGTCGCCCGTGGCGCAGGATCTCGAAAAGCATGGTGGTGACGGTGGATTTGCCACTCGTGCCTGCCACCGCAGCGGATAACTCGATCTGCACATGCGCACCGAGTAGCTCTGCGCGGTGCAGGATGGGAATGCCTGCCGCTCGTGCATGAACGAGATCAGGAATCGCCGCTTCCACCGCTGTGCTGCTCACGATCGCTGCGGCGCCGTTCACGCCACTGCCGTCTTGAGGATGGAGTGGCACACCGAGGCGTTGAAACAAAGCGAGGTCTTCGCCCTGTTGTTGGCGATCGAAGGCGCGGTCAGAACCAGAGACCGCACCTCCACCGAGTGCGCGAAACTGCGCGAGGGCGGACATCCCCGAACCCGCAATGCCGACGAAGTGCAGGCGTGCTGCGCTGCTGGCTGCGAGTTCGAGGGCCAGCGGGTTCATTCTGCGTCGTTGCGCACGAGTGCTAGGCCAGCGCGGCGCTCTTCGGGAGCCAATTCCACGACTTCCACCTGCACGCTCGCGCCTTGCTTGAACTGCGCTCCGGGGCGGCCTGTGCCGTCACCGCCCATGCGTGAGACGTGCATCAAGCCTTCGAAGCCCGGCTTCAGTTCCACGAACGCGCCGAAGTTCTCGACGCGCGTCACACGGCCTTGGTGGCGCGAACCCACGGGGAATTCCGTGGGTGCATCCCACCATGGATCGGGTTCGGTTTGCTTGAGACTCAGCTTCAAGCGCTGTTTCGCTTCCTCGACACCCAAGACGATGAGTGTCAGGCGTTGGCCGAGCTTCACGATCTCGGAGGGATGATTGACGCGCTTTCCCCACGCAAGTTCGGACACGTGCACGAGGCCTTCAGCGCCGCTGTCGAGCCGGATGGCCGCGCCGAAGTCGAGGAGTTCTTTCACTTCACCTTCGACGATGGTTGCGAAGGGGAAGCGCAAGGCGAGATCCGTGTGGGGGTTCTCTTCAATGCGGCGCATGGAGAGCGAGAGCTTCTTCTTCGCCACATCCACGCCGATGACTTCGACATCGACTTCCTGATTCAGTTGCACGACATCCGCGGGCTTGCGCACGCGTTTTTCCCACGACAGCTCGCTCACGTGCACCATGCCCGAAAGGCCGGGTTCGAGTTCCACCACGGCACCGAAGTCGAGTAGGCCAACCACGCGTCCTCGATGACGTGAGCCCACGGGATGGCGGACATCAATGGTGTCCCATGGTCCGGCGGTGGTCTGCTTCAGGCCCAGGGAGATCTTGCCGCTAGAGCGATCGAAGTTGAGCACGGCCACGCGCACGTGGTCGCCTTCTTTCACGAGCTCTGAGGGATGTTGCACACGGCCCCAGGCCATGTCGCCTTTGTGGAGAAGACCTTCTGCACCGCCGAGATCCACGAAGGCACCAAAGTCCAGCACTTTGACCACCGTGCCGTCCAAGACTTGGCCGGCGGCGAGGGTGGCGAAGAGCTTCTCCTTCTCAGCGGAGCGCGATTCCTCGAGCAAGGCACGGCGACTCACGATGATGCGTCGCTCGGCAGCATTGCATTCGATGACCCGCACAGGGAAGCGCTGGCCAACGAACTGTTGAAGATCCTCGATGAAGCGCAGTCCAGCTTCGCGCGCTGGCATGAAGGCGCGTAAACCGACATCCACCACGAGCCCGCCCTTGACCGCTTCGATCACACGGCCATCGACAGTGCGCCCCGTCTTGCCGCTCGCGAGTTCGGTCATCAGGTCCGCACGCTTGGCTTCCTCCGCGGAACAAGCCACTTGGCCGTCCGCGTTTTCGAGGCGCAGCACACGGACGCGGATGGTGGAACCAGGCGCTGGGAACTGATCGGGAAACTCAGAACAGGGAACCACGCCATCCGCCTTCCAACCCACGTCCACACGCACGGCATCGGCTTGGATGCCGATGATCTTGGCTTCCACCACGTCACCGGGCTTGGGCTGGCGCAGTTCAGGGCTGGCGAGGGTTCCGGCGCTCGCTTCTTCAGAGAGCAAGGCGGATTCGAGAGCCTTCATGACCTCAATGTCATCAGGCAGATACTTCTTGATGCTTTGGCGACTCTTGCCGTCGTTCATGGATGGTGATCCTAGTTGTTGCGGCTTTTCCGCCGCGCGGGTCTTGGGAAACTGGGCCACGTTAGCCGAGACAAGGCCTCGCGACACGCGGGGCCTCGCGCTAGAAGGAACGCACCCATGACACGCACGCACAATTTCAACGCGGGGCCCGCGATTCTGCCGGAAGCCGTTCTGTTGGAGGCTCAGCGCGAACTGGCCGACACCGCCGGAACGGGCATGAGCATTCTGGAATGGAGCCACCGCTCTGCTGAATACGACAGGGTGCGCGCGGAGACGGAGGCAGACTTCAGATCCTTGCTCGGTCTAGACGCCTCGTGGAAGGTGCTGTTCCTCCAAGGTGGCGCCAGCATGCAGTTCGTGCAGGTGCCCATGAACTTCGCCACGGAGGCGCGACCGGGTGGTTATGTGGTGACCGGAGTCTGGGCGGAGAAGGCTCTGAAGGAGGCCGCGCTCTTCAAGGAAGGGCGCAGCCTTTGGAGCGGCAAGGATTCGGGATTCACTCGCATCCCTGCGGCGAGCGAGTGGCGGTGCACCGAGGATCTCTCCTACGTGCATATCACCAGCAACAACACCATCTACGGAACTCAGTGGCACTCTTTTCCGGACACAGGAGCGGTTCCACTGGTGGTGGACATGTCCTCCGACATTCTCTCCATGCCGCGCGAGATGGAGCGTTGCAGTCTGATCTATGCGGGGGCGCAAAAAAACCTCGGGCCGAGTGGTGTCACGGTTGTGGCAATGCGCGCGGATTTGCTGGGGCGCGCGCGTAAGGGCCTCCCGGCCATGCTCGACTATGCCACCCATGTGAAAGCCGACGGCATTTACAACACCCACCCAACCTTTGCAGTCTGGTTGATGGGCAAAGTCCTCGCGTGGCTCAAGCGCGAAGGTGGCGTGGCTGCGATGGCCGAGCGCAACCGTGCCAAAGCGCAGTTGCTCTACAACGAAATCGATCGCAGTGGATTCTGGCGCGGCCATGCTGCGGCAGATGCGCGCTCGTGGATGAACGTCACTTTCCGTGCTCCCGATGAAGCTGCCGAGACGGCATTCCTCGCAGGGGCACGAACTCGCGGCATGGTGGGTCTCGAAGGCCACCGCTCTGTGGGAGGCATTCGCGCTTCGATCTACAACGCCATGCCGCTCAGCTCCGTAGAAGCGCTGGTGAGCTGGATGCGCGAGTTCGAGGCCGCGCGCGGTTAGTGCGGCGCGGCCTCACTCAGCCGTGATTCAGTTTCCGGGGCCGGGGCCCACGTTGAGGGTCTCGGCTACGAGCACGATGCTGCCTGCGGCGGAGCGCTTCACCACGCCGCGAATCGTCACGGCGTGGCCGTGGTCGAGGCCGTGAAATCCGCGCACGTCGCTCGACAACACGCGTTCGCCGTTGCGCAATTCGACGGCGATAGTGCCCGTCTTCAAGGCTTCGGGGTCTTCGCAGCAGTAGTCCCACGGTTGCTTACATTCATCTGTCATGTCGTAGCAATCCTTGAGGGAGAGATCGGCGATGAGAAACGCTGCGCGGCCTGGCACGAACACATCCGCGTTGCCGCCGGCGCGACCGGTGAGCAGCACTTGCTCGCCATCCTTGGCATTCGCCACGACGTCTTTCACGCTGCGTGGCGTGCCATCCACCGAGGCGAGATAGAAGCTCTCAGGAACCGCCGATGCTGCGGTCGACGCATGGGGCTCTGAAGGGCCTTTCGAGTCGCCGCAACCAACACCAAGAAACACAAGGCTCGCGAAGAGCGCGACTGTGAACGACTTCATTGTGATCAGTTCTCCTTCAAGGCGACGGCGATAGGGAGTCGCACGGCGCGAATCATGGCTGGGATTGTTCCGATGACGCCGATGCTGAGCGCTCCGGCGAATCCGATGAGGACTGCACGGGGCCCGACATCGAGAGCGAAAGCACTCATACCGATGCGAAAGGCCGCACCATCCACGAGGAACTTGGCGAGCAACACGCCTAGACTGCCGCCGGCAGCGGCGAGCAGCATCGCTTCTTGCAGCAAGGTGAGGGCTAGTGCGCCGCCGCCGTAGCCGAGTGCGCGCAACGTCGCGAGTTCGCGCATGCGATCTTGCACAGCGGTGTTGAACGTGTTCGCACCGGTGGCCAGAACCGCTGCCGCGATCAGCACCGTCATGAGGAACGAGAGTGTGCGGATGGGATTGAAGTAGGCCACGAGTTCCTTGTAGTAGACCTCCGAGGGAATGCTCACCAATTCGAGGTCGCGGCGACGCTTGGCAAAGAGGTCGATGTCCGTGAGGGCGTTGGGGTCATCCATGGCCACGAACAGGGCGGAGCTGTCATCGCGGCGTGAGAGTCCGCGCAACTCCGTGAGCGGAGCCCAGATCTCAGATTCCACGGTGCTGCCCGGCGCGGAGAACTGGCCCGCAATCGTGAACTCACCGCCTTCGAAGCGCAGCTTCTTGCCAGGTTGCAACAGAGCGGCCTCGACGCCGAGTTTCTGAGGCGTGAGTCGACCAACGATGACTTCGGCACTCTGCGGCGCACGTCCGGCTGTGATGGTCACGCCAGCGTGGACGAGGAATGCGCTCGGTGTGATGCCGCGCACGAAGGCGGGGTAGGCCTCGCCTTCAGGCTCATCCTTGCCTCCTAAGCGCAGGTTCGTGCCCATGTGGATTTCGCTGGAGATGTGGGGCACGCCGCCGCTCTTGGAAATGCCCGCGACATCGGCCGCGAGCAGTGCATCGGCTGCCGCAGAAACGGTGCTACGCAAGACGTCGCGCCCAGCGACGGAGGAGAGCACGATGGCTGTGCGATCGCTGGCGGAACTCTTGAAGCCGCGCTCCATGCCGTCAGAGAACGCGATGGATCCAGCGAGGGCGGCGGCGACCAAGGCGCAGGCCACTGCGGTGAGGAGCGTGCGCGTCGGGCGACGGCCGAGGTTGGCCATGGCGTATGTGAAGGGCAGCGTTCTCATGTCATGCGCTCCTCAATGCCGCCACGGGGTCTTCCCGTGAAGCCTTGAACGCAGGAATGCTTGCGGCTGCCAGACCCAAGGTGAGGGCGACGAGCAGTCCCTTGAGCATCACCAACGGTGAGACCAAGAACTCCACGCTCACGCCTTCGACTCCGATGCTGATGCCACTCATGAAGACCACGGTCCAAGCTGCGGCGATGCCTAGCAGCGCAGCGGGGATCACAAGCATCAGGGTCTCGACGAACACGATGCGCAGGAGGTGTCGGCCCTCGTAGCCCACCGCGAGGCAGATGCCGAATTCTTTCCTGCGTTCCTGCACGGCCATGTTCACGGTGTTGGCAACCAAGACGAGCACCACGAGAGCCGACACGAGGCCGAAGGTGCGCCCGAAGCCGAGCAGTTCCTTCAAGTCGCGTGTCGCGCTTTCGAGGAACTCGATGCGCGGCCTAGTGTCTGTGGGTTCTTCGGCAGTCTTGAACTGCTCGTCGATCTTCCGCGCAATCTCTCGCGCCTGCGCTGGGTCTTGGATTTTCACTTCAAACTGCGTGACTGTGCCCAGCCGGTTCACGGGCCCGCTGCGCTGAAGGAAGTCCAAGTGAGTGAGCACGAGGTTCTCTTCGACCCGCTCGGGCGCTTCGAAAATGCCGGCCACATTGACGGTGATGTTGCCGAGACGAAACTTGTCTCCCGGCGAGAGATCGCGGCGATCAGCAAAGGCTTTTCCCACCAGAGCTGAGTCGCGTCCCTCGCGGAAGGCTTGTTCGGAACCAGCGACGACGTGCACACCCCGTGACGCGAAGAGCTTGTCCACGGGCGCGCCTTGGAACGTCACAAGATCCAAACTGGCGCGGCAGTTGTTCAGAAACACCTTCACCGGCAAGACGCTTTCGACACCCGGAATGCGCTCGATGCCGGCTGTGTAGCGCTCGGGCAGAAAGCTCGTTTGCGGGCAGTAGCGGTTTTGGCGGTAGACAATCAAGGTGCGGGCCGCGTCGCTGCCGGACAAAGCGGCATCAAGACCGGCAGAGAGGCTCTCCACACACACGAGGAGAAAGAGCGCTACCGCAACACCCAAGAGTGTGAGTGCGGTACGTCCCGGGCGGCGGAGCAGATTGCGACGGGTGTATCGTGCGAGAAAGCTCACGCGCGGGCTCCGTTTGCTGTGTACAAACGCCCTTTGTCCAAGTGCACGATGCGCGATCCGCGTTCGGCGGCTTTGAGGTCGTGGGTCACCATCACGATGGTCTTGCCGCGTTCTTTTTGAAAGCGCTGGAGCATGGTGAGCACGGCTTCCGCCGAGGCGTGGTCGAGATCACCAGTCGGTTCATCGGCCACGAGGAGCGGTGGATCAGCGACGATGGCGCGTGCGATCGCCACGCGTTGCTCCTGACCTCCGGAAAGTTGACGCGGGTAATGCGACGCGCGATCCGCTAGGCCCACTGCCGTGAGCGCGAGGCTCACGCGCTCATGGCGTTGCGCAGCGGTCATTCCGAAGAGAAATAGCGGCAGCTCGACGTTCTCGTAGGCCGTGAGGACGGGAATGAGGTGGTGCTGCTGAAAGACATAGCCCACATGTTCCGCACGCCAAGGCGCGAGCTCGTGAGAGCTCATCTGCGTCAGATCTTTGCCATCCACGATGACGCGACCAGAGATGGGGCGGTCAATGCCTGCAAGCAGATTCAGCAGCGTGGTCTTGCCTGAACCGGAAGGCCCTAACAGCACGAAGAACTCACCGGCCTGGATTTCGAGGTCAACGTTCTCGAGAGGCTTCACCTCGTGCTCGCCCTTCTTCCACGACTTGGTGACGCCGCTTAGTTCAATGAACGCCATGTCACTGACCCTCCGGGCGCACACTCATGCCCTCTTCGAGTTGCGCAAGACTGCCACCCGCCACAGCGCTGATGAGCTTGTCCGTGAGGTTGATCCCGCTCTTGATCTGGAAGTTTCCGGCCCCTGTGGGGAAGCCGTCCACGCGCCGTGTGTGGGCACTGCGGTTCACGGGATCGAAGACCCAGACCATGCCGCCATGAACGAGGGCTTCGGGGATGCTCAAGGACTGCACGACCGTGGACTGAGACTGTGGTGTTGCGCTAGCGAGGAATCGCACTTGGCAGAGCATTTCGGGGCGCAGCCACGAATCCGGGTTCTTCACGCGCACATGAACTTGCAGGGTCACCTTGTTGATGTCCGCAGTGTGGACGATGCGCGTGACCTCTCCTTGATAGGGCTGCTCACGCCGTGCTTCGGAGAGGATTTCCGCCTGCGCACCAATCTGAACCCCCGAGATTTTGTCTTGCGGCACGTCCACACGGATGCGCAAGGATTGAGGGTCGTACAAACTCACCACCGACGGGCTCGCACCGTCGGGGCCGACGACGGATCCAACGCCCGTGCGGCGCTCAAGCACAATCCCGTCAAGGGGAGCACGCACCTGCGTTCGAGAGAGGCGCAAGCGCTCGAGTTCCATGCTGGTGATGGCATCAGCGAGTTTGGCTTCGGCATCCACGAGGCCGGTCTTCGCCGTTTCGTGACGCAAGCGATCGTCGATGCGCAATTCGCGTTCCTTCGAGGCTCTCACCAGTTTGGCCGCCGATTTCTTCACGTCTGCCGTGGCGCGTTCCACTTCGGCTTGCATGGCTAGCAATTCGCCATTGGCTTCCTTGAGTTTGGCCTTGGCCAACTCCACGTTCCACGCACTCGTGGCCCCACTTCGGAGCAGTTCTTCTTGCACCGCGAGTTCGGCCTTGGCGGTGGCCACGAGCGCTTCAGCCTTGGTGACGGAGGCCGTGTCGAGG
>Ga0233425_10011773_pt1 | contig 10096 bp, 7 predicted proteins | sample Watercolumn_Towu_2_FD_181712 | JGI IMG/M metagenome (GOLD analysis project Ga0233425, IMG submission 181712) | Freshwater microbial communities from Lake Towuti, South Sulawesi, Indonesia - Watercolumn_Towuti2014_140_MG | ecosystem: Environmental > Aquatic > Freshwater > Lake | place: Indonesia... | reverse complement strand
TCGGAACGGGTCGGCCTTCGCTTGGCCGACGGAGTGCGAAATTCGATTGGCCGAGATCCTCACGAACCGCGTGGAGTCTGTCGAACGGATCCGCTTCACCAACTCGGGAACCGAGGCCGTGATGATCGCTCTGAAGGCAGCCCGGGCTTTCACGGGTCGGCCCAGGATCGCCAAGTTCGAGGGCTGCTACCACGGCGCCTATGACTACATGGAGGTGAGCCTGGATCCCACCCCTGAGCGGTGGGGTGATCCCAAGGACCCTCGCCCTGTCGCCTACACGCCAGGTGCCGCGCCCAGCATCCTGCAGGATGTAGTAGTACTGCCATTCAATCACCTGGAAGCTTGTGAGGCAATTCTGACCAGGGAGAGGGACAGCCTCGCGGCCGTTATCGTGGACCCGGTGCCCAACCGGGCCGGCCTCATTCCTCCCAAACCGGGTTTCCTCCCAGGCCTACGAAAGATTACCAGCCGGTATGGCATATTGCTGATCGCTGACGAGGTGATCGCATTCCGCTTAGGCTATCACGGCGCCCAGTCTGTCTTCGGCTTCAAGCCGGATCTCACCACATTTGGCAAGGTCATCGGCGGCGGGTATCCGGTAGGCGGCGTCGGCGGCTCGGCCGAGGTGATGTCAGTCTTCGACCCAACCAAGGGCAAGCCAAGGGTACCCCACTATGGCACCTTCAATGCCAACCCTGTGAGCATGGTGGCCGGCATCACCACCTTGGAGCTGATGACCCAAGGGAACTACGCATATCTGGACGAACTTGGTCAGGCCGCTCGCTCCAGGCTGAGCGAACTGTTCGAGCGCTCCGGCTTCGATGCGCAGGTCACGGGCACCGGCTCGCTCTTCCGGATCATCATGTCTCGGCAGCCGTTAGTCGACTACCGGAGTTCCCTGGTCTCGGCGGAGGCAAGCACGATTGGCCGAAGGCTGTACTTCGGGCTGATGGCCCGGGGCGTTGCTCTCATGAGCAACCTGTTCGGTTGCTTGTCCACCCCGATGACGATGAAGGAGATTGATGGGCTCCTTGATGCGGTAGACGACACCATTCGCGAGATAGGGAAGATTCGTTAGGAACGGCAGGCCGGTTGCCCTTGCGGCCTCCGTTCTTGTCGAGCATCGATGGGATGGCTGCATCCGCATAGGAAAGGAGGTCTATCGAGAAAGGACCGGCGGACTGTGAAAGCTGGCGGTTAGTCAAGCCCCACAACAACACAAGAAAGGTAGGAGAATGAAATGAAGACTCGGTCGGTTCTCGCGATCCTGGTGCTGGCCCTGGCGCTGGCTTCGTATAGTGCGGCTGCCACGCCGACCACGGCACCGGCGACAACTCCCGCATCAGCACCCACTACCAAGTGGACCGGCCCCAGGTATGGGGGCACCGCCACAATCGTATCCCCACTGTCGTTTGTGACGGCGGACACGACGACGAGCATGAACAACAGCGCCAACCTTCTGAGTCTCTACATCCACGAGACCCTGGTAGCGCTGAGTGCGGATCTTCAGCCGATACCCATGCTCGCCGAGTCGTGGAAGGTCTCTGACGACAGGCTGACGTACACGTTCACGCTGCGCAAAGGGATCAAGTTCCACAATGGGACCGTGATGACCTCGAAGGACGTGCTCGCTACGGTCAAGCGGAACAGGGCCATAGGCGCCCGCGCGGCGATCTACGACAACGTTGAATCGACGACTGCGCCGGACGACTACACTGTGGTGTTCAGGCTAAAAGCTCCGTCGATCGAATTCCTGCGCGATCGGGCGCACATGCTGGGGGACGAAGGGATTCAGCCCGCCAATATCATCCTGAAGGCCGACGGCACTCCGAAGGCAGCGAATGCCCTCAAGGTCCCGGAGGAGATCGTCGGTGCCGGACCCTACAAGCTGGTCGAGTACAACCCCGACAGCCTGATTGTGCTGAAGCGGCATGATGGGTATCAGCCTCTTCCTGGAACGAGGAGCGGCGCCGGCGGGGGCAAGCTCCCCTATTTTGATGAGATTAGAATTGCAGTGGTGCCCGAGGATGCCGCGCAAATCGCCGGACTTCAAACGGGCACATACGATGCAGCTACGGGAGACATCAAGACGAGCACCTACATTGCGCTGCGCGGCGCCTCGGCCTCGGGTGTCAGCACAGGCACGTACTTCCCTGGGCTCATGTATTGTATGCTGATCAACCACTCGGACCGGTGGACCGGTCAGCTCAAGTTCCGCCAGGCCGTCCAGGCGGCAGTCGATGTGGACGAAATCGGAAAGGTGTTCTCGGGCGGAGACACGACGCTCTATTCGCTCAACCCTTATATCTGGGCGAAGGGTACCGGGAACTTTGCGGGCGATGATCCCATCGTGGAAAGCCTTTACAACCAGAAGAATCTGGAAAAGGCCAAGGCGCTGCTGAAGGAGACGGGGTATAATGGAGAGGAGATCATCGTCATCCAGCACGGCGACACGATCGCCCCGGTATTCGTGGAACAACTAAAGCGCGTCGGGATCAACGCAAAGATCAAGGTGCTGGACAACGCCGCGGACGCGGCCGCAAGGTCTCAGAAGACCGGTTGGAACTTTACGTTCAACAACTGGGCAGGTCTGCTAATCCAACCTGTGGCATTCAGAAACTACTGGTACTCAACGGCCACGTATTCGGGGCGTGGCTTTTACGAGAGCAAGGCGCTGGACGCGGCGCTGGACGCGGCAAGAGCGGCCCCCTCATTTGCCATGCAGAAGAAGGCTCTGGCCGATGTGCAGCGGATCGCCATGCAAGATGTGCTTTGGATCAAGCTCTTCGATACCCCATATCTCAGTGTCTGGCGAACCTCGCTGCAGGATTTCAAGCCGTACACCTACCCGCTTCTGTACTCCACCTCGCGTCAGAAGTAGGCAGAGCAATGGCTGAGCGAACCTAGCCCCTTCTCGGTGGTATCCCGGCGGGCCTCTTGCCGAATCGCCCGCCGGGAAGCCCTTGTGGAGCTTCACAGCAGAGGAGTGGCAGCCTTGGCGCGATACGCGTTTAAAAGACTCCTTGCCTTCATCCCGACGCTACTCGTCGTCACAATCCTGGTAGCGCTCCTGATGGACCTGATCCCGGGCGATCCTGTGCAGAACTTGGTGGGACAAGAGGCGACTCCAGAGCTAATCGTCCAGCGGCGGCAGGAACTGGGTCTCGATCGCCCATTGATGGTCCGCCTCGTAGAGTATGTTACGCGAGCGGCCCGTGGAGATCTGGGGACATCATTCTTCCTGAGCAAATCGGTCACAGAAACCATCCTGAGCCGGTATCAGGTCACTCTGAGCTTCGCCCTGCTCTCGCTGTGTATCTCGGTGACACTGGGAGTGACTGTCGGAATAGTCGCTGCAGTCTATCAGGGGCGTCCCGCGGACTGGTCGGTCATGGGTGTAACGATGCTGTTTATTTCGCTGCCTGACTTTTGGCTTTCGCTGAACCTCATCTTCTTCTTTGCCGTGACTATGAAGTGGATGCCCGTGGGCGGGTTCGTTCCGATCACTCAGAATGTGGGACAGTTCTTCATACACATCATTTTGCCCGCACTCGGTTTGGGACTAGGCGGCGCGGCGTTTATCGCGCGATACACGCGCACCAGCATGCTTGAAGTGCTTCGGCAGGACTATATCACGGTGGCCAAAGCCAAGGGGCTACGGGCCACCGTCGTGTTGGTACGTCATGCGCTCCGGAACGCCTTCATTCCGATTCTCACTTTCATAGGACTTCAGTTTGGGGGCATGCTGGGTGGTGCTGCAATCATTGAGACCGTGTTCGCCATGCCTGGAATCGGCCGCATGATCGCCGATTCGATCGTGCGCCGTGACTATCCCGTCGTCCAGGGGGGCATCCTGGTCGTCACCGTGAGCTATCTCACAGTCAACCTCCTGGTCGACTTGCTGTATGCCTGGATAGATCCGCGGATTCGCTACTAAGGAACGAGGCAGCAAGGAATGATGTCAACGGCCTCCTTCAAAACCGGAAGCCATTCGGTCGCGCGCGACGTTCGGATGCGCCAGAAAAGCCCCTTTGTCGAATCCCTCCGACGTCTGAGGAAGAGCCCACTTGCGATACTTGGCTTTGTCGCGATCCTGTGTCTGACGGTCCCCTGTGTGGGAGCTCCCCTCTTTACGGCGATCAGCCCAACGAAGATCAACGCTTCGGCCATCCTGAGTCCTCCATCGTCGGTGCATTACTTTGGCACAGACCAGTACGGCCGGGACCTCTACAGCCGGGTTCTGTACGGCGGCAGGCTCTCACTTCTGGTTGGTGCGGCGGTTTCCCTCTCCACTGGGATGCTGGGTATGCTCATCGGCGTCATGTCGGCGTACTATCCCCGCCTTGACAACCTAATCATGCGGGCCATGGACATTCTGATGTCCTTCCCCACGCTCCTGACCGCTATGGCAATAATGGCTGTGTTGGAGCCCAGCCTATTCAACATCATACTGGCCATGGTATTTCCCATCACGCCCTGGACAGCACGTATGGTGCGCAGCGTGGCCCTCTCCCTAAAGTCACTAGACTATGTGATGGCGGCGCGCTCCCTCGGAGCAGGCGACATGCGAATCGTCTTGCGTCACCTGATGCCAAACGTTGTGCCGACGCTCCTGGTGCGGCAGACTCTCGTCTTTGGGACTGCAGTTCTCGTCGAGGGTGGGCTCAACTTTCTTGGGATCGGCCTGCCGCCCGACGTCCCCACCCTGGGCTCCATCGTCGCCGCAGGCCGCGCGTATCTAGCCCAAATGCCATGGTTCTCCCTCTACGCGGGGTTGTTCATCGGCCTGATCGTCCTGAGCGTCAACTTGATTGGGGATGGGCTTCGGGACGCGTTTGACCCGCGCATGAAGGTGTAGCTCCGCGGTGTCAGCACCGGAGGCTGCGAAAGGGCACTCTACTTGAGATTTCAGTTGACACGCTACTCAGGCAGAGGTATAAGCTGTCTAGACAGCTAGACAGCAGATTGGCAGGTTCACATGTATCATCGGTTGTCGGACCGCATCCCCCGCTATCTTCAGATCGCCAGCACGCTGCGGCGGCGCATCTCCACGGCTGCGTTCCAGACCAGCCAGCGCCTTCCCTCAGAAACCGAACTCGCGACCCAGTTCCGGGTAAGCCGCGAAACCGTCCGATCTGCTCTTCGCCTGCTGCGCGAAGAAGGGAGCGTGCACTCGATGACCGGGCGTGGGACCTTCACCAGTCCCGGCCGCCGACCCAGGGGGGTCCGAATCACGCTGCCGATTAGTGATCCCTATATCGCGGGCAGACCCAGTGTGATGCAGATTCTTCAGGAAGGGCTAACGGTCGGCCCACCTGAAGTCGCGCGGGCGCTTGCCGTGCCGGCCCGTACTCCGCTGTACTGCTACACCTTTCTCCGCACCATCAAGGGGAAGCCTTTCCGTTACTGCAAAGTGTACCTGCCCGAGACGGTCTGGCGGCTGTTGGATGGGAAACGCTCCCCACGGGTGACCGTTTCCGAGAAGCTCGAGCGCGAGGCCGGGTTGCGGCTGATCCGATGTACCCAGTCGGTCTCGGCGGCACCGGCGCCACCGGATGCGGCAGAGGCGTTAAAGGTACGCCCAGGCACCAGCCTCCTCCTCTTTCGGTACGTGCTCTACGATGCGGCTGGAAGACCTGTGGAAGTTTCGATGGACCTGCAGGACTCCGCTCGCTTTCCCTACGAGGAGGTCTTCGTCAGTTCGCGACAGTGACGTATCTGAGATTCGACCGCAGACCAGTGACCTTGTACTGCCTTCTGAGAACCGAACTCTCTCCCGCTGGCTGCGCCCAATTTCCGTTCTTCGCTGATGGCTATCGTTTGGATACAAGACGTGCGGTGGCGTACCTCTAGGAGCACCAGGACTCGGTGCAATTTCACCGGGAGCGGTCGATCACCGCCGAGATCTGGGGTTCAGGGATCCGAGACGGAAGAGAGAGGGAGAACATCCACGTCGCAGCCAGGGAAAGGATCCGGTGAAGCGGCGTACCGCGGAAAAGGAGGAAGAGATGAATCTCCATGGCAAACGACTCCTCATACTGCTCGCGCTGGCGGCCGCGCTTGTCCTCGCCACGTCGCCCAGTTTGGCGCAACAGCCCCGAGCGGGTGGAACACTCACCGTCATCACCCCCGCCGACATCTCTACGATGGACCCGCATGCTGGATACGGCTTCTCGCTCCGAGTCTACGCAAACGTGTTCGAACCCCTGCTGCGGAAGGATGAGAAGGGGATCATTCACGGTCATCTGGTCGAGTCCTGGAAATTCCTGGATCCCACCCACCTTCAGATGACCCTCAGGAAAGGCATCAAGTTCCACAGCGGTACAGAGTTGACCGCCGACGCGGTAAAGTTCACCTATGAGCGCCAACTCAATCCGGCAAACCCAGCCGTGAACGCCCAGTTCCTCCGAGAACTCAATCTCCGCATCCGTGTGGTGGATCGTTACACCCTCGTGCTGGAAACAGGTGCGACAACGGCCGTGCTCCTGGATTTGCTCGCCGAGTCTATCGTAGGCCTCATCCAGGATCCCGGCGAAGTGAAGAAGTGGGGCAAAGACTTCGGCTTGCACCCCTCAGGGACAGGGCCATTCAAGTTTGTGGAGTGGGTCCGCAACCAGTACGTCAAGCTCACACGGAATCCCGACTACTGGGGAGGCGCGCCATACATTGACACGCTGATCTTCAAGGTCATCCCCGAAGAGGGCACGCGGGTGCTGGCCCTGGAAAGCGGGGAGGCCGATGTCCTCTTTGAAACGCCCCCCAGCGCAATCGCCGGGCTCCGCGCCAACCCGAAGCTCGTGGTGTCGCGGGTCCCGACGTTCCGGGATCTCAACATGCACCTTAACACGTCTCGGGCCCCGACCGACGATGTGCGCCTCCGCCGCGCCCTTGCGCAGGCCATCAATGTGAAGGCAATCGTCGAGGAGGTCGTCACTCCAGATGTGGGTGTCCTTTCGACCGGGCTATTCAACCCTACGGTCTTCGGGGCCTGCGATGTTGGTTTCCCCCTTTACAATCCCGAGAAAGCCAAGCAGGCCTTCGCCGAGCTCGGCTACCGGCCCGGCCGTGACGGAATTCTTGCAAAGGACGGCCGGCCGCTGCAGTTGAGTCTGCTCCTAAATCCCCAGCGTGACCCGCGCAATCCAGAGGTGGCCGAGGCGATCCAGGCCCAGCTCCGCTCGTTCGGTGTCGATGTCAAGCTTCGACTAATGGAGTTTGCAACCTACGCCAAAATGCTCGCGAGCGCCGAGGGTGATTACGACATGGCCTTCCTTGGGCATGGCATCACCACCGGGGACGCAGACTCGAAGGCCTCGCACTTCACGCGGGCCAACATGCCCCCCGCAGGGTTGAACGTTCCTCGCTACAGCAGTCCAGAACTCGACAATGTGATCCTTGCCGCTCGGCAGGAGATGAACAAGGAGAAGCGCAAGGAACTCTACTGCAAGTTCGGGCAGATCTACCGAGACCAGGTGCTCGGCATTGCGCTCTACGCTTCGATTAGAACCACGACCACGTGGAGGCATGTGAATGGAATGGTGCTCCACCCGGATGAGTGGTACCCCCAGATCTATCCCAAGGTGTGGTTCGGACCGAAGAATTGACGAGGGAAAGAGCCACTAGCTTGCGCTAGCGCCGTTCATCATTGGGAGCTGGCGTAGGTTCACCGGGAGGGAACGCATCGCCCATGCAACTCGCCAAGTACGCGCTCAAGAGGCTCGGCGCGATGGTCCTCTTGCTGTTGGGCATCACCTTCATTGTGTTTTGCCTGATGTACCTCGCTCCGGGCGATGTCACTCTTATGCTGATTCCCAACGTTCCCACCAATGAACAGGCGGAGATCCTCCGCAAACAGTTTGGCTTGGACCAACCCATTTTCATGCGCTATGGCCGTTTCCTCGCCGGAATCCTCCAGGGGGATTTGGGAATCTCATGGATCGATCGTCGTCCGGTCGTTCCGCAAGTCTTGGACGCGTTGTCCTACACCTTGCGGTTGGCGAGCGTCTCCCTCCTACTGTCCACCACGATCGGACTCATCGCCGGGATCGTCTCGGCAGTCCGACACCGCTCGTTTGTGGATGAGACCATCATGACGGTATGTGTCCTGGGGATCTCCACGCCCGTATTTGTCACAGGACTGCTCCTGATCTACCTCTTTTCCTACCGTCTCGGGTGGTTCCCCACATCCGGAGCAGGCTCTTGGAAGCACCTGGTGCTTCCTGCTATCACCCTCGCCAGTTTTCTTGTGGCCTATAACTCTCGCATGATGCGGTCATGCATGCTGGAGGTACTCGGACAGGAATACGTTCGCACAGCCCGGGCAAAAGGGCTAAGGGAACTGGTTGTCCTCGGCCGACATGCTCTTCGGAATGCATTGATTCCAATGGTAACCGTGGTAGGGCTGCAAGTCGGTCTCCTCCTCGGGGGATCGGTGATCACCGAGACCGTGTTCGCCTATCCGGGAATCGGACAGCTCGTGGTCTCCGCAATCGCCGCGCGGGATACCCCATTGGTGCAAGGTTGCGTGCTGCTCACCGCCGGCGGGTTCATTCTTGTCAACTTGATCGCCGACATCCTCTGCATGACGATCGACCCACGGATCCGTTTTGCCTGAGGGGGAGGGAGTAGCGAGGGGTGTCGCAAAGTGTGAAATCCCAAGAGAAGACCGATGGGGGCGCCCGAAGACCGACTGGGCGGCGGCACCGGCTGAGGTGGCTCCTGCGAAGCCCTCGGGCCGCCATGGGAATTGCCATTCTCATGGGGGCGATCGTGATATCCCTGGGTGCGAGCGCATTCGCCCCCCACGATCCGATCAAAGTGAGCCTGCAGCACCGGCTCAAATCGCCTAGCCCTGAGTTTCCCTTGGGAACCGATTGGGTCGGACGGTGCCTTTTGAGTCGTTTGATCTATGGGATGCGGCTGACCATGTTCGTCGGGCTGGTGACTGTCGCCCTGGGAGGCGGGGTGGGGGTTGCCCTCGGCCTCCTGGCTGGCTTCTACGGTCCGAGAGTTGAAATGGTCATCATGCGTGCCACGGACCTACTGCTGGCGTTTCCTTATTTCCTGCTCACAATAGTCCTGGTGTCGGTTCTTGGGGCCAACCTAACCAACGCCGTGATAGCTATCGCAATTTGGACGACTCCGCATTACATCCGATTGGTTCGGGCTGTGGTCCTGTCCGTGAAGTCGCGGGAGTTCGTCGAGGCCGCACGCGCCCTCGGCCGTGCGGATCATGGAATCCTCGTCCGCCATGTTTTTCCCAACTGTGTGTCGCCGCTCCTCGTTCAGTCGTCCACATTTTGTGCGCAGAACATGCTGATGCTCGCAAGCCTTAGCTTCTTGGGATTGGGCGCACAGCCCCCCTCGCCGGAACTCGGGGCCATGCTCGGGGCTGCTCGCACGTACCTGCGGGCTGCCCCGCAGGTCGTTGCAGTGCCGGCTGTCGGGATCCTAGTAGGCGTCCTCGGGTTTAACTTCCTAGGGGACGCGTTGCGCGACCTCCTGGATCCTCGCGCCGGGACGCGGGTGTGACCGGGGAGAGGTGGTCCGCGTTGCAGGGAAGTGGGAAAAGCTGCCGCATAGCCCAGTATTCTCCATCTCAGCGATACCGACAGTGCGGGAGAAATGTTCAGATACAATTCGTCCCAAGTGAAATCAGCTTCATCCACGGAGGCACAGCATGGACACCATGAAAGCCCTGGTCAAGGCGAGGCCCGAGCCCGGCCTCTGGCTGCAAGAGGTGCCGATCCCCGAATACGGCATCGACGATGTGTTGATCCGGGTGCACAAGACGTCCATTTGCGGCACCGACGTGCACATCTACAACTGGGACGAGTGGTCCCGAAAGACCATTCCGATTCCCATGGCCATCGGGCATGAATTCGTGGGGAAGGTCGCGGCCGTCGGGAGCAACGTCAACGACTTCAAACCGGGCGATCTCGTCTCCGGCGAGGGGCACCTGGTCTGCGGCCACTGCCGCAACTGCCTGGCGGGCCGAAGGCACCTCTGCCACAAGACGAGCGGGGTCGGCGTCAACCGGCCGGGCGCCTTCGCGGAATACCTAGCGATTCCCGTCACCAATGTGTGGTACTGCGAC
>Ga0233425_10011772_pt1 | contig 10097 bp, 7 predicted proteins | sample Watercolumn_Towu_2_FD_181712 | JGI IMG/M metagenome (GOLD analysis project Ga0233425, IMG submission 181712) | Freshwater microbial communities from Lake Towuti, South Sulawesi, Indonesia - Watercolumn_Towuti2014_140_MG | ecosystem: Environmental > Aquatic > Freshwater > Lake | place: Indonesia... | reverse complement strand
GAGGTGATCATCGCCCGGCTCTGGCCCGCGATCGACACTCCAGTTCCGGACCTCAAGGCGGTCGAGGTGTTCTTGCGGGTGGCGGAGTACCGGGCGAAGATCGCCGGCTTGTACGCCCCGCGCCGTGACCGGCTCGAAGTCTCGGTCCACGCGCGAGTGGAACACCGAAAACTCGAAGCGTTACGTGTGCTTGAGGCCGACACCGAGATCGCTGAGGTGCTCGAGGAGTATCTCGACCATCCGACACCGCAGGTGCTCGATGGGTGAGCGCATCGTCGAGGAACGAGCGGATCGCCGACGCGCCGCGCTGGAACTCCTCGCGATCGCGGACTGCCCACTCGTCCCGACGAAGGCCCAGGCACGGTTTCTGCTCGACTTCGGTCTTGAGGCGCTCTACGGCGGCGCCGCGGGTGGCGGCAAATCGATCGCGATGCTGATGGCCTCGTTGCAGTTCTCCGGGATCCCTGACTACGCCGCGATCATCTTTCGTCGCAGCCTCTCGGACTTGATGCTGCCGTCAGGGCTGATAGGTGTCTCGCACCGATGGCTCGCCGGCAGAGCGCGCTGGTCGGCCGACGAACACACCTGGTATTTCCGTTCGGGTGCCCGGCTGGTGTTCGGCTATCTCGACCGGATCAACGACATGTACCGCTACCAAGGAGCCGAGTTCCAGTTCATCGGTTTCGATGAACTCACCCAGTTCCCTGAAGAGCCCTACCGGTACTTGTTCTCACGGTTGCGTGGCCCATCGGAGTCGAACCCGGCGCTGAACGCGGTCCCGCTGCGGATGCGCGCGACCGCGAACCCGGGTGGGGAGGGCCATGACTGGGTCCGCGCCCGGTTTATCGCACCCTGGCAGGCCTACCAGGCCGGCGAACTCGACCGGCTCGACCGTGCCTTTCATCCCGCGAACCTCACCGACAACCCGCACCTCCACGCCGACCGTTACCAGAGAAGCCTCGCACAGCTCCCGGCGAGGCTGCGCGCGCAACTCCTTCGCGGCGACTGGGACATCCGCCCCGACGGCGGGATCTTCCAACGGTCCTGGTTCCACATCGTCAGCGCCGAGCAGGTCCCTGCCGGTCTGCGCGCGGTGCGTGCCTGGGACCTCGCCGCCACCGAACCGCGTTCGGGTTCCGACCCGGACTACACCGTCGGTGTCCGAGTCGCACATGACCACCGCACCGGGATCTTCTACGTCACCGATGTCGTACGGACCCGTGGTACCGCGGGCCATGTCGAACAGACCGTCTCGCGCACCGCCGAGCGCGACGGCCGAGCGGTCCAGGTCGATATCGAACAGGAAGGCGGCGCCGCCGGTAAGAGCCTGATCCACCACTACCGCACCTCGGTACTCGCGGGCTACACGGTGTATGGAGAACGCCCCACCGGCGACAAGGTCACCCGCGCCTACCCTGTCGCCAGCCGTGCCGAAGCCGGCCACATCCACCTCGTCAACGCTGCCTGGAACCAGGCGTTCCTCGACGAACTCGAAGTGTTCCCACACAGCCGCCACGACGACCAAGTCGACGCGCTCTCCGCCGCGATCAACCACCACGTCACCCGACCCCACCACACCATCGACGTCGCCGCCCTCGCCCGCATCAACGAAGCATTCGAACGACCATCACCCTGGCAAATCCAATGACTCCGAACCTCCCAGCGGTGTCGGCGCGGGTCATCCATACCTGTGCCCGTTTGGTTCCGGTGCGCTCAGCCGCGCGCTCGGAGTCGATCCAACAGGAGGTCGTTGACGGTGTGCTCAACGTCGACGAACCACCGGTCCGCGACCGCATGGCGGGACGGAACGGCCGCGTCGGTGAGGCGTGGGGTCAAGCGCTGGACCCACCGGTAGATCGTCACGTGATCAACTTCGATCCCTCGCTCGGCGAGGAGTTCTTCAACATCACGGTAGGAGAGTCCGTAGCGCAGATACCAGCGGATCGCGAGGACGATGACCTCGGGCGGGAACGGAACCCCGCGAAGGCAGACCGTTCGGGCATGACAGGTACCGAACGACCACGGCAGCACATCCGGGCACCTTCATCGATCGCACGCGACCTGTCAACGCAACAGTGCCCTATCGGCAGTTCGGGCGCGACATCGGGCTCATGCCGTATCGATTGCCCGGACGACGCGCTCGAGGAACTCGGCGGTGTCGTGTTCGCCTCCGTTGGTGACTCGGCTCGAAATTACAGGTCTGTAATTCTGGCGGAACGATCCCAGTGGCGCTATACAAGCGGGCACGGACCTGGACGTATCGGCCGTTAAGCCCGTATCCTGACCGCAGAGCGTGAGCAAGGGGGCGGGGATGCGTTCACGAGTCCTGGTTGCAGTCGTGTCGTGTCTGGTTACGGCGGCTGTCGTCGGGGGGTTCGCTGTTGCGGCGATCCCGAACGGCAACACGATCCATGGGTGCCGCAACAAGACGACGTTCGTCCTGCGGGTGATCGACAAGGACCTTGGCCAGGCGTGCTCCAGCTCGGAGACGGCCCTGTCATGGTCATCGTGGAGCTGGCGAGGCCCGTACCTCTCGACGACCACGTACAAGATCGGTGATGTCGTCCGCTACAACGGCTCCAGCTATCTCGTGCGGACGTTCAACCCTCCCGTGGGAACACCGCCGACGAATACGACCTACTGGGCACTTGTTGCATCGAGAGGAGACCAGGGTCCGGCAGGCCCACCCGGGAGCGACGCAACCGCTCCACGTGTCGACTACATACAAATGGCACCTGAAGTATCGGCGTCCTGCAACAGTCCGACAATCGGTGCCGAGTGGACCTCAATTGGGATTTGTTCAGCGGCCAACAATACGAATACCTATCTTCGGCAGATTGATGCATCCCGTTACCCTGCTGGCACAACATTCCGACTTGAAGTCGGAATAATTGCTCACCAAACTGGGATTGGAAAGTGCCTGCGGCTAAGCGATATTGACGTAGGCGGGCCTCCTCTATTCGCACCCGTCGCCGGAAGCACTGTGTGCGGGTCGTCGTCTCCCGGGCAGCAACGCCTGAGATCCGGCCCATTTACATTGCCACTTGCAGCTCACGGATTTTTTGTTGAAGTTCAAACGGGAGGTGGTCTCGACGTATTTGACCCCGTTCTCATCGCAACTTGGTAGCGAGGCGAGTGTCGACTTTGTTGTAGACAAGGTAATCCGGCGATCGAGCAACGAGTGAAAGAAGCGGAAAACGCGATTGGTGTGCTGACAGAGGCATTCGCGAGCATTCGCGGGCGCATCCAGGCGTTGGAGGCCCGTGACCTCGTGCCGGAGATAACCCGAACGACGGGTTGTCAACCCTTGTAGGCTCCGCCGCGATGGGGACCCGGATCAGTACCGACGACGTCATCGACGCCCAAGGCGTTGCGGACCTGCTCGGGTTGGCTCAGCGGAACACCGTTTCGCTCTGGAGCTCGGGCTACTGATCGCCGGCGGGCCCGTCCCTCGTCGTCTCGCGCGCCACTTTCGGGCGCTCATGGCAAGCGGCGTTCTACAGGCGCCCTGACGACCGTCTGCTTCCACGTCGTGCGCCAGGTCGAGTACTGCTCGACCATCTCCGCGGCGAGAGTTGCCGCGCCGGGTTCTTCCGCTACCCCGTAGCGCGAGCAAGGCACCGCCAGTCGCCATCCAGAGATCCGCAGTCAAAGCCGGTCTCGGGGGGCCGGCCTTCTGCTGCCCAAGCGAAGCGCCTCGACTGCCCCTACGGGCACCGAGACCCCGGACCCGGCCCACCGATATCCTTCTCAGGCGTCGAAGAGCCCGAGCGGCCCGCTCGGATCGGGAGGGCCGCAGGTGGCGTCGTTCATCAACTGGCTGGATCACTCGGAGGAGGACCAGCGGCGTGTCCGAGAGATGCTCCAGCTCTTCTCGGACAAGGACACCGTTGATGACCTCGGCATAGGCACCATCAGAGACGCGATCAGCAACGCGCTCTTCCCGGGTACCTCTGTCATCCAGACTCGGGCTCGCTACTTCCTCTTCGTCCCGTGGCTCTTCCGCCGAGCCGAGCAACGCCACCCGCAGCAGCTCGTCGCTAAGGCCACGGACATGGAGCGCAACCTCATCGGCGCGCTCAAAGCTGGCGGCGACCACAACGGTCTCATCGGCGTCGACGCCGGCCCGAACGTCCGCACCCTCCCATCCGCCATCTTCTGGGGCGGACTCATCCGCTACGGCATCTTCATGGCCCCTTCGCTCAGCATCCGCCAATACGGCCGACACATCGCCCGCGGTGTCGCGACGTCGGACGTCGAGGATGAGATCGGCGACCGCGCACCATCCTTTTGGCAACGCGACATCCCGGACCCGCCAGGCGACCTGTTCAAGTTCCAGGAGGCCAACTTCGACCTCACCGGCGACGAAGCCAGTTGGCTGTGCGAGAGGATCATCACCTCGAACCGCGCCGGCGACAGCACGAGCCTGCTCACGGCCTACGTCCGCGATCTTCAAAGCGGCGCTCAACTCGATCTTGCCGACAACGTCTGGGATGCCGACCTACCAGCGGACACCCCGGCCCCAATGAGCGAGCTTGTCCATCACGCCGAGCGATTCTCCTGCGCTGCGCACGGCGCAGCCTTGCTCTACAACCTCCTCCTCGCCGAAGAGCGCGCGAGGACTGAACTCGAACCAAGAGCTGGGACCTCACCAGACGAGTATCGCGACAGGCTCCACCAGTGGACCGCCAACGCGACCCGCGTTCGGCTGGCGCAATGGGCGTCTTCAATCAGCGACTTCCGCGACTGCATCATCGATACCGGAGTCCGCATCCCTACCCAGGCGCTCCGCTTCCTCAACAGCTGGGCGGCCATCCTCGCCTCGGATGCCGCGCACATCGCATCGTCGGACGAGGCGCGAACGCTCGTGCGGGGTCGCGAGTTGGAACACAAGCGCGGCCAGGCTCGTCTCGCCAACAAGAAGCGCCTCGCCGACTGGGGCGGCGACGCCGGAACCACGCCGCTTTCCTACCGCTGGGGACAGGTACAGCGCATGCTTGGCGACGTAGCCGACGGGCTCAGTCGCTCACTTCCCGGAGGTGCGCATGCTGTCGCCTGACGATCGCACCCTGCTCGTCGACCTGCTGGCACCTCCCGATGCCGGGTTCCGGCTCGAACGGGCCGTGGCCACCACCTTCACACTCCATCTCACCGCCCTGCTCCCGTTCCCGCTCGCCCTCGCCGGAGCCGACCTCAGCTCCTCGACCGACCCACTCAGCATCCTCCAGGCCGTTCGCAACTACGCCGACCGCATCGACGTCTTCTGCCAAGCTGGACACGTCTCCGTCCCGGCTCAGCGCAACGACCTACTCGCCTTCCTGGAACCGATCGTCCATCAGGTAAGGGCTCCGCGACCCGGATACCTCTTCCACCCGAAGCTGTGGGTCCTTCGCTTCGTCAACGAGGACGGCGAGGAGCGCTACCGCCTCGTTTGCGGCTCTCGAAACCTGACCCACGACAAGGCGTGGGACGTCGTCATCAACCTCGACGGCCGCCGCACGCTGCAACGCCGCGCCATGAACCGACCCGTCGCGCACTTCCTCACCTCATTGGCAGACCGCGTTCCGGCCGGCCTTCCGCGCGAGCGCCGAGTGGCGGTCAACGACCTCGCCCAAGGCCTGCGCTACGTGGAGTGGGAACGTCCCGATGGCGTCATCGCGGACAACGACTGGCTCACCTTCCACGTCTTCGGCCCCGGCCACACCTCGCGGCCCGACATGGGCGGCTACCGCCGCCTCGTCGTCTCGCCGTTCCTCAACGACGGAGGACTCGACGCCGCCTGGCCCGACGGAGCGGGCGACTGCGTCGTCTTGTCCAGGGCCGAAGAACTCGACGCCGTCGGTGACGAATGGCGGGACTGGTTGCAGGACAACGCGGACCTGTGCGTCCTCGATGAAGCCGCCGCAATCCCCGACCTCGAATCACAAGAGGCCGGACCGCGATGGTCCCTCTCGGGACTGCACGCCAAGCTCTACATCGTCGAACGCAACAGGCAGGCGCACGTCCACATCGGATCCGCAAATGCCACGGATGCGGCGTGGGGCGGTAACGACGAGCTGCTCGTCGAGATCGTCGGTCGAGTTGCCACGTACGGCGTCGACACGGCACTTGGTCCCGCCGGCTTCGGGCGCATCCTCCTCGCCCACACTCTCGGGGACCCCGTCCCCGAATCGCCCGACGAGGAACTCCGCCGCGCCTTCGAGAACGCGCTTCGAGACCTCGCCTCCCTCACCTACACCGCAACCGTCGAGGGCGAACACGACTCACCACTCTTGTGGGTGCGCTCCGACGAGCCGGTGCGCGCTGCTGCGAGCCTTCCACCCGATACCCAACTCAGTGTCGAACTCCTCACCCTCACCGGCCAGCCGCACCGGCCCCCTTTCGGTAAACGGCTCGATCACCGTTGGCAACTCTCCGAGATCGAGGAGATCACCCCATTCCTCGTCCTGCGCCTCGGCAGCGGCTCCGGCAGCGCGCGCGTCGAAGCCAGCACCGTCGTCCTCGCCCGACTCGTTGGGGATCCAGCCGATCGCCTCGACCGCGTCCTCGCCCGCCGGATCGGCACGCCCAGCGAGTTCCTCCGCTTCGTGCTCCTCCTGCTCCAGCTCGCCGGGCGCGAGGGGCTGTTCCCCGAAGGTCTCGGAGCCGGAGGCGGCGGCGCCTACGACTTTGGCTCCGCTGAGGGCGGAGCCGGTCTGCTCGAAGCGGTCCTGACCGCACTCGCCTCCTTGCCGGCAACCATCGACGACATCGATCGCATCGTCACCCGGCTCAGTGCCACCGAGAAGGGTCGCGCGGTCCTCCCCGAAGGCTGGACCACATTCTGGCTGTCCGTGGTTGCCGCCCGCGCCCAGCTCAGGGCCCGATCATGAGCGGCGCGCGCTCGGCCGACACGGCCTTCGCGACCCTCAAGGACTTCCAGGTCGACACCGTCGACTACGTCCTCCGCCGCCTCTACGACGATCCGGACAACACGGATCGCTTCCTCGTCGCCGACGAGGTCGGCATGGGCAAGACACTCGTCGCCCGGGGAGTCATCGCCGGAGCTATCGAACGACTCCAACATGACGACACCGTCGACCGCATCGACATCATCTACATCTGCTCCAACGCCGACATCGCCCGGCAGAACATCGCCAAGCTCGACGTCAGGGGAGACGGAACCAAGCCCCTCTCCACGCGCATCACGATGCTTGCGACACAGCTCCGCGACCTCAACCGCGAGATGCCCGACGGCACCAAGACCATCAACCTCGTCGCCTTCACGCCCGGTACCTCGTTTGATAAGGGACACCGCAGCGGCCGCGTCGAGGAACGCGCCCTCCTGTGCTGGCTCCTCGAACCCATCATCGACGGCACACGCGCGGAGAACAACGCGCTGCAACGCATCCTGCGCATGGACGTGAACGAGCACCGTTGGGACTCGATCCTGGCCAACTTCGACGATCCCGAAGCCCTCCCCGACGCAACCGTCACCAAACGCTTCCGTTCCGCCGCCCGATCCTCACGTGCGCTGAGCGACCTTCGCGCATTCGTTGAGGAGATGACGGGCCGCTACCAGTTCAACGCCGACCAGTCTCGACGCCGCCTCGAAATTGTTGGGGCACTGCGCCGCATCCTGGCCAAGGTCAGCGTCGACTGCCTCGAACCCGACCTCGTCATCCTCGACGAGTTCCAGCGCTTCAAGCACCTGCTCGAACACCCCGACGTCGAGGCCGAACGCGAGGTCAGCCAGCTTGCAAACGACCTCTTCACCGCCGAACAGGTAAAGGTCCTCCTCCTCTCAGCCACGCCGTACAAGATGTTCACCCTCGCCGAGGAGCGCGGTCTCACCGGCGACGACCACTACAGCGACTTCATTAGCACCGTCGACTTTCTCGAATGCCCCCGGCACACCGGCACCGCCCTGCGGCTCAAGACGGCGCTCGCCGATTTCCGGCGTCGAGCAGTCGCCGGAAGCGACCCGCAAGCAGCGAAGGACGAGGTGGAGAGGATCCTCCGCCGGGTCATGTGCCGAACCGAACGCCCTGTGTCCGGCATCGGTGACATGGTCGTCGAGAAGACCGATCACCCCGGCCCGCCTACGGCCGAGGACCTCCTCGGCTTCGTTGCACTCAAGACCATCGCCGACGAGGTCGGGGGCGCGCTCTCCGTCGAGTACTGGAAGTCCGCCCCCTACTTCCTCAACTTCATGGACGGCTACCAGCTCTCACAGAAGTTCCGGGAAGCCGAACTCGATCCGTGGACCAGGCGCGCGCTCCTCGAACACGCACAGGTCATCCGCCGCTCCGACCTCCGCGGAGCAGGCGAGATCGACCCGGCCAACGCCCGCTTCCGCCAGCTCGTCTCCGAGACCCTCGACAAGGGCCTCTGGAAACTCCTCTGGCTCCCACCCTCCATGCCATATCACGAGCCAGCCGGCCCCTACGCCGAGATCGACGCGGCCACGGTCACCAAGCGCCTCCTCTTCTCCAGTTGGGCGGCTGCCCCGTCTGCGATCGCATCCCTCCTGAGCTGGACTGCCACCCACCGCATGCAGGCATCCATCGAAGGCGACGGCCCCACCCGACCGCGCCTCGCCTACCGGATCGGCGACGACGGCCGTCCAGCAGGCATGACCGCGCTCGCCCTCTTCTCGCCCACACCAGGCCTCGCGGAACTCACGGATCCGCTGACATTCGCACGACAGACGCCGAACGATGTCCTGCCCGTCGAAGCGGCCGTCGCTTACGCCCAGGCCCGCGTCCACGGCCGGATTGCCGCGGCGCGGCGCGCCAGCTCAACACTCAGTCGCGACACCTGGTTCTGGGCCGCGCCCTTCGCCGTCGACGGCACCGATCGCCATCACCAACTCGCAGACGTCATCTCCGAGAAGGACACTGCCTCGGAGGATCGCGGGCTCGCTGCCCATCTCGCTGCCGCCGACCAAGCCGCCCGAGACGAGATCGAGCTTGGCGCGCACCCGCCTGGCCTTGCCCGGTGGGTCGCGCTGGTCGGCCTCGCTGGACCCGCCAACGTCGCCTGGCGATCTCTGCGGCGCGTCACCGCCGGGATCCCCGAGATCACCGACTCCGGCATTCGCCGCGCCGCCGCTGTCATCGCCGCTGGCTTCCGATCCCTCTTCAACCGACCCGAAGTCATGGCTCTCCTCGACAGCCAGGGAACCCAACTCGCGTACTGGCAGACGGCTCTTCTCTACTGCCTCGGCGGCAACCTCCAGGCCGTCGTCGACGAGTACGTCCACCACCTCGTCGGCAACCAGAATCCCAACGACGACGACGCGGTCCTCGCCATGGCGAGCGACGTGCGCTCCGCCATCTCGCTGCACGTCGCCGCACTCCAAGCGTTTGACCCGTCGCGCCCTGACACGGCTTTGCGTTTCAACTCCCGCTTTGCGCTCCGCTACGGCTCCGCGAAGGGCACCGTCAAGACCGACGAGAAGGCCATCGAGCGCATGTCCGACGTGCAGGCCGCGTTCAACTCGCCCTTCTGGCCAATGGTCCTCGCCTCAACATCCGTCGGACAAGAAGGCATCGACTTTCACTGGTGGTGCCACTCGCTCGTGCACTGGAACCTCCCCGCCAACCCCGCTGACTTCGAGCAGCGCGAAGGCCGTGTCCATCGCTTCAAGGGCCACGCCGTCCGCAAGAACGTGGCTGCCGCACACCGCGCCGACGCATTGCGCGCCAACGCGAGCGACCCGTGGGTCGCGGCGTTCGCCGCTGCTGAGCGCTCGCGACAGCCCGACATGAACGACCTTTGGCCGTGGTGGACCTACCCCGGCGACGCCAAGATCGAACGCTGGATCCCGTCGTTCCCACTCAGCAAGGACCAGTCGCGCGAAGAACGCCTGCAACGCCAGCGCGCCCTGTACCGGCTCGCCTTCGGTCAGCCCCGCCAGGAAGACCTCCTCACCATTCTCGACCGGCAGGGCTACGCCACCGACGACCAACGGCTGGCAGATCTCCGCATTGACCTTCGCCCCCCGGTCCGCCGACCGGCTTGACCGCAGATTGTCCCTACCTTCTCGACCAGTGTCCCGATCCGAGCACGGGCGGAAGGGCGGCGTCGACCTCGTTCGCGGTCGCATTCTCTTG